>Ga0208789_1000697_pt1 | contig 26923 bp, 21 predicted proteins | sample Methanotroph_Enr_FD_187368 | JGI IMG/M metagenome (GOLD analysis project Ga0208789, IMG submission 187368) | Enriched soil microbial communities from Old Woman Creek wetland in Ohio, USA - Methanotroph_Enrichment_5 (SPAdes) (version 2) | ecosystem: Environmental > Terrestrial > Soil > Wetlands...
CACACTTGCCATGATGTAACCCAGCAACACCCACTCAGCCTTTTGGCCTCCCCACACGACCAACGCGATCGCCAACAATGGCCGCAAAATGCTGTCGCTGGTCTGCCACAGGCTTGCGCCGCGTTGTTTGCGTTCACCGATCAGTAACTGAATGCCCAGTTCGCGCCGAACTGTCACTATCAGAAGGACGCCTGCCAGCATAAACAGCCAAACATCGCTATGCGAAAAATAGCTATAAGTAACACCACCCAGCACCAGCAGCCCTATCGCCAACGCCGTTGCTCGAGTCGTCAGTCTTGCCACAACACCATATAAAGCTGCCCGCTCCCCTTTATTCAGGCACTCCGGCAATAACCTCATGCCGGCGCAAATAAAAGGATAGGAAAACAGGGCAACGCCAAGCGCAACAAAACCATTCAACAACGCGACTTGTCCGTATATATCGGGCGTTACCAATTCGGTCAGGACGCGAGTACCCGCCAACAATGCAATCGCGGACGCCAGTTGCCCAAACAGCGCCCAAAACGCGTCACCAAATAATCGTCTTTCTTTCAATAGTCCGAACATAGGCAATCAAAAATATTAAAAGTTTTCACCACGAAGGCACGAAGAAAAATAACAGTCAAAACTTCGTGCTCTCGACAATTGCTCCTGCATTGCTCTACCTTCTGCCTCCATGCAGTCGTTCGTGGTGAATAATAAAAAGTTAAGATCATGCTCTTTTCCTTTTAAGTCAGTATGGCCGCTGATAATACGAACCCGATGTTATCGGGCTAGCCTTAACCAGGGATGAACTCGCCTGATATCCAGTGCCCAGCACCGTTCCCCATAAAAACATCAGTATCGCGTTTTGCGGAAAATACTCCCACATGTTGAATGTCAGCCCGGCAACGAAGATGAACATCACCACCAGCCCCTTGTTGGGGTGAACTGACATTTTTACCGTTGTCCACAGGAAGAATAAATACGCCAGCAGCCCGACCAGGCCATAACCGTTCAACAGGTATAAATAAAGGCTGTCGGAATCGAATTGCCCCTTAAAATGTTCGGCGCCAAACAGGACATTGATGGTATTGGAACTCAGCCCCAGACCCCAGCCGAACAATAAATCCGCAGGCCCGTGCACCTGTTCGGAAAACACCCGCTGCCACAAATCTATGCGGCCGTCCTGAGTCGGGTCGGCGTCATCGCGTCCGCTGAGCAAAGGACTGGACGCCAGCAGCAACGCACCCACCGCAAGTATCGGCGCCGGCATGACCAAAGCCCAGCGATCGCGGGGACGGAGCACCGCATAAACCTGAAAATAAACCACCAGCAAAGAGCTGATGAATGCAGTTCGCGAACCGCTCAGCAAGGCCAAAAATACGCTGGCGGCCACCCACTTTCTCATCCCCGGAACCAGCGCGAACAGCAGCGCACAAGTCGCCATGGTCGCGCCAAACAGGTTGGGACTGACAAAGGTGCCGAACGGCCGTCCGCCGCCGAAAAATGACACTCCGAACAAAGGCGGCGCCCACAACGCCTGGGCTATCGCCAGCACGGCCTGGAGCGCAATGTAATAGCGAAGATAGTGCGCGAACCGGTTGATCACATACTCGCCTGAGCCCAATCGGCTGGTCGCGAATCCGATCAATGCCAGCGGCAGGTATTCGAATACGCGCAGGCCCGCCATCGGCACCACCAGCGGCAAGCCCAGATACAGCGCATAACCGACCTCAAAAAACACGTAAGTGACGACAACGCCCAAAAAAGCTAACACTGCGCTGGATAATGCCCCGCGCCGCAAGCGCTGTTCAAAAAAACCGTAAGCCACCAACACCGCCAGCATCGCCTCGCGCAGGATACGCAAACCGAAATCCTGCTCGCCATAGACCTCCTTTACGCCGCTCCAGGCCGACTCGACCTGCGGCAAAGAAGCCAGCGTCGACGCACTGACCAGCGCGAACAGCAGAACCGGCAAGTCTTTTTCGAAGCGAATTTTCATCTTATAACTGGACCTGGTCGTCTACCTGTTCCACGGCTTCTGCGGCAAGCACATAATCACGATCCTGGCGTTTTCCTAACCAGTCTCCCACCGCCTGATATCCGGCCATAAATGCCGACGGCCCCTTGGCGTCCATGTCGCTACGGTGGTAGGCGTAGCCGTAATAAGGGTAATACGACGAGCCTTCTTTCATATCGTTGATAATGAAACCGTTCGGTTTAACACCGACCTGTTGGAAACGCCTGAAACTAACTTCCAATTCCTGCGCGGTGTAGCGGCCTTCTTTGACCACCAGAAACGTGGCGTCGGCGTGCTTGCCAATAACAGCAGCGTCCGTGGCACCCAAAATCGGCGGTGAATCGATCACAATATGGTTATAGAAACTCTTCAACTGCTCAAGCGTCTCCTCCAGATTGCCGATAACCAGCAATTCCGCAGGATTCAGCACCATGCTTCCCCGCGGTATCAAGTCCACGCCGACATCGGGCAGGCTGACGATAACCTCGCCCAGCGTGGCCGTGCCGGCCAACAGGTCGGAAAGCCCCGGCCCCTTGTCGACGGAAAACGTTTCGTGCAGCCTGCCGTTGCGCATATCGGCATCGATGATCAACACGCGTTTTTTGATACTCGCCAACAATGCGGAAAGGTTCGTGCTGACAAAGGATTTGCCCATGCTCGGTGCAGGGCTGCTGACCATGATGACCTTGCTCTCGTCGCTGGCCAGAGTCGCTTCCAGGGTCGTGCGCAGACCCCGCAGCGATTCTACGGAAATATCGAGCGGATCCTGGCTGACCAGGATGCCGGGTTCGCGATCCCTGCCCTGATCGATCTGGCGCGCCAACCGGCGCTGCTTCTTGCTATGCGGGATCGCGGCAAAAAGCGGCAAGCCCACCTGATATTCCAGCAAGGCCGGATAATTGTCGTGACGCTGCAAGGAGTGTCTCATGAACACCAGCGCCGATCCCGCACTCAAACCCAGCAAGGTGGCGATGGCTAACAACAGGCTCGGTTTCGGCCAATACGGCTTTTCCGGGGTCACCGCAAAATCGACGATGCGGGAATTACCCAACGAACCTGCCGCAGCAATGCGCTGTTCCTGGGCGCTGTTCAACAGCGAAGTGTAAAGCTCGGTATTGACCTGCACATCCCGCGACAGGCTCACGACGTTCTGCTGAGTGCGCGGCAAATCTTTAATCCGCTTATCCAAATTCGCCAGCTTTTGGTCAATGCGTTTGATCTGCGCCTTGGTGGCGATCATGTCCGGGTGAGCGGCTTCCAGATGTTGATTTTGTTCTTCGTACTTCTGTTTGAGTTGAATGCCCAGCGTCTCCATTTCGGAAGCCTGCTTCAACAGGATCTCAGCCTCGGCGGATATATCGACCGCGCCATGCTGTTGCCGGTAAGCACTCAAGCCCTGCTCCGCCTTTTCCAAGCGCTCCTTGACAACAGGCAGCTGGCTTTCCAGAAAACCCAGCTTTTGCGAAGCTTCCGCAGATTCCCAATTGACTGTCGCGTTGACATAAATGTTGGCGATGTCGTTGACTGATTTAGCGAGTTGCTCCGGTTCGCGGCCCTTTAGTTCGACGCTGAGAATATCCGTATCCTTGGAAACTTCCTTGACCGAAAAAGCCTTTTGCAAGGTTTCGATGGCTGCCAACGAGGTTTTTCTGGTCACCTCAAAATGGGTGCCGGGATGCGCCGCAAGCTCTGCGGGTTTAAAAACCACAGGCGTAGACTCGCCGATGTCGGCCGCAACCGTTTCGCCTATCTGTCCTTCGGCCAGAACATCATCCTTAGGCCCGAGCAAGCGGAAGCGGCCTTCTTCCAGGGCGATCAGCGTAAACGCTTTGTCCAGATAACGATCCGGCACATTGAAGGTAGCTATTTTCAGCTTTTCGCCGCCCCAGGCCCAACGGCCGAATCCCCACCATGCATCTGCAACCCCGTCGTGAGCGTCATGCCGTCGCGCCAACATCTCGCCGATAATGGGAAAATAATACGGTGTATATTCCACCATCAAGTTCAGATCCTCCACCACCTTGCCTAGCACCGAACGTGAGCGAAGGATTTCCACCTCACGCTGCGCCCGTGGATTATCGGCCTCAGTCGAAGATTTGTTCGCCTCGCTACGGAGCGGTGCGGCAAGCAGCGCCTTGTTCTTGTCGATCCGTAACAGCGCATCAGCCTTGTAAGTGCGAGGTGCAAACACCAGATAGACCATCGTCACCAACAGCACAGCCAGCAACGTAATCAGAACGATCTTTCTGCCTTCGATCAGCAGATCAACATAATCGCGGATACTGACGCCCTGCTCCTCGATCCGGGACGGATTCAGCGGCGGGAGCTGTATAGTAGCTTCATTCTGTGAATACATAGTCTTACCTATCCCAATCATGTGAAAAGAAAATCCGAGTCTTGCACATCGTTACATCCCTGCGAATGCGGCGCGCGACATAACCGATGTGAAGGATGACGGCAGGATTTGGTTCAGGACTCGGGACCACTGGGTCACGCCCGCGCTACCTACGAAAACGGTATCGTGCGCTTGCAAGGGGAACTGGTCCGCAAGAATCAGCGCGTCAGGCGATTCCGCATTCAGCTGGAAAATTTCCGGCTTTTGCTCGCCCGTCCTGATCACATAAATCTCTTCCGGCCGCGACGTATTGAAATCGACCCCATAGGCTTCGGCCAGCGCTTGTGCCAGCGTCAATTTACCCTTGTTGATTTGCAGGGCCTGCTGCTTACCGACTTCGCCCATGATGAACACCTTGTTGTCCTTGCGGTCGGAGACATTAAGTACGTCGCCGTCCTTGAGCAGCAGGTTTTGCTCAGCACCGCCTTTTTCGTATAACCTCATAACATCGATCTTGTAGAGCTTGCCATCGCGGGCCAGAGTCACGTTGCTGGTATCGGCATCCTCAGTCACGCCACCGGCGCGGCTGATGGCTTCGGTAATTGTCATCGGCGTCTCCGTCATGGCCTGAATCCCCGGCGTTTTGACTTGGCCGACCACGGCCGCCCGATGACTCTGGAAAGACAGCACCCGAACATCAAGTTTGACTTTCTTGAAGTATTTGGACAGCCCTTGGGTCAATAAATCCCGAACCTCGTTGGCGGTTTTCCCTTGCACCGGGACGTTACCGACGTAGGGGTAATACAGCATGCCGTCATCTTGAACCATCTTACCCGCCAACTCGGGGTTGATTTTCTCACCGCCCGGATCGTTCAGTTCCGGATGTTCCCACACCGTGATTTGCAGCCTGTCATGCGGACCGATCTTATATTCGGTCATTGCGACATTCTGAGCAGGGAGACTGTTGATCTCCCGCTGTTTCGAATTCTCCCGCTCGATAATCAGGTCTGCGGTAATCTGGGAAATCTTCGCCTTTTCCTTGACTAACTTGCCGTCTTTCATCGTCGGAACCTCTATATGCGATAACGGACTGTTGGTCTCCATCTCCATGCCGGGCGTTAAGGAGCAGGCTTGCAGCAGCAAGACCGGCATCAGGGGTATTGATCTAAGCATTAATCTAACCATGGCAAATGTGTTCCTATAATTATTTTAAAAGTAGGCAAAGGACGAAAGGCTAAAGGGCTGCGTAATTTGGAGATTGGGTTTGCCCTTCGCCTTTCTCCTCAATACGCATTTTTATTGATAAAACCAGTCAGCACCGTGCGCAGTGCGATTTCCAGATCGAACCATACCGACCAATGCTGGATGTAATACAAATCGTGTTCGATGCGTCGATTCAAATCGGTGTCTCCGCGCCAGCCGTTCACTTGCGCCCAGCCGGTGATGCCGGCTTTGACCATGTGCTTTTTCATGTAATTCGGCACTTGGTCCTTGAAGACTTCGACGAAATCCGGGCGCTCAGGACGAGGCCCGACCAGAGACATGTCGCCCTTCAACACATTAATCAGTTGCGGCAGTTCGTCAAGACTGGTTTTGCGCAAGAAAGCGCCAAATCGGGTCGCCCTTTGTTCGCCTGGCTTTGCCCATACCGCGCCGGTTTTGGCTTCGGCGTCCACCGGCATCGAGCGGAACTTCATCATCGTGAACGAACGGTTGTTCCAGCCGACCCGCTCTTGCCGATAAAACACCGGACCTGGCGAACTCAGCTTGACGCCGATAGCGATGATCAGCAGCAACGGGCTGATCAGAACCAACAGGATCAGCGCAAAGAATCTATCCATAACTTCCTTGATATAACGGTTAACGCCATGCAACGGAGAGACGGAAAAATCCAATGTCGGAATGCCGGCCACCGTGTTCAGGCTGAGGAATTTACTCTGCTTGAAATCAAAGCAGTCGATAACCAGCCGGATACTGACCGGCAGATGCCGCAGTTGATACTGAGCGCGTTCGACCAGCGATTCGCCGGGAAACGCAATCCATACTTCGTCAATGGCGTCCTTGGTGACGATGGCAGCGAGGTCTTCCAAATCCCCGAGTCGAGGCAGTGATAAATCGCCCATCGTGCGCTGATTTTTGGATGGATCATCGACGTAACCCACGACTTGCAAACCGGCCCAAGATGAATGACTCAACTGTCTGCTAACCGCAACGGCCATCTGATTCAATCCGACCATGACGATACGACCTTGAGACCAGCCGCGGGAACGCAACCATTGCAACAAGTGGGATAGCAGACTACGGGCGGTGAGGACGAATAACAATCCCAGCACCCACCAGGTGACGATCCAGCGATAACTGGAGCCGAACCAGAAATGCAAACGTATCAACGCAACAATGGAAATAACCGACACGATGGCGGATACCCAAGCCCTGACGACACGTGAGACTTCGCCGCGCATCGTATCATTCGACCAGGGCCGGTAAACCTGGCCGATTTCGAAAAAGATGATGGCCGCCAAAATACCCAGCGAGACCACTATGCGGTAGTCCTGATCGATGACGAACTGGCGAAGCCATAAATAATGGGAGACCCAAGCGGCGCCGATGAGCATGGCTATATCGACAAACCGCAGCAATAGGATCACCGTATGTCCGTATTGCTTGAAGAGCCCGTTGAAGATGTTACCTATACCGAGTGGCATATTCGTTAAACTCCTATTTTGTCTGTATCCAATGATGAACGGTAAAATCCGTCCATCCCCAAAGTCATCGCGACCGGCGTTACGCACCAATCGCTATGTTTGGGTAAAGGTTACAGAAGCAAGATGAGAGCAAACCTGTGGGTTTAATTAAAATTAGATGAAGATCGGGATGATTTTAGGAAAGAATCGGTATCCGTGGTTGCAGCACTTGTCCAATAGATATTTGACAGCGCCAATAACGCACACCTATGATGAGATTACTTTGTACATTCAGAGATTGCTATGAAACAAGCTACGATTACAGAAGTCCGCAACCACGCCAAGCAGTACTTTGATATCGTCGAATCAGGCGAGTCCGTGCGTGTGGTGCGCAATGAAAAACCCATTGCCGACATCGTTCCGATAGCATCCGACCTGCCTTCATGGAAACGACGCAAGGCAAAACCTCTGGTATTGGATGGTGTTTCCATAAGCCGCATGATTCTGGAAGATCGCGAAGCCAGTGCCTGATGCTCGTTTTATGAGCGGTTTTCACGTCCTCGCGCCCATTTGGTGAGCATTGTTAAAGGACGATTCACAATAAAAATCGGTCGATGTCGAGTGATCCGTGAAACACTCCCAAAATATCAATTCTTTTTGAGCTTTTGATTAAATACGCGATTCGATAATGTCCGTACAACAAAATGCGAATATCGCCGTCGGATTCTTTGCGGTACAGATAGCCGATTTCTGGAAAATCGCGTAAAAGCTGAGCTTTTGCATAAATGCCTGAAACAACATTTGCGGCTGCGTCTGGCTTGTCTTGGATGATATAGTCATAAATATCCCGCAGCCATCGCTCGGCCTCCGCAGTCCAGTTTATTTCTGCCATGTGAGGATTCGATGCTCCATTTCTTCGTTAGAAATTATCCGACCTTCGCGAGAATCTTTTAAACCGCGCTCTACCATGCGCGAAAAAGCAAGCTCCCGCAAAATTTCATCAAAGCTGCTGTCGTCAGGCTGAGCTTGAACTATTTCAGAAACCCTTTCTTTGACTGTTGACATAAGACCTCCCCCTATATTTGGTTGTATGAAAATGCGCTAGACAGCCAGTAGGGTACGCTGTGCGTACCGTTTTTTCAATCATGCCACAAATCCAATGTGGTACGCACAGCGTACCCTACGGGACTACCCTTTTCGGTCATTCAGGTATATTGATTTCCAATCCGTTTAAGATATGAAATCATCTGTGCCAAAATTGTTAGAGCCATATTTCACTTGGTAATCAGAACTCATAGCTTTTGCCAGCTCAACTGCTTCGGCTTTAGTCTTAAAAAAACCAGCCAAATGCCATGGCTCGCTTCTTAACACAGCCCAACCTTTTCGCCATCCTGGATTTAAACTATCAAGCGTTGGCACAAGCTCATCAAAATAGTGGATTAGATGAAAATATGTCGCCATACCGGAACCAGGTAAGTCGCCATCGGGTGGTAATGAACGGCTTACAAGTCCAACCACTTCGCCAGACATATTAAATACAGGGCCACCACTCATTCCTGAAAGCCAATTGCACTCAACCTCAAAAACAGGAGTGGGATGGGATTCATTCGTTCCATGAGGATGTATTTCTTTGATACGACCATACGCACCGTACATACCTTCAGAAAGTATGTTTTCATCAAATCCAAGCTCAGGAAAGCCAATAGCTAAAACCCATTCTCCAATTTGGGGATACCAACCAGATCCTTTAACTGGAACAGAGTGAGGCATTTTAACTCCAGGCTCGAACACGGCTGTAAGAACAGCCAAATCCGCAGCATTTTCCGATTCAGTTTTGCCTTTCAGGCTTAATAAAGGATCGTCTTTTTCTCGCAACGCCGAAACTATATGCTTTACGAAAGCAAATGATTCTTTAGGGATATTAACAGTGCCAAAAACTAATCCCATGCCAAGGAAGAGAACAGGATGATCACCGTTGGAATTCAATGAAACGTCAGTCCAACACGATGTTGATTTTGGATGCTCCCTTGCAAAATCAATAACGTGATCAGCACTTAGGAATGTACCCCACCCGTCGATATGAAAGGCTGTTCCCATGCCACATAGTTCGCCATTGGAATCTCGCTTAAATACAGGTAAAACAGCTTTTCTGAGTCCAAACGGATCTTGGATAAGGAATGGTTCAAATGGGAGTTCTGACAGAGTATCAAAAGCAATTCCTTGTAAATTGCTGACTCTGTCTTCGCATGTGTTAACATAAAACGGCTTAAATGACATTTGTAGTCCGCAGATTAATTTAAGTAGTTTATCAATTTTGTAAGGCCGCTTCTGACCGATTTCCTCTGCTCGAGATACCTTCAAGTCTTGTAGATCGGGTTAGGCGACAGCCGTAACCTGACATGCCGATTAGTTATACAGCTCTAAATTCAATCTTTTCAACCGCATCAAGATTGACTGTTTGCCTGGCATGCCAAAGATCATAATTATCTTGCATAATCAGCCAGCTCTCTGGGGAGCGACCCAAGGCTTTTGAAAGTCGAAGAGCCATTTCCGAGCTTACGCCGCTGTTACCTTTTAAAATACGGTTCAGCGTAGAAGGCGAAACGCCAAGTTTCGAGGAAAGCTGCCTGCCCGTGATACCGAACGGTTCCAGATAAACGTCCCGAATGAACTCGCCTGGATGAGGTGGATTGTGCATAGCCATTAGTGATAATCCTCATAATCGAAAACGAAGGCATAACCGTCGTGGACTTCAAACGTGACACCCCAGTTGCCGTTTACCCAAACCGACCATCGGTCATTGTCTGAGCCTTTCAATGAGTGCAGTTTGAAACCGGGGACTTCTATATCTACAATAGTGGTTGCGGTGTCCAATGCCACAAGCTGCATCCGTAAGCGTTTCGCATGATGAGGCTTAATATCGGCTACGGAGCCGGTATCAAAAAACATTTTAAGACCTTTATGGCGAAACGACTTAATCATTTTTGGAATATAGCCTGTTGCGTATGGCGCAACAACATTCATTGTTATAGATCACGCAGTGGTAAAGCAACGCAAAGCCCTCTCCAGCGGGAGAGGGCTGGGTGAAGGGAAATCAAAATAAGGAAAAATGCTTATTTATATCCCCCTCATCCCAACCTTCTCCCTGAGGGAGAAGGAGTAAATGTCGCATTACCAACTGCGGGCTCTATAAGCAGGTTGGGCAGAGCACCGCGAAGCCCAACACGTCACATTGGCTTGGATCGTTGGGCTTCATTGTATTCAGCCCTACATAACTACAGAGACAAGATGAGAGGGAACCTGTGGGTTTAGATGAAGATCAGATAGATTTCAGGAAGGGAGTCGGAGCAGAAGCGGCAGAAGCTAATGTCCGGCCGAATTTCCCAATCCGGTTAGAGCCGCCCCTACCGGGCCCGCCAGTAGCGGCGCAAATATAGCCAGGATTTGCGGAATCTGCGGTATCGGTTCAGACGAGAATCCGTGTTTTTCCAGCCATTCTTCAGGCGCAGAATCAAGCGCATCCCCAGGTAATTGCCGTAAATTAGCTACGGCCCGTTTCGCCAAAACCTTTGAGCAGCAAATGTAAATGCACGCAATCATCAATGAGAAAACACTACCGATAAAAGTCGTCAGCGCCAAGCTCCAATCGTTCATGGCGCTAGCCAGCTTGGCATCGTCGACAAATACAATGGGCCATCTCAGCCAGGCTTGCATGTGCAGGACGCCTGCCACCAATAACGCCGCCCCGAGGTTAACTACTGTTTTCAGTTGATGCGATCGATCCGCGAGTCGCTGTAAATACTGGCGTGGATCGAAAGCAACCATCGGAGTCAAGCTTGCGGCGGCGGCCAGTGCGATTGCAAAAGGGGCTATCGCCGACAGTATGTTGACGATGTATACCATATTCCTGATGTGGGCCAACTCCAGTGGTTTGAAGAAATGGGAGTTTTGCAGGCTTTCGAAGGTGAAACGAAAGATTGCGCCGAGAGCGGTACCGTTGCCGGCGGCATAAGCCAAATGGCCGAGCCCGACACAGGACAATGCAGCCCAGAGACCAAGCGCCTGTTTGAAGCCCTTGGGCGTTAGCGATCTTTGCAATACTAGTGTGCTGTTTACAATAACGGCTATAGCCAAAATGTAATAGAGCAAGACGCTGCTGAGCCAAAGTACGCGTAAACGCCCCTCGAGGAAAAGCTCTAGTGCTGAATGATCTTTCGCGGCATGGGCAATAGCCGCTAGTTTCGACACCAAAGCCATCGAGCCGAAATCCCCCTGCTCGAGAATGACCATCGCCAGTGCATAGATCGAGATCGGTAAAGCTGCAAAGGCGAGATAATATATTTCCCTTGGTGCGCCCCAGTTCCCTGCATGTATCAGGTCTTTTTGGTGTTGCGCCATGCGGTTACTCCAAGATTTATAACGCTCCAAATAACTGTTGGTGCCCCTGCCTAATTGAACGCAGCTCGCCCCGCTGATGAAAACTTGTTTTACAAATTCGGCATTCCGTTATTGAGAAACGCGAAGCTCTAAAACTGGCCATGATCGATCCATGTTCGATCATGGCACAGCTGTCATGGTCATGCGTTTATCTAAGATGCCAGACCTATTCCCAACTTAAATGATATTCCTCAGGAAACGGGCCTGACTTATAATCAATCGAACCGGTGGCACTGACCTTATTCCGTAGCAATACTTGCCTCACCATTTCCGGGATCATCACCATACCCACATATCGCCCCAGGCATTCATGGCTGCCGAAGCCGAAATTAAAATGGTTATACCAGTTACGGTGCGGATTAAATTCATCCGGATTTTCAAACGCGCGGGGGTCGAACATGGCCGATTGGGTTGCAGGTAGAACAACGCTCCCCGCCGGGATTTTAGTCGCGTAATCGGTACCCATGCCAACGGTATAGTCGCTGGCAGATTTGCGAAATAAATAAGGGGCAATAGGCACGAATCGCAATGCTTCCCAGACGATGCCATCAAACTCGGCCGGGTCGTCCAGCTTTGCTACGGCTTGGGCTTTGTTTAGCCACTCGTCATTTTGCAGTAAGTATTGGATAACTTGTGCAACTGCCTGCGAGGTGGTTTCTATGGCACCGATTAATAAACCACCTGCATTCACACCTAAGCGTTTTAAATCCAGATCCATAGCCTCGGGGAAATGGTTCCGTAGCATGCGTGTGACAATGTCATCTTTCAAGGCTTCGTGTTTTTTACCCATTATGGTTCGCAGCAGCTTGCAGAGCCCATACCACAGCGAACGAATTAGATCGGCATTTTCGAGTTTGATAGCCAGCGTACGCCGAGCCATGAGTTCGGCAATATAAATGCCGAGTAACTTACTGACGCGGGCTTGTTGATCTTCGATGAACTGTTTTTTATCTGTGGGCATCAAATCGTAGGGTTGATTATGAAAGGTGTTGTATTGATTCCAATAAGACCACTCGATTAAATCCTTTTTATCAACTCCGGTTAATCCGAAATAGTCCTGTACCAATCCGGCAGGCACCATTCGGCAAAATTCGTGAACAATCTCAATGCTGCCATTGGCTGAGTCCAGGATGTCTTTGCCCAGCTTTGCAATCATTTTGCGAACATCGGGTAGATCATCCCGGTTCAACAGGCTTTGCATCATGGATTTCTCCCGTGAATGCAAGGCATCGTCATCGTGCGCCATCAAATAGATTCCGTTGCCCATTTTGGGTAAATAGAGTTCTACGGTAAAAACTTTCGGCATGTTCAGCACCGCGGTAACATCATCAAAGCGCGAAATAATAGCCGCTACAGGAGTCACCAAAATCGGCCGTTTTTCGCGCAATTCTTTAAAAAACGGCAGAGGCTCTTCCCACATCCATTTATAAACGAGCGGGAATTTTTCAGCATCCGCTGTTGCATCGTAGCGTTCAAGATAGTTAGTTGCCATGTTCTGAATTCCTAATAATCGTGCATAACATTCGACCGGTGCAGGTACTGACATGCACCGGTCACTAAAGATAGGCTGCCGGCAGATAGCAGATAAGAAACTAGCTGCCGTAGGGTTAAATCCCCCCTCGAGGGGATACTAAGCTCACAGTTGTTTCAGATACTCTAATAAGGCCTTTTTATCATCATCGCTGAGCTTGGTACCAAACTCGTGACCACAGCGACTGTTACCGGATTCCGGTTCTTTGCAATCGGTAGTTTGATAGGTAAAGTTGAATTGGCTCTGCTCTGCGGCCAAACCGACTTTAACCGGATCGTAAGCCTGACCCACTTTGAAAGAGGCGGCTCTGTCTGCGACGGGTTTTAACAAATCAGCTAAAGTGGGGATAGAACCGTTATGCAGATACGGCGCAGTCGCCCAAATGCCTTGCAGTACGCGCGATTCGAAAGCTTTCGCGGGTTCTTTGGTTTTGAACTCAGCTTTGCAGATGGATTTTTTATTGGCAGGCGCTTGCATATTGCCGGTGATAGTATGGAAAGCGCCCGTTAAAACAGCGTTATCTGAGTTAACCAGTTTCCATTGCATTTGCCGCAACTCAGCCATCTTTTGCTGAATTTTTTGCGTTTTCTCTGCACCCAGCAACGATTCAAATTTAGCGGCTTCTTTTTTGGCAGCTGATTCAATATCGAATACTAAGCTGGTATCGTGTTGCAGTATAGATCCTATGACAGCGATACCCAGGACATTGAAAGCCAGTTCATTTTGTGCCTGTAAAGGTTTTTCCAGAAACGGAACTTCTGCCCCGGCAAGTACGCCTGTATCGACTGTCCACGTCAGCAAGTTAAATTGCCTCTTATCGGTATCCACATCACAAAGCGGGGTTGTCCAGGTTTTTTCTTTAGAGCGCATGGCTCCGTCACGAATGCCATGACATCCGACACAGCCACCGGCTTCAGTTTTAGTGGTGCTATCGAAAATAGCTTTACCCTGGTCGGCCAGTTTTTGATTAATAGCGTAGTTTCCTTGCTGCCATGGCCATTGAGGAGGGCCTATTTTTTTTACATGTTGTTCAAGAGATTTCAAACCGCCGAAATTTGCCGAGTTAGTTTGCAGATAATCAATGCCTAACACCCGCCAATCGTCTTTTTTCGGATTGAAATGTGCGAACACACCAATCACTTCCCCCAGATTGCGGGATAAACCCAGCAAGTCATTACCATTGTCGGCAAAGCCAGGCCATTGGGTCTTATCCTGGATAGGTGCGTTCCAGATGAAAGGGTAACGTACCGGCGCATCGGCCAGATGAATGTTTTTAGCGATGATGTGATCCGAAGTTGTGCCTATATCCAGTCCAGTTAATCGATTAAAAATCATTCCGACTGCATCCAGTCTTGCCGGTCCCCAAGGCTTATCTTTTGGTAAGGCATTATCCATGATAGTGCTATAAGGTAGATTCCAGGCTTGGACTTCTTTACGGAGTTCAGCCTGTTTATCGGCTGGAGCCGTATTACCTAATATACTTTTGGCGAAATCTTCAAACTGTTTAGGATCATTTAGGATTGCTTTTACGGAATCACCCAGATCGGTGGCGAAGGTTTGAAAATCGACTATGGCCGGACCGCCATCAATGCGGTAATAGCTGTTATCAACTTTAATTTCACGGACATGACAGGCGGCACAAGTCATGCCGACATAGTTGCCGTCTTTTGATACGGTAAAACCGACGGGTAACCCCGGCGTTGGACTGGTATCATTTGGCAGATAACCATAGCGTTTCAGACTGTCGCTGATAAACAATTCGCCATTGGTTTGTTTTAATGCCTGAAACCATTTTAGCGGCATCAAGTGTGAACCTTGATCCTGGCTATAAAATGATTTTCTCTCGGCGTCAGTCCACTTTTCGCCTTGTGCCACGAACTTTATATCGGGCGTTGCCGTTCTTGCGGTAAGTGGTATTAAGGACAAACTGGAAAAAAGCAAAACAAAGCTGATGTTTTTGATTCGATGCTGATGAATGTTAATCATATGTTTTCTCCGGATTATAATTAATGGTTTTCCTTCACCGTTGAAAACAAAAGCTTACCCGACTAGATTCAAAACCAGCCTGGATGTGGCTTTCTGAACGCCAGCGTGTTGTTACCAGTTGAAGTTTGACCATTTAAAGCAAACTATGCCGGAACTGAGCTGACCTGTGTCATGTTGGCTCAGAAAACAGATCAGATAATATTTAGCGTCTCAATCCTTATTCCTGGTCAGAATTCAACCGATACGGGTGGTCAATTTCCATTCGGTGCCAATATTATTAAAACGCTCTAAACAATGATCTATAAATAGGGGTTTAAACGTAGTCTTATGGAAATTACCGAAAAATCACGATATTTAACTTAGTTTTCATCTAAAACTAATGAAAATATGAGATTGTGAGCGGCCTTGGGAAATGAAATCTGCATTCGCTGCGAAACATTGCATATTAGGTTTTATCCCCATCCTATGTAACAAAATAGGTTTCGTTACTTAATATAAAGTGAGGTTTTTTGATCGAATAGCTTTGGTGTAAATAATTCGCACATGGCCTGGTCACTCCACGAACGGCTGCAATTGAGCGATCACAACCGGCTTAAATCGGCCCAAATCGGCTACTCCGACACAATATACTATGGAAGCTCAGCACATCCTGCGGCCCTAATTTGGGGTTATAGGTTTCGTTGAGGGTTATCCACAAAAACTGTGGATAACCTTGTTACTGATCTATGTCTTGTAGGTGTAAGTGCTTATTGAAATTAGCATTTTTGTTAAAACGTCTAAAAGTTAGCCAGTAGTATGTGTTTTACCTTATTCAGCACATCTTAGATGTGCCCTAACAAATGTCCGATTATGCGTTATGTAAGCATTTAAATACGTGTTTTCCCATATTGACTGTGTAGATGGGTGCGATCAATATCATAAAAAAGGTAACCCGCTTCAGTTTCCCACCAGTTTAAAGGAAAAGCCTATGAAATCAGATATTGGACGATGGATAGTGGTTGTTTTCATGAGCTATCTTATGTTGGGTTGCTCAAGTATACGCGCCAGAACTGAAACCTCTGACAAGGAATGGACAGTCTATCCCGGCATTCAACAGGACATAAAAGATACTGGCGGGTTATTCAGCGGCAAGAGTTCGGACCCTGGCTGGGTCAAGGGGCTAGTAACAACTATTCTAATTATCGACCTGCCTTTTTCTGTCGTGTTCGACACGGTTGTGGCGCCCTATGATTTATATCGGATTTACGCTCCGAATTACTCCGCCGAGAAGAGCGAGAGTCATCGAGTTCCGTAGGCCGGGTTAGCGTAACCAGACCTGCATGGCTATGCCTTAAAATCAGAGCCGTAGGTTGGGAAGAGCACCGCGAAGCCCAACACATCACTGCCGGTTGAATCCCGCCAGTTCGCAGTTTGATTCTAACATGCAGAGGGGACGCCAATAAGACAACGCAGTAAGCCGCAATAGGCAATAGCCGCATTGCGCCGGATGCTGAGATTCGCTGCTTATGACAAATCCAACCAGACTACCGCACCGGCTCCGCTACTTGGCATGACCCTGTCAAATAGGTTCTGCATCCCAACGTCCAAACAACGAGGCCAAGTTTAAGTGAGCGGGTTCTCCATAGATGCCAGAATACTTTTAATATTCTGTGCCGAATTGAAAATAAACAATACTTCAACGACATCGTTTCTTACCCTATAAAAACTCACATAATTTTTATAGGGCAAACTCCTGATCTCTATTTTTGCTTCTATTTCTTTATAAACCTTACCAGCCAACGGAAAAACAGAGAGTGTTTCACTTAACGACTCGACGGTTTCTTCGATAAATGTTTCTGCCCGAATCGGGCTGTCCAAAGCTATGTATTCGGCTATATTAAGCAAGCATTGATCAGCGGTTTCAGTTAATACAATTTTATGTATTTTCATCAAAAAACTAACTAGCGGATACTGCTAATCTGGCTCTTAACTTTGTCTTCAGGTCGTTTATATACTCCTGATTACATTCGCTTACACGGCCCGCTTCTGCGTCGGAGGTTCCTGAAATAATTCCATCATGGATGTCTTTTTTAAAGGCTTCACTTACTTGAATTAAAGCTTCAACATCATGCATTGAAAAAAATATCCCTATTGGACGCTCTCTTTTGGTAATCATTACCGGTTCTCTTTGCGCCGAATCCAAAAAGCTGCCGAATGCGTTTTTTGCTTCTTTAGCTGAGATGGTTTTCATGTTCATCATTCCTATGGTTAAGAATTACATAACAGCCATTATAGCTACTTTATAACAAATCCAAACGCATTTTCCCTATATCATAGATGCGTGCAGTCGTCTCCTGAAAACGAACGACTTTAAACATCAATACCGGATCAATCGTTCATACTCGACACGCGACAGTACATAAACCGGGCTGGCGGAGATTGGGATGTTAGCGTTCCCTGAAGCGTCAACCGTCAGTTCTTGGACATGCCCCACCACATCCACAAGCATCCAAGATTTACCCGGATCAAGCCGCAACTGCCAGTTGCCGACGGTCTCATCGGTGCGCCAAATCATAAAGGTGTCGCCGAAATAGGCCGCCTGGATATTGGCGTCCTTGGTGTCGAAAGCTTTATACGGCAGGCCGTCGATCAGTGCGCCTGCGGTATACATGGCCGCTTCGCCGGGCTTGTGACCCATCGAGTAATCCCAGATTCGACCATAGGCCAAGTCGTATTCGTGGCCTATGCAGAAAGCCAACCCTAAGTAGTCGCTACGACTGTTGACCCAGGCGATCATTTTCGCGGCCTGCTCCGCCTGCCAGCGGCGTCCGGTCAAACCATGCATCGCCTTGGCGCCCGTCTCGCCCAGCCAGAAAGGCAGGCTGTTCTTCCTGCCCAGGCTGGCGTAAGCAGACAGCACACCCTGCTCATCCTCGCTCCCGCCATTGCCGCTGTTACCAATAGCGCCGCCGAAACGCGGCGTTTGTTGGGGATAGGCGTGGACATCCCAGGCATCCTGATAATGATCCAGGCCTAACTCCAGCACTTGTTTGAACCACTGATCTTCACCCGGCCGCACCAGACTGCCGCCGACATAATGGGCGTCGCTGCGCTGCTTGTGCGCCTGTTCGTATTCCCATTTGGCGCGTTGCACCCAATGCGCGGGTTCGCGCAGTTTTTGCCATTCGGCTTCACTACGAATGTCGATCTCGTTGGTCGATTTAAAAAACTTGGTAAATGTCGTTGCCGTATTGATGAAGTTTTGGCCGTCTGCCTGATTGTCATTCAGCCAGGAGCTATCGCCCGAGGAGTCGGCGAACAAGACCAAACCGAGCTGTTTCGCCCGCTCCCACTTAACCCGATACTGCGGATCGAAGCCCGGATAGCTGCCATAGCTTTTGTATATCCCCATCCGCTCCAGCCAGGAGAAATACCCGCCATCCTGCTTGAAGCTCTTGTCCCCGTCAGCCAGGGCGTAATAGTCGTTGTTCCATAGTTTTTTCTTGTCCAGCCGTTGCTTTTGCTCGACAGAACCGCCTACGACTGAAAAACCATCGGCTGGATAGTTCATGATCAACTTGCCGTCGGGCGTATGCAACGAGGGGTAAACGGCGTAGTAGCCGGGCTCGCTAATCTTGCCGAAGTCCGCTTCGACTTGGCCGGGAAACTGATCGCTTATTTCCCGTACCGCGACCTCGTTGCCACCGTAATCGACTAGGCGCAGGCGCAGCTTTGCCGGAAAGCGCGGCAACGGTGCCGATAAGCCAGTTTCCTCCAAAATCGGGTGCCAGCGCATATCCACGCGCAGTTTGAGCGGGTCGCCGGGATGCGGCAGGTTGGCCGGTGCATCGACGAAGACCAGAGGCCGCAGCTTGGCGGCGATGCCGTTAAGCGCCAGGTCGGCGCCGGGATCGGTCAGCTGAGTCTTGATCGAATCCAGAGGCTTACCGGCCGGATCGGTGAATAAGCCGGCGAAATAAAACCGTTGATTTTGGTCGTGCTGCATCACCAGCTTGACCAACAGGCTGTGCCATCCGGTCGACAAATCCAGCGTCGCAATTTGCGGCGCTTCGGAACGGGCCGACATCGCGGTAGCCACCAGTCCCTCGGTGGTCAGCCCCTTTAGCAGTTTTTTGACTTGATCGCCGGCAGAAGACGAGAACCCGGCCGGAGGATTCGGGTCATCGGCCAGTTTGAAAGACTGCCCATCCAGCCAGCCGAAAGTTCTGATGCCGGATTGTTTCAGATGCAGCAGCGTCTTTGTGGGCTGATCGACATGCAGGTAGAGCTGGGCATAGCCGCTGCCGCGCGACCAGCCGTAGGAATGCTGGGTGTTGGCCTCAATATCCGCAGAGCCGCCAGCTTGCGTGGCCGCAACGCGCCAAGCCCGCATTTCCCCGCCCATCATTTGCAGGCTGAGATAGGGTTGACCGGGATTTGGGCGCAATACGGTCTCGCTATCCAGTCCGAAAACCGAAACGCCCGATAAGCCGTCCTGCAAACCGCCCACCAGCCAGGCATCCGGTATGCCCCTCTTAAGCGGCTTGGGCGCATCCGCTGCAACCGCCGTCGGCGTGGGCATCGTGCCGACTTTGCCTGGGTCGGTAAGAAATGCGGCTATATCCTTCTCGCTGTTGGGCTGGACCAACACGCCGAGGATGCCGTAATGATCGTCGGTCATTAGAGCGGCAGGCAATGCCGGGAGATTCAAGCTGCGGGCCAAAGCTTCGGCTTCCGGCCCTATCAAATAAGAGACCGACAGCTTTTCATAGCTGGTCCGAGCGGCATCGGAAGCCAAGCCGCGAAACAGGATTTCACTTTTGTCGCCACTTTTGTCGCCTTTGCCGTCGAGTACATATAGGTGCCGGTTCGCATCGGGCACTGCCTTGGTCAGCGCCAGAAAGCGATTCCTGTCCTGAGCCTCGGCAGCATTCATCCAGTCGCCCAGCGGCGTCTCCAATTTTAATAAAAAGGCATCGAAGACTTTGGCTCCGTCCGCTTTGCCGGTATTGTTGATGTCCAGCCAGCGATCGCCCGGCAATACGGTGACGGTAGCTGCGGCTTGCAGCCATTGATATTCCCAGGGCGTGGCGTTGGTCAACGCGAAATCACCGCGCGTCGCCAGTTCATCTGGCTTTGCCCCGGCCTTGACCGTGAAATTTTGGCTGACCTGGGAGACCTCGCCGCCGCTTTTGTAGCGGGCGTAAAAACGGTACTGCCCCGGTGCAATCGCCGGGTTCAGTTCAAAACGAAAATTTGCGCCCCAGTCTCCGAAACCCTGGTGAAAAACCTGAACTTCGTCTTTTTCGGTCAACAATGACGCGGCGCCGGGACCGGCAGTGGCCGTGCCGAGTTGGACTTGCAGGGTAGGATCTTTTTCCATTGCTGCAAGTGCAGGCGCTTTGCCCAAGTCCAGCAGCACCAGCGGCTTGTCCGCCGTGCCGCTGGTCGGCAGAGCGGATAATGGCGGGGCGAGCAGGAAGGCGTCGAAAACCTTGGCATCATGACCTGCACCGTTATCCCGCACCTCAATGACGGCATCGTCGGCCTTGAGACTTACCGGCGACTCGGCCGCTATCCAGGCATATTCCCAGCCTTTCGGTTTCATGAACAGTGTGGCGCGCAGCCCCAGCCGGGATGAATCGGGTCCGGCCCAGACCTCGAAAGATTGCATGCAGACATTGGGATCGCCACCTTGTCGCCAGCGAGCCCAAAATAGATAAGGTTTGGCCGGGAGTCCGGGTTTGACCTTGAAACGAAAGCTGACCTTCCAACTGCCGAAGCCGGGGTGCAAGGAACTGATTTCATCCTTATCGGTCTGAATCGAAGCGTCTCCTTCATGGGCAGAAACTTCACCTGTAAACACCCGCGTCGTCTTATCGTCAACACCCACCGACGGCGGCGCACTGCCCAATTCGAGCAGCACCGCCGGTCTCTCGGCGATGCCGTGTACCGGCAATCCCGCGAGCGCATCGGCGTGGGCAACGGACGACCCGGTCAGCGCAACCAACACCGTTTGCAATGTAAAAATAGACAACATCAATGACTTCATAGATAGTAAAAATTTGGTTACGGATAAACTGCCGAACTTACCCTTGTGAGTGCATAAGTATCTATACAATGCGTCATCCCGGCAGGAATTCACTCCGGGCTATCCTGCCCGAAGCCCTTCGGGTAAATGCAAATCCGTTCCAAACGAATTTGTGCCGGGATGATGGTGATACAATTTGCGTAATATCTATTAAAGTGAACATTTTTTTGAATTTAAACAATACTTTTAATCAAATCCTAATCACACCCGACAAGCTAGTGATGCGGCACTTGTGTGTATAATAAGGACTATTAAGTCGAGCTAGTCAGCAAATGGTTCGGATACATGCTGGGACTTTTCAACGCCCAAATCGGGTTCCCTTGCAGCGCGGCATCCCGAATGGTTTATTGCAGAGAGGCTTACTTTTGACAATCAAACACACCAATCAATGAAATCATTCATTACCGACTTTGTTCTGGATATGTTCAAAAAACCGGATTTATCGAAATTTTGGCCGAGACTTTCGTCAAAACAAGGAGAACGATTTGTATCTTTTTTCAGCCTGATAAAATTCAAAAATCTTCTATCGTTAAAATCCCTGATCGTTCTGGGCTTTGTAATTGCCGTCATTCCGCTTTTCTTGGCCGTCATGTACGCGGCTTTTGGCATGCGCGAAACCTCGGCATTGGGCAGAACCATCAATTCCCAAGTCTTCGAGCAGACCAAGGCGGTACGCTCGGTTTTGCAAAAGACTGCCGATCTTGAGCGAAAAGCCAGACTCTTCGTTCTGCTGTCTGATCCGTCTATACGCCAGCCTTATGAGCAGCAATCGTATGAGACTACGCGGGCCTCGTTCAAGCAGGCCTTGAGCGAATTGCTGAAACTGCACGTCGATAACAAAATCGCTCTATTGGTCAACGAATTATCGGAAAAGGAAAATCTGATTTATCAACAGATCATTGGTTCGGCGAACGAGAATAATCTTAAATTGCCGGTCGATGAGGCGTTCCAAGGCCTGCGCGAATCCTCATCAAGCCTTTCGCGCGAATTCGAGAACCACGTCGATCATCAATTCAACGAATTGCGCCAGCAATCGGAATCGCTTGAGCAGGGACTCTTAATCAAGGGCGCGGTTCTGTTGGCTATCTCGTTTGTCTTCATCGCGATACTGTTGGTCATACTCTCGCGTTCAATGCGGCAGCTGGATACCTCGATCCGCCGTCTCGGCTCGGGGGAACTCGACGAACCGATCGATGTTGAAGGCCCTTCGGATATGCGCTATCTGGGCAATCGACTGGAATGGCTCAGAACGCATCTGATGGAACTTGAGGTATCGAAACAACAGTTCATGCACAATGTGGCCCGCGAGATCGATCTGCCGTTGGAGAGTATCCGCGAAGCAGCGGAACTGCTTGTAAACGAAGCGGATGACGAACCGTGCAGTGCGCGGCAGGAGGTCTCGCGGCTGCTCTGCAGCAATGTCGACAAGCTGAAAACGGTGTCCGAGGAATTAGTTCGTTACAGCCAGATCAACTCGAAGTCGGAACTGAACCGCAAGGCAACCGTCAATATGAAAAACTTGCTTGAGTCGGTCATTGAGGATTTTCAAGTCCGTCTACAGGCCAAGTCGATCAGCGTGAAAAAGTTGGTCAGGCCGGTCGAGATTGCCGGAATCCACGACCAATTGCGAGGCATTATCGAGCAGTTAATGTCGAATGCGGTGAAATATTCGCCAACAGGCGGCGAAATACGCATCATGCTTCGCGATTCGGGCACACAGATGGAATTGGAAGTCGAAGATGAGGGGCCGGGTATTGAACCGGATGAACGTTCGCATGTGTTCGAACCCTTTTTCCGCGGCAAGACCGCCCAAGGCGGCGAAAATATTGAAGGCCCAGGATTGGGTCTGGCTATTGTCAAAGAATATGTCACCAACCACCAGGGCAATGTCGAAATTATTGACGCCAGACAAGATCAACATGGAGCCCGCATCCGGGTTCAACTGCCGTTAACCGGTGAAGCCTGAAAAATTTGGAACAACACTATTTATGCTGTCATTACCTTCTATTCGAAACACAACTTTAGCGCTAAGCCTTTTGCTGCTGACCGGCTGCGCTCAAATGTATCCTGCTTATCCAGACCGCTATAACGATCCCTATGCTCAATCGGATTTTGACGAACTGCTGGCTTTCGGAGCCAACATGAGCAAAATACCGGCTGCCGCACGCACCGATGTATGCCGCACTTTATTAAAACGCCAAAAAAATCCTCCCGGACCGGGGATATACCTGCACCTGATGGTAGGCCGCTTGCTTTCCGATAGCTGTGGCGAAATCCCAAGAATCCTGGACGGAGTCAACGCTATCCCACCCGGAAGCCTGCCCGATGACAGGATGCAGAAACTTATCGCCATTCATACGGAAGCCTTAAAACGGCTGCAAAACGAGTCGCGAAAAGTCGGCTCGCTGGAGCGCAAACATAAAACCGTCCAATCTGTCCTGGAATCGAAAGATACCAATGGATCGAAGAAAGACGAAGCCCGCCTGCTGCGGGAAAAGCTGGAAGCCATCAGATCCATGGAAAAACACCTGGATGAGACCGGCGAAACCAATTAGAACGCATGTTTCGTTTCCGTCTGGCAGTTGTCATTGTTGTTTCGTTCGGCTTTGTCTTATTCTTAGGATTCGCGCTGTATTGGGGTTCAAGCCAGGTTGCCCGGAATTTTCAGCGCAGCCAAGCGGCCTATGAGACATTCGACCGTTACGAGCGCTTGTCCGAGGAAGCCTACCGCCACTTCAAACAGCGGATGGATAGGCTGATAACGGCCAGCCCCACTGCGGAAGCCGGTGTAGAATCATCCAAGTATCGCCTCTACGAAGCGATGCAGGAACTTAGAAATACTGCGGTCGCAGAGAGTCATGGCGACGATTGGCCCGATAAACCGGCCGAGCTGGAAAGGGTTGCCCACTTCACCGCTTTTCTGGATGCCAGCGAGTACCGGTTCGACGAAGTCGAGCGGCTGCGCCAGCAGGGCAAGCAAGAAATGGCAGTGCAGGCCTTGTCGAAATTCTCGGAAGAAGAAATCGATGGAAAATTCCAGCCATTGATCGATACCGCGATCAACGCTGAACGGGAGAAAGCCGGACAGGCCAAGCAAGAACTGGAGGACTTGGTTGCCCAGTCGCATTGGATCGCTATCCTGGCCTCGTTGATTGCGGCACTGTTTAGCCTGACGGCCGGGATATTATTGTTGCGCGGCTTTAGGAAGCCTATCGACGCGTTGATGAAGGGCACCGACGAAATTGCCTCCGGTAACTTGGATTACCGCATTGCTCTGGATAGCCGCGACGAATTCGGCTATCTCGCCAGCCACTTCAACCAAATGGCGCAGGAACTGGAAGTTCAGCAAAACAAGCTGCGCGAGGGACGCGCCGCGCTGGAAAAAAGAGTGGCCGAACGCACTTTGGAACTTCATCAGCTAAATGCGGAATTAAAACGCATGGACAACGAGCGGCGCGAGTTTTTAGCCGACATCAGCCATGAACTGCGCACCCCGATTACCGTCATCCGCGGTGAGGCGGAGGTCACATTGCGAGGCCGGGACCGGGATACCGAAGAATATAAGGATGCGCTACACCGCATCGTCGATCTGGCGATGCAGTTGGGAAAATACGTCAACGATCTATTGTTTCTGGCCCGTACCGAAACCGCCAACCTCCAATTCGAATGGGACAGCGTGGACTTGGCAGAACTGGTGGCCGGCGCCGTTGAGAATTTTCAAGTGATGGCAGAGGAACAATCGCTATCGGTTTCCTTGGACACCGTAGCCGAACCCGTGTGGGTACGCGGTGACAAAGAGCGGCTTCGGCAGGTATTATTCATTCTCGGCGATAATGCCTGCCGGTATTCAAGGCCTGGAGGACACATCTCGGCCGCATTACGGGTGGACGGCAATGAGGTAAGCTTGAGCCTCACGGATCAAGGCATAGGCATACCCGCCCAGGATTTGGAGCGAATTTTCGACCGTCATTTCCGCAGCCAGAATGCCCTGCATTCCAGGGACGATGGTCGTGGCCTGGGCCTGCCGATGGCCAAGTCGATCACAAAGGCGCACGGAGGACGCATTACGGTGACCAGCACTGAAAACTCAGGCTCGACGTTCACGGTGACGCTTCCGCTGATTTCGGTATAGCAGGATGACAACCGGACAAATAAGAAATAACTTATCTACAACAATCTAATGGGTATCGAATATATGCGAGTTTTGTTGGTGGAAGACGATGAACGGATTGTCAATTTTGTTCAGCGCGGACTGAAGGCCGAAGGCTATGCCGTCGAGGTGGCCCGAGGCGGGCTCGAGGCCGTCGCGCTGGGTGCCGAAGGTAAGTTCCAGGTCATCATCCTGGACCTGGGGCTGCCTGATCTCAATGGCCGGCAGGTTTGCGAGCGCTTGCGTAGCGGTGGTGTCCACACCCCGATACTAATGCTGACGGCCAGAGATGCTGTGCAGGATAAGGTGACCGGTTTGCGCTCGGGCGCCGACGACTATATGACCAAGCCTTTCGCATTTGAAGAACTGCTTGCCCGAATCGAGGTCCTGATGCGTCGCCGTGTCGGCGAGACCAAACCTGTAACCAAAGAATTGCAGGTTGCCGACCTCGTGTTGAATGGGGAAACCCATGAAGTAAGGCGCGGTGATACTCCAATCGAGCTGACCCCGAAAGAATTTGCCTTGCTGGAATGCCTTATGCGTATGCCCGGCAAGGTGTTGAGCCGTACCCGGATACTGGAACAAGTCTGGGGCTACAGCACCGATCCATTGACCAATGTGGTGGATGTCTATATTCGCCAGTTGAGACGAAAAATCGATGACGATTATGAACTGAAACTTCTCAAGACTGTGCGAGGATTCGGCTACAAAATGGACGCCCTCTAAGGGGCTGTCGCATTACCCGGACAGCGAATCGGTTATTCTGTTCCCAAGCGCGTAACAATACCGACGCTCAGCTTAAAACCCTTTCACTCAGCCACAAAATTATTAGCCGGAATCAAGATTCGCAAAAGCGCACAAATCAGTTACTTTTCATCGTAAAAATACGTAAAGATACTGGCGCTGCAGTTAATTTACGATATGATAGATTTCCGGCGTTAGCCAAATTAACATCCATAAAAGGTAACCGCTTTGAACTTTAAGCCGCTTCATTCATCTTAAGCATTCCAATTTTATCCAACATTCTCACTATTACACACCCTAATTAACCGTTGAGATTCTCGTGACTAATAAAAATAACAACCCTTACTCCAACCTTGATTTACGTAATCAAATTTATATGGAATGCGCCTCGATGGCCGGATACGCCCTGGCAAAGGGAAAATCTGTCCCTGCCGACGCCGTTAAAAATATCGAGGCATTCAATGGGGGAATCGGTTCCGCGCAAATTCAAAGAGAAATGGATATTACGGCGTTAATCGAAACTCACGACTTGTTGGCGCGGCTGATTGAACCGGCAACACCGCAAACCGTATTATTGCTCGATAGAGAACGAGAATCCGAAACGATGCTTAAATTTTTGGGACCGGTTTCGTTAGTCCGCGAGCTTATGCTGGCGGCGGTCATTTCTCTGGTTGTCTTCATTGGTTTATTGGCCACCCCCTATATAAATGGCGCCACCTTAGCACAAGACGTTTTGTCGGCAGATGGCTTAGAACAATTGACTCGTTTGATTTTTTACGTCGGCGCAGCTGGTCTAGGCGCATCATTCGCCGCGCTATATACGGCCAATAACTTCATTTCCAGAGGCACTTATGATCCTTGTTACCAATCGTCTTATTGGATTCGTTTTTTGCTGGGCATCATCGCAGGCTTGTTGCTGGCGCTGCTGATCTCAGAAGAATCCATCCAAGCTGATGGGATGATTTCGAAAGGAGTCGTCCGACC
>Ga0208789_1000699_pt1 | contig 26780 bp, 22 predicted proteins | sample Methanotroph_Enr_FD_187368 | JGI IMG/M metagenome (GOLD analysis project Ga0208789, IMG submission 187368) | Enriched soil microbial communities from Old Woman Creek wetland in Ohio, USA - Methanotroph_Enrichment_5 (SPAdes) (version 2) | ecosystem: Environmental > Terrestrial > Soil > Wetlands...
TTTGTCAAAAATTGATTACATTATTGCTAACCATGCAGAGCCCGACCATAGTGGTGCTTTATCTGAATTATTAAGCATTATTCCCGGTACACCTGTTTATTGTACCGAAAATGGAGTAAAATCCTTAAAAGGTCATTGCCACCAGGAATGGAATTTCAAAACTGTTAAAACCGGGGATAAACTTTCTGTTGGTAACGGAAAGGAGTTAATCTTTATTCAGGCACCGATGCTTCACTGGCCCGATAGTATGTTTTGTTATTTAACAGGCGACAACATATTATTCAGCAACGACGCATTTGGTCAGCATTTTTGTTCAGAATTATTATTTAACGATTTAGTGGATCAGTACGAATTATATTCAGAAGCAATTAAATATTATGCTAATATTTTGGCACCTTTTAGCCATCTGGTTACTAAAAAAATTGATGAAATTGTTAATCTAAACCTTCCGGTAGATATGATATGTACCAGTCACGGAGTAGTTTGGAGAGATAACCCGTTACAAATTGTCACAAAATATGCGGAGTGGGCTGTAAATTATCAGGAAAATCAAATTGTGGTCATTTATGATACTATGTATAATGGAACCCGCTCAATTGCCGAAAACATTGTAAAAGGAATTAACCAGGCTGATAATAATATTAATGTCAGACTCTACAATGCTGCAACAAACGATAAAAATGATATCATAACCGAAATCTTTAAATCCAAAGCCATTTTAATGGGCTCTCCAACAGTTAACAACGGTATCATGTCGTCAGTTGCTGGTTTGATGGAAATGATAAAAGGATTAAAATTCAAGAATAAGAAAGCTGCATCTTTTGGTTGTTTTGGATGGCACGATGTCTCGACAAAAACCATCGAAAGTATGCTCAGGGAAGCTGGTTTTGAAATAATCGCAGAACCTGTAAGCTGCCTTTGGGAACCAGGTGAGGATGTAGTAACAAAGAGTTTTGAATATGGGAAAAAATTTGTTGAACTCTTAATTAAGGAATAACCAAGATTACCTCGGTAAGAAATTGAAAGAATTTCCTAAAATAAATTCAAATTTTCACTAAAAACAACCACTTTTAATTGTATCTTTACTTACTACGGGTTGCGGATTATCCAGATATTTCTGGTTTGTATGCAAATGAACAGCCCGAAATGAAACAGCATTTTAAGCCTGTATAACCAATAAATATTAAACCCACCTAAACATTGATTATAATTGCGGATTCCTGAACCTTATCATTGCGGTTGAACAAGGAAAACAAATGTTTGGATGCTATACCTGCCCCAAATTCTTCCGGATAAATAAAAGACCTTGACATAGAGATGCTTTTTCATGAGCGATACTATCCTAATTTCAATGGATACAAGCATAATTAACGGGAATAATTAACTAACCTAAATTATTATCGTATGCAAAATTCATTTGACAGCCCTAGCAACCAAAGTTCATCCATTTGGTGGAGAAGAGGATTAGCTGTGATCCTTATCCTGGAATTTGCCGTACTTGTTTGGGTAACTACCGGAAGTTACTACAGAAGCTCAAGGCCTCCTGTTCCAGAAAGTGTTATTGACAATTCCGGTTTGGTCGTATTTACAGGAACTGATATACAGAAAGGACAGCAAGTCTTCCTGAAAAAGGGGCTTATGAACAATGGAAGTATCTGGGGTCATGGGGCCTATATGGGGCCTGATTTTTCTGCCCAGTACCTGCACAATCTTGCACTGGAAGTCAGAAATTATATAGCTGTACAAAAATTCAATACTCCCTTTCTTGAGCTTGCCCCTAACCAGAAAGAAGCCCTCGTGAGTTTTTTACGGACCTATATGGCTACCAACCGTTATAACGGTGACACTCAAAAACTTTTATTTACTGACCCTGAAAAAAAGTCTTTTAGCGACCAGATTTTATTCTGGAAAGAATACTTTCAGAAATCTCCGGCAAACCGTGGATTGCCCGCTACTTTGATCGCTGACCAGGAAGAACTTAGGCAGCTGACCTCTTTCTTTGCATGGGCGGCTTGGGCAACCACAGCAAACGCACCCGGTAAGAACTACTCTTATACAAATAATTTTCCTTACGAACCACTGATCGCCAATGGACCCTCAACCGCTGCAATATTGTGGAGCGCCTTAAGCCTGATTAATCTTTTAGCGGGTATTGGCCTCATACTGTTTTTCTTCGGTCGCTTCCATTATCTTGGCTGGCGCGGCACAAAAGATATATTCCCGCCACAGCTTATTCCTGGTAACCCAACAAAAATTGAACGGGCATCCATTAAATTTTTTGTAGTAGTCTCTATCATTCTTTTGTTTCAGACTTTTGCCGGTGGCGCGATGGCGCATTACTTTGTCGAACCTGAAGGTTTTTTCGGGTTTGACCTGTCATCCATATTGCCATCAAATGTTCTTCGTTCCTGGCATCTTCAGTCAGCTATTCTTTGGATTGCCACAGCCTATATAGGGGGAGGTATTTTTATTTCATCCCTCTTATCGAAACGGGAACCAAGGGGACAGGTAGCGTTGATAAATTTCCTCTTTATTGCGCTTGCAATTCTGCTTACCGGAAGCCTGTTGGGTGAATACATGGGTGTTAAGGATTTATTGAAAAATCTATGGTTCTGGCTGGGAAACCAGGGTTGGGAATATCTTGAAATAGGTCGGGGCTGGCAGTTCTTAATGGCCGTTGGTCTCCTTTTATGGGCATTTTTACTCTTCAGGACGGTAAAACCTACCAGGACAGAATATGAAGACCGTGAATTAAAAACGCTCTTCATATTGGCAGCGCTTGCAATTCCATTCTTTTATATTCCTGCCTTTTTCTTTGGCGCTTCCACAAATTTTTCAACTGTCGACACATGGCGTTTTTGGATTATTCATCTTTGGGTTGAAGGTTTTTTTGAAGTATTTGCAACCGTGATGGTAGCGATCATGTTTTACAAACTGGGACTTGTTGCAAAGCAGACAGCTACGCGTATCATTTATCTGGATGCGGTTTTGTTCCTGGGTGCCGGCATATTAGGCACTGGTCATCATTGGTATTGGAATGGCCAGACAGAGGTTTCCATGGCTATTTCTGCATCCTTTTCGGCCCTGGAGGTAGTTCCCTTGGTTTTGCTAACTCTCGAAGCATCGGACTTTGCCAGGCTGATGCGATCAAGAACGGATGAAAATGGAAATAAGTTCGAATTTCCGCATAAATGGACCTTCTACTTCCTGATCGCCGTAGGCATCTGGAATTTTATCGGGGCTGGAATCTTTGGTTTTTTGATCAACCTTCCTGTGATCAGCTATTATGAGACAGGAACGAACCTTACACCAAACCATGGCCATGCAGCGCTGATGGGCGTATTTGGAATGCTTGGAATTGCTTTTCTCATCTTCGCGATAAGGCAGGTTTCAACTGCCGAAAATTGGATGCGGATTGAAAAATATGTAAAAATTTCATTCTGGGGCCTAAATCTAGGTCTAGCCGGAATGGTGATTTTACAACTGTTCCCAAGTGGAGTCATGCAATTACTGGATGTAATCAACAACGGATACTGGCACGCACGCAGCCTTGAGTTCTCGGGGCAGCAGCGTATGGTTAACCTGGCATGGTTACGTTTACCAGCTGATATCTTCTTTATTGCGGCCGGCGTATTACCGCTGCTGGTGGCTGTAGTAATGACATACTTTAATATGCGGAAAGCCCCGAAATAATCGGTGACTTTTGATCAAGACTCCTTCCTGCCATAAATATCCCAGGTTCTGCATTCTGGAATAATATCGCATTTTGGGCATTTACACGATAATCATTAAGAAACATTTTTTACAATGATAACAATCCGCCAACCCAGATAAATATCCAATATCATTATAATTAATGTTATGAAAGCAAGTGTCAAATTCACTGCAACGGATAATGCCGGTAATTCAGTCCCAATGTTGAAAAATGGAATTACATATCAGAAAAATAAAAAATAAATTTAATTTAGAAAAACTTGTGTGTAATAGTGTGTGTTTATAAAAATAAAACGCCGTATACCATTAATATACAGCGTTTTATAATTATTGTTTTGGTCAAATCGTGGAGCGTATGGGAGTCGAACCCATGACCTTCAGACTGCCAGTCTGACACTCTAGCCAACTGAGCTAACGCCCCGGAACTGAGGCGCAAAATTAAGAAACTTTCCTAATTTTACACACTATATAATAATTAATTATGAAGCGCCTGTTTGCAGCCATTAAAATACATCCTTCGGCCAGGTACATCAGCCTTTTTAACGAAATCACTTCTTCGCTTCGCCACGAACGGATCAAATGGGTTGAACCCTCAAGTATGCACCTGACGCTGAAATTTTTTGGCGAAACAGATGAAACCAGGATTCCTGAAATTATACAGGCGCTTGACGAAGCTATAGCAAAATCAAAACCGTTTACTCTTAAAATTGCAAATACCGGCATTTTTGGCAGCAGATACGATCCTAAAATCATTTGGTTCGGTATCGAACAACAAGCCGGACTCGAAATTCTGGTTAAAAATATCTTCACCGGGCTCGAAAAATGCGGATGGCAGCCCGACAGGCAAAATTTTGTACCTCATTTAACCATTGGCCGTATTAAAGGACTAAAGGATAAACCGCTTTTTCAGCAAATCATCAGCAAATACAATACGGTAACTATTCAGGAGGAAAATGTGACTGAAATCATACTCTACGAAAGCATCCTTCGCCCCGAAGGGCCATTGTATTTACAAGTGTTCACAGCCAAACTGTTATAATTTCCGAACCCGGAAAGGGTGGATATACCTGGATTAAAGTTGTTCCTATTTCTATATATCTGTTGTGATAAAATTTTACCATAAAAAACCCTTCGGAAACGAATCCCTGAGAGTTAAAAACTAACCGGATTTTTATTTGTCCTTCTTTTCCGGCTCAGGCTCATTGGCAGTGCGGTATTTCTCGATAAAAAAATCGATAATCAGTGCCATCCCCCCGAATATGGAAGCCATTGAGAAATAGGCAGCTTCGGGCGACATAACACCATACTTAGCCATAAACTCGGCAATCAGCAATCCGAGGCCTACTCCAAAAAGCAACAGGCCCCATTTCAGTGAGGAATAGCAGCGGCCATCTTCTTTCAGCGTGGATGCGTCACGGCCGAATTGTATCAGCGCCATGCGTTCCTTTTTGCGGTACGACATATATACAATGCCCAGTATCATTGCAAAAAATGCTATCGGAATCCATAATCCTTCATTCATTGTAGTAAGGTTTTAAAGGTTTCATAATGTGTTCTCTGCACTTTTTGACGTACATATTTAGATCAGGTTACAAAAAAGAGGAATTTTGTTGTAAATTTACCCTTGAAATATATAAAGACTGCTTTTCTGCCTGATACTGCCGGAACAAACCTTGCTGACAATTGTTATTTTGCGTGTTTCTACCTTTTAAAACTATGTAATTCAAAACACTTCATTTCGAAGCTTAATATGCTTACTTACTCCCGTTTTCTCCAGATATAACCTGTAACCTTTTAAGTAAAATTGCGTCATATTTCCACATGAAAGAACAGGACGATATTTTTCACGTGCAAAGAGTACTCGCGGGAAACACCGCTGCATTCGCCGTTCTGGTTGAAAAACACAGTGATATGGCATTCACAATAGCGAATAAAATTGTACGCAGCCGCGAAGATGCCGAAGAAATCGCCCAGGATGCTTTCATTAAAGCGTATCAATCGCTACGTTCTTTTAAAGGAGATTCGAAATTCAGTACCTGGCTGTACCGGATAGTTTACAATGCAGCCATTTCGCACACCCGGCGTAAAAAACAGGACTTTACTCAACTCGACGAACGCGTGGTAAGCGATACAACGGAAGACGAAATTTTTGAGAACCTCGACACACTTGACACTGAACTCCAGTCGAAATTGGTGAATGAAGCCATCAACAACCTGCCTGCCGATGAAAGTGCTATTGTCACACTCTTTTACCTGGAAGAAAATACCATAGACGATATCAGCCAGATCACCGGGCTGAGCGTATCCAACGTAAAAGTGAAGCTGTTCCGCATCCGCAAAAAGTTGTATGAAGAGTTACAAATGAAGATGAAAATGGAGACCGTGGCATAAAAATTGTACCTTTGAACCTTGAAATACCTTATGAACCATGACAACAGATAAAAACAACCACGATGAAGCAATCCGTCGCATTGTAAGCCGTACCAGGCTCGACAAGCCTTCGGAAGGGTTCAGTGCGCGTATCATGGATCGCCTGCTTATACAACCCGAGCCTGTTAAAAAATGGATGATAACATATCAGTATGGCATACTTGCTATAGCTGCCGGTATCGCTATTATGATGCTGATTTTCCCTGCATGGACTGTATTTGACTTTGATGTTAAAATGGCAGGTACTTCAGCTGCACAAATGGCAGGAAACCTGTTATCGAGTGGACTTGTATGGATTGGACAAATGTTTGGTAAAATAGGCGCCCTGGGTAAATATGCTTACTTTATCCCGGTTTCGGTAGCTATATTATTAGTTTCAGTTTTCGACCAGGTTATCAGCCGCAAACCCCAGATGAATACCGCAAAAAATTAAAAACAACTTCTTTTATTTGATAAAAATCATTTTGCTGAGCCCGGCAAAATGATTTTTTTTAGCTTCACTTTCCAATCTATTAACAAAAAATGCTTCCGGATGAACTAATAAAATCGGTTGAATCACTTCTGACGGCCAAAAGCGGATCGAAGGTACAGGTGATGAAATCCGTTACGGTTGGCGGCGGCTGCATTAATGAAGCATATACGCTGATCACTTCAGCCGGAAAATATTTTGTCAAATACAATACAGCCTCAATATTTCCAGCCATGTTCGAAAAGGAAGCTGCCGGTTTGAAAATTCTGGCCATAACTCATACCTTGGCCATTCCTGATGTAATCGGTTCGGGTGAATCCGGCAGATATGCGTACCTGATACTTGAAAACGTCGAAAACGGTGCTCCAGGTCCTGATTTCTGGAATGAATTCGGAACCACACTAGCTGCTTTGCATCGAAATAGCAATGCATACTTCGGCCTGGATCATGACAATTATATCGGTTCACTCGTTCAATCCAATAAATTTCATACTGACTTTTTCAGCTTTTTTATTTCTGAACGCATCGAACCCCAGCTAAAGGAAGCACGAAATAAAGGATCTTTCAGCCAGAGTGATACCCGTTATTTCGATTCACTTTTCAAATCACTGCACAATATTATTCCTCATGAAAAACCGGCCCTTGTCCATGGCGATCTGTGGAGCGGGAATTTTATGGTTACTGCCGCTGGATCTCCCTGCCTGGTTGATCCTGCCATATATTACGGTCACCGTGATGCGGATATCGCCATGACACAGCTTTTCGGGGGATTTCAACCTGAATTTTACAAGGCATACAATCAGGCCTGGCCCATGGAAAAAGACTGGCAAAAACGGATGGATATTTTTAACCTTTATCCGCTGCTGGTGCATGTAAACTTGTTTGGAGGTGGCTATGCGGGACAGGTTTTGCGGATTATCCGGCAATTTTGAGTAATTTCGGGCCCGGTAAGTATTGAAATGTGAACTGTCCGGAAAAATCGGATACTTTAAAAATTTTATTTCTGGTGCATTTTCAATGGAAATCTTACTCTATTTCCCGGTTTAAATGCTTATATTTAAGCATTTAAAACAATTTTGGAATCATGAATAAGGACACTGCCATAAAGCTTCTCGAATCTATCAAAATCCATTCCATTTGGGATGAAGAAAAATGGTATTTCTCCGTTGTTGATGTAATATCGATTCTAACTGATCAACCTCACCATCAGGGAGCCAGGAACTATTGGAAAGTGCTGAAAAGCCGCCTTTTGAAAGAAGGATACAGCAGGGAATGGGTTAACCAACTGCTGAAAAGCATTGAAATTCGTAAAGAACTCACCGATGAATGGGATGTGAGAGGCGTTAAAAAAGGTCAGGAATATGCCATACTTACTGATGAAATTACTAAAGCATGGAGCGGACTAAACATAAAACAATATAGAAATCCACAAAGACCTGAAAAAGGAAAGCCTCCGCGACAACATGACCAATTTAGAATTGGTGCTGAATATGCTGGCAGAAGCATCCACTACTGAGATTTCGAAAGATAAAAAGCCCAGAACATTTAATGAAAACAAAATAGTTGCCCGGGAAGATGGCGAAGTAGCCAAAGCCGCCCGTCTTCAATTAGAAAATACTACAGGCAAAAAAGTCGTAACATCGCAAAATGCTAAATCACTGCAGCAATCTAAAAATAAGGAAATCGGTAAATAATCAATGGGATTTCCCTTGACGAGCCACTCCTTTTCCCAATGTCACTGCATTAAAAACAACCTTATAATTTAAGAACATTGAACTTTACATCATTCGGTTTCAGCCCAACCTTAATGGAAGGCATAGAAGCAATAGGCTACGAAGAAGCAACACCGGTTCAGGAATCGGCTATCCCGGTTATTCTCGAAGGCCGCGATTTAATAGCTTCGGCCCAGACAGGAACCGGTAAAACAGCCGCATTCCTACTTCCGGTAATTGAAAAACTTATGGCCATGCCTCACGACAACCAGGTGAAGGCTATGGTAATTGTGCCAACACGCGAACTTGCCCTGCAGATCGATCAGCAGATGGAAGGATTCTCGTACTACACGCATGTTAGTTCTATCGCTATTTACGGTGGTACAGACGGAACTGTTTTTTCACGTGAAAAACAGGCGCTCACCGAAGGTGCCGACCTTATAGTATGCACACCCGGGAGACTGATGGCTCATATGAATATGGGTTACATAAAATTCCCGGAGTTGAAATTCCTGATTCTCGACGAAGCCGACCGGATGCTTGATATGGGTTTTAATGAAGATATCCTGAAAATTATTTCCTTCCTTCCAAAGCAACGGCAAAACCTGATGTTTTCGGCCACTATGCCTTCCAAAATCCGCTTCCTGGCAAAAAAAATACTGAATAATCCATTCGAGATCAATATTGCCATGTCGAAACCGGCTGAAAAAATTATTCAGGTAGCCTACGTGGTTTATGATACCCAGAAGATACCGCTCATCAAAATGCTGTTGAAAGAAACGGTAATGAAACGAGTGCTTATTTTCTGCTCTACCAAGGAAAAAACACGCCAGCTATACCACGAATTGAAGAAAACAGGCATAAAGGCCGAAGAAATTCATTCCACCCTCGAGCAGGCGGCACGTGAAAATGTAATTATCCGTTTTAAAAGCGGAGCTATTCCTGTTCTGGTTGCCACAGATATTGTTTCGCGCGGCATTGATATTGAGGATATTGATATGGTCATGAACTATGACGTACCTCATGATGCCGAAGATTATATTCACCGTATCGGCCGTACAGCCCGTGCTTCGGCTGAAGGGACGGCAGTAACTTTTATTAACGAACGCGATCAGCAAAGGTTTGGAGCTATCGAAACCTTACTCGAACGTGTAATTGAAAAATCCCCGGTTCCTGAAGAGTATGGTGAAACTCCGGTTTACAATCCGAAAATCAGGCGGAAAGACGAAAAGAGAAAATTCGGCGGGAAAGGCAGAGGAGGCAGAAAACCGGGTGGTACCGAAAGAAGACACAATTAAATATAGCTATAGCTATACTTCTTATCGATTATGTGCCTGGAAAATAATTTTCCATTCAAAAAGTTAATTCTTACCTTCTCTTCGTTCATCCCAAAGTTCTTTAAAACTCCTGGGAGCTACTTCAGGCAATTCGCGGCGTGGGCCCCAGCTTGCAGCAAAAAACTTTTTCAATGCGCTGTTTTTGGTTTTGCCGCTCAGGAAATCCATATACTTCCGTTTGCCCATGGCTGTTTTGTAAGCATACATCAAAGTTTTATCAAAGCGGCTGGCGAGGCCTTCCTTTACCGAATCGTTGCGGTTGTATAGCAACAGTTCGTGGAGGTTTATTTTTACAGGGCATACTTCGGTACAGCTTCCGCATAGCGATGAGGCAAAACTCAGGTGCTTAAAGTCTTTCATTCCCCGCATCCATGGAGTAATAACGGATCCGATAGGTCCGCTGTAGGTGGTTCCATATGCATGACCGCCAATGCTTTTATATACCGGGCATACATTAAGGCAGGCGCCGCATCGGATACACCCTAAAGCACGGCGCTGGTTTTTATGTGCAAGGATTTCAGTGCGGTTATTATCGAGTAATATAACATACATTTCCCCGGGGCCGTCGTTTTCACCATCCTGCCGCGGGCCGGTTACAATTGAATTATACACTGTAATATTCTGCCCGGTTCCGTGCGTAGCCAGAAGAGGCCAGAAAAGATCCAGATCGCGGAGTTTGGGAATAAGCTTTTCGATACCGGCAATAACTATATGAACTTTAGGGAACGACATGCTCATCAAGGCATTTCCTTCATTTTCGGTAAGGCAAACGGCGCCAATATCGGCAACCAGGAAATTAGCACCGGTAATCCCAATATCGGCATTGAAAAATTTCTCACGCAGCAAATCTCGGACAAAAGCAGTAATCTGTTCAGGCGTGCTGCCGGGATCCATTCCGAATTTTTCAGTGAAGAGTTCCGCTACCTGTTCTTTCGATTTGTGCATGGCAGGCGTGACAATATGATATGGTTTTTCACCTGCCAGCTGTACAATATATTCGCCCAGATCAGTTTCAAGGGATTCGATACCGGCTTTTTCAAGTTGTTCGTTCAACGATATTTCCTCGGTAACCATGGTTTTACTTTTCACAACATGCTTAGCCTGTTGCTTTTTCATGATTTTGAGCACTTCGCTTACTGCTTCGGCACCATCCTGGGCCCAGATTACTTTACCGCCTCTTGACTGAAACGCGGCTTCAAAATCAACCAAATATTTGGCCAGGTCCGTAATTACCTTGTATTTAATATGAGCGGCACGTTCTTTTGCCAGATCAAGATTTAAATATTGCTCTTTTCCTTTAACAACTGCAGCATCGTAACGCGAAATATTGAATGCCAAAGTTGCCCGGTGAACTTTATCGAATGCTTTCTTCTCACTGTCTTCAACAAACTTATTATAGGAATCACTCATCTGGTTTTTATTCAAGTAATAGGTGAAGTTAATAATGATGTAAAGTTACTATTGCCTGCGATAAACAACAAACTTCTACTTTACAGGAATCTTTTCAATTCTTATTTGATGCCGGCCCCCTTCGAAATCGGTTGTCAAAAAAGCCAACACGGCACTAAGAGCTTCATATTCCGAGATAAACCTTCCCGGAAGACAAAGAATATTAGCATCATTGTGTAAGCGGGCCAGGCTGGCAAGTTCGGTTTTCCAGCAAAGAGCTGCACGTATTCCGGCATACTTGTTAGCCGTCATACAAACACCGTTTCCACTACCGCAAATAAGTATAGCCATTGGATATTGTCCGCTGTTTACTGCCGAAGCAACAGGATGAGCCACGTCAGGATAATCGATGCTATCCGGAGAATAAGCACCAAAATCACGGACCGAATAGCCTGATTCAGCGAGTTTTATCTTTATATGTTCCTTCAGTGCATACCCGCCCTGATCACAACCCAGAGCCAAAGTTTTTGATTTATCAAACATTGTTAACAAGTTATTTTGTTAGATTATTTTCATTTGAAGAACAATAGTGTATTTGCTTTCATATTTAACAACTTACACCAGGAAACAAAAGTACATCCAAAAACAAGTTCTTTCATTATCAATGGAATAGAATTATTAAACAATTATTGTTAATAAGTGATTACTTTTGTTACTAAAATGTGCATAGAATTTGCTTGCTCTTAACAATTAATTCACAGGTGAGCAGATGATCGGATGCCTGAAAAAGTTTGCTTAAGTTATGAGTTGTTTTAAAACAAGATATGCACACTTTTTGCCTGTTTGTAACCTTGTGTTTTTATAACCGGGTTGTGTATGAACCGATTGTTAACAACTCATATAAATTCATAATTACCAGAACATAATCGCCCGCCCGGCTGTTGAAAACATGTGTATAAACCATAACTTGTTTATACTAAAAATAAAAAACTCAGAATCTATTAACACTATGAACAGCATAATAATAATAACATATTATTAAATTAAAATAAATAATTATTATTTACTGGATAAGGAAAATTTAAAAAATGGATAAAGTAGAACTCATCAAAAAAATTCATCAGATCAGGAAAGAAAAGAATGCCGTGATCCTGGCACATTATTACCAGGTGCCCGAAATTCAGGATATAGCTGATTATATCGGCGATAGTTTACAACTGTCACAAAAAGCTGCCGAAACAAATGCCGACATCATTGTTTTTGCCGGCGTGCATTTCATGGCCGAAACTGCGAAAATTCTTTCGCCATCAAAAAAAGTGCTTTTGCCCGATCTGGATGCAGGTTGTTCATTAGCTGCCAGTGCGCCTGTAAAAGAGTTTTCGGACTTTGTTAAACAACACCCTGATCATAAGGTAATTACCTATATAAATTGCACAGCAGCAGTAAAAACATGGTCGGACGTAATTGTAACTTCCAGCAATGCCGTTAAAATTGTGGAATCGTTTCCCAAAGAGCAGAAACTTATTTTTGCACCGGATAAAAACCTGGGTGCTTATATAAATGGGTTAACCGGCCGAAATATGCTGCTTTGGGACGGTGCCTGCGAAGTGCACGAAACCATCCGTACTGAAAGCATCATGCAACTTAAACTTCAGCATCCGGATGCAAAACTTATAGCTCATCCTGAATGCAAACAACCCGTCCTTATTTTAGCTGATTTTATAGGTTCAACCTCTGCCATGCTTGATTTTACTGCAAAAGACAGCAGCAAAAAATTTATTGTAGCTACCGAAACAGGCATTGTTCACCAGATGCAGAAACTTTCGCCCGGCAAAGAATTTATTGTTGTACCTTCGGATGAAACATGTTCCTGTAATGATTGTCCGTATATGAAGCTGAATACGCTGGAGAAATTATATCTTTGTATGCTTCACGAAAAACCTGAAATTATATTATCGGATGAAGTGATTGAAAAAGCGCGGAGACCGATCGTGCGTATGCTCGAATTGTCAAAGAACGGGTGAGAGTAGTTTACGGAAAATTGTTAATAGCTCGATCCGTTGGCAGGTAACTTTTATTTTTGACAATGATCAAAAATAGTTAAATTTTAAAATCAGCTTATTATCTGAGTATTTTTCATGAAATGTTAACCATTAACTTAAATTACCCCGTGCAAAATTACTTAGTAAACGGTTTTAAATCTGCTTTGTTGAAAACTCTGTTTTTATCATCAATATTATTTGTTTTTGTCATTGAATTAAAAGCGCAGGAACAGCAGGTTAATACCGTTACCGACGGTTTTGTGAAGTTTTATTACCCGGGTGGAAAACTTTCGAGTGAGGGAACAATGCATGAAGGAAAACCTGATGGTTACTGGAAAACATATTATGAAAACGGAGTGCTGAAATCGGAAGGAAACCGTAAAAATTTCATGCTGGACAGTGTATGGAAATTTTATGATGATTCAGCCAGGCTCCTGGTTTCTATTACATATGCTGCAGATAAGAAGAATGGCTTAAAAACTATTTACAGGCAAGGTGAAATGACTACCGAAAATTATGTAAACGATATAAAAGAAGGCCCTGCCACATATTATTACCCCGATGGTAAAGTACGTTTAGTCATTAATTTTATCGACGGACTCGAAAATGGAATTGCCCGTGAACTTGATACTAATGGCAATGTTATCACGTATATGGAATACAAAAAAGGATTCCTGGTGAGCCGTGAACGTATAAACCGGAAAGATAGCAAAGGATTGAAACAGGGACGATGGAAATACTTTTATGACAATTTTTCCGTGAAAGAGGAAGGAGTATACAAAGATGACAAAAAAAACGGCTATTTTAAGGATTACGATGAAAACGGCAGCTTACTCTCTGTTAAGAAGTTTGTAAATGATGTTGAACAGGTGGAAGCCCCTGAAATAACCAGTCTTAAAATAAAAACCGATTATTATCCCAGTGGTAAAGTAAAAACCGTAGCCAGCTACAATGGAGATATTCCGGAAGGTGTTCGCCGCGAATACAACGAAGAAGGAAAAATTACAGCAGGGTATATTTTTACAAAAGGCGCACTTACCGGCGAAGGAATTGTAGATGAAGAAGGAAATAAGGAAGGTGACTGGCGCGAATATTATACAGATGATACCTTGAGGTCAGTAGGATCGTATTCGAAAGGAAAACCTATTGGCAACTGGAAATATTATTTTGAAAACGGGAAAATTGAATCGGAAGGAAAATATACCAAAACCGGTTTATTGGATGGTACCTGGCGCTGGTATTTCGATGATGGCAGCATCAGGCGCATACAATCGTATATTGCCGGGATGGAAGACGGCGAATACGAAGAACATGATGAAACAGGCCGTTTGATTGTAAAAGGGCAGTATGTTGAAGGAGTGGAAGAAGGCGAATGGCTTTATGATTTTGGCAGTTACCGCGAAACCGGTAGCTATAAAGGCGGAGCACGTTATGGTAAATGGAAATCCTATTATGCTGATGGAACCCTGCGTTTCGAAGGTGAATATATTGACGATAATCTGAATGGAAGAATAAACTGGTACTGGCCATCGGGTAAACTGAAAGACCAGGGTAACTACCTGAACGGCAGCCGCGAAGGCGATTGGATTGTTTTCAACGAAGATGGTACTCCTTTCCTGGTCATTACCTATCGTGGTGATGTTGAAAAGCGTTACGATGGGATTGTTATTAAACCGCCATTTGAAGAGTAGAGTTATTTCTTGTTTCACTTTAATCAGCAGCCCTGCATTTTTGCCCGGTGGCACCTACTCTTAAAGTTTTATTCCTGCTAACCAACAAAAGTAAATGACTGGTGAAGGCATTTGGGCAGCTGCTGAGCATCCGCGATTATTCTGACAAGGCAAAGGAGTCTCCGGGATATATCGGATGTGCTGTGGGTTGTTAACGGCATAAACGGGGTTAGGGAAATGCAGCATAAGCCGCCCACCTCCAAAAATATGTATTTATTCAGTGCTGAATTTGAAACGGATTGTGGGAATTTCTTTTGCTCACGAAAAGCTTTCAGTTAACATGAAACTGTATCCTGAGCAGATAGTATTTTTTTTACAAACAGCCGGATACCAGAAATAGTTACATCTGTTTTGGTCATTTGAGGGATTATTAAATCCGACATACTGGAAGTAATAGCTCAGCAGAATAAATTCAGGATAGGTTCATAAACCAACACAACTAATCTATCGCATAACCTTCAATAACAACAAATCCGGTGCCTAAAAAAGTTTTCGACCAGGTCGGCATATCTGAATCCCAGATAAAATAGGTGCCTTTTGACAGGACTAAACGTGGTTCGGAGACCCATTTAGCGTTAGGTGTTCCATTTTTCCCTGATTTGCTATAAGCTCTGAATGAACCGATAACATTACCATTTCGGTCCCTGATGCTTATTGTACCTCCACCGGGTGTTCCCATTCCATTATTGTAATGATCAGTAGTAATCCGTACAATCATAGTTGGTTTCTGGATAGTAAATTTTGTCGGATTCCTAGGATTCTTACTTTTTGGTTCTTCTTTCCGTCCTGCCTCAAATATCACTTTTGATAAGTTATCATTCGTTCCGGCAACCGGCACTGGTTTTGTATCAGTGTCAGGTTTCGTTTTTGGTACCGGAACAGTTGTTTGCTGTTTTGCTTTTCCAGGCTCTGTTCCTTTTTGCTTTTTTAGCTCTTTATCAATTTTGCTTACAGCTTTTTCAGTTTGTTTTGGAGATTCGGACGCATTTTCATGGGCCTCTTCTGAAACTTCAGTCTTCTGAGGAGCAGTATCCATATTCGTAACAGGGGGAAGTTCCATATTTGAAATCGTATCAGATGATGTTTCTTCCTCACTATCCAGATAAGCATTATAACCAAGCCAGCCCGCAGTGCACAGCGCTCCCAGCGCGATAACAACAAATGCAATCCATAGCCAGGTTTTTTTTCCCTTTTTCTGATCAATGGGCTTATGCGTCGGAGCTGACGGTGTATAGGATGGTTTTTGAATTCCTGCCGGTTCGGGTGGAGGAGGAATCATCGGCTCAGGCTGTTGTTCAGGTATTTGAGGTGGTTCTTTCCCGGCATCAGGCTGATTATACGCAATTGAAGGCCTATAAATTACTTCTGGCAGCTCTACAGGTTTGAAATTTGTATTCAGGGAAGTTGTACCCAAAGAGGAATCAAAACCACACGTAGGGCAAAAGCGTTCGCCCGGATCAAGGACGTTTCCACATTGAAGGCATGCAAGTTTAACTTCCGGCTCTGATCCGTCAACTTCCATCGGAACATCAAAGTTTTTTTTTGATTCATTAACTGCAACTACCGGTGCTGATGCCGCGGTTGGCTCCGCCAGTTTAACGGTTGATTTATCGAAACCACATTCCATGCAAAAACGGGCATTGGGTTCAAATGGTGTTCCGCATTGTGGGCAAAATCTCATTGCAAATACTTTTTTAGGAAAATGCAAAATTAAAACTTTCTGCCAGTTACCTTAAAAACCAGGTAAATAACAGAAAGGCTTATTAATCTGTTTTCATCATTTACAATGGATTAATATATGGTTCAGACGATGCTGGCTGCAAAGAAAATTCTGAGAATGGAGGCAAGAATCAATGCCAATATCAACCCTATTACGATCATTGCCACGATTGTTAATGCGACATATCCCACTACTTTGTCTGTTGGTGTTTTTTTCAATATAGGAATACCAACTGCAAACAAATAAATGGCATACAATCCGAATAACAGAATCAGCATACTCATGCTCTTTGATAAAAGCAGCAGAATGCCGGCAACCCATTGGGGTGTTGAAGAATATACAGCCAATTGCAGTGAACGGCCGAAGTTTTTCTCTGAGTCAAAAGAGGGAGCTAACTGGTCGATGACCCATGCCAACAGGTAAACTCCAATAACCGCTGTCAGCAATTGTACCAGCCCCGTCTGAATTCCTGACGAAATACTTCGTAATCCCGAAAAACCAATGATTCCATATTTAATAAATGCAGAAACGGCTGGTACAAGTGCCAGGATCAACGCATAACCTCCTATAAGATTTATTGCACTGGGAGGTTCGGTTTCTATTATAATCCATTCCTGTTTAGGTTTGGTAAGGATGTTTATAACACGCTGTATAAGATTGGTTTTACCTGTAATAGCCTCCTGAAAAGCTTTTGTAGCTTCTTTTGCCTGTTCAAATACGGGTTCCTGCTGCTGAGAGCTGGTTTGCGTTTGTGGTTCTGGTTCAACCGGGGGAGGTGTTGAATCAAAAATCGGAGTTCCGCAGGTTGTGCAGAATTTTGCTTCCCGTTTTAGCTCTGCTCCGCAATTGGGACAAAATTTCATAAGTGTTTTGTTTTTTTGGTTTAGGATATTGAATTATATACATCACGTAATTCCATCAAAAGCAAGGAGCTGATATTGAAGAATAGCAAATATATGTTTATTTGCAGGAGAATGCAAAAAAATATTAATCATTTGCTGATGTAGTGTTAATCATCTCTTTCCTGGTTACCGGTGGCTTCACTCCAGGTGAAAACCTCATTAAATGACTATTTTTCATTGGTTCTGACCAGGTCGAAATCCATTTGTTTTTTCTGCAGATCGATCTTTTTAACCCTGATGCGGATCTTGTCGCCAAGACGGTAGATTTTTCCCCAGCGTTGGCCGATAATACGGTAGTTTTCCTCATCGAGGTAATAGAAGTCATCATTCATCAGCCTGAGTGATACCATACCTTCGCATTTACTTTCGGTGAGTTCAACGAAAATACCCCATTTGCTTACGCCCGAAATCAAACCATCGAACTCCTCTCCTATCCTGTCCATCAGGTATTCGGCCTGTTTGTATTTTACGCTGGCACGTTCGGCTTCCATGGCCTTGCGTTCCATATCTGACGAATGCTTGCATTTTTCTTCGTATTCTTCCTTTGAAGCACTGCCTTTATCTTCGAGGTATCTCTGCAGAAGGCGGTGAACCATAAGGTCGGGATAACGGCGGATGGGTGAGGTGAAATGCGTGTAATACCTGAACGAGAGCCCGTAATGACCGATATTATTAGTAGTGTACTCTGCCCGTGCCATTGTGCGGATAGCAATAGTTTCTATCATGTTCTCCTCCCCTTTTCCCAGAATCTGATCGAACAACGAATTAAAGGAAGCAGTAATACTTTTGCGGCTGGTAGTCTGAAATCCATATCCCAGTTTCTGGAGAAACTCCGAGAATCGGATCAGTTTCTCCGGGTTGGGTTCGTCATGTACGCGGTAAACAAAGGTTTTCGCTTCGCCTTCCTTGTTTTTACGGGTGGCAATTTTTTCAGCAACACGGCGGTTGGCCAAAAGCATAAAGTCTTCGATCAGGAAGTTAGCTTCTTTCTGTTCTTTGATCATAACGCCAACAGGTTTGCCTTTTTCATCCAGTTTAAACTTAACTTCCTGCGATTTAAAAGCAATGGAGCCCTTCTTAAACCTGTCTTCCCTCAATTTCGACGAAAGTGTATGTAAGGTCATCAATTCATTTTTAAAATCACCTTCGGCACCTTCGATCATCACCTGGACTTCTTCGTATGCGTACCTTCTATCCGATTTTATAACGGTACGTCCAAACCACTCCTCGAGGATTTCTGCTTTATCGTTCAATTTAAAGACAGCCGAAAAGCAGAGTTTTTCCTCATCAGGCCTGAGTGAACAAACCAGGTTTGACAGTTGTTCAGGAAGCATGGGTATTGTCCGATCGACCAGGTAGATGGAAGTTCCACGCTCGTAAGCTTCGGTATCTATGGCTGTGCCTGGAGTTACATAATGCGAAACATCGGCAATATGAACGCCTACTTCCCAGTTACCTTCAGGCAGTTTCTGAAGTGAAAGCGCATCGTCAAAATCCTTGGCATCCACCGGGTCGATTGTGCAAGTCCAGATATCACGGAAGTCGCGGCGTTTGGCAAGTTCTTCGGGTGCAACTTCATTTTTTATGCGTTTGGCTTCAGCTTCGGCAGCTTTAGGGAACTCAAGCGGGAAGTCGAATTCAGCCAGGATGGCATTCATTTCAACATCATTCTCGCCCGGTTGCCCAAGTACATGAATTATTTCGCCAATAGGATTGGTTGCCTTTTCGGGCCACTCTGTAATAAGCGCCACCGCTTTCTGCCCGTGTTTAGCGCCTTTAAGCGCAGTGAGCGGAATGTAAATATCCACATTGATAAGCGGGCTATCAGGCACCAGGAATGCAAAACGTTTTGATACATGTACGATGCCTACAAATTGTTTCTTGGCGCGTTCAACAATTTCAACAATGACACCTTCCGGCTTGCGGTCCTTGCGTTTAGGGAAAAGGTGAACTTTGACCTTATCTCCATTCAGCGCGTGATTGGTATTGTTGGCCTCAACAAAGACATCTTCGGGCAGGTCGGGGCAAATAATATACGCCTTACCCGTTGATTTCATGTCGACTGTTCCGGTAACCGTATTAGCTTTTGCAATAGCAGTAATGAGTTTGGGATTCAGTTTGTATTTTCCACGGTTCATTTCGACCAGTGAACCCTGGATGCAAAGTTGTTCCAGAATGGACCGGACCTGGTCTTTTTCACGTTTATCCGTAATACCCAACTGACCCGCAGTCTGCCTGAAGTTATACGAGTTATCGGAGTTCTCCGAAAATAATTTAAATACACGGTTGGTAAATTCGTTGCGGGCAACATTTGCCTGCGGATTTTGTTTCTTTTTTGACATTTTTAATTCTTTTAAAGTCTTTTCCTGTGGCGTTTTGCACAGATGTTATTAATTTTAGTTTATTCAACAATTGTAAAGTGTTAAAGTCACAAATTTTTGAAAATTAGTCTTTCTCCCCTCTTCCAGTTTCGCTCTTCTATTTATCGGGATCTAAAAACACTCCTTTAGGAATTGCATTCAGCAGCAAGCGTGTATATTCCGACTGTGGCTGAGTATAAACCTGGTCAGCCTCGCCCATTTCCTGTATTTCGCCGTTCTTCATTACCATTAAACGGTCGCTCATGTAACGCACCACCGAAAGATCATGGCTGATAAACAGGTACGTAAGACCGAATTCCTTTTTCAGATCGTTGAGCAGGTTAAGAACCTGTGCCTGGACCGAAACATCGAGTGCCGAAACCGATTCGTCGCAGATAATAAATTCAGGTTCAACAGCCAGGGCGCGGGCGATGCATATCCGCTGACGCTGTCCGCCTGAAAACTCATGAGGATACCTACCATAATTCGTTTCATCTAAACCTACTTTTTTCAACAATTCAGCTACTTTGCTTTTCCGTGAGTTTTCACTTCCGTGAAGATTGTGAATTCGCATGGGCTCAATAATGGCTTCACCAATAGTAATTCGCGGATTGAGCGACGAATACGGATCCTGGAAAATGATCTGTAATTTCTTTCGAAGATTCCGCAAAGCACCGGGTTTCAAATCGTTGATCTGAATGTTTTTATAAATTGTATTTCCCGAAGTTGGTTCCACCAGGCGTAAGATGGTACGACCCAATGTGGTTTTACCACAACCCGATTCACCAACCAATCCGAGTGTTTCACCGGGATAAACTTCGAAGGAAACATTGTTAACCGCTTTAAACTGCTTTATTGGTTTACCGGCAAGATTGCGCTTAGTAGTGAAAAAAGTATTGATCCCTTCTGCCTGTAAAATCGGTTCAGCTGCATAAAGTTGTGAATGTTGCCAGATCCGATCGGAATGAGTAATAAAAATATCACTCTCATTACCCTTTCCATCGATAAAGTCGGAAATTGTTTTCAACCTTACCGGGCGTTTGCCAAGCGGAGGTCTGCAAGCCAGCAATCCTTTGGTATAAGGATGTTGCGGGTGGTTGAATATTTGCTCGATAGGACCTTTTTCGACAATCTTCCCCTGGTACATCACCAATACGTTGGCAGCAATTTCGGCTATCACATCGAGGTTGTGCGAAATAAATACCAGGCTGATATTGTGTTTCTTTTGCAATGTGCGTATAAGCTCAAGGATTGTTTTTTGAACAGTTACATCCAGTGCCGTGGTGGGCTCGTCGGCAATAAGAATATCGGGATTGCAGGCAAGGGCCATGGCAATCATCACGCGTTGTTTCTGCCCGCCCGAAACCTGGTGCGGGTAAGCCTTAAAGATACTTTCGGGATCAGGGAGCATTACTTCGCGGAAGAGGTCGAGGGTGCGCGCGCGCGCCTGGCTCCGGGTAACGTTTTCGTGTTCCAGGATATTTTCCATCACCTGTTTCCCGCAGCGATATGCGGGATTAAGGGATGTCATAGGTTCCTGAAAGATCATGGCAATGCGTTTACCACGCCAATGTCTAATTTCTTTTTCAGGAAACTGTAATAAATCAAATTTTTCTCCTTCCGGAGTATGGAAAAGGATAGAGCCACTGTTTATTTTCCCGTTTGGTTTCGGGACCAAACCCATGATAGCAAGCGAAGTAAGTGATTTACCTGAACCTGATTCGCCGACAATACCCAAGGTACTGCCTCGTTCCAGTTCAAACGAAATGTGATCTACAGCAATATGTTCTTTTCCTTCATGGCTGAAAGCGATACTCAGATCGTTCAGGGTGAGAATGGTATTTTGAGAATTTCCGACAGGCTTCAATAGGTATTGTTTAATTTAATTAAGTTTAAATCAGACCTTTGATAAGGGCTAGTTGTATGATGGCATCAGCAAGTTCTTTTTCAGTAAAGCGGCAACGGTTCATTTCAATATCATATGCTGAACTGTCGGGCTTTTTCCCAAAAAGTTTGGTGACCAGCAATTCCCGTTCCACGTCACGCCTCCGCACATATTCGGTGGCATAGGCTTTGCTGAAATCAAGCCGGCGGGCTATTTCTGCGATACGCCAGTCTTCGGGGGCAACGAGCCTTACATGAAGCGAAAGCCTGATATCATGACAAATACTGGCTCCTCCCCTGCCGATGATGACAACGTTCCCGTTATTCCCGAAATGCCTGATGACGTCATGCACCGTTTTCAGAATTTTCTGATCACTCTTGTGCGAATGAGTTGAAAGCGCTCCGACGATCTGATCCATTATGCCACGGTTTTTATCATCGATAACATTTTTTAATGCGGCAGGATCAAGGTTCAATTGTTCGGCTGATTCCTGAAGAATTTCCCGGCTGATGAATCTCCACTTGCTTTCTTCTTTCGCCGTAGGTTTTCTCTTGTTGAGTTCTTCGCAGATTGCCCAGGCTATTCCTCTTGCACCGCACCCGGTTTGCCGCGAAATAGTTATTACCGGCCCGGCTTCCTTTTTTGTACTTATCGGAATAAAATCACCGCTGATCCGCCGGTTCATGTATTCGAAAAGCCTGTTTTCCATAACTATTTCCTTTCGTTTTAAGTGTTTAATGGTTTCAATGTTTCAGAATTTACGGTTAGGCAGGTAAAACTCCACTTCATTTTAATATATTCACGTCCTGGCTTCTACATTCATTAGCTCCGTTTCGTCCTATTGCTCTATAGCCCCATCGCCGTTTCGCTCCTCTCAATGCCTATTTTCTTTTTATTCCTCATTAATCCTGGTCCTGATTGCTTCCGTTTCATTTTCAAACCCTGGTTTTCCCAACAGTGCAAACATATTGTTTTTATATACTTCAACGCCTGGTTGGTTAAATGGATTAATTCCCGACAAGTAGCCGCTGATCCCACAAGCGAACTCAAAAAAATAGATTAATTCACCCAGCGAGCGCTCATCAATTGCAGGCAGAAAAATATCAAGGTTGGGAACTTCTCCGTCAATATGTGCCAACGTGGTAGCAAGGGCTGCCATGTTGTTAACTTCGTGAAGCGTTTTGCCAGCAATATAATTCATACCGTCCAGGTTCGTTTCATCAGCAGGAATCAAAAGGGCGCGCCTGGGTTTCTGGATGTGAATTACTGTTTCGAAAAGCATCCGCTGCCCTTCCTGGATATATTGTCCCATTGAATGCAGATCGCTTGTATAATCAACTCCGGCAGGGAATAAACCTTCATTTTCCTTGCCTTCGCTTTCACCGAACAGTTGTTTCCACCATTCCGTAAGATAATGCAGCGAGGGTTCATAATTAACCAGTATTTCTATCTGGTTTCCCAGCCTGTATAAAGAAGCGCGGATAGCTGCATAACATGCGGCCGGGTTATCAGTCACCGATGGTGTTTCAATACAAACCTTCCGCATTTCACCTGCGCCCCGTATTAATTCTCTGATATCATACCCGGCAATGGCAACAGGCAATAAACCAACCGGAGAAAGCACCGAATACCGACCTCCGACATCATCGGGGATTGCATAGGTTTTATACCCGTATTTTTGAGCTAGACTTTTTAAAGCACCTCTTGAATTGTCAGTAATCGCGATGATTCGTTTGGCAGCCTCATCGGCACCATATTTTTTTTCAGCATGATTTTTTAACAACCTGAAAGTAATAGCCGGTTCGGCAGTTGTACCGGATTTGGATATCACTACAATGGCATATTCCTTTTTATCAAGCAACTGAAGTAATTCGGCATGATAATCCTGGCTCATATTGTATCCCGCATATACAACAACAGGATTTTGTTTATCATTTTTAAAAGCAGAAAACGGCGAGGATAGTGCATCAATAATTGCCCGGGCTCCAAGGTAGGACCCCCCTATACCAATCACAATAAGAATTTCAGCCTTTTCGCGGATGGTTTTTGCATCGGTTTCGATACTGCTGATCAGGGCTTCATCTGTTTTTGCAGGAAGATCAATCCATCCGAGGAACTGATTTCCTTTTCCGGCTTTTTCGACCAGCAGGCTGTGGCTTATATCAACCTCGTCCTGCATTAAATGAATTTCTTCTTCCGAGAGGAAAGCCGATATATGCTTATATTGGAACTGGAGATTTATCATTTTTAACAGAACTGAATATATCCCCGATTTAGGGTTTGAGAGTATAAAATTACGAAAAAAAGGGGGAAGTTCATATGGGTAATGGTAATTTAACAGATTCTTAACCGTAGCTCACGCACCCTTTCATTTTTTTTGATTCTCGGGATTTAGTTCTGCTAATACAAAAAATGCGGCCCGAAAGCCGCATTTTCCCAAACAAACAACAAAACCAGTTATGAAAAATATCCCTAAAGCCAAAAGGGATTTAATATAATAACTTTGTGTTCAATTAACCGGTACAAAGATACTACCGGAATAGCCAGCCGATTGTTAATGAAATTTAAAGAAAGTTAAAATATGTTAAGTACTTAAATAAATTAAATATGTGACAATTGTATGTGCCAGTTTCATTAAATTTAACGTATCATTTTTAAGGAATGTATTGGATAATTAAGAGAACGGAACCCAAGGGAAATTATATCAAAATTAAAAATGCGGCCTTTAAGCCGCATTTTTCCAAACAAACAACAAAATCAGCTATGAAAATATCCCTGTAGCCAACAAGGATTTAATAGTAAAAATTTTGTTTAACTAACCGGTACAAAAGTAAGGCTGCAATTACTTTCCGACTGTTAACGAAAGTAAAAGAACGTTAAATAATGTTAACCAAGTATGTAACTGATTGTAAGGCGCTCTAAATTTGCACGGGTTGAAAAAATCAATCTGGAACGTTTACTGCAAATCAACTGCAAACTGGTACATCAGCTAGAAGTGAAATGCGGGTAAATCCGGAATAAAGTGAATCAAAGTATCAATTCTCTGGGTTTAGGCTAAATACGAATTTAAAAACTTATATTTAACGGGTGAAAAAGCAATTACTGGGTTTATTGATCGTGATCATGTCAGTTGCGATGGCTGTGTTTATAAGTATCCAGGTATACTGGATCCGCAATTCTATGCAGCTCAGGGAAGCAAATTTCCGCCGCAGTATAGATGATGCTGTGAATATAGCTTTAGTTAACCTCGAAACTATTGAGTTTTCGCGCCGCACTTCCAACGGTACAATACAGATTTTGTCACACGATACCAATACACTTCTTTTTAATTCCCAGAATACTCAAAATATTTCGAATCCGGATACACAAGGCATTGAAATGCCTAAACGAACCGGTCTGGAAGGCGGGGGCGTTACCACTACGGGTAAAATCGCAGCGCAGCCAGCTGAACCTGATAAAAAGGTGCAGGGAAATATGCCAGTCAATACTGAAACCTTTTCGGAAGGAGCAGCCGTGCGCAAGCAGATCATGCTGAATTACCTGATGAACCAAACAATGGGGGCTGAAAGAGTTAAGGAAATTGAAAAAAGGATTTCTGTAGGTTTGATTGATACTTTGCTGAGACAGGAATTCGCCGACAAGGGAATTAAAACCGATTACGAATTTGGTGTCTTTAGCCCTGATCGCAATAAAATAGTACTTGAAAAAACCGGGAAATATCATGACGAACTACTCTTCAAAGGATTAATGTATCCCCTGTTCTCAGGCAGCACTATTGCAACACGGGATTTCCTGCTCATCTATTTCCCGCAGCAATCCAGGTATAACCTGCAAAGCCTTTGGGTTATGATGCTTGTATCCATGTTGCTGGTACTGGTTATAATTGCAGCCTTCAGCTATTCGGTTTTCACCATCATCAGGCAACGAAAGCTATCGGAACTCAAGAATGACTTTATCAACAATATGACACACGAATTCAAAACTCCGATATCGACCATATCGCTGGCTTGCCAGGCTCTTTCGGATAATGATATTCCGCGTAGCAACGAAATGTATGAAGACTATATTCATATAATAGGTGACGAAAATCACCGCCTCGGCGAGATGGCTGAAAAGATTCTTCAAACAGCTATTCTTGAAAAAGGAAGTCTCCATCTCAGGCCCGAAGCTATTGATATGCATATGCTTATTGACGATGCGATTCATAAAATTGCCATTCAGATTGAGATACGTGATGGCGTAATTACTCAGTCACTAAAAGCGAAACATCCTTTAATTAAAGCGGATAAGGTTCACCTTTCAAATGTTATTTTTAACCTGCTTGATAATGCAAATAAATATTCGCCAAGGAAACCCCAGATTATGGTCTCTACTGCCGATACCGAAAATGGTATTCACATCAGCATTCACGATAAAGGCATGGGCATCAGTAAGGCCAACCTGAAAAGGATTTTTGAAAAACTTTACCGTGTTCCTACCGGTGACGTGCATAATGTAAAAGGATTCGGACTCGGGCTGAGTTATGTTAAATTTATTGTTGAAAAACATGGTGGTACAATAACCGTTGAAAGTGAACCCGGAAAAGGTAGTACTTTTACATTGTTTCTGCCTTATGTTATCCCGGATCAGAATAAACCAGAAAAAAAATCGAACATATTCAGTTTTAAATACATAAATCAATTATTAACAGGAAATTAACACGATAATAATCCCTAAAATGGAAAATGAAAAAATAAAGATCTTGCTTGCCGAAGACGATCGCAATCTTGGCACCATCTTACGCACCTACCTCGAAGCAAAAGGATATGCACCCAGGCTTTGCGTTAACGGACTCGAAGCGCTCGAAGTTTTCAGTAAGGAACCTTTTGATTTTTGTGTTGTGGATGTCATGATGCCGATAAAGGACGGATTTACACTCGCAAAGGATATCCGCAAAGTCGATAGTCAGATCCCTATCCTTTTCCTTACAGCTAAATCGCTCGAAGAGGATAAATTAAAAGGCTTTCAGGCTGGAGGTGACGATTATCTGACAAAACCTTTCAGCATGGATGAGCTGCTTGCCCGTATTGAAGCCATTCTCCGGCGTTCAG
>Ga0208789_1000700_pt1 | contig 26698 bp, 19 predicted proteins | sample Methanotroph_Enr_FD_187368 | JGI IMG/M metagenome (GOLD analysis project Ga0208789, IMG submission 187368) | Enriched soil microbial communities from Old Woman Creek wetland in Ohio, USA - Methanotroph_Enrichment_5 (SPAdes) (version 2) | ecosystem: Environmental > Terrestrial > Soil > Wetlands...
CCAGGCCGGGGTCGGTCGTCAGCAACACGCGGCCAGCCACCGGGGGCCCCGGCACCCAGCCATCCAGGTAGAAACGGTGGCCCCGGAACACGAGGGGATTCCCTGAGGTGACGGCTCCCCGGGCCAGCTCGGTCCCCGCGGGATCGGTGACCACCAGGGTGCCGCGGAGGTCCCGCAGATCGGGCGACTTGGGGCGGTAGACGAGGTGGATCCTGTCCCCGAGGAAAGCGGCGCCCACCGGACGGTCGTCCGCGCCCCGGGCCTCCAGCCAGTGGCTCTCGGCGGCGCCCGTCGCGGGATCCCAGACCCGGAGGCGCAGCACGGATCGCCCGGACCGGGCGGTCATGTCCACCTCCGGGTCGGGCACGAAATCCGGCTCGAAGCGGGCCCGGTCATAGCTGGCCAGGGCCGTGACCGACAGGCCCTTCTCGACGAGGAAGGGCCGGTTGAGCACCCGTTCCTCCATGCGGACCACCCGCCCGTCCTCCAGAAGCCGCACCTTGCCGTCCTCCCGCGTGAAGAGGACGAAGCGCGCCTGGGTCTCCTCACCCTCGGGAACGTAGCGCAGCGTCATGCCGGGCGGCAGGGTGCGGGCGAGGTAGTCGGCGTAGTCCTTGCCCGGCACCGGTCGAGCACTCAGCAGGAGGGGCGCCTGGGCGCCGCTGGCCTGCCGGAGCTCGACCTGGATCCAGGGATTGCGGAAGAGGGGCGAGCGGGTGAACAGTTCCTGCCGCCCATCCTTCCCGGGCCGCAGGCCCCCAAGATCCGGATAGATCCCCGTCACCGTGAGGCTGAAGCCCGGCAGGTTCCAGGTCTCGCCGAGGCGGACCGGATGTTCCAGCGTCTTGCCCATGAAGGCGAGGACCAGCTTCTGGCGGAGGGGCGGATGGGGCCGCAGGGCCTGCAGCAGGGTCGGCTCGAAGCGCTCACGGAACATCACGGCGAAGCGGCCCTGGGGTTCCTCCCGTCGCCAGCCCTCTGGATCCCGGGCGAAGAGGACACCCACCAGGGGCTCCGTATTCCCGAGCCCCAGCATCACCTGGAGCGCGGGATTCTCGGGAGCCTGGGGATCCTCCACCACCTGCCCGCTGGGCAGGGCGTCGGGGATGAGTCCCTCCACCTGGTACCGCAGCCCACCGGGCAGGTCCCCGCTCTGGCCGGATTCCACACGGCTGGACCAGGGACGGGAGGGGTGGCCGGGACCCGCCTGGCTCTCGAGCCGGAAGGCCGCATCGCGAGGCACGGAGTCGAGGCGCTCCAGGCGCACCCGGAAGTCCGGAAGCGTATGGCTGCCTTCCCCGGCCCGGACACTCTCGAAGACCCCATGGGTCGCGCCCGCCCGCAGTACCTGGGCGGCCCGGACGCCACCGGCCCGGATCCACAGGGAGGCCACCGCCAGCAGCAGAGGCGCGATCAGCACCAGCCGAAGACCCGGGTGGAGGCTCCGCCAACCGGAATCGTTCCGGCGCGGCCACAGCAGGGTGAGGGACATCGCGGCCAGGGGCAGGAACAGGCTCTCGACCCACAGGCTCCGGAACAGATCGGCCAGGCGCACGGTGGCGAGGAGAGCCAAAGGCAGCCCGAGGAATCCACCGGGAAGGGCCTCGCCGCCCCGAACCTGGATCACAACCCAGCCCCCGCCCAGGCCCGCCAGGAGGGCCAGCCCCAGGGCCCCGGCCAGCCACGGCGACGTGAACAGCCGCCGGGCCCAGACGGGTGCGCCCAGAACCAGGGCTGCCGCCCCGGCCAGGCATACGCCCAGGGGCGCCATGGCCTGGAGCGCCGGTCCCGTCCCCCGGTGCTGGAACCAGGCCTCCAGGGCCATCCAGAGGACCGCCCAGAGGAGCGCGGCCAGGACCAGCAGGACCGGATTGCGGTCGAAGGATTCCCCCAGGCTCCACCGGAGGCGGGAGGGACGGAGTTCGGGGGCCTGATCACTCATCGGGGCTCGCGTTCAGTGGAGCCCCAGTATGCCGTCATTAAACGAGGGCCAGCAGCGCCACCAGGTAGAAGCTGAGGTCCACGCTCAGCTCGAAGCGGTGGCGACCGGCGGTGAAGCGCTCGTGGTAGAGCCAGAGGTAGACCATGGGGTAGCTGGCGCAGACCACCAGCACCAGGGCCACAGCCAGGGGGTGCCCCTCGGCGCGGTTCTGGAACGTGAGCCAGAGGGTGCCCGCCAGCAGGGTGCCCAGGAGCAGCGCCAGCACGGCCTTGGTGGCCGTCTTGCCCATCAGGATCGGCAGCGTCTCCTTGCCCACGATCTGGTCGTTCTGCATGTCGCGGATCTCGTAGATCACGGTGCGCACGAAGGCCAGCACGCCCACCAGGAACAGCGCCGCGAAGGCGCGGAGGTCCCAGGCGCGGCCCTCCTGCCACACGGGCATGGCCACGGAGACCGTGGCGAGGGCCAGGGCCACCAGCACGTCCTTCGAGCCTGGAATGGCCCGCAGGCTCAGGTTCAGGGAGCCCAGCCGGAAGCGGCGCTTGTAGCCGGCTCCCACCAGGGAGGCGCCCATGGCCACGGCCAGGGCCTTGGGGCCGAGGCTGGCCGCGATCCCCAGCGTGAGGGCCAGGGCCAGGACCCCGCAGGCCAGCAGGGTCTTCCGGTTCCGCTCCAGGAAGCGCGCCCGGGCCGGGCCCTTGGCGCCCAGACCCAGGGGATCCAGGAAGGGGCTGAAGAGGTACATGGCCAGCACATAGGTAGCCGTCACCAGGGGATAACGCAGGGTGGGCGTCAGGCCAAGCCACTTGTGGACGCCCGCGGTCATCAGGGCCGCGCCCAGCGCCATGATCGATGAACTGCCGAAGGCGGCCTGGAGGAAGTTGCGCCACCGGCTGGGACCGTCGCCCAGCTGCTCCAGCACGTCCACCACCTCGTCCACCAGCCAGGTGGGCGTCGAGGCGCCGGCCAGCACGCCCACGGTCTCGCTGCCCTTGAAAGCCGAGAGATCCATCTCCGCGGCCGTCTCCACGTACTGGACGGGCTTGCCGTAGTGGTGGGCCAGCTCGGCCAGGTGCTTGGTGTTGCTGGAGGCCTTGCCCCCCACGACGATCACCGTGTCCACCGTGCGGGCCAGCTCCTTGGCCTCGTCCTGGCGCATCCAGGTATCCTCGCAGATGGTGTTCTCGAAGATGGCGTCGCCAGACCGCTCCCGGATGTAGTCCGTGATCGCGTGGTAGTCCTTCACCGTGAAGGTGGTCTGGGCCACCACCAGCACCTTCTTCAGCTGCTCGTCCGTGAGGGCCTCGGCCTCGGCCATGCTGGCGACGATGATGCTGCCATGCTCCGCGAAGCTGCGGTGGGCCACGCTCTCCGCGTGGCCGTGGCTGCCGAGGATCACCGTGAAGTAGCCCTTGGGGCTCCACTTCTTGATCTTGTGGTGGACCTTGGCGACCTCGGGACAGGTGGCGTTGACGATCTTCAGCTCACCCTTCTTCTGCCGCTCCTTCAGCCCCCGCAGATCCTGGATGGGGATGCCGTGGGCGCGGATGACCACCGTGCCGTTCTCAACCTGGTCGGGTGACGCAGCCACCGCCACCCCCCGCCTGCCGATCAGTTCCAGGGCCTGGGGGTTGTGGATGAGGGGACCCAGCGTCTGCACCGCGCGGCCGTCGTTGCGGACCGAGGCTTCCAGCACCGCGTCCATGGCGCGCTTTACGCCCCAGCAGAAGCCCGCGGTCTTGGCGACGATGACTTTCATGACAGCCCCAGAATCCTGACCGGATTGGTCGGGTTATCCATCATAGCGCCCGGACCGTGAGGATGCACGGTCCGGGCGGGGCGACCTCGGAGGGAAAGGGTCCAACTAGAATCGCCACCCCAGGCTGGCCTGGAGGGTATTGGCGTCGAAGGTGCTGCTCACGCTGCTGACGACGTAGCGGGCCTCCAGGTTCACGCGCCCGCCCAGCTGGACGCCGACGCCGCCGGTGAAGGCCAGCTTGGTGGTCCAGTCCGAGGTGCGCTGGGTGCCGGTGGTCTGCTCAACGTCCCAGCGGGCGCCGCCCAGGCCGGCCACCAGGTAGGCCTGGCTCCAGCCCTGGTTGAGCTTGAAGAGGTGGTCGAAACTCAGGATGTAGTTCTTGGCGTAGGTGCGCGTGCCCGCTGGGCCCACGGGGCCGCCCTCGGGGAAGGTGTTCCACTCCAGGCGCGTGCGGCTGGCGTTCCAGTCGCCGTGGTCATGGGTCCACTGCACACCCAGCCCCAGGCCGGTGCGGCGGTCCAGGCTCTCCTTGAGGTCCCGCAGAGGGACGTCCGCCTGGACATAGGCGCCGAAGGTGGCGTGGAAGCGGGAGTGGCCGGAATGGAAGCGGCACCGGTCCCGGTCTGACTTCGATTCGCGGTCCACAACGGGGGCCTTCTCCTCGGGTTTCGGAGTGGACTCCTGCGCGGAGAGGGCCGCCCCGGCGAGGGCCAGCGGCAGCAGGTACAGGGATCGGGCGAGGGGCATGGCGGCTCCTGGAGGCGAGCTCGTGGATGGCGAGCGATGCAAGGGCTACGCATGAGCCGTGCCGGAGGTTGAGGTCAGCGATCCCGGGCCTTTGCGACCCTCCATGCCACAGCCGGGTCGCAGGCTGCATCCCGTGTCGAGAAAAGCCACAGGTCGCCCCGCCGCCTCGCCGCTCAGCGGCCGGGCCGGTCGAGGAATTCCCGGACCCGGGCCAGGAGGGTCCTTGAACTGAACGGCTTCATCAGGAGATCGGCTTCGGTCTCGAGGAATCCCTTGTGCTGGATGATGTCGGAAGTGTACCCGCTCAGGTAGAGCACCCGGATTCCCGGATGGGCGACGGTGATCCGATCACGCAATTCCCGACCCGTCATGCCCGGCATGATCACATCGCTGATGACCAGCGGAACCCCTGCCGCCTCCCGCGCCAGGAGGGTCAGCGCCTCGGCCGCATCGCCCGCCTCGACGACCTGGTAGCCCGCGCCCTCCAGCATCAAGCGCACCACCCGCCGCACGTCCGGTTCGTCCTCCACCAGGAGGATCCGCTCGGTGCCCCCCCGCACCAGGAGTTCCTCCCCGGACTCGGGAGCGAGCCCCTCCGAGTCCAGCCGGGGGAGGTAGATCTTGAAGGTGGTCCCGATGCCGGGATGGCTGTACACCCGGATGAGCCCTCCATGCTGCTGGACGATCCCGTGGACGATCGCCAGGCCCAGGCCCGTGCCCTTGCCGACCGCCTTGGTGGTGAAGAAGGGATCGAAGATCCGCTCGAGGGTGGTCGCATCCATCCCAGCGCCGCTGTCCGAGACACAGAGGAGGGCGCAGGGCCCCTCCAGGGAGGGACCCCCGACCCCACCGGTGAGGGAAGCATCCAGCATGGCGACGTGGGCCGTGAGGCTCAGGAGTCCGCCGTGGGGCATGGCGTCCCGCGCGTTGGTGACCAGGTTGAGGATGACCTGCTCGATCTGCCCCGCGTCCACGCGGACGATCAGAGGCTCCGGCGCGGGCTCGGTCCGGAAGAGGATGTCCTCGCCGATGAGGCGGCGGAGCAGGTGCTCCTGATCCTTGAGGATCTCGTTGAGGTCCACGGGCTTCAGCTCCATCTTCTGCTTCCGGCTGAAGGCCAGGAGGCTCCGGGTGAGACCCGCGGCCCGGTCCGCGGCCCTCAGGACTCGCTGGGCCAGGTCCTGGGTCGGACTCCCGTCACCCGCCTGGCTGGAAAGCATGGAGGTGTAGCCGATGATGGCGGTGAGGATGTTGTTGAAGTCGTGGGCGATGCCGCCGGCCATCTGCCCGACCGCCTCCATCTTCTGGGATTGGCGGAGCTGTTCCTCCAGGCCCTGGCGTTTCTGCTCCTCCTGCAGCCGGACCGACTCGTCCCGGAAGACGAGGACCATGCCCAGGATCTCGCCTTCGGCGCTGAGGATCGGCGCCCCGCTGTCCGCCACCGGCCGGCGGGTGTCGTCCCGGGCCGCGAGGAGCGGATCCCCGGCGAGTTCGACCCTGCCCCGCCCGGCCATGATGCCCTCGAAGGGCGCCGCCAGGGGCTCGCCGGTCCGGCCATCCAGCAGCCGGAACACCTCCGGAAGGGGGCGGCCCAGCGCCTCCGCCATGGTCCAGCCCGTGAGGGACTCCGCCACGCGGTTCATGAGCGTGATCCGCCAGGCGCGATCACAGGCCATCACCCCGTCGCCGATGCTCCCGATGGTGACGGCCAGCCGCTCCTGCTCCTCGATGAGCCGCCGTTCCGAGGAAGCAAGCTCCGACGAGGCGTCGTTCAGCGCGCCCGCCAGCTCGTCGATCTCGAGGGAGAGGCCGGGCGACGCGACCCGGTCCCCCTTCCGGCGGTTCAGGTCCCGGGCGAATCGGGCAAGACCCCGGATGGCCTTGAGGGGCGGCCGGAGGACCAGGTACATCAGTGCGGTCCCCGCCAGGACCAGCAGGGCGCCCATGATGGCGCTGTTCCGCCAGACCTCGAGCTGGACTTCGCGGACGGCCGCGAGGGAGTACTCCATCCGGAGCCAGCCGAGGAGGTCCCCGGCCTCGATGGGCGTCCAGATGATGAGGCGATTCCCCTCCCGCCGGGCGGTCTCGCGGCCTCCCGTCGGAATGCGCGCCCTGCTGCGGAAGGGCACGGTGGCCGGAGAACCCCGTGGCGACGGGCGCCCAATGGCGCAGATCCCGGTACCCCCGGAATCGTAGACCTCGAGGCCCAGGAGGTCGGGCATCTGGGCCACCTCGAGCAGGTGCTCCTCCAGCCCGGCGTACTCGCCGATCACGAGGAAATGGGCCGCATCGTTGGCGTGGGTCTGGGCGAGCACCCGGGCGCTGGCCGCGACCGACTGGAAGTAGATCTCCCCCTGCCGGCTGCTCACCCGCCAGCCGAACACCGCCACCAGCGCCGCGAGAATCAGCGAGAGGATGACGAGGATCCGGACGTCGAGCCGCCGGAACGCGGAAGTCATGGCTGCTGGATCCGCTGGTACCCGGCGTCCCCGAACAGGGCGTAGTCGCGCTGGAAATCGGCCGTCACTGGTTCGGCCAGGCCGACGGCTGCCAGCAGGGGCCGGCCGGTCCCGCTGGTGGCCATGGCGAATACCGCCCGCACCACGGCCTCGCGGATCTCGCGCGGGACCCGCGGGTGGGCGGCGAGGGGATGGGGGGCGATCTTCGGCGTCCTGAGGAGCACGCGGAAGTCCGGGCTGTTCTCCACGAAGTCACCCGCCTGCTTCGCGTCGAGGATGGCCCCGGCATCCGCCTTTCCCAGGAGCACGCTCTTGGCCACGTTGATGGTGGATCCGCTGAACGAGGCGTTGTAGTCGATGTCCCCCTCGCCGGAGGCCAGGGCGTAGCGGGTGATGACACTGCACACGCTCTTGGGCCCGACGAAGGCGATGGTCCGGCCGTGGAGGTCGCTGATCTTCTGGTAGGCGGAGTCCCTCCGCACGAACACCAGGCCGCTGATCTTGACGGAACTCCTAACCAGGGGCACGTATTTCTGCTGCCCGTGGACCAGGAAGAACAGGTTGGGCGAGATGTAGATGAAATCAGGCCGCCCGGGCTCGCAGTCGGCCAGGAAGGCCGGGAAGGTGTCGTAGAGTTTCAGTTCGAGTTCAACCCCGGCCTCCCTGGACAATTCGCGAACGAAGGGCACCCAGACCTTGTGCAGGGCGACCGGCGGCAGGCTGGGGATCACCGCCAGGGTATAGGTTCGTCCGGCCCCGGCCACCAGCCAGGAGCACAGGAGTCCCGCCAGGGCAGCCAGGAGGCGCCTGGGCCGGGTGGCCGAGCAGGGGTGAAGCCAGGACATGGAAGCCCCCGTTTCCCAGACCCCTTTTCGGCCGGTCCCATCGCGGCTCAACTAATTCAACGGATCTCCGCGTCGTGTTCTACCCGGGTGGTACCGTCCTCGCTCAGACCGCCGGGGCGGCCAGGGGATCCCGCGGCGCTTCCGCCGGCATCCAGCGGTGGCGGAGGTGGCGTTCTGCAGGCACGGACAGGTACCGCGCCACCAGCCACCCCAGCAGCCAGGCGAGGATCACCGCGGGCAGGTACCAGAGGATGCCCCACCGGAGTCCGCCGCCGGCCGCCTTGAAGAGGCGGATCACGGGCCACACCACGAACATGTGCGTGAGGTAGATCTCGTAGCTCAACCGCCCGAAGGAACGCAGCCAGCCCGTTCCCGGAGGCACAGGCAGGGTGCGTTGGACGGCCTGCCAGTGGAAGGCGAGGACGAGGCAAGCCGTGGCGGCCGTGAGGAGGAGGATGCAGCCATTCCCCAGGACGGGCCAAAGCCGACCCTCGAAGCAGAGCACCGCCACGAGGCCGGCCGCGCCGAGGGCGCCGAGCAGCCGCACGGGCCAGGCTCCCCGCGGACGGAGGCGGTCCGCCGCCAGGGCCGCGAGCACGCCCATGGCGATGCCCGCCATGCCGGGGAGGTAGGCCTTCTCCTGCCAGATCTCGTTCCCCCCCAGGGCCGCGCGCGACACCGGCAGCGACAGGGCCAGCAGGAGCAGGGTGGGCACCAGGACCCGCGCCCGGCGCAGGCCGAGGCCCAGCCAGGGGAAGCCCAGGTAGAAGACCTCCTCGATGGAGAGGGACCACAGCACGTCCCAGTTGCCCGGCAGGTAGCCCGTGTGGCCCTCGTACCAGTTCAGGTGCAGGCCCAGGGCCGAACCGATGGCCCGGGGCAGGGACTGGCCCGGGCGTGTGATCACATAATCCCGGGCCCCGGCCAGGTGCAGCAGGCTGAGGACGGCCACGAGGACCAGGAGGCAGGGCAGGATCCGGGCGGCCCGGCGCGCGTAGAAGGCCCGGACATCCACCGCCCCCAGGCTGCCCCACCGGGTCAGGGCGTTGCTGGTGATGAGGAATCCGGAGATCACGAAGAAGATGAAGACCGCTTCGTAGCCGTTGTAGATCAGCGCATTGAGCGCCCACCGCGGCAGGAAGGCGGCGAGCACGCTCTGCCGGAGGGGGATGCGCAGCCCCACATGGTGGACCACCACCAGCAGGATCGAGAGGCCGCGAAGGAGGTCGATGCCGGGATTGCGGGCTGGCTGGGCGGTCGGCATTGCATCTGCTCCGGTCACTGGAACCTCGTCACGTCATGTCCTCCTGGGGATGGTCCAAACGGGCATTCTATCCAGCGACGAGTACGTGACAGGGCCCCCACCTTGCGGCGGGGGCCCTGCCCTCTGCGCGACGGCCTCAGTCCTCGGCCACCTGGAAGGCCGGCGCGGGTTCCAGCTCCCGGCGGGGGGCCTTCACGGTCTCCTCCGCCGTGCGCCAGCCCCAGACGCCGCCCACGGCCTTGAAGGTGAAGACGATCACCGCCAGGGCGCCCAGGCCGAAGAGCGTGTCGCCGGGCATGCGCAGCCAGGTGAAGGTGCGCATGAGGGGGCTCTGCACCACCGCGGCGCTGCGGGCGTACCAGGTGCCGTGCGCCAGGCTCTGGGTGATCTGGTAGAGGCCGCTGGGGATCAGCGACAGCACCAGCATCAGTCCCAGGCCCAGGTTCAGGCCCCAGAAGCCCCAGCGCAGCCACTTGGCGTCCCAGGCCCGGTCCGGCGTCATGCCGCGCAGGGCGAAGAGCATGAGCGAGATGGCGAGGAACCCGTAGACGCCGAAGAGGGCGGCGTGGCTGTGGATGGGCGTGGTGTTGAGGCCCTGCCCGTAGTAGAGGATGGACGGCGGGTTGATGAGCATGCCGAAGACGCCGGCGCCCACCATGTTCCAGAAGCAGACGGCCGCGAAGTACTTGAAGGGCCACTCGTAGCCGCTGCCCAGGGCCCGGCCGCTGCGGAGGCTCGCCACCAGCTCGTAGCCCACGATGGTAAGGGGCACGATCTCCAGGGCGCTGAACACGGCACCGAGGGCGGAGATCGAGGAGGGCGAGCCCGTGTAGTAGAGATGATGGAAGGTGCCGATGACGCCGCTGCCCAGGAAGAGGCCCATGCTCAGCGCCACGGCGCGCAGGGCGGTGCTCTCGCGCAGCAGCCCCATGCGGGTGGACAGCAGGGCGATGGCCACGGTGGCGAAGACCTCGAAGAAGCCCTCCACCCAGAGGTGGACCACCCACCAGCGCCAGTACTCGGCCACGGCGAGGTTGGTCTCCCGGGTGTACATGAAGCCCGCCGAGTAGAAGAGCGGGATGGCGATGGCGGCCATGACGAAGAGCTTGAGCAGGCCCAGCTGGCCCTTCTCGCCGCGCAGCGCGGGACGCAGGGCGCGGACCACCAGCACCAGCCAGCCCACCATGCCGATCGTCAGCAGGATCTGCCAGAGCCGGCCCAGCTCCACGTACTCGTAGCCCTGGGTGCCCAGCATGAAGGAGCCGGACAGCTTGCCCAGGATGGCCTCGTAGCTGCCGCCGAGGGCGCCGACGACGACCACCACCAGGGCGACGAGGAGCCCCGCCACGCCGATGGCCTGGCCCTTGGGCTCCTTGGCGCTCAGCTTGGGGCCCAGGTAGAGGCCCGTGGCCAGCCAGCAGGTGGCGATCCAGAAGACCGCGAGCTGCAGGTGCCAGGTACGGGAAGCCGCATAGGGCAGAAGACGGGAAAGATCAAGACCATAGAGTCCGTTTCCCTCGACCGCATCGTGGGCCGTCAGGACGCCCATGCCGATCTGCACCAGGAACAGGGCCATGGCCACAGCGAAGTAGAGGGCCGACCAGCGCTGGCTGGGGGTCGCCGGGGCGGGGGCGATGGGCTTGGGGTCGGGGAAGGCCTCCTCGGGCTGCCGGGCGTGGTGCCACACCATGAGGCTGATGCCCAGGATCAGCAGCACGAAGGACAGGATGGTCCAGAGGTGGCTGATGGGGGTGATGGCATTGCCCACCAGGGGCTCCTGGGGCCAGTTCTGGGTGTAGCTGTGGTCGGCGCCGGCAGGATGGGCCGCGGCGGCCCAGGCCGTCCAGAGCCAGAAGTCGGCCACCCGCTCGCCTTCCGGCAGGGTGGGGATCCAGCGGGCAGGAATGGCAGCCGACCGGTCGCCCAGCACGGCCACCTTCGCCAACTCTTCTCGGGTCTTCAGATAAGCCGATGCCTGAATTCCATTCAGGTGGAGGGCGCCGGTGGATGATTCATACCCATTGGTATTAAATATGACTTTGAGTTGGGCCTCCGCTTGGGCCTGGGACAACCCCTGGGCCTTCAGGCCCTCGAGGGTATGGAAGGCCCATTGGTGCAGCGCCTTGGCTGTCCAGTCCGGCGCCAGGTAGGCCCCGTGGCCCCAGACGCTGCCGATGTGCTGCCCCCCGTGGCCGAGGTAGCTCTTCTGCCCTTCCAGGATCTGGCCCGGCCCGGCCAGTTCGGAGCCGTCCGCCGCCAGCACCTGCCGGGGGACTGGAGGAGCATTCTGGGCGATCTCCCGCCCGCCCCACCCCAGCACGCCGAAGCCCGCCAGGAGCACAAGCAACACCAGCCACCATCTAGCCTTCATCGGAACCTCCTGTGCGCCCGTCCCGGGTCGACGGGCCAGTATCCGATAGATTCTTGATATTTAAGAGCAGCTATTCTTAATTGTGATCGAAGGCACCCCGCCCGCCGATGAGGCGGTACCGGGGCCAGGGGCCGAAACCTCTGGCCGGAACCCCCGGATTCCAAGTACCTTGACCACAGACGCCTCCCAAGGTTTGAAAGGGATTTCCAGGCCATGGCCCAACCCGCGCTCCTGCCCGTCACCCTGACCTGCAACACGGACCTGCGCTTCATCGACCTGATCCAGGTGGTGGGCTCGGAATTCCTGAAGCATCTCAGCTTCTCCCAGGAGGACGGGGAACGGCTCTGGCTGGCCATCCAGGAGGGCATCGCCAACGCCATGCGCCACGGCAACCGGCTGGAAAAGGAGAAGCCCGTCAAGGTGACCTTCACCCCCAAGACGGACCGGTTCGAGATCCGCATCGAGGACCGGGGCCCTGGCGTGGACCTGGATGCCCTGCCCGATCCGAATCTTCCCGAGAACCTGCTGAAGCCCGGCGGCCGGGGCGTCTACTTCATGCGCCAGGTCATGGACGAGGTCCACATGGAGCGGTCGCCCAAGGGTTCGACCCTGGTCCTCGTGAAGGCGCGCAAGGTGCGCGAGTCCCAGGCGTGACGCCCTCCGACTGGCGGCGGCGGGCCCTCTGGCTCGCGGGCCTGACCATCGCCTACAACCTGCTGGAAGGCCTGGTGTCCATGCATTTCGGCTGGGCCGACGACTCCGTGGCCCTCTTCGGCTTCGGCGTGGACAGCTTCATCGAGGTGGCCTCGGCCGGCCTGGTGCTCTGGAAGCTGCTGGACCACGGCAACCTGGACCGCGAGCGCCGGGCCACTTCCACCATCGGCTGGCTCTTCCTCTGGCTGGGCGCGGGCGTGGCCGGCGGGGCCCTGCTGCAGCTGGCGGCCCGCCGCCATCCGCCCACCACGGTACCGGGCCTGGTGATCTCGGCCCTGTCGCTGGCGTTCATGGTCTTCCTCTGGCGGGCCAAGCTGCGCACGGCGCAGGCCCTCGACAGCGCCACGGTGGCGGCCGACGCCGCCTGCAGCCGGGCCTGCATCCAGCTTTCGGCCGTGCTCTTCGCCGGCAGCCTGGCCTTCCTGGCCATTCCATTTCTCTGGTGGGCGGACGCGGTGGCGGCCCTGGCCCTGGCCCTGCTCATCGCCCGGGAGGGCCTCGGCATGGTGCGGGCCGCCCGCAGCGCCTGCTTCACCGGCGGCTGCGGGTGCGGGCACTGATCAGTTGCGCGGCCCCTTGATGACCCCGAACTCCGCGGGCAGCCGCAGGTAGAAGACGGACAGTTCTTCGGCCTGGAGGAAGGTGAGGAAGCGGTCGGCCTCCTCGTCGCTCACCACGAACTCGACCATCACGGGCAGCTTCCCCGCCAGCTCGAAGAAGTGGTCCTCGTGGAGCATGCCGTGGCGGCCGAACCCGGCCACAGCCTTGAAGGCAGAACCCCCGTGAAGGCCCATCTTCTTGGCCTGCTCCAGCAGCCATTCGTAGGCCAGGAGGTGGTGGTGGGTCCGGCCTTCCTGGACGTAGAACCTGAGGTACGTGCCGCGCATGCCGTCCTCCCTCGTTTTACAGGATCGCCTTGACCGTCAGCATACCCAGCCAGGTCAGCCCCAGGGACCCGGCGAGGTGGGCCGCCATGTGGGCCCCGGCCCAGGCGACCTCGCCCCGGGCCATCAACCCCACCGCCTCGGCGGAGAAGGTGGAGAAGGTGGTGAGCCCCCCCAGGAAGCCCGTGATGATGAAGAGCCGGGCGTCCGGCGATAGGCCCGGGTGCTGGGCAAAGAAACCCACCGCCAGGCCCACCAGGTAGCCGCCCAGCAGGTTCGCCGCCAGGGTGCCCATGGGCAAGGTTGGGAAGACAGCATTCAAGGCCGTTCCGAGCCCCCAGCGGAGCCAGGCGCCGAGCGCCGCCCCGAGCCCCACCGCGAGGAATGCCAGGACTCCCATGTCGCTCCTTTCCGGACGCCAAAGCCCGCTGCGAGCCTGCGTTCCCATTCAGGTTGAGAAGGGCAGGCATCATCAGCCCTGGGGGCGGTTTGCGGAGGAATGCCATCTCCGTGCTGCGGCGAGTATAGCTCAGGCCCCCGTCGCCTGAGGCCCGGGACGCTGTCCTTCCCGCGCCATCAGCCCTGCCCCGAGGGCCATCATGAGGGCCGCGTAGCCGAAGCCCAGGGTGGGCCAGAGGGTCCAGAGGCCGCCCACCAGGAGACTGGAGACCAAATCCCCACCGCCATTCACGGCCCCCAGCAGGCCGTAGCCGAAGCCCCGCTCGGACTCCGGCACGAAGCCCGCCACGGCGGCGCTTTCCAGGGTGTCCTGCACGCCATTCACCAGGCCCGCCAGGGCGAAGACCAGGACCAGCAGTGGCAGGGAGGCGGCCCCCCGGACAAAGGCGCCCACCAGGATCAGCGGCACGGCCACGGACACGCCGTAGCCCAGGGCCAGGATGCGGCGATGGCCGAAGCGGTCCGCCAGGGCCCCCGCCGGGAAGGCCGCCAGGGCGTAGATGGCGTTGTGCCAGACGTAGAGCCCCGCGCCCCACACCGCCGCGCGGGCCAACCCATGGGCGGGCGCCAGCAGCTGGGCGGCGGCCAGGATGAGCAGGGTGTGGGCGTAGTCCCCCGCCCCGAACACGCCCACGGCCGTGAGGTAGCGGCGGAAGGCCCCGGGGGCATGGTGCAGGTGCTCCTCACCGGACGACGGGGCACCCTCCCCCGCCGTCTCCCGGACCGACCAGGCCAGCACCGCGGCGGCGCCGAGGCCCGGCACCAGGGTCCACGCCATCAGGGTCCGCAGCCAGGGTAGCGCCGCGTGGCCGTGGGTCGCGCCCCAGCCCAGCAGGAGCACGGCCAGCAGGGGCCCCAGGATGGCGCCGACGGTGTCGCCCGCCCGGTGGAAGCCGAAGGCCCGGCCCCGCGCCTCGGGCGGGATGGAGCGGGCCAGCATGGCATCCCGCAGGGGTCCGCGGACCCCCTTGCCGACCCAGCCGAAGAGCTTGCCCGTGAGCACCAGGGGCCACCCCCCGGCCAGGGCGATGATCCCCGAGGCCAGGCCCGTGGCCGCGTAGCCCGCCACCACGAAGGGCTTGCGGCGGCGCAGGCGATCCGACAGCCAGCCCGCCCCCAGCTTGACGAAGCTGGCCGCGGCGTCGGAGATGCCCTCGATGGCCCCCAGGGCCAGGGGCGGCGCGCCCAGGGCCGCCAGGAAGGCCGGCAGCAGGGTGCTCTGCGCCTCATGGCCCAGGTCCGACAGCAGGCTCGTGACGGCCAGGCCGCCCACGGTGCGGTTCAGCCATGGGGTTCCGGTGCCGCGCGCCTGCCCCTCCATGCCCCGAACCTCCTACTTCGCCAGCTGCCCCGCCGTCACGAAGCGCACCTGGCCCTGGGTGCGTGGCACCAGCTTCTCCAGGGCCGCCACGGTCTCGGGGTAGATGTGGCCGATGATGAGCACCGAACCGTCCTTCTCCGCCAGCCTGAGGGCCCGGTCCCACTGCTTCTCCATCTCGGGGAAGGCCTTGTCATCGTCCAGGAAGACCTTCCGCTGCACGGCGTGGATGCCCAGTTCCTCGGCCACGTCGAAGGCCACGCTGTCCTTCTCCGTGCGGCTGTCCACGAAGAAGCACTTCCGGGCCTTGATCTCCTGCAGCACCCAGGTCATGCGGGTGCGGTCCGGCGTGATGCGGCTGCCCATGTGGTTGTTCACCCCCGCCCGGAAGGGGATGGCGTCCAGGGCCATCCGCACCCGCTGGCGCACCTCGGCCTCGGACAGGTTGTACAGGATGGCATTGGGGCCGGGGTCCCGGCCGGGGCCGGGGTAGCCGATGGGCTCCATGGGGAGGTGCAGCATCACCTCCTTGCCCTGGCGGTGGGCGATCTCGGCGCTGTCCTTCGTGAATTCCTGGTAGGGCAGCACGGCCACGCTGAAGGGGATGGGCAGGCTGCAGAGTCGCGTCACCAGCTCCGGCTGCATGTACCCCAGGTCGTCGATGACGAGGGCGAGGCGGGGGAGGTGGGATTCCGGCTCCGGGCTCTGAGGCCTGGCGGCCTCGGAGCGAGGCTTCGCCTTCGGCTCCGCGGGTTTCTCCGGTTTCCTGGGTTCCGGCTTCGGGGCCTCGCGTTTCGCGGGCGCGTCCCGCCGCCCGCAGCCCTGCTGGCCGAGCATGAGGCCGGCGCCGAGGCCCACGGCCAGCATGAGCACGGCCCAGCCCACCAGGGCGAGGGTGGAGGTCCGCCCCTTCTTCCGACCCAAATCAGGCCGCCTTGTGGACGGTGGGCGCAGGAGTGGGTGTGGGCAGCGGCGTCTTGAGCGCGTCCACGGCCTTGGCCAGGGGATCGTCGCCCTCGCCCAGCTTCAGGGTCTGGTCAGGCACGAGGCCCTGCCGGTCCAGCTTCTCGCCACCGGCCCCGACCCAGCGGAGGTAGACGATCTCCACGGCCCCGCCCTGGCGGATGGGGAACCGGCCCCGCTCCACGCCGAGGCCCACGGTACGTTCGCCCAGAAGGCGCGCCCCGCCCTTCTTCAGGCAGGCAGACAGGGCCTCGGGAGCTCCCAGGGTGCTGCGGCCGATGAGCACGGCCATGCGGGCGAAGGGGGCCCCCATCGGGCCCACAGGCACGATCCGGTCGGACTTGCCCGCCTCCTGAACGGTGGCGAAGGCACCCTTGGCCCCCAGCAGGCCCGCCACGGTGGCGGCCTCCTCCAGGGTGCCCGCCACGCACTGGCGCAGGTCCAACACCAGGGCCTGGTTGTGGTCCACGGTGGCCAGCAGCCCCCTGAGCTCGGCGGCGCGGCCGGGCCCGAGGTCCGGCAGGGCCACCAGCAGGCCGCCCTGGCCCTTCTTGATGGACACGGACTGCTTCACGGGCAGCTGGAGCTGCAGGGAAGTCTTGGCCAGGTCGCCGGTGGTGTTCGAGTAGCGGTAGAGGTCCAGGGCCGCGCCCACGGGGCCGCGCAGGCGGCGCTCCAGGGTCCAGGCGCTCAGGCGGCCCACGGAATCGCCGTCCACCTTGCGGATCACGTCGCCGGGCTGGATGCCGGCCTTGGCGGCCGGGCCGCCGGGGGTCACGGCCAGCACCTGGGCGTAGATGCCCCGCTTCATGACCACCAGTCCGGCCTCGGCGGGGCCGGGATCCGGCAGCCGCAGGTCATCGGCGGTGAGGTAGGCGTTCAGCGGATGGGCCCGCTCCAGCACCGCCTGGATGCCCCCGGAGATCACCTTCTCCATGTCAGGCGAATCCACGTAGTTCTGCTGCACCAGGGAGAGCACGTCCTGGATGTCGGCCATGCCCGCCAGGGGATCCTGGGGGGCCGCCTTTGCAGCGGCCGACGGCTTGGGCGTGCCCGACTGCTGCAGCACGGGGTATGTGAAGGCGCCCACCAGGGGGAGCGACAGGACCGAGAGCCAGGTGCGCGCGTGCATGGGAACAGTGTAGCTGCCGGCCCCTGGCTGTCAGCTATTGGCTGTCGGCCTCGATCAGGCCTTCAGGTCGAGGGTGGCCTTCATCCGCTGGTCCTCGGACTGGACGACCTTCAGGTTGGCTTTGTACATCACGTCCATGGCCATGCCCTGCACCATTTCCGTGGCCAGGTCCACGTTCGACCCCCCCGGTACCGTGGGGGAGGGATCCTGGGAGACCCCCTGCACGGCCACGCCACCCGCAGGCTGGGTGGCCAGATCCACGCGCCGGGCCCGGTAGCCGTCGGAGAGCTGGTTGGCCACGTTGTTGGCCTGCACGGCCAAGCCCGCGCTGGCGGCGCGGAGTCCGGAAAGAGCGGGGCCGAAGGCGTCCATGGATCCCCTTTCGGCAGGAGCGGCCCGGACCTTGATCCCGGTCCGACAGATTAAAAGCCCTCCACGAAGGACACGAAGGAAAACCAGGGCACGAAGGAGGAATTCCCTCCGTGCCCTTCGGGTTCATGGCTTCGTGCCCTTCGTGGAGCCTTTGGAGGGCCCGGGGCAGGAACCTACTTCCCCCGGAACCAGTCGCTCCCCGACCGGAAGCCCTTCTGCTTGGGGGTGGCCTGGGCATGCCGGGCCAGGGCCAGGTCCACGAGACGGGTCAGCAGCTCGGCGTAGGGCACCCCGCTGGCGGCCATCATTTTGGGATACATGGAGATGCTGGTGAAGCCGGGGATGAAGTTCAGCTCATTGAGGAAGACCCGGCCCGAGGTGCGCTCCAGGAAGAAGTCCACCCGGGCCATGCCATAGCCGTCGGAGACGGCGAAGGCCCGGGCTGCGAGCTTGCGCACCAGGTCCGCCAGCTCCTCGGGGATCTGGGCGGGGATCTCCGTGCGGCTCTTCCCGGCGATGTACTTGTCCTCGAAGGTGTAGAACTCGTCGGCCACGATGACCTCGCCGGGCTGGGACACCAGGGGCTCGTCGCCACCCAGCACCGCCACCTCAATTTCGCGGACGTCCAGGCCCTGCTCCACCAGCACCCGGCGGTCGAAGGTGAAGGCCCGATCCAGCGCCGCAGGCAGATCCTCGGCCCGCTTGACCTTCTCCACGCCGATGCTGCTGCCCAGGTTGGCGGGCTTCACGAAGAGAGGCAGCCCCAGGCCCGCGCAGGCGTCCAGGCAGGCCCGCCGCTCACGGTTCCAGCGCTCCTCGGTCAGCCCCGCGTAGGGCACCACCGGCAGGCCCTCGGACTCCCACAGCCGCTTGGTGATCCACTTGTCCATGCCCGCGGCCATGGCCAGCAGCCCGGCCCCGGTATAGGGCCGGTGCAGCAGCTCCAGGTAGCCCTGGATCTGGCCATCCTCGCCGCCCGCGCCATGCAGGGCATTGAAGAAGAGGTCCGGCAGGGGCGTCGACTCCGCGCCCCGCTCCAGGGGCAGGAAGGGGTGATCGCTGCGCTCGGGCAGTTCCCCCGCCGCCAGCCGCGCGAAGGGGTCGCCCGCCGCCGTGGCGAGGACGGCCCAGACGCCGTTCCGGGCGATGCCCATGGGGCGCACCTCGAAGCGGGCCGGATCCAGGTGCTGGGCGATGGCCCGGGCCGTCACGATGGAGACCTCGTGCTCGGGCGATTCGCCCCCGAAGAGAAGACCGACGCTCAGTGTTCCGCTCATGGCTCCACTCTAGCCGCTCCGGGAGACTGTGACGCACCCCCGGGCCGGTTGCGCTAGTCTGGGACACCCTTCCGGAGCCTCCGTGCGCACGGCCATCTACCCCGGCTCTTTCGATCCCGTGACCCTCGGGCACTGGGACATCATCCAGCGCGCGGAAAAGCTCGTGGACCGCCTGGTGGTGGCGGTGCTCCACAATCCCGCCAAGACCGCCGCCTTCACGGTGGAGGAGCGCGTGACGATGCTCCGCGACCTGGTGGGCGACCACCCGGGGGTGGAGGTCACCAGCTTCCACGGCCTGCTGGTGGACTTCGCCCGCTCCCAGGGGGCCCAGTCCATCGTCCGGGGGGTGCGGGCCTTCAGCGACTTCGAGTACGAGTTCCAGATGGCCCTCATGAACCGCAAGCTGGCCCCGGAGCTGGAGACCGTCTTCCTCATGCCCAAGGAGAAGTACAGCGCCGTGAGCAGCCGGCTCGTGCGCGAGATCGGCACCATGGGCGGGAGCCTGACCGAGCTGGTGCCCGAGAAGCTGCGGGAACGCATCGTCGCGCGGCTCACCGCCTGACCATGGAACCCACCGAGGGGGGGAGGCCCTTCCCCAACTTCTGGCAGGGCGCGGGCATCGCCGTCGTCTACCTCGCCCTCTCCACCTGGATGGGGGCCCTCGTCGCCGCCGCGGCCCAGCTGCTCCACTTCCCCCTCTGGACCGCCCTGGTGCCGGGGCTGGTGCTGGGCTTCCCCCTGGCCCTCGTGTTCGGCCTGTGGCTGGGTCGCCTGGACCTCTGGGACATCCTCGCCTTCCGTCGGGTCCGCCCCGGGATCTGGCTGCCCCTGCTCCTCACCCACCTGGGCTTCTTCATCCTCATCGCCACTTTCGTCCATGGCGTGGGACGGGGCCTCGACCTCCTGCTGCCCACCGATGTGCGGACCGCCCTCGTCCGGCAGGCCGACCCCCTCGCGGCGGCGCCGAAGCCGATCCTGGCCCTGCTCGTCCTCGGCGCCGTCCTGCCGGAGGAGGTCCTCTTCCGGGGCGTCATCCTCCGCGGCTTCCTCCAGCGCCATCGACCGGCCCTGGCGATCTGGCTGTCGGCCCTGCTCTTCATGGCCATCCATGGCAATCCCCTCCAGTTCCCGGTGGCCCTGATGATCGGCGCCAGCGCGGGCTGGTACTACCAGGAGACGGGCTCCCTCTGGCCCGGTCTCGTCGCCCACGCGCTCCAGAACCTGCTGGCGGCCCTCTTCCTGCAACCCGAAGCCCTGGACGCAGGTTCGCTCACCCTCTATCCCCTGCCGCCCCTGGCCTGGATCGTGGCCGCCCCCGCCGCCGTGGCCCTGGGCCTCTTCTGGCTGCGCTGGCAGTTCCGGCGGCCCCTCCCGACGCCCACGGGTGTGCTCGAGCTCAGCTAGGGGACCGTTCCCTTTTCGTTCACAGGTGCCGACATGCTCCGAACCCTGCTCGCGGCGGCTGTCCTCCTCGCCGGTCTCCCGGTCCACGGGCAAGCCTCGCTGGCCACCCCGCCGGCCTCCCGGCCCACCCTCGCGGAGGTCCGCAAGACGATGGGCATCCCCTCCACCGACGAAGTCCGCGGCCAGCAGGACGCCGTCGGCTTCGCCTCCCGGCCCGACCAGATGGCCCAGGTCTGGGCGTGGTCAGCCCAGCCGCCCCTGCCCGAGGCCCTGGGCCCCCTGCCCGCCCCCGGCGTCCCCGGCGTGCTCTGCCCCCACGACGACTACCTCTTCGCCGGGCGCGTCTACCGGCGGGTGCTGCCCCTGGTCACCGCCCGCACCGTGGTGCTGGTCGGCGTCTTCCACAAGTACCGCCGTTTCGGCGCGAAGGACGCCCTCGTCTTCGATCCCTACCGCGCCTGGCGCTCCCCCGATGGCGAGATCAAGGTGTCGCCCCTGCGGGACGAGCTGCTTGCCCAGCTCCCCGCCGCCGACGTCGTCCGGGACGCGGCCATGCAGGACAGCGAACACTCCGTGGAGGCCATCGCCTACTGGCTGAAGCACCAGGATCCGTCCGTGGAGATCGTCTCCATCCTCGTCCCCGCCGCCTCCTTCCCGCGCTTCCGGGCGCTGGCCGACCACCTCGGGAAGGCCCTCGCCGCCTCCCTGCGGAAGCGCGGCTGGGCCCTGGGCCGGGACGTGGCCATCGTCATCTCCTCCGACGGCATCCACTACGGGACCGACTTCGCCTACACGCCCTACGGCGAGGGCGGCGTCGAGGCCTACGTGAAGGCCACCGCCCGCGACCGTGCGCTGCTCACGGGACCCCTGGCCGGGCCCGTCTCGCCAGCCAAGGCCGAGGCCTTCTTCGACACCGTGGTGGATCCCCAGCACCCCGACACCTACCGGATGCCCTGGTGCGGGCGCTTCTCCATCCCCTTCGGGCTGCTGCTGCTGGACGCCACCACCCGGGACCTGGGCCAACCCGCATCCGTGGGCGTCCCCGTCGCCTTCGGCACCTCCATCGGCTTCCCCGAGCTGCCCGTGAGGGCCCTCGGCATGGGCTCGACCGCCCCCGCCAACCTGTACCACTTCGTGAGCTACCCGGGCGTGGCCTTCACGGCCGGCAAGTGACCTGGGGCCTCTCTCGGCACGATCCGCACGCCCCGCTGAAACCGGCGCCCAGGGTACCCAGGGTGGTCTTCCAGACCAGGGGACTGGCCGTGGCCTCCGCCCCCCGTGCCTCCCTCCAGGCCAAGGCACCCTGGCGCCCGTGGCGGTCCCGCCGGAAGGTCAGGAGGCCGGTCACGGCCCCGTCGCGCCAGCCCGTGGTGGGCCCTCAGCCCCCGGCCCGCTCGGACTCCGCCCGCATTGTCATCCGTTCTCTCATCGCCCCGCCCGCTCGGCACCCCTCATCGCCTCAGCCGAGACAGGGCCGGCTCACGCCACGCTTCAGGCCGCCCACCCGAAGCCTTCGGGCAGGGGTAGAATGTCCACATCCATCCGTCAATTTCCGGTCTGCCTATTCAGTCCCCAAGATTGACTAGCCCCGCGGTTCGTTCAACAGTTACCTCCCCCCCACTCCCGATTTAGGCGGCATCAACACCCGTTGAATTCGCCGTCCAATTTAAAGTTAGGCCGCCTTCCAGGATTCCGAAGTGAGACTCGAGGCTTGAACCGATGAAAGATAAACGCCGACTCCTGAAATTCCTTTCAATGACCATGGTCGTTTCATTGGTCGCTTTCTGTTGTTTGCTAATTTCATTCCTACTCACGGCCTTGTTCATTCCAAAGGCTCAGATTCCCCAACATTGGCCTTACTATTGGCTCGGAGCGGCAGTCTTCATTGCATCTATTAACCTCATTGCGAAATTCGTCCATCAAAAGCTTCAGGCTCGGTCGGCCTAACCCCTAGCTCAACCCGACCCCGCCTGGATTGTCTCCCGCTCTCCTTCGTTCATTCCGATTTCCGTTCTCCACTCAGCGCCCGGCTGCGGTTGGGTCGCTTAGCTTCATTCGTTAGGCCACTGCTACTTCCACAAGTTGGGTCATTGGCACGCAAATGGCTGGTCGGAGTTACCTCTTCTAGGAGCCCCTATGCCTCTGCGCTTGCTTGCTGTACTTGCAATGCTTTTATTTACTGGCTGTTTACCAATATCGGCCCCCTTCCACCTATACCCAATCAATGCATCCCCCCAACAACCACCAGTCCTCTGCCGTTTCAAAATCCACTTTGGGTGGCAATCTGCAACCATCACCGCGACTCTACCAGGCGGTGATTTGTATTCTGGTTCATTCGCACTTAATACCGCGATCCCTGATCGGGAATTGGCTCCCTACTGGGATCAGATATTCGGTTCTGGCTACTTCAATGCGAAAGTTCTTGGGAGTCCACGCCACTTCCGGACCGTCATTAAGAACAAGCAGGGGGCCGAGCTGATTCTGGAAATGCACCAAATTCCAGGGGACAATCGTGGCGGTATGGAAGGCGTCGCTATTAACAGTAATAAAGACATTTACAAGGCTGGCTACTAATTTGGACAACATTTGTTTCATGCGCGTTCGTTGGCCTAACCCCTAGCTCAACTCAGACCCCGCCTGCATTGTCTTCCGCTCTTTCTCTTCATTCGTCTTCCTCGGCTCCGTTCAGCGCCCCGGTGCAGGCGGGGCCGGTTAGCCCCATCCGTTAGCCCTTAGTGGAGCATCCCTTGCCCAATATGCCTGCCTTCTGCACAGGATGCGGTCTAGTGTTCGGCTCAGGTTTTGTTATCGAAAACTCGACCAACATCCACATTCAGAATTTCTCCGCTAGCTGTCCGCGATGCGGATCAATCGCCAAGGTTCCTGATGGCGTCTACAACGTTCTTGGCGGGGTCGTTGAGCTCCTTTCCGGCCCCACCAAGAGCCTCAGTCAGATCCGATCACTCCAGCAAAAACTCCGACATGTACGTGCTCACAGCAAATCACATGAAGACGTTCAAAGGTTAATTTCAAAGAATGCACCCGAGCTTTCTTCCATTGCCTCATCTCTCCCAAAGACACGAGGAGAACTTTATGCTTTTCTCACTGTTCTAATTACCCTGTTAGGCCTTCTTGTAAACACCTATACTGCACGGAAACCTTCCGGGCCAACTCAGGCCGAGATAGAAGCAATGATTGCCAAGGCATTGTCAAAGTCCACTGAACGGTCCGTACCCTTGCCACCTCAGACAACTGAAAAGCACAAGAAATCAAAAATCGGTCGTAATGCCCCTTGTCCCTGTGGCAGTGGCAAAAAATACAAACGGTGTTGCCTTGGTAAGGCGGGCTAACCCCTCGCTCAACTCGGACCCCGCCTGCATTGTCTTTCGTTCTCTCTCATCGTTCTACTTCCTCGGCTCCGCTCGTCGCCTCGGTGCAGGCGGGGCCGGTTAGCTTTTTTCGTTAGGTTGTCACCATGAGTCCAATACCCGACATACTTAGCTGGATAAAGCTTCCTAGACACTTTGCTTGGCCTATTGTTTTTGTAACAGGGCTAGTCCTCTTTGGTCCAGGAGCTTTCAAAACGGGTCTTGGTTTGGACCTATTTCTTGACCACTATCGGATATGGGTTGGAGTGGCTTTTTTGTTTTTTCTAGCAACAGGTCTACGTTCACCCTTCCTTTGGGTACAGAGCACTTTGATCGAAAGATGGAATTATCACATTCTTAAAAAGGAACGAACAATTTTACTTGCCAACCTAACTGCGGAGGAAAAGTCCATCTTAAGAGGTTATCTCTCGAATGGCACAAAATCATTTAACTTCGATATTCAAAATGGTGTGATATCCAGGTTGATAACAACCAAGTTCCTGTACTGTGCCTCTAATCGTAGTTTACCAAATTATCCAAGTTCCACTGTCTTCCCTGTCAACGTTCAGGACTGGTTGTGGCAAGAATTAAAAAAGAATCAACACTACCTAGATTGAGCAGCAACCTAACCCTCCGCTCAACTCGGACCCCGCCTGCTTTGTCTTCCGCTCTTTCTCTTCATCCGTCTTCCTCGGCTCCGCTCAGCGCCTCGGCGCAGGCGGGGCCCGGTTAGCTTTGTTCGTTAGGCCTCAAGCCCTCCTTCAAAGAGTCGAGGTTGGTTCATGAAAACGATGTTTTCCGTTATTGCCCTAGTTTCCACATCCATCTGTTGCCATAGATCAGTCGATCTCTCCCTCAATGGCCATAAACCAGAAACTCTGAGTGCAAAAGTCGAAAATATTGATAACACCTGGAAAGTCTCTACTTCATTGCCAATTGGGCATTGGCAGGCCAAGCTCGAAAATGAAGAATCTGAAGTCAAAATCGATTCGTCCGGCTCACGCCCTGTTGCGTATTGGTTTATTTCTAGTCAGAGAATGCATCAATCTCGCCCCATGCGCCTAGGCTTGTATTCACCCGATGGCCAAGGGCCCGTTGCCACACTCGAATTAAAACCGCTGTATCCTGGTCAAAAATTCATTGAGGGCGTTCTCAATGTTGTTTACTGGGGTGAGCGCCCCGGAATCAGATACTAGGTCATTCATCGGCCTAACCCTGCGCTCAACTCGGACCCCGCCTGCATTGCCTTCCGCTCTTTCTCTCCACTTCGCTTCCCCGGCTTCGCTCATCGCCTCGGTGCAGGCGGGGCCGGTTAGCTTCATTCGTTAGGCGCTCAACGTGAATATGGGAACTCCTTGTTCTACCTTCAGCACTCGACCTCTCATCACCAGCCTCCTGATTGCATTCTTATCAGTGGGATGTAATCAAGGATCAAAGCCCAAAGCCAGGAGAGGAATTGATTCCACACTAGACATTCGAATCAGTGATCCCAGATTCCCGGTTCTTGCCATCCGAGATATCCATCCAAGCTACGAGGCTTGCTTCCTTCTCTCGATGGACCTACTCCATCAGCGAAATGTCATCAGAAATGAGCATGTAGTCCACTTGCTTAAGCTCTCCTATCAAAGAATGTGTGAACATCTCCGAGAAACAACCTACAAGCCGAAAAACGTACAAATCGATCCGAGTGGTGGGTTTGCAGAATATTCAGCCATCTCTCGACTGCAAGAGATCAGCTTCAAATTCTACTCAAAGTCCTTAACTGTTCCGGCCCTTGCCAAACTTCAATCAGCCCTGGCATCTGATATACGTCTTTTTGAACTTGAAGATTCTAATGCTAGAAACCCGTCCGACGAATCCTTTGATCCGGCCATTTACATCAAATACTCCAAAGGCGAGCTACCATCTACGCCAGACAACCAGGAAGCCGCCAGTTGGCTTTTGGCCTGGGCAGTTGGAATTGAGCAGCCACCCATCAAACTCGACACCGTATGAATGTGCTTCCTTCAATCGCGCCTAACCCTCCGCTCAACTCGGACCCCGCCTGCATTGTCATCCGCTCTTTCTCTTCAACCGGCTTCCTTGGCTCCGTTCAGCGCCTCGGCGCAGGCGGGGCCGGTTAGCTTCATTCGTTAGGCCGACGTGGGCGGGCTCGGCCAAATCCGCTTCTGGTATGACTTCCCCGAGGTCCCGTCGCGCTAAAGTGGGTCATTCCATCACCGTCATTCCCCGCTGGTCCTGGTTTTCCGATCTTCCGCTCTTTTCCATTCTCAGCGCTTGGGCCGGTGGATCCGGCATGGTGGCCTCACCCGCCCATCTCCGCCTAACGTGCCCGCCTCATGGTCTCGGTTCACCCCGCGGTCGGCGTTCGGCCTAACCGGTCGCTCAACCCGGACCCAGCCTGCTTTGTCTCCCGCTCTCTCTCATCCACTCGCTTCCTCGGCTCCGCTCTGCGCCTCGGCGCAGGCCGGGTCCGGTTAGCTCGGTTCGTTAGGCCTCGAAAACCAGGCCTGTCTCAATTCCATTCGGCTCCCCAATCCGCCTGTTCGGCCGTTCTGCTTGGGGTTTCGTGGCGGGCGTGTACTCATGGACGCAAGCCCAAGGCTGCTCTTTCCAATCTCCGTTTGGTTTTCCCGTCGCCCTGGTTCATGTCACGGCAGAACTGGCGTCTCGGCCTAACCTCACGCTCAACTCGGACCCAACCGCTTGTGCCTTCCGCGCTCCCGTCGTGGTTGGGATTCCCGCTCCCCTCCTTTCGTCCGGCTGCGGTTGGGCCGGTTACCGTCATCCGTTAGGCGATCTATGGAAGAACTGATTTACCAATCACTCCCATCCTTTGAATCTCCAGAGCAGATCGAACAGATTATTGCGACTGGAGATCCACACCAGGTCTGCCTAGTCCCACTAATCGTTGGCGAAGGCGCAAGCGATTGGCGTTACGCACAATCCGTGTGCCTTCAACTAGCCGATCACTCCGATCCAGACGTTCGAGCCAATGCATGCCTTGGTTTGGGCTATATCGCTAGAGTTCATGGGGTATTGGACAAGCGGCTCGTCAAGCCCGTACTACTTCGCGAACTCAATTCTCAAACCGAATCTAAGGGCAATATCATTGCTGGCATTGAAGACATTAATCATTTTCTTGGCTGGCGAATTGCCCACAAGCATCTCGAATGATCGCCTAACCTCTCGCTCAACTCGGACCCCGCCTGCATTGTCTCCCGCCCTCTCTCAACTTCTCGCTTTCTCGACTCCGCTCAGCGCCCCGGTGCAGGCGGGGCCGGTTAGCTTCTTTCGTTAGGCCGACGTGGGCGGGCTCGGCCAAATCCGCTTCTGGTATGACTTCCCCGAGGTCCCGTCGCGCTAGAGTGGGTCATTCCATCACCGTCATTCCCCGCTGGTCCTGGTTCCTCGCTCTTC
>Ga0208789_1000705_pt1 | contig 26561 bp, 22 predicted proteins | sample Methanotroph_Enr_FD_187368 | JGI IMG/M metagenome (GOLD analysis project Ga0208789, IMG submission 187368) | Enriched soil microbial communities from Old Woman Creek wetland in Ohio, USA - Methanotroph_Enrichment_5 (SPAdes) (version 2) | ecosystem: Environmental > Terrestrial > Soil > Wetlands...
CCTTAAATCCGCATGTCTATATTAAAAATAACCGTAAATATTTGACACCAAATGCTTTGCGGTTTGGATATTTTCACCTAAATTGGTGTTGATCAAATACCAATTATGAAAGTAATAAATTCTTCAGATATAAGTCCATTTGGAGGTTTAAATTTCGTTTTAAATGAATTTGAAACTCTTAAAATAGGAAATCTCCTTAATGAAAACCTTCCCGCTTTGCCTCCTCAATCAAGATATCAATGGAAAGACATTTTGTACTCTTTCTGGAGTATTTATTTCTGCGGAGGTGACTGTATAGAAGACTTATCGGGTAACTTCAACCGGCATTTAAAACAGAATCCATTCCTGAAAATTCCCAGCCCGGACAGAGTATTGGAACGTTTCAAGGGACTTTCTTTGCCTAAAGAAAAGTTTTCTGTTCCAAGAGGTGTCAGTAGTCATGAATTCAGCTTTAATGATCCGCTTAACAGACTTAACCTTCAGATCTTAAAGCAAACTAAATTTAAAGCAAATGAAAAACTTACTTTAGATTATGACAATACTCTGATCTTTAACGATAAGGCAGACAGCCGCTGGAGTTATAAAAACAGGAGTGGCTATTGTCCTGGAGTTGGAATAATCGGTAAGAATATCGTTTTTATTGAAAATAGGAATGGCAATAGCGATGCCAAGACATTACAAGTTGAGACTTTAAGCAGGATGTTTGCTTTACTTGATGAGCAGAATATCAAAATACATGCCTTTAGGGCTGACGGCGCATCATACCAGATGAATGTTATTGAAACAATAAGCAAAAACGTTGAGAAATTATATATGAGAGCATGTATGAGCGATGCTCTTGCCAGGGAAATTGCCAGCATTGATAATTGGGAGCAAGTCAATTTAGGAACTGAAATGGGATATAGAGGTGAGATCGAATTTACCCCATTTATGAACACTGCAAAAAGAAATAAAACACTCGACCAGTTAAAATCATATAGGCTTGTTGTTACTAAGATAGACAGAAGCGACAAACAGATTGACTTATTCACCAACGAGGCATGTAAATACTCTGCTATCCTTACCAATGATTATCAAATGACTAAAGATGAAGTTGCATATTTCTATAACCAGAGAGGTGCAATAGAAAAGGAATTCGATGTTTTGAAAAATGATTTCGGCTGGAATAATCTTCCTTTTTCCAAACTTGAGCAGAATACGGTTTTTCTTTTCTTTACTGCCATTTGCCGAAATCTGTATGAACATATCATCAGCCTGTTTTCTTTAAGGTTTAAGAACCTAAACTCAAGTTTTAGGATTAAGAAATTTATCTTTAGGTTCATTACCATTCCGGCCAAGTGGATTAAAAATGCAAGACAATTTAAATTGAAGGTATATGGTAATCTGCATTTTAAAACCTAAGTCGCGCTAATTCTCCAAGAACAATAACTAAGAATTTATAAAAACCAATAATCTGGCAGGGATGACTATTGACTAATGGAAAGGTTTTTAAACAAAGACAATATAAAATAAAACCAATCCCATTCAAATGTATAAATACTCTAAAAAGAAATAGCAAATTTTAGTGGCGGTGCCAAAAAAATAACTTTAATTTGAGACATGCGGATTTAAGGTGTAATTCCGCGCTATCGGGTTTCTCTTATAAGTTTATCGTCTTGATTTTTAAGTTCTCTTGCTTTGTTATTATATCTTGTTTCCAAATCTGAACTTCTAAATTCAAATGCAATTTGTTGATGTACAAGATCTGTATATCTTTCTCCACTTCAATTTCTTCTGGTTCAATAGTTGAATAGACTTCGCTTACAAATCCTTTTTCCAGTTCGCCCTGTCTTTCTCTATTTCTTGTTGTAATTTATAACTGAAACTTGCTTCTTTAGTAAGATTTTAGTTAATATTGTAGTAGTTTCTAAAGATGTTGCAATATATGGTTTTGAGCACTATTATTACACCTAGAGGACGTTTACTTTTTTGTCAAAACTTTCATAAAATATTGAAATCAAAACTCCCGAAAAGGACTTTAACCAAAAAACAATTTGCCCCATAGTTTTACTATAACCTATTTAAGACTATCTAAACTATTATTACATAATTATAACTATGTCAGATTTTAAACTTATAGCCATAAGGGCACTCGATAGATGTGATCCAAATTTCAGAAAGAACCTAGAAGAAGGTGAATTTTATAAATTTTATGATCAATATGATTTCTTAAATGAAGATATCCTGCCATTACAAAAAAGTGAACCTGTTTTTAGCGTGAAGCCAAAGGAGGGTCATAAATCGGATTTATTTTATACCAAAACACTCGATGGAAGAGATATTGCGCTTAATATTTCAGCAGTGGTGGGAAGAAATGGATCTGGTAAAAGTACATTGGCTGAACTTTTTTTTGCAATTATATATATTTTCGCAGTACGCTCTAAAGTTCTGGATCAGAATGTTGATAGTCTCAATGAAGACCTTGAGGATATTTTAAAGAACCATAACAAATTAGATAAGGAAGATCCTAGTGGTAATATCTATAGAGAAATTTATGAGATCTTAAAAAACGAAAAAAAAAGAAATACAAACTTTGAAACTTTAAGGTATCATTTCAATAATTATGAGGAGTCACTAAGATCTAATTCGGAAAAAAGGAAAGCGCTAGAAGATGCAGAATTTCAAATTAATCAAGAGCTTGCAGAAATTCAAAGGCTAAGTAAGCAGCTAAAAGCAGAGATTATATTTCAGGCGTCTCAAACTATTTTTTCTTTGGTAGTAGATGATAAACTTGAAAATGGTTTTCATATTACTGTGGTAGGAAGTGTGGGAGAAGAAACTGATCCTACTGTGAAAGCAGTGATCAGACAAATAAAGATAGGTGTGATTTTGGATATTAATGTCCTTATTTCAAAACTGTTTTTTTACACGATTGCTATTAATTATTCAAATTATTCTTTAAACTCTAATGTCATTGGAGGCTGGATTACTTCTTTATTCCATAAAAACGACGGGTATAAAACTCCTGTTGTTATTAATCCGATGCGAACCAACGGCAGATTTGATATCAACAAAGAAAATCGCTTTGCTAAATATCGCTTGCTTTCCAATCTCCTAAGTAGCTATAAACTGAGTACTGATGGGAAAAATATCCCACTGACTGAAATACAGTCCGTAAAATCTATTCACTTTAAATTAAATCAAAAAAAGATTGATGAATATTTAGTTGTTGACACTGGAAATTTTTTAAAGGGGCATGATGTAGAGATAGAATTGATCAATCACGTTTACCAACAATTTATTTCAAACCTAAAGATTGGCACAATCAGAACTAATTTAGACGAGAAAATATTTACTTTGATCAGTAATTACCTTCTTCAAAAAATGGATAAAATTTGTAAAACCTATGACGGTTTTGTTTATCCGACTTCTATAGAAGAGGCAGGTGTTTTGGCACAAAAAATTAAAGATGATAATACCCATATAACCTTTAAGATAAGGCAGGCTATCAATTTTATCATTCATACTAGTGAAATGAAAGGAAGTCCTAAAAACTTTCTGGGGTTAGATAATAAGTTTGTAAAAGTTGCGGTATTTTCTCCCAAAGAATTATTACAGTGGATGGGGTCTCCTGATTATGGAGATATTATAAATCATCTACCTCCTCCAATCTTTTCAATTGATATCGAACTAGAGAGTAAAACAGGTGAGACTTCTTTCTTTGATCTTATGAGTTCAGGGGAACAACAGTTTATTCATGTAGTACAGAGTTTGCTTTATCATATAATTAATCTTCAATCTGTCTCCAATTCTAGTGAGAGATTGTCTTATAAAGCTCTGAATATTATATTTGACGAGGTGGAATTGTATTTTCATCCTGACCTGCAGCGAAGATTTATTAATGAACTGAGGAATTCTATTAGTAATCTGTATTTGAGAGGAGAGTCAGGCATTTCAGCAATCAATATATTATTCCTCACGCATTCGCCTTTTATCTTATCGGATATACCCTCGAGTAATGTCTTGCTTCTTGATCGCAATAAACAAGGAAAGACTGTGACAAAAGTGAATGAAAGTCAGACTTTTGCAGCCAATATAAATGATCTACTCGCAGATAATTTCTTCCTAGATGAAACCCTTATTGGGGCATTTGCTGAAGAAAAAATAAAGAAACTGATTAAGAAAATTTCTGAAGGAAAATATGAAAAAGATATTGACGGAGTACTTGTGGAACTCATAGGTGACCCATATTTAAAAGCATCATTAAATAATTTTATAGAGAATCATGATAAAATTAACTATTGATAATCAGGAAGATAAGGAAAATGAATACCTGGCTAAAGTCAAAGAAGACGTTGTCAAAAGAATCGAATTCCTTAAAATCTCACTTAGTCACCTCAACGGAGGAACTATTGATTTAAATCAGAGTATTGCAAGTGTTAAAGTGGTGACCAGAAATGCCATTAAGATAATTGAAGGAAAAAATTTCAATGAAAAAGGTGATTATAATAAATCAAAATATGTAAACACTGTAAAATTGTATTTAACTTCTACAAATCAATTACTCTCGGTTAATATTAAAGGTATAATTGATATTTTGAATAACCTCATCAAAGAAGATGGTATACAGCTGAATGAACTTTTGATTTGCCCCCCTGATGAATTATTTTCACTAAACGAAAGTATACTCTCAGGAATGAAACCTGTGCCAGTCAAAGAGTTTGAAATTATTAAATTAGCTTTTGATTACAACGCATATGGAAAAGTTTCAACACCGATAAAAAAGTTTTTTAAGGATAATAATTTTATAAATTATTGTCCTTATTGTAATTTAGAAAATGTGGCTATTATACCAATCGATGAAGAAAAAAATGCTACAGGTCATCAATTGGATCACTTCTTCAGCCAAACTGACTACCCACTTTTATCTTATAGCATGTTTAATTTGGTTCCAAGCGGATCCAATTGTAACTCTGCAATCAATAAAGGTAGTATACCTTTCACAAACGAGTTTCATATCAACCCGTATACTGATGGTTTTGGTGATAGTGCCCGATTTATTCCTATCAAAGTAGAAATGGAAGTTGTAGGTATTGATATAAAATTCAATTGTTTACCAGGTTCAAAAAAATTCAAACAACTTGCAGGAGATAAAAATATAATAGATGAAAGGCATAATAAGGGAAATATTAATGTTTTCAAATTAAAGGCTAAATATTCAGATGAAGAACATGTTGAAGATGCAAAAAATATTCTTCAACGTGTTCACAATGCTCATAAAGGACGTAGGTCTATTGAAAAATTTATCAATATGATGACAAATTCTGACCTCGAGGCCATTCATCTTAAATGGTATAAAGACCAGATAAGGACTCCTTTTTATAGTGAAAACTTCGGTAAAAGGAAAAATTCAAAATTTAACCGTGATATTCATGACTACTATTTCGAAGACGGTAAACTTATAAATAGGTTCTTTCAATATGTCTATACTTTTTTGAAGAAATATTAGAAAAAATTACAAACCTATTAACTTACAGGTTAATTTTATATCCGGGCAATCCAATCTCATGCTCTTGTGGTTATGGAGCCCAATGTGTCATGCTGATGTCTTCCCGAATATGTTAGTGTTTCAATCCAAACTTTGTCAGCTTCTTTATTGATTTCAAAGCGTTTATAATATTTATTTCTTTAATACTTTCATTTTTAGAAATAGATTTATTAACTGACTTTAAATTTGAAAGTTCAAGGTTATCAAATATTTTTGTTTGTTCCCCGATATCAAAAATTTTAGTCCAATCATTTTTACTGATTAGTTTTAATCTGTCGTACACAGCTTTTATGTCGATGATTTCAATTTCAATTTCATTTGAAAGTGATTTAATCGGGTCTATATTAATTTGGTTATCCCTCAATGTATGCTATAAATTTATTTCCAATAGAAACATCCCTTGCATTTAGGTTTTTTGAACGCTTAATTTTATTTGCAATTTCCCAAACATCTGTAGACATTAATTTAAATTCATCAATATTTAAAATATATTTAGACATGCCATCCCAAAATTTATTTCCAAATCCCAGTATTTTGGTAACATTCATTAAATTATTTTCTGATTTATTATCTACCTCTTCTGTTTCAATATCTCTTGACAAAACCAAGTCTTCTGCTACAAAGCATTCGCTAAAATTATCGATGTTAATTCTATAGTTCTCTTCTTTTAATAGTTTCCAACTGGATTCTCTTTTTGCATATTCTGAAATTAGAGAGTTGTTTGAAGCCCTAACCAAATGATTGTAAACAAAAACAATCAGTTTTTGTAATTCATTAATAATTCTGGCATCTAATCAATATCCAAAGTGGCGGATTTATTGAATTTATCGCTTCCGATGATGGAGATTTTATTAAAAACGCTGGCTTTCTTTGGATTGGCAAGATGGTTTTTAATTCTGCTGGAGGCGTTGGTCGATTCACCAACATAGGCAATACCCTGTGTTTCATTTTGAATAAAATAAACCAAAGGCCATTGGTTTTTTACCCATGGATTTTGTTCGATATGAATTAAGGAGTTTTTATTGAAATCATATTGTTCAGAAACTTCAATTGATAATTCAAAGGATAAAATTAGCGGTCAATATTATCATTGCCTTTTGAGTTTATTCATATGGACACGGAATATAATTGCATCAGAGCGGTTCATGTCCGAAAATTCTAATCCAATAGTATCTCTCTCAACTCTTCCTTCAACTTTAATTTAAGTTCATCAAAATTATCAAACAATAATTTACATTCTGTCAGTGACTCCGAAGTAATGTTTCTGTCAATGATACTTAATTGATAGGCTTCAATATTTATCAATTTATCGGTTCCCAGGTTGTCCTCTATATGAATGGAATTTACGTTGGTCAGGCCATTTGAATGTATCGTTTTAGGATAAAATAATTTAATATCAGTAGTATTGAATCTTATGGCATATGCCACCATTTGATATAAATCATTTTGAGAAATCCCTTTTTTCGGATCGTTTTCATCAGCATAAACCATTTTATACTTGGTGTCTGCTATGAATTTATAATTTCCTGCTTTTAAAACTAAATCAGGACGCAAATTGAACTTCTTGTCCGTATCTAAAAAGGTGTCCTTTACCTGACCGTAAGCCTTGACTTCTTCCAATTCCTTATCTATAAAACCAAATATAAAATCTTCAAAAACATATTCCATTGGAAGCAAAAAGGCAAACAATTTTAATGAGTTTTTATAATTGAAGGAAACGCTATTTTCCAAAAACAGCACACAATAATCCCTGACGGTTTCAAAACTGGAAAACATGGGATTGAACAGTATTTTTTTGCATTCCTGTGCCGAGATGGCTATATCGCTCACTTCATCTAAAAGGAATACTATATCATATAAATTGCGTTTATTGTAATGGTCTTTTGACGCAGAAAGCAATAGTTTAGCAACGTGTTTGATACATTGATTAAAATGGTTGTCCATCTCAAAAGAATCAAACACACAACTTACTTTGTGGTTTCTGCCTCTGGAAAGATTATTGGTAATGTAACTGTCAAAATCAATCCTGCCTTTCACAAAAGAAAGCTCATTTTCTATCTCAACATATTTTTGATAGATGGAGGAACTCAAAAGTTCTTTGGTGTACTTACTAAAAAGATAAATTAATATTTCAAAAAAGTCGGCTTGCTCGTTGTTTAAACCTGTTTGATAATTGGGAAATTTTAATTTCCTGCAATAACTCAACCACCATAAAACATGTGAGTTTATCACTTTTACATCATTCTCCGAAACATCTTTTGAGGCATCATAAAATAATTTTGGTAACAGATTTATGGTTTGATTCTCAAAATGAATGACACCAACATATTTGTTGGATTTTAATTGGTTTGTTTTGTGTAAAAACTGCAAAAAGTGCTGCACCTCTTCACGATTCTCTTCTTCATTATTATAATAGCTTGATTTCTCTCTTTTATTCCAAATATCATCCAGAAACATTTCGAGATTTTCGAAATGTTCCTCGGGGAAAGATGCCTTATTTTGGTATTCAAAGAGGTTAATCATATGGGTTTACATTTTTAAAGGCCAACCGCCAATCGTTATGCTGGCCGCTTGCAATATGGCGATCACTTCTTTTTCGTCGTTCATAAAATATTCCAATAATAATGGGATTACCTTGTTATTGATGGTATCTTCAAGAGTATAATCGTCTTCCATAAAATAGGCGTGACCAATGGTAAAATCGTGATTCTTTCTGTCGAAAATTGCTTTGTTGATAGCAGAAAACATCTCTTGGTATTCTGGTCTGACCAAACTTACATCCGGATATTTAGCCACAAAATCAAATCGTCTACGTAAAGCAATATCCAACAAGGCAATGGATTTATCCGCGGTGTTCATTGTTCCAATGATATGCAAGTTAGACGGCACTATAAATGAATCTCCAGAAGGCAAAGTAACCCGCATTGGTATTTTACCGTGCGAACGTTTGTCTTTTTCAATCAGGGTGATTAATTCTCCAAAAACCCTTGAGATATTGGCACGATTGATTTCGTCAATTATGATAACAAAGTTTTTCTTTTCAACTGGTGTGAACTGGCTTTTTCCTTTTTCCAACAATACCTTCAGAATAGGGTTGTAGTACGGTTGCAATCCTCCAAGTATAATTTGGTTTAAGCCGTCATTATACATTTTTCGCAAGGTATTGATGCTCAATGTATGTTGGGAATCCCCTTGGTTTTTTCGGAACTCGATTGATTTTTCCGAAATTTGAGTGATGTAAAACGAAGTTTTCTTCATTTTTACTTCAATCTCGTCCTCTTCTATGAGTGGAAGGATGAAGTCTTGAAAAACAGCATCAAAATCTTTTTTGGCAGATTCCGGTTTTTCACTATCTGTCAGATTTTTTAACGCTCTATCCGCGATTCTTTTAAAAACACCATCTTTCTTTTCAAAGGTGAGTTCTTTTCCGTTTTCAGTATCAGGGCGTATTCCCTGAATAAAATCTTCGTAACTGTAGTTTTGATGAAAGGTGATAAATTCAATTTGAGTACCAAGTTTTTTATTAAACTCAACTAAACTCTCATCATAGGTTATGAATTCATTAGCAGTAACAATTTTGGCTGCTTCCAAAACAGTATTGTAGGTCTTTCCTGTTCCGGGTGGACCATAAAGAATTTGGTTGAGGGGGTAATTTTTTAAGCCTATTGTAGTAATAGCAACAACTTCCTCAGCAGTATCATCGATTAAATCGAAAGTTTTATCATGATTTTCATAATTTTTAAAACGTTCTCCCATCTTCTTAAACATTTTATTTTGTTCTTCAGTAGAAAATCGATGTGCTATAAATGTATTGTCTTTAGTTTTTATATTTTGAATTTCAGTATCGACTATGGGAATAATTTTATCCAAATCTTCTTCTAAATCAAATACCAAACTTTCAAAATTAATATATCGTTTGTTTGATGATACTTGACAAAACTCCATTTTATGAGCATCTTCACTAGTCGAAAATCTATCTCCAAAACCTACTAGTTTTAACCTAATATTTTTGATTAAATCAAGTGCTAATTGATTTTGTTTGTTATCTGGATTTTTAGTTTGATTAAATTGAATATGATAGCTAATTTCATTTTTGCTAATTTTGAAAACTAGATTAATCAAATCTGATGATGAACCTGGATAAGCAACCGGTATAAACCAAAATGTTGTGGAAAAATAACTAGATTTTTCCGTACCTATAAAATAGTTTAACTCAGCACCTTTGCTGGCTTTTTGTCTAACTGAAAAAGTAAAGTTTTCATTCTTTTTATGTTTGGCCATTAACCAATCAAATACTTGTTTTTCGTAGTCTTTGTATGAAATCATAAATTTTATATTATTCTTAAATATTGTTTTCTGCTGTTCCGAAATGAGTTTTGAATCAATATTAAATTTGATGTTTAATTCCTTCCCTATCCGACCTGTTTTTAATAGACTTGAATTTTGATTGGGTTCTATAAAATGATTATTAATCTATATAAAACACTTCTTTTTTTGTTCTTGAAATTCTTCTTCGGTTATCAATCCTTGTTCTTTTAGCTTGCCCAATCTTTCTATTCGATTGAGTAAGTCATCCATTTTTGTGTTTTGAATTGAAGTATTCAAATTATTATATACTGGTGGAACAGGAATATAGGCTGTTTGAATTTTGTCTTTTGCAGTGAGTTTAGTTTTTGATTTTTTTGATTTTGATGCAAGCATAATTACCCCCAAAATGCTAAATATTAATCCGCTACCTATTAATGCAAGTCCTATCGCTTGTTGTTCATTCCTTTGTTCGTTGTAACTGTCACTGTATTCATTTCCAATTTGTCCAGCTAATGATCTGTTTTTAGCTGCTAAATCAGTTAGTGCTACAATTCCAATTCCAATTCCGAAAATTCCAATTATAAGGAAAAGAATACCAAAGAATTTTTTCATATTATTTACTTTTACAATCTTTATTAAATACTTATTAATTTTTCATTTTCACTGATCCAGTGCAGGCATCACCTTCCGGAATTCCAGTTAGCCATATTTTTAACTCTTTGGTTCTTTTTTGGGTTAATTCGGTCATATACATACTCCAGCATGTTGGTTGAATACTTCCATAATATCCAGGTTCTCTTTGAGGATACTTCATATTCACTTCTGCATCACGAAATTTTATCCAGAGATTTTGTGCGATTTTGAGGTTTTTGATAAATGCCAAGTCGGTACTGTATTCTTTTAAAATCTTTTTGTAAGCGGAATTAAGCTCCTTGTCTGCTTTTTGAAAATCGGCACTGGCATTCTCATTTATTTCTAATTGAGTTTGCCCCATACAAAAGTTAGAAATCAGGAAAAAGGAGGTAAGAATTAAAAATTTTTTCATGCTAATTGGTTTTTATATTTTAGTACGGTTTTGTTTTTTAGTTTAAAAAAATAAATAATTTACTTCAACGAAGCTATAATCGCCCTAAAACTATCCAAACTCGCTTCGATATTCTCCACAATCTCCAATGCCAAAACATCTGGGTCAGGCAGATTATCCAAATCCGCAAGAGATTTGTCTTTCAGCCAAGTGATGTCCAAACTCGTTTTATCTCTGGCAATGATTTCATCATAACTGAACTTCCTCCAACGCCCTTCAGGATTAGTCTCAGCATTATAGGTCTCAATTCGTTTGTGTCGATTCTCTGGATGGTAAAGTGTTATAAAATCCCTCAAATCATTCAGTTTTAAAGGATTTTTCTTTAGCGTATGATGCACATTGGTTCTGTAATCATAAACCCAAACTTCCTTAGTCCAAGAATCTTTGCTCGAGGGTTTGCCATCAAAAAACAAAACATTCGCTTTTACACCATTGGCATAAAAAATCCCTGTTGGTAAACGCAATATGGTATGCAAATCGGTAGTGTCCAACAGTTTTTTACGCACCGTTTCTCCCACACCACCTTCAAACAAAACATTGTCCGGCAAGACCACAGCAGCCAGACCAGTAGTTTTAAGCATCGTGCGAATATGTTGCACAAAGTTCAACTGCTTGTTACTCGTAGTCACCCAAAAATCCTGACGGTTATAAGTCAAATCTTCTTTCTCCTGTTCGCCATCTTGATTGGTAAAGGTCATGCTGCTCTTTTTACCAAAAGGCGGATTGGCCAAAATATAATCATATCGAGTACCCGAATCCGTAATCAAAGAATCATTGGGTGAAATAAAATTATCCGAATCAATATCACCGATATTATGCAAAAACAAATTCATCAACGCCAAACGTCTCGTACTGGCTACAATCTCGTTTCCGAAGAACGTTTCGTATTTCAAGAACTGTTTGGCTTCCTTGTCCAAGTCTCTGTTGGCTACGATCCAGTCATAAGCGGCAAGGAAAAAGCCTCCCGTACCACAGGCAGGATCCGCAATAGTCTTCAACGGTTCCGGACGCAAACATTCCACCATCGCTTTAATCAATGGGCGAGGGGTGAAGTACTGTCCAGCACCACTTTTGGTGTCCTCAGCATTCTTTTCCAATAATCCTTCATAGATATCGCCTTTGTCTTTCACACCCATCAAAATCCAGTTCTCGGCATTGATTAGCGCAATCAATTTATACAACTTGGCAGGGTCTTGTATTTTGTTTTGACTCTTAACAAAGATTTGGCCCAAGATGCCTTTCTCTTTAGCAAGTTCCCGCAACATAATGTTATAATGCGTCTCCAACTCAGTACCACTTTTGTTGGTCAAAGTCTCCCACGAAAACGCCGCAGGAATGGGCATTTCTCTATGGTAGGGTGGCTTGCTGTATTCGTCTGCCATTTTTAGGAATAACAAATAAGTCAATTGTTCAAGGTAGTCGCCATAGCCCACACCATCGTCTCTAAGGGTTTGGCAAAATGCCCATACTTTACTAACGATACTCGAGGTATTGGCTGAATTTTCTTTGCTCATTTATTTTGTATTAAAATCTAATGTGTTATTTAATAGTATTTCATCAGAATGAGAAATAGGTTTTGCCGCTTTTAATTTTGAAATACATGAAATAGCCGCTCTCATTTCACTCATTCCCTCTGAATCTAATTCAAACATTTTTATAGAAGCCCTAGCTTTATCTGAATTATTTCTTACTTGAATTAATATTCTATCTCCATTGTCTGTCCAATCATAATGAATATTTGGATTATCTAAATATGGATGTACTATAATAAAATTACATTTTATATACGAACGACTTACTGGAAGCTCAATTGTTGGTTTTGAACCTTTAACTATTAGCGTATTACAATAGACACATGATAAAACTAAATTTTGAAGTGTAAACGTAAATTGGGGTTGTCTAAATTTAGCTTTAGGAGCAATGTGCTCTATTTGCTTATCTTTTTCTCCTTTAAAAGGTAGACCACAATAAGCACAACAGTTTTGATTAGCTAATAATTGAGCTTTAATTTTAGCTTTAATATCTATTATTGTTTGATCACTAGAGTCCCATTTTCCTTTCCAAGGTTTTTGTTCAACTAGTTCTCTGTGTTCTGATACAGTTAAGTGTAACACAAAAGGTACTTGATTTATCATATTTGGTCTATATAATCTTTAGCTTTGGTTAATATAAGATTTAGAGGATCTTGATCATTGAGTTTAACTAGATTTAATCGATTAATAATTTCCTTTAACTCTGATTTGTTTTTTTCTTTTTCAGATATAGAATGTAGTAATTTTCGAATATCAACTTCCATATAATAATTTCTAGTTGTTCTTACGCTAAAAATTTTATACAGAATATCTTCAGCTGACCAACCATAAGTATTCAGATCTTTTGGTAAATCAACTTTTTCAATTTTATCAAGGATATCTCTTTTTAAACCAATAATGCTTGAGTGTCTTCCATCTAAATCAGAAGCAAAAAAATGCGAATGAGAAGTTATTATAAAGTGGCAACTTTGATATTCCTTAAATATCTCTTTCAAATATGAAATATATCGCATTTGCCAATTTGGATGTAAACTTATTTCAGGTTCATCTATTAAAATTAAACTGTTGTGGTTAATAGAGGCATATATACCTATAAAACTCATAAGAATGTGATATTCGCCTGAACTAATTTCATTAATATCTACACTTTGTGCTCTTCTTTCCAGACTAAGTTGAGGAAAAGAAATTAAATCTAATGAATTTAAATCACCTAATAAAGCATAGTAATTTAGAGGTATTTTTGCTGTAAAAATATCTATAGATAAATTGTTTGATTGAATTTCGCGTATATAATTGATAAATTCTACAATATCAGATTTTAATTTTGTGTTTTTTTCAACTTTGCTCTTATAATACCTTACACCAAAAGGAATAAATTCAGAATCTTTTCTTGTAGAAAAACCTTTGTTTGGCACATTAAAGTTTTGAAATAAAAAATCAAATCTTTCAATTGTTAATGGTTGATAAAAAAAATAATCTTTATACTTCAATTTATAATTTACCCTAAATGCTTCATCATAATTTAAAAAACTTAATAAAGATTGAATCTTATAAATTATTTCGGTTTGGTTTTGACCTAAATTGTCATAGATTAAATTCAATATTCTTTTAATATAGCTTTTTGTTCCAGCCATACTAGGTGTTTTAAGGCTTCTAACTCCTAAGTATTGATAAAAATCTTCATAGTCGTTTTTAACAGTGAATTTATCATTAATTAATAGTGAAGACACTACGATGCTTTCAGGTAAAAGTAACTTTTCAATAGAAATCTCTTGGCTGTCTTGCAATAAAGTAGTTTTATTTCTCTTAATTTTCTCTTTATCAATTACAAAATTATTAACTGTAAATTCTGCCGAATTTAGAGTGAAAGTTATTTCAAATAGTCTTTGATAATTTAATAATTCATCTTTTACTTTAATGTCTTTTAAATGGATAAAAATTTCAGCAATTTCTCTTAATAAATAACTTTTACCAGTTCCATTAGGACCTATTACTAAAGAAGTATAAGGAGCTTCACTTACAACTTTATCTTTAAAATCATTTTCATCAGTAAAACTTACCTCAAACGAATCTCCAAAAAGAGGATGTTTTTTTAAAACTATTTTTTTTAGATTGAATTTCATAAGATTATTTAATAATAACAACATTTTTATTTTTTTTAAACCAACACCTTTTTAAACAACTTTTCCAAAATCTTCTCCGCAATCTCCCTAGCGCCTTCACAATTACTAAAATGTATCTCATTCTGAAACTTTGGCCAATAGCCAAATTTGTTTCTTATTAAATACACCAATTCTCCTTCAATAGCCTCAATATAATTTCTACGATTGTCAAAATCATAACTGAATGTTGCTACCGCTACATTTAAACTTCTTTCAGAATTGTCAATTTTATTAAGCCACTTATAACCTTTATAGCCGCCTCGAGCTATATCATTATTTTTTTTATAATAATTAAAAGCGTTGCATCCTCTTTGAAACCTTGTTTTAATGGAAGTATGTGCTTCACCCACATATAAAACTTCCTCATCCAGATAAACAATGTACAACTTGCGTCTTTCCTTATATAATGCTGCTCCTTCTTTTGGTGATAACTCTATTTTGCAAGTATTGTCTTCATTATCAATGAGTTTTAAATCATATTTTTCAATTGTGTATTCCATTGATTTAGATATTAATCTCATACTTACCAATCCACAAATCAATCTTACTTGATAAATAATCATTATTAGTGCTGATACTAAAAGGCCCTAATACCTTATCCTTTTCCAATTTTATATTTTCAGTTTTAGTAAAAACCTTCAAAAAATTATTCAAGGCCATTTGATTTTGCAAATGCTTTTCATAAACTATCTCATCTGAAACAAAGGTCTGAATCAAGAAATAGGCGGATTTTGCTTCTTGTTCTTTGGCTTCAGCAATAGTGCCAGCAACAGCAGTCAACAATTGATACATCAATCCTAATTGGTCTTCTTGGAGTTCTCCAAATAAATCCTTTCTCAAACCTTCAATTCTTTCTAAAGCCATTGATTTAGGTTTTTCTTGTTTTGTTTTTTCAGCAGCTACTTTTGTTTTTGCCACTGTATCTCCAAATGGCTCATCTACTTTTGATTCTATAGAAATAACAACTTTATTTTTGTCTTTATCTTTGGCAATTAATAGTAAATCATGATTTCTTCCTTCTCCTTTATAAGCATCAAACTTGGTAACAAATTCTGGTGAGCAAAGTTCATAACTTAAATGTTTATCTTTTAAAATACCCAAGAATGCATTTGGTATTGTATGCACCCAATGTTTAGCTGTTTCCTTAGCACTGCGACCGTCTTTCCAATGTTTTTCATTTGCTTTTGGGGGACATTTATAGAACCATTCATGAATGGTTTCTATTTTATCACAAACTACAAGATTTTTACAACGAATCATTTCATCTATCATAATTTCTATGTTTTTTAAACCAACCCCCCACTAAACGCCTTCTTCAATATACACTGCCGCAAAGCCTCTACCTGTAACAAACTCTTATTAATACTTTCCACCATTTTGCCCGCACTATTCAACCTTCTTTCAAAATAAGACTTTTTTTAGTTGTTCTCTATTTCAAATTTCACATTAGGATAATAATCTTTGTATTTTATTCCAATTAAATGTGTTCCAGGTAAATTTTTAATTAGTTGGTAATATGTGATGAATTTTAATTCTTCTTCTTTTCGTTTTAACTTTTCACCAGATAATTTATTCTTGTTCTCATATTTAGACATATATTCCCAATTATAGCCTAAACGTGTAATGCTATTAATAAAAATAATTGCTTGCTCATATGTTGAAATTTGCGCTCTGAAAATTTTACCATAGAAATATTTATTTGTGTTGTCTAAGATATCTTGGCTGCTTAAATATTTAAAACTTTGAAATAGATGCCTAAAATAATGACTTAACCTATGTTGATGCCCTCCATAATATTTTGAGTAGTTTGTTTGAGGCATAAATGACATTGACTTTTCAGAAATTTCTCTAATCGGATTTGTTCCTTTATTATAATTATAAATTTCGTTTAGTATAATAGATCGTTCTTCATGATTTAGCTTATGTATTTCTTCCCATTTTTCATATAATTTTTTATTTTCTCTTTTCGGTTTAAGCTGTATGTATTTAATTAATTTAAAGTAATAATTATTGTTGTATTTATTTTGGAAAATACTTCTTAATATTATTTCTCCCTCTTCACTCACACCGTAAAAAAGTATGCTATATGCTATATCTATTGTAATAAATTCAATGATATTTATTAAGGGATTAATTTCTTTAATTCTATTTTTAACTTTATTAAGATATACGGGGTGTAAATAGTCTTCTGGATTGATTGAATTAGAAAATCTTCTGACATCATAAAGGCATTCTTTAAATTCTTGAAAAATTGTTTTAAAAACTTTTCTGTTTTCAGAAGTTGAAATTTTATCACTTTCAGGATCATATTTTGAATAATTTGATTGATTGATATTCTCTCGATGAATATTAATCATCTCAAAAAAACGATCTTCAAACCTTTCTAAATTATCTCTTTTTTTTTGATCTTTTAAATCGTTTTTTTGTTGTTCATTAGCTTTAAATTGTACCCAGAAGGCAAGAAATGTTAGAACTGCACCTGCAATACCAATAAAGGGACTTGTTAAACCTCCAATAGTATCACCTATTTGTCCCATATCATTAAACTCATAAAAGAATAATTCATCTCTTATCCAATATGGGAAATATAATATCAGTATAACTATCACTAAAAATGGAATAAAAATTTTCCAAAACTTGCTATCAAATGTTCTCATAAAACTTTATTTAAACCAAATCTCCACTAAACGCCTTTTTCAATATACTCTGCCGCAAAGCCTCAGCCTGCAATAAACTTTGAGAAATACTTTCCTCCATTTTATCCGCAACACTCAAACGACTTTCGATTTCTTGAACGATTTGGTGTTGTTCTTCATAAGAACAATAAGGTAAATCATAATCTTTAATCAAATCCGTATTTAAATTTGGTTGTCCTGCACCCATATTAATACCTCTTAATTCTAATGTTTTACTAACCCAGAAGTAATATAAATAATGATTACTTCTCTCATCTAAATCTAAAAAGGCAGCAACTCCATCATTCATAGTGGCATTAATCATACAAATTTTAGGCACACCTAATGTTGCACCACTATTAGTTAGTAATAAGGTATTAGGTGCAATTTGCCTTGTTTTATGTAAACCCGCTTCTTTAATTGTATATTTAAAAGTTGTTAAATAAATACTATTATCTTTAGTTAAATCTGCAACCTTTAAAAAGGGTATATCACCATCGTAATATTTTGGGTCACCTGCCGGTCTTGGAGAACCACCTCTGACTACTTTTGAAATATCTGAAATTTTTTTCCATTCCCATCCCTTCGGCAACTCCCCATCTTTAACTTTCTTATTCGTCAATCTCCCTTCAAAAGCATATTTTAACACGCTTTGTCTATAGGTTTTGAGTTGCTGTTGAGCGGTTTTTAAATCCTCGAAGCCTTTGTCTAACTCGCTGAAAAGTTCTTCTATTTTGGAGACGATGAGGGTTTGGGTGGAAAGTGGCGGGAGAGGGATTTCATAATTCATTATAAATTTTGTAGAAACCCTAGGAAGATTTACCCCAGATGTATTGTCAGACATTTTATTTACAAAAGACGTACTGAACATAATTGGATGCAGATATTTGCCTAAACATTCTTTGGACAATTTTAAAACCAATATATCTGTAGAACAAACGCCTTCTTCCTTTGATAAATATACTTTATTTAAGTTTGGTCTTAATTTACCATAAAGTATATCACCCTTCGAAAATTTATTTTTAATTGTTGTTATTTTATCTAATCCTACTTTTGAGGTTAATTTGCCTGTATGTTTCTCTATGTGTTCAAGTCCAATATAAAATAAGTCTTCAATTTTTGTAGGTGAATGTTTTTGGGAAGATAATGTTGCAACATCACCCATTTTAACCCATTTCCAATCTTTTGGTAATTTATTATTTTGCATTATATTTTTTAGGATTAAAGCACCATTTTCTTCAAAGAAATATATTCATTTTCTACTAATGTTTTTTCTTGAGAGTAATGGGAGTATGTTTCTATCATTTTACAGTTTTTGCTTGCTAAAACTAATTCTCTTCCTATCTTAGTTTTATTAGCATAATAGTTAAACTCGAAAATATTTTTTGTAACTTCTTTGTAAATTGAATGAACTAAAGGATGATCATCATATGATGTTATCCATACATTTTTCATTTTAAGCTGCAGATATTTTGCTAATCTAATATGATCTAGTTCATTGAAATATTGCAAATAAAGCTCTTTTCCTTGAACAACATATGGAGGGTCTAAATAATATAAAATTTCATTTTCTTTGAAATTTTTCTTCTTTAAGTCATCAAAAAAAGTAATTACATCTTTATTTGATAAATGAATTCGTTCTTTATATAAAGATATCTTTTCTATCCTTTTCATTAAATCTTTCTTATTGTATCTAGCATCAATTTTCCAAATTCCTTCTTGACCTTTACCACCTATAACACCTGCCTTTAATATTCCAGATCTATTGCATCGGTTTAGGAAAAAAGTGGTAAAGGCAATTTCTACATCCGAAATATTAGATTGAATCTCTTCACTTTTTAGGATTTCTTTCCTATAATTCCATTCATCTATAGTGATATTAGTATCATTAATAATCTGTAATAGCTGTTCAGTATTATTCAAAACTGAATCCCAAAACTTAAAAATAAAATAATCTTTATCATTAAGATAAATTTCTTTAACTTCCTCTAGCATAAGAAGTTTTAAAGCTGCGCCTGCTCCGCCCGCAAATCCTTCAGCATAAACACCATCAATTATGGTATTTTGCTTTAGTATTTTTTTTAAAAAATCATAAAGAGAAACTTTGCCTCCAGGATATCGTAAGGGACTATAATGCTGTTTAATCATTTGTTACTTTTTATGTTGTCAACCATATATTCTAAAATCGGCTCTAATTTATCCCAAACTGCCTTTAATTCATCAGGATCATTAATATAATATTCGTTATGAACAAGAAGATTAAATTCATTATGCCCTATTACTTTATCTACTTTGCTATCTTTATTCAAATAACTCTGAAGAGTTGATTTTAATTTGGGTTCCGTAATTAAATCTGACTTCGTTAAATGTGCCAACATAAACCGTAAACTTGGAATAAAGTCTTTACTAATTCCACCATTTAATTTTAGAACTTTAGTTAGTTTAGCAATATCTATTTCTTTTTCAATTTTAAATTCATTTCTAAAAAAATCAGTAATAGTATTTATTGTCTTTTCGTTTTCTTGATTTAATTTAATTCCTTGATCTTTAAGTATTTCTTTAATTCCGTTATTGTTTTTTAGGAATTGATATGTTACCATATCAATATAACTTCTTAAAAGAACTGCAATAGAATTTGGATGTTTTCTAATATTTAGGTCTTTCATTTCATCAAAAATATCATCTATCCTTTTTATGCCTGTAATAAAATGCAAACTACCACTAATTAATTTAACTGAAGAAGTAGTTCTTCCAGTTTTTAAGGATTCTTTTTCTTTTTTTTCTATTTCTTCCTCTAAATTTTTTTCTTCTTCTTCAACCTCTGCATATTTTTCGTCTAGTTCAATGTTAGAATCAAAAGCATCTGATTTAATGAGATTTTTCAAATACACTTCTTTCTCTTTTTCTGTATTTAAAGTTCTGGAATTTATTTCTCCTTGAATAACCTTTTCAACAATTGTTTTTAGTCTTTTAGAAAATTCTTCTTTTGGAAGAAGCTTCTTGAGTTTACCTTCATCATCAAAATTAACTCCTAAAAAATCTCTTCCAAATTTAGAATCATAAACTCTTTCAACGTTTGTCATGCTAAATTTTACTTCCTCTCTCAATACTTTTTTATATTGCTCTTCTAAATCAAGCTTAATAATTTCTGAAAAAACATTATATCTTCTCAATGCCTTTTTAATATCTCCTTTTGTTATTGAAAATTTCTTAGATAAACTTTCTATTGACTCTCCATCTTTAAAGCGGTTATGAATGAACCTATCTTGTTTAGTCTTGTCCCACCTTTCTACAACTGACCCTCCAGTATGTCTGTTTACAATCATATCGTCAGCAGAGGATCTGTCTGGAGAAATATAGACTTCTAATTTTGTAATAATACTTAAGTCAAAGTCTTTAAGTAGCTTTTTAAGAGAATTTCTTTTATTGTCCGATTTTATTAAATCAGGATTTATAAGAATCTTGCATGCGGCTACTCTTCTGTTACCTTCTAAAACTATAAACTTATTATTCTCTTTGGTAACAATAGGCTGCTCATTTAAGAAATAACTTTGTACTATTATACTTTTTGCAAGATCTAAAACTTTTTCGTTTTCAATAAGATAATCAATAATTTCTGATTGATTTGGTCTAGAACCAAATTGAGTCAGTCGAGGATTCTCATAATCAAGCCTTAAAGTTGTTACTGAAAGTTTTCTTTTTGGCCATTCAAAATAATTTGTCATAATTTAAATTTTTAAGCTGCTAAAACTTCATTTAATTCATTAATAATCACATCCGTTTCTTCTCCAAACAACTGCCACATTTTACTCAATCCGCCTTCGGCATTAAAAGGGCTTAAATCAAAATCGTCGCGGTCGATATGAAAACTGTTGGCTACATAGTCCTTCATCATCCGCAACCATTGCATTTGGGCTTCGGTAAAGGCGTTGTGTTGCCCGGCATTTTTCTTAAATATCCAATCCTGAAAATTCTTGTCTACCGTTTTGTCATATGCCGTCAAAGTAGTATCAATGCCACTTACACGACGAATCAAGGAAACCAAGGCAATCAATTCACTTTTGGTCGAGCCATTGGTTTTTTCCAATTGTTCATAAGCACGCCAAACGGTCAGGGGAGCCAATAAGGGTTTTTCGGTTTTCAGTTTTTCGCTTAGGTCTTTTATCATTTTATAGGTAAAAGTGCGGTGGCGGTAATCCTGCGCATAGAAAATTTGCAAAGCGGTGATTTCGTCTTTGTGACTTTCAATCCAGTTTTTAAAATCGGTTATTGTAGTGGTGGCCGCTTCATCTTGGTCTTTAACCCAACCAATTTTGGTAATGGCATCCATATTGACCACATCAATAATCTGGTCGTATTGCTTGCGAATGTCCACAATAAAATCTCGCAACTCAGGATTGTGAAAAACTTCAACGGCTTTTTCTATAAGCTGTTGTTTGCCTTTGGTTATAGCCGCATCAATTTCTACGGGAGGAAATCCTCGCATAGCACCTTTGGTCGTTTGTTCTACTTTTTCAATCGCATCAGGATCGTAGGCGTGGAGCAATTGTTTCACAATATGATGAATCGTAAAACCATTGGCTTGCTCGGCAAACTTCAACTTGTCTTTCTCGGAAAGTTGGCGTTCCAAACGAATCAAACGATTGGCCAGCGTGGTCAACATATCCTCGGAGGTGTTGCCTAAAGCAATGTTTTGCAACACATCTTTCAATGAAACTCCGGGAGCTTTTTCCAATGGTCGGCTATCAGTTTTCTGCGAACTTTCGACACCAATAGCGTCAATAATCACGAAATGGTCTTTGCTGAATCGGGCAGAAGGAGTTCCCTTGGCTTTCAATTCTTCCACGGAACAAGTTCTAGTGCCACGCCCTTTCATCTGTTCGTAATAAGAACGACTTTTCACGTCGCGCATAAACAGCAATACTTCCAGCGGTCGGATATCCGTTCCCGTGGCAATCATGTCAACCGTTACCGCAATACGCGGGTAATAATCGTTGCGGAATTGTTGCAACACTGATTTGGGGTCTTCCAAACTTTTATAGGTTATCTTTTTACAGAACTTGTTTTCTTCGCCAAATTCCTCCCGCACGATTTCGATGATGTCTTCGGCATGGGAATCGGTTTTGGCAAAAATGAGTATTTTCGGTACTTCAAATCCTTGAACATAAGCATCACCTAAAATTTCATTATTCCCAATTTCGGTTTCGTCTCCATCTCCTTTGGAGAGGGTCGGGGTGAGGAACCTATCGGGAAACATCGCCGGCAAATTTTCTTTCACCGCCCGGATTATGGTGCGAATGGTGCTGGGGTTCACGATGTCTTTGTCCAATTGTTTCCCGCTGTACACTTCGTCTTCATCTATGGCTTCCCAGAATTTCTTTCGGGTGAGTCGTTCCCGTTTGTCTACTTTTTCACCCAACTTGATGACGCTTCCTTCCTTGGTAATCTGGGTTTCCACCGTAAACACGTTATACGGAACCAAGACACCGTCAATCACGGCTTTTTCATAACCATAATCGCAAACCAGGTTTTGGTTGAAATAACCAAAGGTTCTGTTGTCGGGAGTTGCCGTTAACCCAATTTGGAACACGTCGAAATAATCCAACACCTGTTTCCACAAATTGTAAATGCTGCGATGGCATTCGTCAATAACGACGAAATCAAAAAACTCCATCGGAACTTTTTCATTGTAGCCTACTGGAACGGCAGTTTTTGGTTCAAAAACTATTTCGTTCGGGTTTTCCTCTTCGGCACTTTCGTCCAGTTCGGTTTCCTTCAAGATGGAATACATCCGCTGGATGGTACTGATATACACTTGGCTGTCGTTGGGAATGAAGGAACTGCTCAAACGCGTCACGCCATACAATTCCGTAAACAAGCGGTTGTCTTCACTGGCAGTATAGGAACGGAATTCACCTTCGGCCTGTTCACCCAAGTTTTTCGTGTCCACCAAGAACAAAATGCGTTTGGCTTTCGAATATTTCAACAAGCGATAAATAAAGGAAATCGCCGTAAAGGTTTTCCCTGCACCAGTCGCCATTTGAATTAATGCTTTTGGTCGCTGGTCTTTGAATGATTTTTCCAGATTGGTAATGGCAGTAATTTGACAATCCCGCAAACCTTCAATGGGTAGAGTAGGGATGTCGTGCAAACGGGCACGCAACGTTTTGTCTTCCTTCATCCATTGCAGGAAAGTTTCCGGACGATGAAAGCTGAATACGTTTCGGGAGCGTGGTTTCGGATCTTTATAATTGGTGAAACGAGTGATTTCGCCCGTGCTTTCATATACAAAAGGCAAAGGGTCGTTGTTCAATAATCGGAGTTTGGCATTGGCATAGCGCACCGATTGCTCTTCTACGGAAGTTAAATGAATACCTTCCTCTTCGCGTTTGGCTTCGATGATGCCAACGGCTTTTTTATCGACGAACAATACATAATCCGCAGGACCAATATCGGTCTGGTATTCCCTGATGGCAATTCCTAATCCTGCTGCAAGATTGAATTTCTTCTTGTCCTGAATAACCCATCCACTGGCAAGCAACTGCTTGTCGATATGGTCTCTGGCGATTTGTTCGGGATTTTGGTTGAGCATAAAATTAGGGACGAATTTTATTTGGGTTAAAGATAAAAAAAATGTTGGTTTTTAAGCTAAAAGTTCATTGTATTTAGAAATAAAATTCTTTCAAAAAACAAGAGTAATGAAATTTGGCTGGGCTTTGTTACGGGAAACCGTAAAATGGCATTTTTTTTTATGAAACAAGGTACAAATATATTGAGATGCACCCGAGCCAAGTCAAAGTGTGTTTAAAAAAAGGATAAATTGAAGTTCAACTAACGGGTGTAGAGATCTAATTTTCTATACCTGTCTCGTTTTCTTTCTTGAATTAATTTTGTAGAGATAGTCAATGAAATCCGGAAGTTCCATCAAAGGTAACAGTCCATTTGCGTCAAAAGGGAGCTGGTTTAACTGGATTTGTTTAATGTGTTTGCGGAAGGCAATTTCGCCGATAATTTGCATTACAATCCAATCGATATTTGATTCCAGATCATCGAATTGCTTGAGATCATTGTAATCGGGAAGGTAGATGTTGATTTTTATTTGCTTGGTTGCGATATTGTAATCCAATAATGCCATTTGAATTTCACTGATTTTGATTTCGAAGTTTTTGCATACGCAGGGTGCGTCGGTACCGTTTCTGTACTTTTCCACCTCTTGCAAGGGTTTCATGAATGCCTGGGCAGTGAAGTGTTTTAGTACAGGTGACTGTTCTTCGAAAGCGATGATTTTCGGGAATAGTTTACGGTAACCGCCCCCGGTGAAAATTATCAGGAATTTGTCATCGATGGTCAATGGAGCTTTGATTACAAAGCTGATTCTTTTTGAAACATAGTCGAGTTTTTTGGTCAGTTGGGAGAATACTTCGTCGGTATGGATTCCAAGCAGGATGGCGTTCAAGATTTCTTGTTCGTTTTTTTGGAAGTACTTCCAGAAGGTGGTGATTTTTTTCATAGTGTTTGTATTTTATCGGTTGCCTATTAGCTGTTATTTGTTAATCGGTTACTGTTTAATGGTTAGCGCGCTTACATAGCATCTCTCATCTCTCATCTCTCATCTCTCATCTGCTACCGTTTATCTTTGCTGTTTTTGTCAAAGGCAATCAGGTTGAGCATATTGCGTAGCCGAGAGCGAACCCGGTTGCCGTAAGCGGTTTCTATTTCGGTGGCGGATAGGTTGGTCGTGATGTGCGTGTTGATTTTCTTGGCTATGAAAATATCGTACCTCGAGAGCAGGATCTCCGCCATTACATTACACTCATTTCCATAATATTTTAGATTATTTTCGATGCCCAGGTCGTCGAAACAGATAGTTTTGGGTTCGGACTGATAGAGTTTGCCTTTGCTGTATTTGTGGATTACTTCATAACCTTCCTGAATAAATTCAAAGCTGATGTCTCGGCAGGGTTTTATATAAAATTTATGTTCCAATGGGGCCAGGTTTTTCATTAGGTTCATAAGGGTTGTTTTTCCGCAGCCAATTGGACCAGAAAGCAGAATTCCTTTGTCAAGGTTGATGTTGAATTGAAAACAAGTTGCTTCGTCCTTGAGGAAATAAGCAATGAGTTTGTAGATTATGGGATAATCACTTTCCAGGATTTTGAAGTGGTTGCCGTAGATTTCCACGCCTTTTTTATCTAACCAGTTGATTACTTCTTGGTAATTGTGTTGAGACATAAGTTTAGTGTTTTCAGTTATGGGTTGTCTGGATGTTTGATAAAAAGATTGCTTCACTATACTGGGTTTCGTTCGCAATGACGGGGAACTAGAGAGGTTCAGCATAGTCCTTTTCTGTTTCCGTGTTGAGGTGTTTCGCTCTTTCGGTTGGTGGCTCGATGGGGTTGAATTTGTTGGCGTTCAGCATCCAATTTTGCGCTGCAGCTTTCCAATCGACCATCGGGGTTTTGCCGCCGACCAACCAACCGATGCTGGAGAAGTAATTGAAAAACTTGTTGGCTTCGAGTTCGGGAAAATTTTGCGATTGGAAATAGGATTTGACTTCTTCGTTTGATAGCGATGAAATGTCCTTCTTTTTTTTGCGCAACTTTTTTTCTTCCTTTTTTTCTGAGAATAAATTCTCATTTTGAAAATTTTGAGTTGGCTCGCCCAAGTTTTCAAATTTTGAAAGGTTTGATTGGTTTGTAATGTTTGTATTGTTTATAGAAGATACCACTGCTTGTTCAGTGCTTGTACCGGTACTTGTCTCAGTGCTTGTTTGCTGCTGGTTCAGTAATGGTTCATATTTTGACAAATTTTTTTCGGTAGTGCTTACTTTATTTTGAACTGGTTTTGAATATTCCGAGAAATCAAAAAGTATCACCATACTGCCTTTGTAGGGATTGAAGGAGGGTTCGTATTTGACATATCCTTTGTCGTTTAAATCCCGCATACACTTGTGGTAGGTTGCCTTGGAACTGATTTTACAGATCCGCATTACTTCGTCTCTCGTAATGCTAATCGGGTTTTGAAAGCGGTTGATATTCCAGAATTGAAACAACGCTATGTACAAGCTGATATGGGTAGGGTTGAGGCTCCGGTCTTGGATGATGCGGTCGAAAAAACCGGTTAGGTGTTTGATGTAGTTCATTACTGGGAGTATTAAGAATTTGGAATACTTTTTTGAAGAGATTGCTTCGTAGTTCGCAATGACAGCTTGGGACTTTGAGAAGCTGTTATTTTTTTGAATAAACTAGGAATTGCAGGTTCTTTGTTTATGTT
>Ga0208789_1000706_pt1 | contig 26552 bp, 18 predicted proteins | sample Methanotroph_Enr_FD_187368 | JGI IMG/M metagenome (GOLD analysis project Ga0208789, IMG submission 187368) | Enriched soil microbial communities from Old Woman Creek wetland in Ohio, USA - Methanotroph_Enrichment_5 (SPAdes) (version 2) | ecosystem: Environmental > Terrestrial > Soil > Wetlands...
TTCCGTAACATTATTTTCCCTGCATTTCAGCAGATGGTATTTGACACAATCGTCGCACCGTAAAACCAGGGAGGCAACCAAACCCATTAATTCCTTGGTTTTTACAGGCAGGGCACCTTCGGTGTATGCATTGGTATCGATGTTAAAAATTCGTTTTACTACTTTATTGTCAACCGATAGAATACGACTATTCATCTTGCTTCGGTATTCATTAAACTGGTCAAGTTTTTCTCCCATTTTCACTGAAATCTTAAGTAATACATGAATTGAATTAAAAAAATAAAGAAAAGCAAAGTTCGTTGCCGATAATTTAAGAAAGGGACCTGGTTTCAAAGAATATTTTCCAGCCTTCATCTGCCATTCGTCTTCTCAGAAACAGAGTACATCACATAATTAACACCGGGCCGGGATAATCTCTGTTATAATTAGTTTCCTGAAAGTGTAAAAGTAACTTAAGGAGAGGGCAGGTAAACCTTTGATGCGTATTTCTCAGATGATTCCTTCTTTAAGAATATCATGCAGATGAATCACGCCCAGGTATTTCTTTTGATCAACAACCAGCAATTGTGTAACATTACGCGAACGCATCAGATCGAGAGCGTCGCTGACCAAGGAATCCGATGTAACAGTAAGTGGATGATGAGAAAGAATATCAGTGGCTTTAAGGTCGGCTACTTCAGTAGTTCCCTGTAACATGCGCCGGAGATCACCGTCAGTAATAATTCCAGCTAAGACATCTTGTTCAACTACAGCAGTGCATCCAAGGCGTTTCGATGAAATTTCAAGTATGATCTCCCTGATCCCTGCATCGGGTGCCACAACTGGTTTTTCGTTATTAATATACAGGTCGGCTACACGCAGGTATAAACGTTTGCCTAATGCTCCGCCAGGATGATACCTGGCAAAATCACCGGCTGTAAAACCACGGCATTCGAGCAGGGCTACTGCCAGAGCATCGCCCATCACAAGCTGTGCCGTGGTGCTTGACGTTGGAGCCAGGTTATTAGGGCATGCTTCGCGCGCTACGGTTGAATCGAGGACCACATCGGCCTGGAGTGCCAGGTATGAATCAATATTGCCGACAAGTGCAACCAGTTTATTGCCCTGCAGTTTCAGCAACGGCACCAACACCTTGATTTCGGGCGTGTTACCGCTCTTTGAAAGACAAATAATAATATCTTCCTGCCGTATCATGCCCAGATCGCCGTGCACTGCATCGGCGGCATGCATAAAAACAGCCTGTGTACCGGTAGAATTCAATGTTGACACAATTTTAGCAGCAATATTGGCACTCTTGCCAATTCCGGTAACCACCACACGCCCATTGGATTGAAGGATCAGCTCAACACATTTCACAAAATCATTGTTGATACTCTTCTTCAGGTCTTCGATAGCAGATGCTTCATCGGCGATGGTCTGCAAGGCAATCTGCCTGATTTCGTCTGGAGTTTTCAAGACATATGGTTTAGTTATTACCGGCAAAGATAGAAAGAAAATAAGGTATTTGGTTTGGATCGTCCGGATTGAAAAGGCCAACGGAGTTAAATTTTCAGAATTCCCGATAAAAAACGAGAATCACTTTCAAGCAGTAGCCTATTCCCCCGGTGGGAGGCATTTGCATAATCATCCTATTCAGGTTTAGCTAAAGACTAGAACTCCCTTGCAACAATTTCAGCTTTTTTTGAAGGCAGAAAAATTCGTGTGGTAAGATTTATTTCTTCGAAAATGAAGATACGTTATCTGATTCCTCAAATGAGGAAGCCCTTTTAGCATAAAACTTTATAATTCCGCGCAGGCAGTATGACCTAAACTCATTAAAACACAATACTTTATACCTTAAAGGTAATCCGTATGGATTCTTTAATAATTTCCCTGAGCTTCAGCGCCTGTAATTACGGCAACACTGGCTCCGCATCCAAGCCTGTTAGCTCCAGCATTTATCAGGGCTATGGCCTGGTCAAAAGTTTTTATACCTCCACTTGCTTTCACACCCATTTTAGGACCTACAATCCGGCGCATCAGCGCAATATCCTGAACAGTTGCCCCGCTTCCGGCAAAACCGGTGCTTGTTTTAACAAAATCAGCATCCGCTTTTTTAGAAATTTCACAGGCCAGAATTTTTTCAGCATCCGTCAATAAGCCTGTTTCCAGGATCACCTTTAAAACTGTAGTGCTTCTGCAGGCCCTTTTGATTGCCCGAATATCCTCTTCCACCAGTTTTAAATTTCCTGACTTCAGGGCACCGACATTAATAACCATATCCAGTTCGGTGGCGCCACTTGCTATGGCACTCCTGGCTTCGAAAGCTTTACTCCGGGTGTCCATTCCGCCTAAAGGAAATCCAATAACCGAGCATACAATTATACCGGTGCCCCTGAGTTTTTTTGCGACAAAAGGAACCCATGATGAGTTCACACAAACAGATTTGAATTTGTATGTGACCGCTTCGTTACAGAGTTGCTCAAACTGTGATTCAATGGCATCCGGTTTCAACAGGGTATGGTCAATGTATCCAGCCAGTTCGGACTGCGACATACGGGTTGAAGATGACTGTGGCTGGTTTTTAGCCTGATCTCCGCCTGCCTGGTTCGCTGACTTCTCATTAAGTCTTTGCAATACTTCTTTCGTAATCTTATCAATCAATTCATTCTTTTCCATTTTACTATCCTTCTCTTTCTAATGACATCATTTTATTAATACGCGGCCAGTGCCTGCCGCCTTCGAACCTGGTTTTAAGCCACAAAACGGCCATGGCACAAATATCTTCTGGTTTATGCTGGGCTGTGCCCATGGTAAGTACATTCGCATTATTATGTTCGCGGCTGTTGATGATCGTTTGCGGACTCCAGCAAAGGGCTGCACGTATGCCATGCACCTTATTGCATACCATGGAAGAGCCGATGCCAGCGGCATCGAGCATTATTCCGCGTTCGCATTCACCGCTCACAACTTTTTGGGAGACTGCTACAGCAAAATCAGGGTAATCCACTTTCTCCCTGCTATTGAAAGTCCCTACATCCACTACCTTGTAACCCGCTATTTCAAGATATGCTTTGAGCATTTCCTTGGAATCAAAGGATCCATGATCGGCTCCTATTGCAACTTTCCTTACCTGGTCGACAGTATTCATTAAATATTTATGTTTTGGATTTCTCAAATAAAACCTGTTACTCCGATTTCTCATGTGATATTCCGCCCGCAAAGTTACATTGTTATCTGATCCACTATACCAGCTGTAACAGCTTTTACAGTAAAAGTATCCGGCTCATTCAGTATCATCCTTGCTGAACCACCTTCTTCGAGTACAAGAACCGTATCGCCGATGCCGGCCTGGACTGTATCCACAGCAAGAAAGGACTTACCTTTGGATGCCCCGGAAGGATCAGTAGGCTGAACGATCAGGATTTTTCTTGATTCGTAACCTTGCTCCTTCACAGTTGAGACAACATTTCCTATTATTTTTCCCAGAATCATTTTTCAGTCCTCAATAAACAGGTTATCAACTATTCCAACAATGGCAGCATCGCAGGGATTCATCGTAGTTTCAAGCACTCTCCCTGCCTCTTTGCTTGTTTCATAATAAATGAGATCACCCACCCCTGCCTGGATAGTATCAAACGCAACAATCGGGTCGCCTGCCTTTTCCATCTTTTCATCGAGGGGCTGTACCAACATGAGTTTGATCCCTTCGAATGAAGCAACTTTCTGAGTGCTGACTACCGTGCCTGTTACTTTGCCGAGTTTCATTTGGGGAATAGTTTATTGGTTAATGGTTAATAGCACAGGGTACTTAATGCCTTGATGTAAATTCGCGATCAGGTTAACTGAATTTATGTTTTCGGTTCTTAAATTTTTCTTTTCAATCATTTATATGCTACGATTAAATACTTGCCCTAAATAATCCTGAAATAATCCACCAATGTACAGCGTCTTTCGCGGGTGAATGTCCGGGCCCGGGTGACTCCCTCACCTGTCGGACTGGCGATGGTGAAAGATGCAAATCCTGCACCGCCATTACCCAATCCTGCATAGCTGGGACCATTTTTAATAAATATGGAACAGTTCATAGCTTTCGCCATTTTACTCAACTTGGCAATATTCAGCGAATGCATGATGGCCGTATGTCTGAAACCATGTTCGCATTCCACAGCCAGGTCGATTGCGGTGTCACAATCTTTAACACGTACCAAAGGCATAACAGGCATGAGTTGTTCTGTCCATATCAGGGGATGTTCCCTTCCAACCTCACAAAGCAGCAGCCTGGTAGAGGCAGGAACAGTCAACCCGATTTGTGAAGCAATGAAGTCCGCATTTTTACCGACAAATCTCTTTTCGGCAGCGCCTTCTTTTCCGGGTCCCCCGGGATCAGCAATCACCAGTTCAGTTATTTTTTTAATCTGGTCCTCATTAAGTTCATAAGCACCGTTTTTTTTCATTTCTTCCTTTAACCTGTCGGCCACCGATGCCACCACGATGATTTCTTTTTCGCAAATACAAATCACATTGTTATCAAAACTGGCGCCATCCACAATGTCTTTTCCGGCTTTTGCAATATCGGCAGTTTCGTCAACCACGCAGGGCGGGTTTCCCGGACCGGCTGCAATTGCTTTTTTCCCGCTGTTCATTGCTACCCTGACGACGGCCGGTCCTCCTGTTACTACCAGAATGGCTATTTTGGGGTGCGTCATCAGATTTTTTGCCGATTCGATGGTAGGCTCGGCAATACAGCATACCAGGTTAGCCGGGCCACCTGCCTCCATGATTGCCTTGTTTATCAGGCTGACAAGGAAGGCTGATACTTTTTTAGCAGCCGGATGCGGGTTAAAAACCACTGAATTGCCAGCCGCAATCATCCCTATCGCGTTGCTGATAATGGATACAGTTGGATTTGTGCTCGGTGTTATTGCACCAATAACTCCGTAAGGAGCTCTTTCGACCAGTGTCAACCCATAATCATCTGAAAAGGCTTCAGGAACAATATCTTCAACGCCGGGAGTTTTTAAAATCCCCAGCTCATTTTTAATCATCTTATCTTCCCACCGGCCCATTCCTGTTTCTTCCCAGGCCATTTTGGACATAATTTCCTTGTTGGCTCTGCAGGTAGTCCGGATGTTAGATATGATATTTTTACGGGTTTCCAGTGTGAGCATTCCAAACTCCCTGAATGCCAGTCCTGAAGCATCAATAGCAGCGTGAATATCAGAAAACACGCCGGTGTTTTTAACCTGCTTTTCTTTCGGCAGGTTCAAATCCATACCATTGATAACCTCCTCTATGATCTGCCTGACGCTTTCTTCCAGTTTATCCATAATATTAACTTATTGCATGAAATAAGGTTTTGTTTCATGATGCGGTTGAGGAATAAGAGTTGCCATGCACAACAAATTTTTCGACCGTGCCTTTGCCGTACCCTCCTCCATCGCTGCCTGAACAGCATCAAGACTTCCCAGCAATTTAACATATGATTTCCCACCGAATCCAATAGCGAGGCGAACTTCAATGATTTTCACCCCTCCTACTTTAGCAGCTATATCAGCAGCTTCAATACTTGATACCACCGACAAGGTTTCGATAATCCCTATTGCATCCCATTCCTCCGCCATAACAATTTTTCCTATTGCCATCATTGCGTCAGGGTGGATCATCGGGAGAAACAAACTATCGACAATAAGATCCTTTCCTGTTTCATAGCCCTTGTTAAAGGAATATTCGACGGATGCTACATCGCCGCTGAATACGATCAGGTATTTGCCAGGGCACATGGTTCTTGCTTCGATAATTTTAACAGGTGCCACTTTTACCATTTCATCCAGCGCCATGATACCAATGGCTATACTGCTGAATTCCAATGCTCCTAATGCGATTATATCCACATTCTACCTCATTTCCTGTAAACAAATGTATCATTCTCTTCAATCAGATCAACGATACCAACGATCAAAGCATCAACCGGCTTACTTAAAGTAGAAGGAGTTTCCCTCGACGGGCTTCCTTCGGTAACCATGACCAGTTCGTCATATGCTGCACCGATTATATCAAGCGCTACAACGTAATCCCCTTGCTTATTCCCGTACTGATCCGTTTTATCTATCAGAAGGTAGCGTGAGCCTGCCATACCGTCATTAATGGTACTGCTCACGATGGTTCCGGCTACTTTTCCCAGGATCATAACTTAATTGTTTTTCCGGTAAGTAAAGTCTCCGTCCTTTTCAATATTATCAACTATGGCAATGATCGTTGAATCAGCAGGCTTCCCTTCGGTTACATCAGTATACCGGGCGCTGCTTCCGGAAACATAAAAAACAATTTCACCAATTCCGGCACCCACACTGTCCATTGAAACAACAAAGTCATTCTTGCCGTTCAAGGTCACAGGATCAATTTTTTCGAGAAGTAAAAATCTGATCCCTTCAATTTTCGGGGCTTTATGACTTGAAACTACCGTTCCCACTACCCTTGCCAATATCATGATGATTTCGTTTATTGATTAAGCCTTTCGGCTGCAGATTTGCCCGCGCCGTTAGCTAATTATGTTTCACTTTCAGGCAATTTATTTCTTTGAGTTACCCCTGCCTAAAGGCAATGCACTGTCGACATTTACATGAGGCCTTGGGATAATGTGCGATGAAACAATTTCTCCAACCTTTTGTGCTGCCTGAACACCAGCATCAACTGCAGCCTTAACCGATGCAACATCACCTCGCACGATAGCGGTAACATATCCGCCACCAATTTTTTCGAAGCCGATCAGTTCAACTTTTGCAGCTTTTACCATTGCATCCGAAGCCTCAACCATTGCAGCAAAGCCTTTGGTTTCAATCATTCCCAATGCGTCTGAAGTATTATCACTCATAATTTTATTTTTTAAATTTATTAGTATTTATTAGTATTCTTCCCTTCCGGTGATTTCGGCCAGGCGTTTTTCAACAATTTTCTTGCATTCCAGCACTTCGGCTTCATCGCCTGCAATATATACCCTGCCGAACTTACCAAACCCAACCACCTCGATAATATTGATATGAGCGGTTTTTTCAGCTTCATTGGCCGCATAATAAGCATATCCTGCGGGTTCAACTTCAAGTACAAATAAGGTGTCACCTTTCAGGATCATGTTGCCGTGTCGTGTCCGGTTAATCAACTGTGCATGATGATCTTCCACATTTTTAATCAACTGGCTGGTAAGTATCCTGGGTTTTATCCGGTCATCTTCCTTTTTTTCAATGGTTCTCAATACCGTTTCCCCGGCCACACGTGTATCGCCCTGGCTGTCAGAATGTACTTCGAGCATTCCGTATGCCCTTTCTACAATCTGCATTCCGGGAGTTACATTGGTAGCTTTAAGTGCGATATCGGTCAGTGTATTGATTTCAATGCCAGGAGCAATTTCGATGATACAGCAGGCCTGTCCGCTAACCGGCAGGTATCCCTTTGACACGGTGGATAAATAGGAAGCCATCTGTAATTGAAGGGAATCAATAAAAATATATGTTCTCAGGTCTATCATAATTATTTCCCTTTCTTAGTTTGTTTTCCGCCCAGCGGAAGTGCGTTGTCCACACTCTGGTGAGGCCTTGGAATTATATGGGTCGATATGATCTCGCCCACTTTTTGTGCTGCCTGAACGCCTGCATCAACCGCAGCTCTTACTGCAGCCACATCACCGCGAACTATCGTGGTTACATATCCCCCGCCGATTTTTTCGAAACCGACAAGTTCAACTTTTGCAGCTTTTACCATGGCATCGGAGGCTTCGACCATAGCTGCGAACCCTTTGGTTTCAATCATTCCAAGGGCGGTCATTTCATCATTTCCCATAATGTGTTCTCTTATTTATTTTAATGTCAGGAAGTTGTTTTCAGTTTTGCTGATGTGCACTGCATTTATTAAAATCAAGCATCCAGGTCAATATTAATTCACTTTATTAAAGCCCGGGAGGTATTACTACAGAATAGCTCAAATTTGTAATTAATTCCGTTGCAAATATATCCTTTTTTTATACGCCTCATAATTCCTATGCCTTATAGTGCTCTTTTTTATTCAAATCAAGCTGGTTCCGCAATTAACTTATTGAATTTGGAAGCCTTCAGACTGGATTTCTGCGCGAAAAAATAAAAAAAATTAATCTGCTGATTGTTTTAATTTTAATTATACTTTTGCACGCTTTTTGAGTCAAGTATCTGAAAAGTTGATAGCTGCCAATTATACCCAGGAAAAGCACATAAAATTTCCTGATCAGGTTAATAAATATACGTTCAGGTATTTTATGACTAATAATTTCCCTGTTCAAAAAAGTTCAACCAACTGTTTTAGCGCTTGTTACATTGATCGCTATTAAATTTTTTTTTCAGTTGGCAGATTTTTTTTTCAATAAAACCTAAAGTTGTATTAACTTTACGTAACACAATGGCAATCGACAAATATCTGACACACTGTCAGTAAATTTTAACCATGCTAACAATACAATGGTATCATGGAAAGCGAGAAGTCAGCAACAAGAACAAAGGTTTAATGTTTTTTAAATAATACAGCCTGTTTCCCGTTAACAAAATCTGGTAAGGCACAATACCAACATAACATGCATCAACAATTGGTGCGAATACATGAATAATGCCCGTGGAATGAAAAAGAATGAAGAATTCAAAGATTATCCTTTGCAAACCGTACTTAAAAAAATATTCGGATTTGAGAATTTTAAAGGGAATCAGGAGCCAATAATACGTAATTTACTTGCCGGCAACGATACATTTGTAATCATGCCTACCGGCGGAGGCAAATCAATGTGTTACCAATTACCGGCCATGATACTGCCCGGTACTGCAATAGTTATCTCCCCCCTTATCTCACTGATGAAAAACCAGGTTGATGCCATGCGGCAATTTGGCGCTGATATTGGCATTGCCCATGTATTGAACTCTTCGCTTTCGAAAAATGAGATCATACAGGTTAAAAACGATTTGACTAACGGAGTAACCAAATTATTGTATGTGGCGCCTGAGTCACTTACAAAAGAAGAAAACATAAATTTTTTCAAAGACATAAAAATTTCGTTTTATGCCATTGACGAAGCTCACTGCATTTCGGAATGGGGCCACGATTTCAGACCTGAATACCGGCGATTGCGCCCAATTATTGATGCAATCGGGCAGGATGTTCCGGTGCTGGCTTTAACAGCCACCGCAACGCCAAAAGTACAGCAGGATATACTTAAAAGTTTAGGAATGCAGGAAGCTGCACTCTATAAATCATCGTTCAACCGTTCGAACCTATACTATGAAGTAAGGCAGAAAAATGACGATGTCAATAAAGAGGTAATACGTTTCATCAAGATGCATATGGGCAAATCAGGCATTATATATTGCCTGAGCCGCAGACAGGTGGAAGAACTTTCGGAAACGCTTATCGTAAACGGAATTAAAGCTCTTCCTTACCATGCCGGTCTTGATTCGGCAGTGCGTGTCGAAAACCAGGATAAATTCCTGATGGAAGAATCAGATGTTATTGTTGCCACTATTGCGTTCGGGATGGGGATTGACAAACCTGATGTGCGTTTTGTAATCCATTACGACATGCCAAAGAGTCTCGAAGGCTACTACCAGGAAACCGGGCGTTCGGGTCGCGACGACGGAGAAGGTATCTGCCTGGCATTTTATGCATACGAAGACATTGAAAAACTGGAAAAATTCAGCAAGAACAAAGGCGTTGCCGAACAGGAAATTGCCAATCAACTGTTGATGGAAGTAGTTTCGTTTGCCGAATCGGCTATGTGCCGCCGCAAGCAATTACTTCATTATTTCGGCGAAGTTTATGCAGAGGAAAATTGCGGGAACTGCGATAACTGCCTGCATCCCAAAACTAAAATTGACGGCCGCGAATATGTTGATCTCGCGCTGGAAGCCGTATTGGCAACCAAACAGTTGTGTAAAGCCAAGCATATTGTTAACATAATGATTGGTAAAGTATCGTCCAACATCAAATCATACAAGCACAATGAGCTTGATATTTTCGGGAAAGGGATGGAAGAGAGTGAGCGTTTCTGGGATGGTGTGCTCCGCCAGATGCTGATTGAACGGCTTGTTGTTAAAGACATTGAAAATTATGGCATTTTAAAAATCACACCTGAAGGGCAAAAATTCCTTAAAAAGCCTTATGCCGTCATGGTGGCCAAAGATACTGATGAGGAAGAAGGTGAAGACGACGAAATGATGGCAGGAGGCGGTGCACGTACCAGCACTACCGATAAAACGCTATTCTCACTGTTAAAGGATCTTCGTAAAGAAATTGCACGTAAAGAAAGTTTGCCGCCGTTTGTCATATTCCAGGATCCCTCGCTCGAAGATATGGCAATACAGTATCCTATAAACATGGACGAACTGCAGCGCATTACAGGCGTTGGTGCAGGAAAGGCGCAAAAATACGGAAAGCCCTTCCTGGAACTGATTTCTTCGTACGTCGAAGAAAATGAAATCATTCGTCCCATGGATATGGTTGTGAAATCAGTAGTCAACAAGTCGGGGCTGAAAGTATATATCATCACCAATATTGACCGCAAAATTTCGCTCGAAGATATTGCCGTTGCAAAGAATCTTACGGCAGATGAACTGCTCACTGAGATTGAAAGCATTGTAGATTCAGGAACAAGGATCGATCTTTCCTACTACCTGAAAGAAACAATTGATCCATACCACATGGAAGAGATTATTGAGTATTTTAAGGAAGCTGAAACAGATTCAGTTGACCAGGCATTGCGAGATTTGGGTGAAAATGAATTTACAGAAGAGGAGATCCGGCTGGTGCGCATTAAATACATCTCCGAAGTTGGCAATTAATTCGTTGACAATTAAGTGTTTTTTTTACCTTCGCAACCTGATTCATGCATTATGGGTCAGGTTGTTCTTATCCTAAACCCGATATTCCCAAAAAAATGACAGAAGACCTCAACAACAGCAATGAGAAAAATCCCGCTACGAAGCAGGATGTAAAATCGTATGAAAAAATTGCGGCGGCAAATGATACAACTATGACAAAGAGCAAAATAAATCCAATACTGCTGGCATTAAATCTGATAACACTTGTTGGTATTATCATTCTTTTTATCCTGTATTTTACAGGTAAAGGCAGTAAAAATAATGCTATATCTGGTGCCATTGAAAAGGCCAATAAAGGTGCTATTTCGGTAGCATTTGTGAACAATGACAGTATATTAAGCAACTACGAACTGGTTAAAAAAATGCGTGCCGATCTGCAAGCTAAAGGCAAACGGCTCGAGGGGGAAGTTGCTGCCAAACAGCAGGCATTTGAAAAAGATGCTGCCTATTTCCAGGAACAAGTAAAAAAGAAAGCCATTAGCGACCAGAGTGCCCAGGAAATATATGGCCAGCTGCAACAAAATCAGCAGAAAATATATGAACTCCGCGATAAGTATGCTGCCGAACTGCAACAAAGCGAGATGGATATGAACGTTGCCCTCATCGATTCAGTGATGAATTTCCTTAAACGCTATAACGATAAGTATAAGTTCGATTACATACTTGGTTTCACAAAAGGTGGCAACATACTGTATGCCAACGACACGCTGGATGTGACTAAGGATGTAATAAAAGAACTCAACGCTGCATACCTTAAAAAACACGGTGAAAATTAGAAAATCCTGAACCACTTTGTTTTCATACTGCTTCCTGCTATTGATCAGCCATAAAACAACCGAGTAACATCTATCATGAAGAATTGGGCTTTCATTCTTTGCATCGCAATGCTTTCCGCATCATGCAGCAGCATATTAAGCTCAAAACCTTCGGACATCCTGAGTGAAAAACAAATGACTGACGTATTGGTAGACATTTCCCTTACCGAAGCTACCCTGAAGATCGCGAATGACTCGCTTGCACGTGTTAATGATACCACTGAAATGCGCAAAAGGTTTGCTGAGGTATTCAGGAAGTATAATATAGAACCGGATGATTTTAATACCAGTCTGACCTATTATCTTAAACATATTGATGAGCTAGATAAAATATATGTTGAAGTGATTAACCGGCTGACTGCGATGGAAGCTGCCTTAATGCCGTTAGCCGGTCCTGACATTGGCAGTGCTAACCGGTTAAGCCCTGGCCAGTTCAGAGATGCCTATAAAAATCCTTGGTACAGATCAATGAATAAAAAAGTTGAACCTGTAGAAATTCAATATTTTGACCCTGCGAGATATCCTTTAACAACCAAAAAGAAAATCCCCTATCCCGGACCTTTGGAATAGAAAATTATCAAAATAAAAGAATGCTCCGAATCTGATTCAGGGCGTTCTTTTTATATGCGGAAAAGGGTAGGATGGCGTAGAAAGGCTTCAGATGGTTTATTCCTGTAAAACACAAGCCGGAAATTATTATTGGCTAACCCTTAATACTGTATGACATTACCACCAATTATTGTTTTGTGGCAGAAGCAGTATAAGACAATTTATCACCGCCAGCCGTTATGGAATAATTCCAGGTCATTGCCGTTTTAACAAGATTGGCCATTTTCCCTGTTCCATCAACTGTCCAGTTATTACTCATCCTTTGTGACGATATAACAATCTGGTTCGAAGTAACTATACCTGTTGCACTCACATCATTTGAACCGGGGTTGCCAAAGTTCTCAAGGTTAACCTGGCTGCTGTTCGTAATATCTTTAGTTATGTTTACGACATAACTCTGACCTTCAGTGCTTTTAAAGCTCTCGATAAATTGCCATTTACCGACAAACTGGTCACGGGGATCATCACTAGTGGTGTCGCCGTCAGTGGGTTCGCAAGCGGTCAGAATCAGGCTTGTTACTATTGCCAGTAAAAAAAAAAAACGTAATGAGGTTTTCATGGCTTTCTGGTTTATTTAAAACACAAAATTATAATTTACTCCAATGAAATAACAAAAAAAAGTAAAAGAACTGTATTTGAAAAATGGTTCAATTCATCAAACGACAGAGGCTGTTTATGATACTAACGTTTTGGAACTATGAAATAGTACATGCAATAATTATTCCATGATAAAAGCATGCGATTAAAAGGAGTTGATTTATTTTCAAAAGTTTTTATCCCGCGCCCTATCATAAAAATAAAACTGGTTCAACCTGCCAATCCGGGAAGTGCGTACCGCACAAGCCTGCTTTTGCCGTTTACACACAACCTGTTATTCATTGATTCATCGCCGGTTATGCTTTACCAAAAATACAGGAATGGAGTCAGACCGGGGGGATAGTATCGCGTTCAGAATAAAAGCCCATTCTTTACAGCGATTTTATTTCTTCTTTTTGACAACCAGATCATTACATCCAGGACCCTATTGACAACAGATGGACAGATTTCCCTGGCGGAATTTTTGAGGTGAATAGGTTACTCAGAGATATCTGCCTGAATATTTATTTAAAGTTTATACCAAATTCCCTATTACAAATTGTTAACTCAGCTATTAACTTATACACTTCACATCTTGTCCAGCTTGACACATACTGCATCTATCTGATTATCATTTGTTTATTTACTAAAAGGAACTATGAAGCGGACTCTACTCAACCTTTACAGGGTGGTTATGTCATTCAGACGTGTACTTCCTGTGTTCTTGTTTGCACTTGGCTGTCTCAGTGATTGTGTTTTCAAAAAAACGATCACTAAGGTTATGCAATTACGCTTCATATTTACCAGTTATTCCAATTCCCCGGAAACTAAGCTGACCTTTGTTCGTAATTCACTCATTTCCACATTATTGTTTCTTGTCATTGCAGTGAATTCAATGGCCGAAGGGACAAAACAACTTGAGCCTACGACTCCAAATGCTGCCAACGGATCATTAGGATTGGTTTTATATCAAGGCGGATGGACGGCTAACGGGCAGAGAATTCCGTTTGCTACGGTAGGTTGTGCGCCAGATTACAGGCTTAATGTATATATATCCGATCCAAGCACTGAGATCATATATTTCGGATTCAAGCAAAGTACTGCTTTTCCTTTATATTATCAGTTGCGTGATCCGGATGGTTTGGTTGTTCCGGGATTTGCACTAACCTCACAACCAACTGTTGGCAATCCGGGATATATTCCAAACTGGACACAGGCTGTTGCCGGTCCAAAGTTTGGAGCCATGAATCCAACAGGATATACTCCTCTTGTTTTAACGCCAACTAAAGTTGGAAATTATTACCTGGAATTTGCTGGAGACGCAGCAGGAGCTACAACTAATATGACTGGCACGACAATTGAATATATCGATGTTAGTGTATACCAGGGAAATAATGTTAAAAATGGCAGGCTGTGGAGCAAAGCATGGCAGTTTGACGATCAGATTGCCGGAGGGAATTCGCCTCAAACGAATTTTTATATTCTTTCAGACGATTCCATTGTTACCAAACTGAATATCAACAGATGGCATGGAATGCATTACATGTTTTATTGCAATCATTGGGGGGCTGTGAATACCGGGAATTGGTATTCCGACCGTCTTTCAAGGACAGCTACTTCGCAAGCCACCTGGCCAGGTGATTTCCCCCAATATAAAATCTTTCTGAATGACCCGGATAGTATCATATATCCGACAGGTGCATTTGGAAAAATTTGTGACGTAGTAGCCGATTCAAAATGCGATGGTTCAGTTGATTTTCTGCTGAAAGTCAACAAACCCGGGAAAATAGAACTGACCATTGATGCCGACCCTAAAGGTATAAATAATGGAGAGGATGTAAAACTGAATGCTGATGTTAAAGGGTCACCAGGATGTACAACATGGGATACTATTGCCTGGAACGGAATGAATGGGTTCGGTCAACTACTGGCAAATGGAGCAACTACCAGTGTACAGGTTGATTATTTAAATGGCCTTACCCATTTGCCCATATATGATATTGAAACCAACACTCACGGCATTATGGTTGATTTAGTGCGCCCTGTGCCAAGTGGCAGTTCAAAACTAAATATTTACTGGGACGATACACAAGTTCCAAATTGCGGCCCGGTTTGCATCAACCAAACAGGTTGTATTTATGCAAACGCTGCAAACGCATGCCATACCTGGCCAGCAAATAATCAAGGTAATCTGGTAATTTTCAACTCCTGGTGGTATTACTTGTCTGGTTCGGCTGCTTTAAGTCCCATTATTAAAAGGCTTCCCGAAACACCAACAGCATCTCCTTCAGGCCCAAGCCCGATTTGTGTAGGACAAACCAATGTTCAATATACGATCTCCCCGATCCAGTTTGCCGAGAGCTATTTATGGACATTACCTAATGGAACTACCATCACAACAGCTTCCAATTCTGTTTCTCTGAACTTCCCTTCAACTTCTTCCGGCGGACCACTGATGGTACAAGGTTTGAATACAAATTGCGGTGTAGGAAATTATTCCCCTCCATTGCTTATCACGGTTAATCCAACACCAGTTGTAACGGCTACCCCAAATCCACAAACAGTTTGTTCAGGAGAAACAACCAATATCGCTCTAAGTTCAACTGCTTTAAATACAACATATACCTGGACAGCTACAGCACCTGGCTCACTCTCCGGATTTAGCAACGGTTCAGGAAATAGTATTGCACAAACGCTCTTTAACACATCCAATGCCAGTCATTATGTTACCTATATAATCACTCCCGTTTCAGGAGGATGCACAGGAGTTCCAATCACTGTCATTGTTACTGTGCAACCTGCCAATACGGTTAATACACTTCCTCTTTCACAAACTATTTGCTCCGGATCTACAGTCAACCTTAATCTGTCAGCAACTTTGCCGGGTACAAGTTTTTCATGGACAGTTTCTGGAATTGGAATTTCAGGGTACAGCGATGGATCAGGAAATGTAATTTCACAAACTCTTATCAACTTTACATCAATACCCAGGAATGCCGTTTATCTGGTTACCGGCACACTTAACAGTTGCACTACCAGCATTACCGCATATACCATTACTGTAAACAATTTGCTTGCCCAGTATTCGCTTGCAGGTGGGGGCGAATATTGCACAGGAGGACCCGGCGTATTAGTAGGATTGACAAGTTCACAGGCAGGAGTAAACTACCAGTTATTCAATAATGGCAATGCGGTTGGATCACCTGTGCCAGGCACAGGTTTGCCTATCAGTTTTGGCAACCAAACACTTGCAGGTGCTTATACAATTGAAGGCACAAGCGCAACTACCGGTTGTACTGCTTATATGGGAAACAGTGTGACTGTTACAGTCAATCCTCTTCCCTTGGCTAATGCCGGTGCTGATCTTACTATTCCCTTCGGGATCAATACATTATTAAACGGATCAGTATCAGGAGGAACAACTCCTTATAATTATTCATGGTCACCAGTTGCCAATATTGCAATGGGAGCAACAACCTCAACACCCCTTACTACAAATTTATATTCAAATACTACTTTTAATCTGCTAGTCTCCGACGGTAAAGGATGTATTGATAATGACCAGGTTACCGTTAGCCTAAGCGGCAGCGCTCTTAATGTAGCTGTTGCCGCCAATCCAATCGTGATATGCAATGACGTTTCACAATCACAGTTATCATGCGCAACTTCAGGAGGATCAGGTTCATATTCATACACGTGGACAAGTATTCCGGCAGGCAGTCCGGCCTGGACATCCTCACAACAGAATCCATGGGTTTCTCCTGATTCAACCACAATATATAATGTAGAAGTAAACGATGGGTATAATAAGGCAACAGCTTCGGTACCCGTGATCGTTCATCCTCTTCCTGCTCAATATAATATAACTGGCGGAGGTTCCTATTGTGCCTCGGGAAACGGTGTTCCAATCGGACTTAGCGGTTCGCAAACTAATATTGAATATCAGTTATTCCAGGGTGGAGGTCCGGTTGGACCGGTAGTTTTTGGAACCGGGAATCCAATAAGTTTCGGAAATCAGGCTGCAGCTTTAAATTATACAGTAGTAGCAACCAATATGATCACAGGTTGTGTTAACTCAATGATTGGCAATGTAACAAGTACAGAAAATCCGCTACCCACCATATTTAAGATAGATCCGATTGGGCAGCAATGTCCAGGGACTATCATACGCCTTAACGGTTCTGATCCTGGCGTAATTTATTACCTGCTCCTGGATGGTTTCCCGGTAGATTCAATCCCCGGAACCGGGGTTGTTGGATTTCTTGATTTTGGCCCGCGAACGGCAAACGGAACGTATACCATTTCAGCAGTTAATCTGACAACCGGTTGTCAGTCTATAATGAATGGCAGTACATACATTACTATTGCACCCCGGATATATAATGTAATTCCAGCAGGTATTTTATGTCCGGGACAGATGATCAGCCTTTCAGGTTCAGAAGTGGGCGTAAGTTATCAACTCCGGTGGAATGATACTTTCGACCTTGGCGCACCTGTTCCGGGAACAGGCTCACCTATAGATATGGGTATAGGTAGCCTGCCAGGTGTCTATACTGTTATAGCCACAGGAAATTCGACCAATTGCGTTTCTTACATGGATGATAGTGCAACCTTGTATCCCAATCCGGTTGTATTTTCAATTGTACCTGATGGAGAAGCATGCGAAGGCACTGAAATCATCCTCAACGGATCAGAGTCAGGTGTTGACTATATTCTTCTGCTTGATAACGCAATTCATATTGACACCATTCACGGAACCGGCTCAGCCCTGAATTTCGGGGCACAACTTACAGCCGGCAATTATACCATTATTGCTGTAATTCAGAATTCCTACTGCATAACACAAATGAATGGAGTGGCTGTTTTGAATGACAGGCCGATAAAATATGACGTTGTACCGGCAGGTATCATCTGTATTGGGAATTCAGTAGGCGTTGCTTCATCGCAGGTGGGAGTTTCCTATCAGTTGTTATTTAATGGGATAATTAATATTGGAACACCGGTGGCCGGAACAGGCAATCCCATTTCATTCGGTGCACAAACTTTCGTTGGGTCATATACAGTAAGAGCCCTGAATGATGTAACCGGCTGCAACTCCATGATGAATGGCAGTGCCGACCTTGTGCCACTACCTAAAGTTTACCAGGTTTCACCTTCAGGAAATCATTGTGCCGGTACAAGCATCAGCCTTAATGGTTCTGAAACCAACTTCAATTATATACTGGTACTTAACGGTTCAATAAATCTGGACACAATTGCCGGAACTGGATCTGCAATAGATTTTGGCCCTCAGATTATAGCCGGAACCTATACCATTGTAGCTTTTAGTTCAGGAACATTCTGTAAAACCGACATGAGTGGTTCCTCTAATATTGATGCCCGTCCTTTACTGCTTAATATGACACCAGCCGGTGTTGCCTGTAGTGGCGATAATCTGGGTCTGGATAATTCTGAAACAGGCGTTAATTATCAACTAAGGCGAGATGGAATAATAAATGTAGGGTCCCCTGTGACTGGCACCGGTTCGGCTATCAGTTTTGGTATTCAGACTATTCCGGGAGTCTATTCTGTTGAAGCAGCCGGCAGCAATGGCTGCGTCGCTGTTATGAATGGCACTGTTACATTACACCCATTCCTGGTTGTATTTACGATTTTGCCTGGCGGGAATCAATGTCCGGGATCTATTGTTAAACTCAATGGTTCTGAAACGGGTATAAATTATATCTTGCTTCGTGATGGTATATCCCCGATTGACACTTTAGCCGGAACAGGTGGAATGCTTGATTTTGGCACACCAATGATAGCAGGAACATATACTGTACTGGCGTATTCAACAGCTGCTTTATGCCAGTCAGTAATGAATGGGTCGACCATAATAATGTTAAGCCCGGCTCCTTTCAACGTTACACCTGCAGGAATCAATTGTTTAGGAAGCAGTATCGGTATGGATAATTCCGAAACAGGAGTGAATTACCAGCTTCGACGCAATGGTATCGTTAATGTAGGTGCACCTGTTGCAGGAACCGGGTCGGCAATCAGTTTTGGGGTAATTAATATACCCGGTTCGTACACAGTTATCGGTGTAAGCACTGCCAATAATTGCCCAACGATAATGACCGGTACTGTTGAAATCCAGCCTTTGCCCCTGGTTTTTACAGTTAATCCGCAAGGGTTTCAGTGTTCAGGAACATCCATTACATTAAATGGTTCCCAGGTTGGTACCGATTATGTATTAATACTTGATAACACTTTTAATATTGATACACTTACCGGAACCGGAGGCATATTGAATTTTGGACAACAGTTAGTTACTGGTACATATACAATCGAAGCTATTGCCGGTGCGACTACCTGCCAGGCTGTGATGAACGGTTCAACCCAGATTATAGCAATACCGGCCAATTTTAACATTACACCCGCCGGTCTTAATTGTGCTTCTGTAATAGCAGGTCTGGATGGTTCCGAAACCGGTATAAATTATACGTTGTATAAGAATGGAATCACTACAGGATTAACGATTGCAGGAACTGGATCTGCCATAAGTTTCGGTACACAAACGGCTGGAAATTATACGGTAAAGGCTGTAAATCAAAACAGCAATTGCAGCATTTTTATGCCGGGTACTCTGCAGATCAGCAATCCCCCTTTGGTCAACATTGGTTCTGATGCAACCATCTGTGTATCCCAGGCAGTAATGCTTAATGCCACTGTTAACCAGGGAGGAATAACCACATGGTCAACAAGCGGAGATGGAACATTTCATAATACCGGAACACTGCATCCCATGTATACCCCCGGAATTGATGATATAACTAACGGTACTGTATACCTGCTTCTCACTGCACAAGGTACTGGCAGCTGCATTGCTAACGCGGTTACCGATACACTTAAATTAACCATTGATCACCCTGCAACTGCAAATGCAGGTGGCAATATAGATGTTTGTGCAGCAGCAGATTACACCATATCCGGTGCTTCAGCAACAAATTACAGCACCGTTAACTGGACCTCCTCAGGAACCGGAAGTTTTGTTAATGGCAGTACTTTAACTCCAACTTACGCCCCTTCAGCCACTGACATAACATCAGGTTCTCTGAACCTGACCATGCATGTAACAGGTAATAGTCCTTGCTCAAATACTGCAACGGATGTAATTACAATGACTTTCCATACCATAGTCACTGTAGATGCAGGCCCCGGTGCAACTATCGGATACACTGATACGTTTACGGCTGCATCTGCAACAGTTCAGAATTCAGCCCTGGTTCAGTGGACAACCTCAGGCAGCGGTTCGTTCGATAACGTCTCTGTCGTAAATGCCACCTATACTCCAAGTGCTGCTGATCATGCAAAAGGGTCAGTCATACTCTCATTAACCGCATTCAATCATCCTCCTTGTGGCCAGGTTACAGATACCCTGACACTTAGATTCTTCAAAAACTGGGGAGTTGATTTCACATGGTTTCCTTCCTGCGATGCACAACCAGTTGCTTTCATCGTTAACCCGGATATAACCAACATCAATGCAACAACCTCCTGGCTGTGGAACTTTGGCGATGGAACAACATCGAACCTGATGAATCCAACGCATCTCTTTCCGGCACTCGGCGGATATAAAGTAACTCTTACTGCAACCGATACTGCCGGCAGTGTAAAGGTAATTTCGCACCATATAACTATTTCGCAGTTTCCGGTAGCTTTTTTCAGCAGCAGTATTCCAAATTGCTCCAATGAGCTTGTAAATCTCACCGATCTTTCACATACACTTTACGGTTATATCTCAGAATGGGTATGGAATTATGGCGATGGTACTCCCGATGATACCATCCATTTCCCTGATCAGCCCAACATTTCACACCTTTTTAATTCAGCAGGTTCATATAATGTTACTCTTTCGGTTACCAATTCATACGGATGCCATTCATCGGCAACCATTCCGGTAGAAGTAATTGAGGCTCCGATAGCTAACTTCCAGTACACAGAGGATTGCTCAGGGTTGGAAACTTCATTCCTGGATGCATCCTATGCCAACGGCCCGGGAAATACAGTACAATACTGGTGGGCTTTCGGCGATCCTTCGACCGGAGCCGACAATTATTCAGACAAAAAAGATGCTACACATATATTCAGTGCTCCGGGAACATACCAGGTAATGCATATTGTACGTAATTTCAATAACTGTACGGATACCATTGTAAAACCTGTTGTAATCCTAAAGCCCCTTAAGGTTGACTTTATTTATGGCCATACCTGCCTGGATGGCAAATCGAATTTCAGCCCTGATTCTTCAGTGATGAATATTGCCAATATTACAACATGGGAATGGAACTTCGGGGATGGAGTAACAAATAACCAGCAGAGCACTAATCATGCATATACCGGAACCGGCAGTTACCAGGTAACGCTTACTGTACATGATATCTCAGGATGCACCGCATCGAAAACCCGCACTGTGGTGGTAAATCCGCTGCCTGTCGCCATGTTCAATACAACACAGCTGAATTGCGCAAATACTCCGGTTCATTTCGGGAATGCATCCAATACCTATGCAGGTTTTATCACAAAGTGGAACTGGGATTTCGGTGATGGGAACACTAAACAAATCCTTTATCCGGGAAATCCGGATACAGATCATACGTATTCAGCCCCGGGAACATATATTGTTACACTCACTATTACATCCAGCGACAGTTGCACTGCAGTTCGTCAGCAATCGCTCGAAATCATCCCTGCTGCAGTTGCTAACTTTGACTATACGAATGCCTGCCAGGGTACTCCCGTACCATTCAGCGATTTAACTCAAACAAGTGGTGCAGGCGTGATAAACGGATGGACCTGGGATTTCGGTGATGGCGCTTCAGGGAGTAACAATACTTCGACCCTGCAAAATCCGACACATACATACATTGCAACAGGCACATACCAGGTAACACTTAATGTTTCAACAGCAAACGGATGTTCATCCAACGTTGTAAAAACTATTATTATCACAAGTGCTCCTTTCGTTGATTTTAGTTTTGATAACCAGTGTGCAGCTTCCGGCATCCGGTTTTCCCCCGCATCCACTGTCACAGCTGCCGAAGTAGCTGCATGGAACTGGTCATTCGGCGACGGTGTCACTTCAGCAGAATCTAATCCTCAACACGCATACAATACACCTGGTAATTATAATGTAACTCTAACAATTACCTCAACTTCAGGTTGTCAGAATACGATTTCGCATGTACTGACTATATTGCCTACCCCGGTTGCAAAATTCAATACAAGTACTCCTGCCTGTTCTCAGCAACAGGTTGCTTTTACCAATCAATCAGAGGCACCTGTTGGATATATTATGCATTGGGAATACAACTTCGGCGACGGAACCCACACAACTATCAATTACCCCGGAAATCCCAATATTTCGCATACCTATTCTGCTTACGGAACTTATACCGCTACGCTTACTGTTATAACAAATAACAATTGTTCTGCCACGACATCGCAGAATATCCGGATTCTGCCAGGTCCGCTGGCCAATTTTGACTATAATGCAAGCTGTCTGGAAGTTCCTGTACAATTTAATGACCTTTCACAAGGCAAGTTGATTTCATGGAAATGGAATTTCGGTGATGCAGGTTCAGGCGCAGATAATACTTCGAACCAGCAGCACCCTGTTCATACCTTTCAACAATCAGGCAATTTCGCAATAACTCTTGTAGTTCAAAATGCCAATGGTTGCCAGGATACGATTACACGCTCGCTTGCCATTGGAACCAAACCGGCACTTGATTTTAGTTTTAACAGCGGATGTGCTTCCGATACTGTACATTTCAACAGTACGAATTACATAAATTCCGCAAATACATCCTCGTGGTTATGGAACTTCGGGGATAACACCACTTCGGTCGATGCTGATCCATATCATATTTATGCTACTCCCGGAAACTACAATGTTTCACTCACCATTACGAACCAGAATGGCTGTACCAATGTAAAAACCCGTATCCTACAGGTTTCTGCTGCTCCTATTGCTATGTATACTAACACATCTTTGTCATGCTCAGGTACAGCCGTTCTTTTTACTGATTTCTCATCCACACCTGTCGGAATAATTAATTCATGGAACTGGAACTTCGGGGATGGAACAAACGTTACCGTGAATGCGCCTTCTGATCCTACTGTCAGCCATGTTTTTTCAGCTCCTGGTAATTATAAAGTTACTTTAACCATCAATACTTCAACGGGGTGTTATGCTGATCACAGCAATTGGGTTAAAATTATTGCCGCCCCTGCAACTGCATTCAGTTATGCAAGCAATTGCAACGATGCACCAACTACGTTCACGGATCATTCGCAAGGAGCCGGTGGCAGCGCAATAACACGATGGAACTGGAATTTTGACGATCCGGTATCGGGAATAAACAATATTTCGGACCTGCAGAATCCTCAGCACAGGTTCAGCGGGCAGGGAATTTACAATGTTACCCTTACAACCGAAAATGCTGCCGGTTGTACAAATACCATGATACAGGCCATTACGATCAAGCCTGACAAGGATATTAACTTTACTGTATCTTCATCCTGTAACGGGACACCGGTAACATTCGCCGCTGATACTGCCGTCATTACTATTGCAGATGTTTCGTCCTACTTATGGGATTTCGGTGACGGCTCGTCCAATTCTGTTCTTGCCGAACCCAGCCATTTATTTGCACATTCAGGGAATTATAATGTAACGCTTACCATAACCAAAGTATCAGGCTGCAAAATCAGCGTTTCGAAAATTGTTTCCATCCACAACTGGCCTGTTGCCCAGTTTACAACCAATGGGAACTGCGCAACTAACGTGGTGGAATTCACAGACATCAGTTTTAGCCCCGACGGTGAAAAAATTGTTGCCTGGGCTTGGGATTTCGGCGTGAATGCTTCATCCGGAACATCCACAGTACAAAATCCCAGGTACATCTATGCGGCAGAGGGAACTTATCATGTCAAACTAACTATAACCACTGCATCGGGATGCACCGCTGTAAAAGTGATGCCAATAACTGTAATTGCTGCTCCGACAGCACTTTTCAGCTACATCGCAGAACCCTGCCACAACGGCTCGGTATTGTTCAGAGATGAATCCGTCAGCACTCAGTCGATGATTACCGGCTGGCAATGGGAATTTGCACCCGGTATATTTTCATCTTTGCAGAATCCGGTACATGTATTCGGTGATTCGGATACCTGTTATAATGTAAAACTGGTGGTAACCACCGCCAACGGATGCACCAATACATTCATTCAGAAAGTATGCATTCCAACAGGGATTAAAATTGCTATTAATTACTCACAGGCATGCTTTGGCGAAACCACCCGGTTCACACCTGCGGTTGTTCAACCGGCGGGGGGCACAGTTGTATCCTATAACTGGAATTTCGGCGATCCTTCAACAGGTTTTTACAATGAATCAAAACTGGCTAATCCACAGCATACATTCAGTAAACCCGGAAACTTTATCGTCTCTCTGCAGGCATCTGACAACTCCAACTGCAGCACGACCCGGTATATGAGTATTACGGTTGATGCATTGCCGAAAGCAGCTTTCGAATACTCCGGCGGATTATGCGACAGTCTCGTACGATTTAAAGACATGACCACCGGGGCCAAAATTACACGCTGGATCTGGCACTTCGGAGATGGCAAGAGTAAAATAATTGATGCTCCTGCAAATCCGAATGTCACCCATTATTACTCGTATCCGGGAGTATATGAAGCCGTTCTCATGGCCCAGAGTGAGGCAGGATGTTATGACACCACAATAAAAACTGTGCGCAGAACTCCATGCATTACGGCAGCTTTCGCTGTGAATGACCAGGTAGTATGCCAAAAACGCAGCATGAAGTTCACCGAAACAAGTACATGCCAGGCACCTATAGCAAGCTGGCAATGGTTCTTTGGCGATAATACCTCGGCAACATTTACTTCACCTCAAACGTTTGTCGAACACACGTATGCGGTAGCGGGCAACTATACAGTGAAAATGGTAGTAGCGACACAAATGGTCGGCGGATTGGCAACCGACACCGCCACCAACCAGGTTGCTGTAAAACCATCTGCTAAAGCTGCATATGCTTGGCAGGAAGTGTGTATGGGACAAAGTACCAATTTTGACAATCTTACACAGAATAACAATACCACCATTAAAAGTTATCTGTGGAATTTTGGTGATCCCGGTACGATTAGCGATACCACCTCTGTTAAAAGTCCCGGTTACAAATATGAACAGTCAGGAGAATATGATGTTAAGCTTGTAGTTACCAATACACTCGGATGCACCGATACCGTTGTGAAAAAGGTAAATATTTTTTCAGGTCCGGCTGCCGACTTTTCATGGAATAACAGTTGTGAAGCTAAACCTGTTATTTTTACAGTCGTGCCTGAAACCACATCATCGTCTATTGTTAACTGGAACTGGAAATTCAGCAGTGAAGGACAGGTACTTGATGCTTCGGCAAACAGGAATTTCAGTACTACTTTTGCCCACGCAGGTATTTATGATGCCGATCTGAAAGTTACTGACCGGAATGGATGTTCTACCATAATCTCGAAACAGGTCACGGTTGCGCCCAACCCGGTTGCCGCATTCAATATCGTTGAAAATTATGAAAATAAGCAGGGCCAGATCATGCTCAGCAACGGAACCATCAACGGCACCGAATATGAATGGGATTTTGGCAACGGAAAAACTTCCACGGCACCGGCACCGGTTATTACTTTTGACAGAGAAGGACATTATACTATACAACTGATTGCATCAAACGGCCAGAATTGCACTGACACTATAACCTTGGAATACAATCTGATGTATAAAGGGCTTTATGTACCAAATGCTTTTAACCCCGGAAATATCGATCCCGAGGTAGCAGTATTCAGGCCTAAAGGAACAAACCTGAAATCGTACTTGCTGGAAATTTATGACCGATGGGGAAACCTGTTATGGAGTTCAAGCAAGATTGACAATAAAGGATCACCTGCCGAATCGTGGGATGGAAAATTGCATGGAGAAATACTGACGCAAGATGTATATGTCTGGAAGATCTCAGCGCAATTCAATGACGGAGAGGTTTGGGACGGAACTAATACCGGGAATAATAAAAACATACCACAAAAAAAAGCAGGTACAGTTACCCTGATCCGATAAATACGCTTCAAACAAATAAATTTGTATTTTTAAGCACTTGTTTGTAACTATTACCAAACCAGCGGTTTTAACTGGCAACAAATAAAGAACACTGCAATGAAAAAACGCAATTCAATCAACCGCCAGGTACTTCAGGCAATACTCATACTTGTCTTTGCAGCAGCTTTTAGCCAACTCAAAGCACAAGATCCTATATTCTCGCAGTTTTATAATAATCCGATCTATTATAACCCGGGGTATATCGGTCTTAATCCGGGGTTACGGGCACGTTTCAATTACCGTGATCAATGGACCGGTTTACCTGTTGATTTCAAAACATCCAATTTTTCGCTGGATGTGGCTGAACGCAATATTCCCGGATCAGGAGGGCTTGGATTACTGGTTTCTTCCGATAAGGCCGGAACCGGAATGATAAAATCCAGCAACGTAGGTATTGGCACTTCCGCACGCATTCCGCTTTATGAGAATATGGTTGCCCAGATGGGATTTATGGTTTCGTATGTACAAAAAACGGTA
>Ga0208789_1000707_pt1 | contig 26543 bp, 31 predicted proteins | sample Methanotroph_Enr_FD_187368 | JGI IMG/M metagenome (GOLD analysis project Ga0208789, IMG submission 187368) | Enriched soil microbial communities from Old Woman Creek wetland in Ohio, USA - Methanotroph_Enrichment_5 (SPAdes) (version 2) | ecosystem: Environmental > Terrestrial > Soil > Wetlands...
GTGGCATTGGCCATTGAAAACATAGTAAATCCTATAAGAAGAACGGCGACGATTGAAAGAACTTTAGTTTGAATTTTTCTCACGACTTATCCTTTATTGTTAACGTTGAATCGATAGTTTATCAAAAAAACCAGCCTTTGGATTCTAAATCGTTTTTGCATTCGCCTAATTGGCTTTGAAACAATTTTGCCCGCTTGGCTACTTTGTTGGCAATCTGGACCAAACCGGCTTTTTTTAAAAAGCTTTTGCGCTGATAGCCGCCATGTCCTTCATGATAGGCAAGGTATAAATTCTTGGCGTCGAGTTTTGAAATGCCCAGCTTGGTATAGCTGATATTGCAGTACCAGCCGATAAAATCGGCGGCATCGGAAAATTCATCGCGATCGGCTCCCCAGCTGCCGGCCTTGCCCAGATAGTCATCCCAGGTTTCATCTTTGGCTTGAGCGTAGCCATAGGCGCTGCTGGGCCTGGGTAAGGGAATAAACCCCAGCAGCCAGGGGCGCGGCGGTTCGGCATCCGCGACAAAGTGCGACTCCTGATGCATGATCGCCATTTGGACGTGGATAGGTACGCCCCATTTTTCAAACGCGTTTTTAGCGTCGTTATACCAATCTTCTTTTTCCCTGAACGTAGAGCAGATATTGTCGCTGTTTTTAGGCGGGAGCGCTGTGCAGGCGGCCAGGGAGGATAACAAGAGCAAGGGTAATAGCTTTTTCATGATGTAGAAAGTGATGTCGAATGCGGATATCTATGGGCAATAAAAATAATTGCAACAGAAGGAAAAATACAACACAGGCACTATAATTGCCGAAGCTAGCCTTGTACAGTTTTTGAACCGCAGGATAAACGGATAATAAGAGGAACGTCAGATGAATTTAGATTTAAAGCGACCTTATCGGAAAAACTTAATGTCGCATGGTTTGATTTATATGGGAGGGGAAGAGCAGGAAATCACCGTTAAAGATCTTTCGTTGAGCGGTGTGCTCGCAGAATTAAAAACTAATCCGGCGGATAAAAAAACGGCTAAAGATATTTTTAACATCCTGTCGGAATCGACGACGGTCGATTTGTATCTTCCGGAAATGCGTCTGGCCGGTGAAGCCGAGGTGGTCAGGGTTGATATGTTTGACGACCATATAGCGCTGGCGCTGGAATTCAGGAACGTTGCCTATGATGTCGATAATAGGCTGTATAAGCGAAAAGTCTATAGAAAAAACATGTCGGCTCCGGGCCGAATCCTGCTAGATGGCGAATATCGCGAGTTTAATGCGGTCAATGTTTCGGTGGAAGGCCTGATGGCTAATGTGGCTGAATCGGTCGCTGTCGAGCCGGGTGAGATCACTCTTTTTGAATTTGAGCGCTTAGGCCTGGAAGGGGAAATTAAAGTGATATGGACTGAGCGTACCGCCGATGGCGGCGTGTTGCTCGGCTTGGAATATGTGCATATGGAAAAAACAGCGATTAAGGGGATTCCTCGTTTTGCCCGCTAACAAATACCATAACCTCTTGCCACCACGGAAGATTTCGATTCAGCGGCAAGGTGTTGTGGCCAGCATTGTTAAATGTCCAAAGTTTTTTACGAGAATGCAGCGATTCGAACAGCTTTAAGCTGTATTTATTAGGGATGATTTCATCTTGTTCCGCCAGTAGCATCGCGGTGTTTCCCGAGTAGTTTTGCAGGTTTTCGATAGTGTCGAATTTATCGCGGATCAGCCATTTCGCCAGCAAAAACCAGTAATGGTGTTGGGCAACATCGGCCATGCTGTTAAACGGCGTGACCAGGACAATGCCTTTAACCGGGATTTGCCCGCTCTGTACAATGCCGCCGACCACGCCTCCGCCTAGCGATTCTCCCCACAGGAAGATAGGCTCGCCAAAATCTTCCAATGCCTGTTTTGCGGTTTGGATGCCGTCCGAAATCAACGCCTGCTCGGATGGCGCGCCGTTTCTGGCGGCGTAGCCCGGATATTCCGCCAGGATGACCCGGTAACCCTGTTGTTCCAATCCATCCTGATAATAAGTCCGGTCGGTTGCCGAACCTGCATTGCCGTGGAAAACGATAACCGTGCCCTTGCCGGCTGTTTGGCGTGTTTTGGAAATCAGTCCCCGGTAATTATCCGTTGACGGCCAGAGTTTCAGGTTGGCTTGATCGGCCAGTTGCTGTTGCTCTTCAAGCGAATACTGCGCCGGGAAATAGATCATTTTTCGTTGGTATAGAAAAACGGTCAGCAGGAGCAGTAAGTAGATCAGTAATATTGAAAGCATGGTTTTAAATGTTGGCATATTTTGGTTTGTCCCGGCCTGAACAGTCCAGCACAGAATAGGCTTGATTGTTTGGAAGTTACGGTAGTGTAGCTACTGCACTGTCTCTATATAAACACAATATGAGCAGACGGTGCTGATAAAACAACATTGCTTATTCGTATATCAATGGCACAGCCGAGCTTAGTTCGCTTTTTTGATTCCTTTCCAGTCGCTATTTTATTTATATTCAATTGATTAGATCATCTCTAAGCATAAGGTCCAATCCAATCTTTATTCGGTATGGATTTTGCTCGGGTTAATGGTCGATTCTGTTTAAAGGTATTGGTAGATAAATTTATCTCTACTTAGCTTGATCATCATATCGAGACATAACAAGCCAATTATCACTCGGTCTCTATAAACGTACCGAAGCATAGCCTGAGCAAAAAATAATGAATAACAATCCGAGCATTCACTTATGAGCAAATACAAACTCAACATAAACGGCGCACCGAAAACCGTGGATGTTGCCCCTGAGACCCCTTTGTTGTGGGTGCTGCGGGACCATTTAAATCTGGTCGGCACCAAATTCGGCTGCGGTATCGGTCAATGCGGCGCATGTACGGTGCATATTGACGGGCAACCTGTCCGAGCTTGCCAGACTCCGGTCTCCAGTGTGACTAAAAGCCAGATAACTACGATAGAAGGACTGAATGCCAACGGCGAGCATCCTTTGCAAAAGGTTTGGCAGGAACTCGATGTACCGCAATGCGGTTACTGCCAGGCCGGTCAAATCATGACCGCCGCCGCGCTGCTGAAAAAAAATCCGCGCCCGACGGATGCGGATATCGACACCGCTCTGGCCGGTAATCTGTGCCGCTGCGGCACTTATCTTCGTATTCGTGCGGGCATTCATCGGGCGGCGGAAATCGCCGGTAAGGAGACAGTATGAACATTGATTGTTTGGAAAATGCCGGTCGCCGCGATTTTTTGCGCAAATCTGCACTGGCCGGCGGCGGGTTGATGCTCGGTTTTTATCTGAATGTAGCCGACAGCGCAACGAAACAGGTCGCAAAACCGTCCACTATTGCAGAAAGCGGAGCGTTCAAACCCAATGCCTTTATTCACATTGCCCCGAACGGCACGGTGACGCTGATCAGCAAACAGCCCGAAATCGGCCAGGGCATCAAAACCTCGCTGCCGATGATCATTGCCGAAGAATTGGAGGTTAACTGGAAGGATGTCGTGATTGTTCAGGGCGATCTCGATCCGATTTATGGCAGTCAAAACGCCGGAGGCTCGCGCTCGACGCCGACCAATTACGAGGAATTCCATAAGCTCGGCGCAACCGCGCGCACCATGCTGATACAAGCGGCCGCAGAGACTTGGAAAGTTCCCGCCTCCGAACTTATCGCCCATGACAGCGCCGTTCATCATCCGGCCGGCGGGCGTAAACTCGATTATGGTGAGCTGGTCGCAAAGGCATCCGCTTTACCGGTACCCGATCCCGGATCGGTCCGGTTGAAGGACGCAAAAGATTATAAACTGCTGGGCACGCGCATCGGCGGTATCGACAACCCCGGCATTGTGACCGGCAAACCGTTGTTCGGTATCGACGTGAAACTGCCCGGAATGCTGTATGCCGTTTACGAAAAATCGCCGGTTTTTAGAGGCAAAGTCGTCAGCGCCAATCTGGACAAAATCAAGTCGCTGCCCGGCGTGCGTAATGCTTTTGTTATCCAGGGCGGTTCCGATCTTAAGGGCTTGTTGCCGGGCGTCGCTATCGTCGCCGACTCGACTTGGGCGGCATTCAGCGCGCGTAAGCAGCTGGAAGTCGTCTGGGATGAAGGGCAGGGGGCGGCTCAGAGTTGGGCCGGTTTTGCCGCCAAAGCCAAAGAATTATCGACCCAGTCCGGAACGGAAATCCTGCGCAACGACGGCGATGCCAAGGTTGCGCTTGAAGGGGCGGATAAAACCGTGGAAGCGGCTTACAGTTATCCATTCATTTCGCATGCCAGTATAGAACCGCAAAATTGCACGGCCTGGTACAAGGATGGCGCGATCGAAATCTGGGCGCCGACGCAAAATCCCGAAGCTGGCCAGAAAATCGTGACCGCAACGCTCGGCATTCCCAAAGATAAAGTGACCTTGCATATCACCCGTAGCGGCGGCGGTTTCGGCCGACGCTTGATTCCCGATTATATTATCGAATCGGCGGCCATCGCCCAACATCTGACGGTGCCGGTCAAGCTGACCTGGACCCGCGAAGACGATCTGCGCCATGACCAATATCGCGCCGGCGGTTTCCACTTCCTGCGCGGCGGACTCGATGATCAAGGCAAGCTGATTGCCTGGCACAACCATTTCGTGACTTTTGCCAACAAGGTCGTTAAAGACGGTAAGCCGAAACTGGAACTCGGTAGCGGCGCTAATCTGTCCGGCGATGAGTTTCCCGGCCGCTGGGTTGAAAACTGCCTGTTGGAGCAAACGCCGCTGGAGTGCAATATTCCGATGGGGCCTTGGCGCGCGCCGCGCAGCAACGTTTTGGCTTGGGTGTTTCACGGTTTTATCGATGAACTGGCGCATGCGGCGGGCCGCGATCCGCTGGCGTTCCGATTGGAAATTCTCGGCGACAAAGGCTTTATCCCCGGCACTGGCGAGCAAGGCATTCCCTATGACGTCAACCGTATGAAGCATGTGTTGCAGCATGTGGCGGAAAAAGCCGAGTGGGGCAAGAAAACCTTTCCGCGCGGTCAAGGTCAGGGTATCGCCTTCCATTTCAGCCATCGCGGTTACATTGCGCAGGTCGCCGAGGTTACCGTGTCCAAGGACGGCAAGCTCAAAGTTGATCGCGTCGTGGTTTCGACCGACATCGGCGCGCAAATCGTTAATCTCAGCGGGGCCGAAAATCAGGTACAAGGCTCGGTAGTCGATGGTCTTGGCGCGCTGGTATTTCAGGAATTGGATATTGAGAAGGGGCGCATTGTGCAGAGCAATTTCGGCGATTATCCGATGATTCGGATAGCCGATGCCCCGACTCGGGTGGATGTGCATTTCCTGAACACCGATAATCCGGTAACCGGCCTGGGCGAACCGGCCCTGCCGCCGCTGGCGCCTGCCGTGTGCAATGCGATCTTCGCCGCTACCGGCAAGCGTGTGCGCCAGTTGCCGTTGCTGAGGACTGATCTGAGCTGGAGCTGATATTCCGGAGTGCAGGCTTTGCCTGCAAGCACAAGCGAAGCTTGCACTCCCAACTCAGAACTAACGATAAAACACTGACCGAATAATACATGGCAAATAAAATCAACCACCTGCTAGACGCTTACCGGCAACTGGCTCAGCAAACCGAAAACAGCGTGCTGGCGACCATTATCGAAACCTTCGGTTCGACTTATCAAAAAGCCGGTGCGCGTATGTTGATAACCCAACAAGGCGAATTAATCGGTTTGCTGGGCGGAGGCTGTTTCGAGCGGGACTTGGTCGAGCAGGCAAGGTCTGTATTCGAGACCGGCACGGCCAAAACGGTTTTTTACGATATGCGTTCCCCGGATGACGTCATTTGGGGGTTAGGACTGGGTTGCAACGGCGCGGTCAGGGTTTTGCTGCAATTATTAAAAGTGGAAGAAAATTTCAGTCCGTTGAATATCATTGCCGATGCAGCGGAAGCCAATGTGTCCGGCGTTCTGGTCACTGTCTATGAATCCCGTCATGCCGATTTTCCGTCCGGTCATAGCGTGTTCCTGCCTGCAATTAATGACGAGTTATTCTCCACCGCGCCTTATCCTTTCACGACAGCGGCGCTACAAACCGTATTGCAACAAAAGCCGCGCCTCGAAGCGCATGTGATCGGCGACCGGGAAATCAAGGCATTTTACGATCCTATACAGCCGCCGTTGCGCTTGCTGGTTTTGGGCGCGGGCACCGATGCGATGCCGCTCGTGCAATGCGCCAAGGCTCTGGGTTGGGGCGTCACTGTCGTAGACCACCGGCCCGGCCATATCAAAAAAGAGCGTTTCCCGCAGGCCGACCGACTGCTGCATATCATGCCGGAAGACATAGTCGACAATCTGGAATTGGACCGGTTCAGTGCGTTGGTATTGATGACGCATAACATCGAATACGACGGGCGCTACTTGAAGGCAATCGTAAACAGTCCTATCCCGTTTATCGGACTATTGGGGCCGGCGCATCGCAAAGACAGGCTGTTGCAAAACCTGGGCAGTGAAGCCGCACAAATAACCGGGCGGGTGTTCGGGCCGGTCGGCTTGGACATCGGCGCGGAAACGCCGGAAGAAATTGCGCTGTCGATCATGGCCGGGATTCATGCCGAACTGAGTGGACGTAGCGGGCGGCAACTGAGCATTAAAGCCTCAGCCGATTGTTATGAACGCAGCCATCGATAACGTTTACGCGATTATTCTAGCCGCCGGTGCGTCCAGCCGCCTGGGCAGTCCCAAGCAATTGCTCGAATGGCGCAAGCGTCCGTTGCTGGAGCATGCGGTTGTCAATGCGCGGGCCGTTTTGGGCGAACGGGTTATCGTTGTGTTGGGAGCTCATGCCGAATCGATACGAACAACTGTCGATCTTGACGGCGTTAGCACGATTGTTAACCCGGACTGGCTGGAAGGCATGGCTTCTTCGATTCGTGCCGGCGTTCAAGCATTGCCGGAATCGGCAAGAGCTGTGTTGATTTTGCTGTGCGATCAACCGCTGATTAACGCCGCTCATATCCGAAACTTGTTGAATGGTTGGCAAAGCGCGCCTGCCCGGATAGTTGCCAGTCAATATTATCGTTCCGTCGGGGTTCCTGCGTTGTTTCCGGCTGAGTTTTTTGGGCATTTGTTGGCTCTGAACGGTGACCGTGGTGCCAAGCTTGTTTTGATGGAATTCGAAAACAGCTTAGTGAAAATTCCCTTGCCGGAAGCGGAACTGGATATTGATAGTGCGGGAGATTTTGAGCGTTTAACCGGCTATTATTCTGGCGATTAGTAAGTCCTGCTTGCCGGTCCAGTATGTTGTAAGATGCGGTAAGTACAGCGAACTGTATCAAGCTAGGAATGTGAATGGTATTGATAGTGACTGAAAAACAAGGGGCGTGTCGTAGGTTGTTAGTTGGCGTCCTGTGCTCGCTCATCCAGTAAATACTTTCGGAGCTGCCTTTCGCCTCGCATGACATAAACTATGTAGACTTTGTCTTGATCAACACGATATAAAATCCGGCATGGACCAACGATAATTTCACGATATTTTGAACGCTCTAATTCTGGTGGTACACGGCCTGATTCCGGAAACTGTTCAAGACGGCCAAGACTGAAAAATACCTGTTTAACCAAGCGGCGCGCCGCATCGGGTTTATCGAGCGCAATGTATTCGGCAATTTCATTCAGGTCTAATAAAGCCGGCTCGGTCCAGATTATTCGAGCCATTTGCTCATTTTCTCTTTTGCTTCCGAATGGCTGTAGGTGCGATTTTCCAAAATGGCCGTTTCACCGCGGGCTATACCTTCAAGAAGACGTATACGGCTTTGCATCAACTCATAATCATCGACATCTACCAGATAGGCCGACGGTTGACCATGCTCGGTTATTAAAACAGGCTCTTTGGATTCATGCAGTTCGGCAAGAATTTTAGTGGCCTGACGTTTTAGTGTGGTGACGAGTTCTATTTTCATAAAAAGCCTAGTAGGGGGTGCATCGCGCACCATTTACGGAGTACCAGAATGACTGAGCTTAAAAGGGGCGCGATGCACCCCCTACGTGCATAGGTATCTACACAACTTTTTTGCATTATAAATACACTGAGTTACAAAGCGGCCTAGCCCCCTCTCCTGCTGGAGAGGGTTGGGGTGAGGAGAATAAAAACAACCATTTATATCCCCCTCATCCCAACCTTCTCCCTCAAGGGAGAAGGGGGCGGTACTTGTGTAGATACTTATGCCCTACGTGGCTACAGAACTACCAAGGCTTACCTTCCATTCCGGCTAAATCCCGGCTGCCATGAATAACGGCGATAATAGTGATGTGCTCAGGTTGGGTCAGATAGATAATCCGGTAGCCTTGAAAAATCAATTCCCGAATATCGGTTCTTTCTTCGGCTTCCGGCACCCGTCGGCCTATTTCGGGAAAAGATTGCAGTTTTGCTGTAGCATCAAAAATACGCTCAATAAATTGTCGGGCATAAAAGCCGGAGTCTTTGGCGATATAAGCCTGAATCGCTTCTAAATCCTCTAATGCCGGTTCCGTCCAGTTAACCCTCCATTGCCCAAGAGCCGTTTTTTAGCCTCCTCGTTGGAGATTACGCGGCCTTCATCAATAGCACTCAGTCCTTTCTCAATTTTCTGTTTAACATACAGCTCATACATGATGTCATCCCACGTTGCTTGGTCAGAAACATGATCGATAATCTGTTTAGCAGCTTGTTTGGCGGTTTGCATGTTTTTCTCCTTTAAGAATATTTTTTGTAATGCATCGCCGGAAACGCCAGCTCTCGCTGTTGCGCGAGCTGACTTATTCCGGCCTACAGGACTCGTATAAAATGCTTGGAAAATATGAGTAAGGACAAGGTTCAAGGCTTCAATCGTGGTGGATTGCTAGTGCGAATCTACCTTACGGCTTTAGTAAATTTATGACTTAAATCTAGAAGCGACTTCTATTTTTCTAACTAGATAGCCTAGCGAACCAATACCACCATGGAAATCAAAGTGCTGTGCTCTTTGTAAGATACTGTTTGCCCGTTGTTTTTCCAGTTCTCCAGCAGAAGGCGATTCAATAATGTCTTTATATCTAGCAATGCTCTCGCTGTAATCATACTTATAGGATTTACTGGTAATAATATATGTTTCAAGAGCCACACCATGATGAGTATCAAGAAGTTCGTGTGCTCCTGGATTACTTTTCAAGTAATTCAAAAGGTAAAGCGGCTCAACTTCCTCAGTTGTAAATTTTTTGTAAACATCAGGATCTTTTACTTTTAATACAATGAGAAAGCAAAGAAATAGCGGAAAAAGCTTATAGTCGCTAGGAGTTGTTCTAATAGAAAGGCTTAAAAGCGAGCAGCAATGCTCTTGTTCGCGTAAAGTCAGCTGGTATAACTCAAACAGCTCCGTAAACATTTTTAAAGTTTGCTCACCTTCATATCTTGTTTCGCTACCTGTTTTACTAGAAAAATATTCATTAAAGGAGAATTTATTAAATAGAGCTTTAACAAACTGTCCTTTTTCTGGTGGAGGAAGAACATAATCGAAATCAATAAATCTTCTTAGATAGCCATTTACATTTAATTCACTCCCATAAATGGCTTTAATCGAGTGGCCTAGCTGTGTTTTATCCGCACCAAGTACGAACACAATATTGTCAACATTAAAAAAATGTTTAGCTTTTTCTAGTATTTCTATAGAAAAGTTTGGTCTACACCTATCAAGTTCATCAATTATAAAAATTAAAGGTTTGGGGGTATCGTTGTTAGTTATGCTGGAAGCTAGTTCCGATAGTGAGTCTCGGAATGCTTTTAGCGTTTTTTTAGATTTTTCGTATTTTTCTAATTGTTCTTTTGCAACTGACTCAGCAAAGTTGGATAGAGCCTGTTCCGTAATATTATCTAAATCAAGAGCTCCTGCGGTTGCTATTTTTGCTGCTACTGGAACACTTCGCTTTAGAAGTGTAATGCCTAGGCTTTTCGCTTTACCTAAATATTCGTGAGCTTTAGCTTGATCCCCAGATTTAGATATTTCGTCGATAGATGAGCTGATTTCGCCTATAAGTGACACTAACGCATCATCTGAAAAGTCATTTTCCCAAGCATTAAAATATAAGGTAGGGATATTGTTGTCTTTAAGATGCTGTTCCCACATTTTCAAAAAAGTGGTTTTTCCTTGTCCCCACGGCGCATCAATACAGACAACCATTGAATCGTTAGTTGAAGTGACAAACTGAGTTAGAGCTTCAGCACTTTCTTGACGATTCAGTTTGTCATTCGCAAAAGGCGATCCCGCTTTTATCTCAATTTCACTACTTTTTAATATCACTCAATAATCCTTTTTTAGCAGAAGTTATTATTTGAATTCGCTATCTTAGCTTTTTATTCCTTCGTTCAGAAACCTAAGTCCTTGCATATTTGTGCTTATCCCGCCCCAACCAATAATCCTCCACCAACTGCTGCGCCTGCTCCTGCGTCTCAACCTTACCTAACAACTTAAGCGCAATCGCCGCCGTGCCGATAATCGACGCTTCGGCAAACTCGTCTTCCACTTTTCCCTGCCAAATTAACGCCAATTGCTCCGGCTCAAGCAGCTCGGGCTTAACATGGCGGTGGGTAAACAAAGCAGGCCAGTTTTCGTCGGATAATTCGCCGTTGTGTACGCTTTGCACCAGACATTCCATATCGGGATTGCGTTCGGTCTCGCCGCCTTCGCCTTTTAATACTGACATATGCGGTTGGTTCAGCAACGCGGCTGCTTGTTGATGCACCGGGCGGTAGCCGGGATGGAATATGCCCTGAATGCTGTATTCCGCATTAAACGGATTTAACAAACGCACCAGCGTATGAACCGGTGAGCGCAAGCCCAGTATCGGGCGCAGTTCGATAATTTCATGCAGTTTTGGGCAAAACTTTTCCAGCGATAAATAACTGAAATGCTGTTGTTCAAGTTGTTGTTTGGCTTCGCTAATCGAGCTTGCGCATTTAAGCCCCAAATACTCCAGCATGTTTTCGGTGTACAGCCTGCCTGCGGTATGGCCGCTGGCGCCATGCATAAAAACAGTAATGCCGTTTTCAGCCAGCAACAAAGCCGATAGTAAAAACCAGGGTAAATGCCGACGCTTTCCTGCATAAGACGACCAGTCCAGATCGACTTTTACGGCATTGTCGGCAATATTAAACGACTCTCGTGCCGCCTGTGCGAAACCAGCCAACTCCTCCGGCGTTTCTTCCTTAACGCGCATCAACATCAGAAACGCCCCCAGCTGAATGGGCTGTACCTGATCGGTCAGGATCATGTTCATAGCCTGATAGGCTTCATCCTGGGTTAGCGGTCTTGAGCCTTTTTTACCCTTGCCCAGAATGCGGATGAATTCAGCAAACGGATGTTCGGGATGTGGTGTTTGTTCGTGATGAGTGAATGTCATAAGGTAAATTTAAAATAATGGTCGATTAACAACGCGATAAACAGCACGGTCAGATACATCAGCGAGTAAAAGAAAGTTCGCATCGCGGTTTTGTCATCTTTCCGGCGCATCATCAAAATGGCGAAATAAATAAAGCCGAGACCTAACGGTACGACGGCAGACAAGTAAATCAGGCCGCTCATGCCGGTCAGGTAGGGCAGCAGGGTAACGATAAACAGCAGCAGGGAATAGAGCAGAATATGCAAGCGGGTATGTTCTACACCATGTGTTACCGGCAACATCGGTATGCCGACTTTGGCGAATTCCTTACGCTTGGCGATAGACAGCGGCCAGAAATGCGGCGGCGTCCAGGCGAAAATAATCAAAAACAACAGCAGCGAGTAAGGATGCAGTTCGCCGGTCATCGCGCACCAGCCCAACATCGGCGGAGTGGCTCCGAAAGCGCCGGCAATAACGATATTTTGCGGAGTCATTCTTTTAAGGTAGACCGTATAGATAATCGCGTAACCCAGCGCCGACAAAAAAGTCAGTAATGCGGTTAAAGCGTTTACCAAGACGATCAGCAATGCCATCGAGATAACGCCCAGTACCGTCGCAAAGGTGATGACATTGGCAGAGCTTAATTCGCCTTTGGGTAAGGGACGGTTTTTGTTGCGATCCATCATTGCATCGGCTTCACGGTCAATATAATGATTAATCGCGGCGGCCGAGGCGGCGGCCAGGGCAATACCCAAGCTGCTGTAAAGAAACAGGCCGATAGGCGGCATTCCCGGAACGGCTAATAACATCCCCGCCATAGCCGTAAAAACGATCAAGGCAACCACTTTTGGTTTGCATAATTCAAGATAACTTTTCCAGGAAGGGCGGTGGGATTCGTTAGTCATTATTTAATAGATTCCAACTTTTAGTTTAGGGTACGATTCCCGTGGAAACCGCGGAAATGGCGTTGTTGACGCTCCATAAAGCATTGCCGGACAGTGGCATAGGAACGATGATCGGTTAATGTATAGAATACAGTGAACTATTGATTATTGAAATAGTTCGACCCGCCAACGTTCGCGCAGGGACATTGTGAATAATCGGGATTCGGTAATGGAGTGGCGATTGCAAATCCGAAGTTCGTCGCCATATTCATCTGTGAGAACGCCGGGCATAAGCACTATGTCCGGGTTGTAGAGCTTCCCGCCTTAACTCTTTCCAGTAAATCAACACTATCCGAACCCTTATGTGTATGGGATAATAAGCGATTTGATTTTGGCGATATTTCTTTTTAACCAACATAGCCGCAGGGCATAAAGGGCACTAAATAATGGATGAGAACAAAAAGAAAGCGCTAGGCGCAGCGCTGATGCAGATTGAAAAACAATTCGGTAAAGGCTCGGTCATGCGCATGGGCGATGTGGCCGCTTCGCGCGACATCGATGTGGTTTCTACAGGTTCATTAGGCTTGGACATTGCGCTGGGTTGCGGCGGTTTGCCTCGCGGTCGTGTTATTGAAATCTATGGCCCTGAATCATCCGGTAAAACCACGTTGACGCTGCAAGTGATTGCTGAAATGCAAAAGCTCGGCGGCACCGCGGCATTTGTCGATGCGGAACACGCTTTGGACCCCGGTTATGCCGAAAAAATCGGCGTTAATGTCGATGACTTGCTGGTGTCCCAGCCTGATACCGGTGAACAGGCATTGGAAATTACTGACATGCTGGTTCGCTCCGGCGCGGTTGATGTGGTTGTAGTCGATTCCGTTGCCGCGTTGACGCCTAAAGCCGAGATTGAAGGCGATATGGGCGACTCCCATATGGGTTTGCAGGCGCGATTGATGTCCCAGGCTTTGCGGAAATTGACCGGCAACATCAAGCGCTCCAATACGCTGGTCATTTTTATTAACCAAATCAGGATGAAAATCGGCGTCATGTTCGGCAGTCCTGAAACTACTACCGGCGGTAATGCGCTTAAGTTTTACGCTTCGGTGCGCCTGGATATTCGCCGTATCGGTTCGATTAAAAAAGGCGAAGAAGTTATCGGTAATGAAACGCGGGTAAAAGTCGTCAAGAATAAGGTTGCGCCGCCGTTCAAGCAGGCCGAGTTTGAGATTTTATACGGGGAAGGTATTTCCTTTATGGGCGAACTGGTCGATCTGGGTGTGAGTTACGGTTTTATTCAAAAATCCGGCTCCTGGTACAGTTACGGCGATGAAAAGATCGGCCAGGGCAAGGATAATGTAAAAGCCTTCTTAAAAGAGCATCCTGAAAAAGCCAAAGAAATTGAAACAAAAATCAGGGCTGAGGCTTTTGGCAAAAAAGTTGCGCCTCTTATTGATGAGTCTTTGATTGTTGATGAGGACGAGTAATTCGTTTTGACTGAACAGCCTCATGTTGCAAAGGAAATCCAGGAAGTTTGCCTGCGCCTTTTGGCAAGAAGGGAACATAGTCAAAAGGAGTTGCTGGATAAGTTAGCTTTAAGAGGGTATGACAAGGATGACGTGCTACCGGTTATTGACGAACTGGTCGAGCAAGGTTGGCAAGACGATTTAAGGTACGCTGAAAGCTATGCCCGGTTTCGTATCCGGAAAGGCTACGGGCCTATACGCGTGAGCTATGAACTCAAACAAAACGGCATCGCGGCGCTCGATCTTGAAGATATTGTGCATGAAGAGGCTGGTGGCTGGATGGCGCTGTTGGAACAGGTTTACAGCAAGAAATATCCCGATGACGCTGTGCTGGACCGGAATGAGTGGGCAAAACGCAGTCGTTTTTTATTGCATCGTGGATTTTCCGGCGCAATGATCAGTGCGTTATTTGATGAGTTGAATATTAAGTTTCTCTAGGTTGTGGGTAGGTTTAACGACCCGATTTTTTTAAAAGCATTTATTTATTATGAAAAAGATGACAAGCGCCGAGTTGCGCACCGCCTTTCTGGAATTCTTTCGCGAACGAGGGCATTCCGTGCAGCCTTCAAGTTCACTGATTCCAGGTAACGATCCGACCTTATTGTTCACCAATGCCGGCATGGTGCAGTTCAAGGATGTGTTTTTAGGCCGGGATCATCGCGACTATAACAGGGCCGCGACCAGTCAGCGTTGCGTGCGTGCGGGCGGCAAGCATAACGACCTTGAAAACGTCGGCTATACCGCAAGGCATCATACTTTTTTTGAAATGCTGGGCAACTTCAGTTTCGGCGACTACTTTAAAAAAGAAGCCATACATTTCGCTTGGGATTTTTTAACCAAGGAACTGGAAATTCCGGCGGAAAAATTATGGGTCACCGTTTTTGATGAAGATTCGGAAGCGGAAAAAATCTGGCTCGATGATGTCGGCATAGATAAGACAAGATTCTCAAAAATCGGCGCTAAGGATAATTTCTGGTCGATGGGCGATGTCGGCCCTTGCGGTCCTTGCACCGAAATATTCTATGATCACGGCGCGGACATTGCCGGTGGTCCTCCAGGATCGCCGGATGAAGATGGCGATAGATATATCGAAATCTGGAATCTGGTATTCATGCAATACGACCGTTCCGCTGACGGCTCGTTGACGCCTCTGCCTAAGCCCTCGGTAGATACCGGCATGGGTTTGGAGCGTATTGCTGCTGTATTGCAAGGCGTGCATAGCAACTACGAAATCGATTTATTCCAAAAATTGTTAAAGGCTGCGGCTGCTCTGGCCGGTACTGACGATTTGACGCAAAGCTCATTGCGGGTGATTGCCGACCATATCCGCTCTTGCGCATTCCTGGTCGCCGATGGCGTGATGCCGTCCAATGAAGGCCGTGGCTATGTGGTGCGCCGTATCATCCGTCGCGCGATCCGGCACGGCTATCGTTTAGGTATCCGCGATGTGTTCTTTTATAAATTGGTCGCGCCGCTGGCTGAGGAAATGGGCGAGGCTTTCCCTGAGCTTAAAGTTGCGCAAGCCCAAGTTGAACGCGTTCTGAAAAAAGAAGAAGAGCGTTTTGCCGAAACTCTGGAGCAAGGCATGAAAATTCTGGAAGCCTGCGTCGCCAAAATGGAAGGTTCTGTGATTCCCGGCGATACCGTCTTCCAGCTTTACGATACCTACGGTTTTCCTGTCGATTTAACCGCTGATTTTGCCCGTGAAAACAATCTGACTGTCGATCATGCCGGATTTGAAACGGCGATGACGGCCCAGCGTGACAGGGCGAGGTCTGCAAGCAGCTTTGGCGCCGACTACGATCAGGATATCAAGCTCGACGCCCAGACCGAATTTACCGGCTACAGCCAGCTTGACGATCAAGTTCATATCATAGGCTTATACAAAAAAGGCCAGCCTGTAGACAGCCTGGAAGATGGCGATGAAGGCGTTGTGATTTTAGATAAAACCCCGTTCTATGCCGAGTCCGGCGGTCAGATCGGCGATTGCGGCAAAATCGAAGCGGATGGCGCGGTGTTTGAAGTTACCGACACCCAAAAACAGGGCGGCAATCTGTTCTTGCATAAAGGCAAATTGCTTACCGGAACCCTGACTAACGGTCAATTGTGCGATGCCCGTGTCAGCGCGGAAGACAGAAAAGCAACCGAGCTTAACCATTCGGCAACTCACTTATTGCACGCCGCATTAAGACAAGTTTTAGGCGATCATGTCGCGCAGAAAGGCTCACTGGTTAATCCGGAACGCTTGCGCTTCGACTTTTCTCATTTTGAGCCGGTCACGGCTTCTGAAATCAGCACCGTTGAACGGATTGTTAATGAACAGATCCGAGCGAATAATCCTGTCAGTGCACAAATCATGGCAAAAGATGACGCGGTTAAAGCCGGGGCAATGGCTTTATTCGGCGAAAAATACGGCGATGAAGTCAGGGTGTTAAAAATTGGCGAATTTTCAACCGAGCTCTGCGGCGGCACCCATGTCGAGCGGGCAGGGGACATAGGCTGCTTTAAAATCATTAACGAAACCGGCGTTGCTGCCGGGGTAAGGCGAATCGAAGCGGTAACCGGCAGCGGTTGTTTTGATTGGATACTTAGTCGTGATCAGGCACTTGCCAGTATCGCCGGTTTGCTGAAAAGCGCACCGGAAAAAGCGCCGGAAAAAGTCGAGCAGCTGATTGAAAAAAGCCGGCTGTTAGAAAAACAACTGGAGCGCTTGAATGCAAAACTCGCCAGTTCCGCAGGTAACGAGCTGGGTGCCCAAGCTATCGATGTTGCCGGCATCAAGGTGTTGGCGGTCAAGCTGGAAGGAGTCGATTCCAAGTCCCTGAAAGACATGGTCGATCAGTTAAAAAACAAATTAGGCAGCGCTGCGATTGTGTTGGCGGTCGTCGACGGCGACAAGGTCAGCTTGACCGCCGGCGTTACTAAAGACCGGATGGCTCAAATAAAAGCCGGTGATTTAGTCAATTTTGTCGCTACTCAAGTCGGCGGTAAAGGCGGCGGCAGGCCCGATATGGCGCAGGCCGGCGGCAACGATCCATCCAAATTGGCTGACGCCTTGGCCCAGGTTCCGGCCTGGGTGCAAACGCAACTTGGCGCATAGAAGGTTTTATTAATGGCATTATATGTATACAAATTCGGCGGCACCTCGGTAGGAAATGTCGAGCGCATTAAAGCGGTCGCCGAAAAGGTTAAACAGGCCCACGATCTGGGCGATCAAATTGTCGTCGTGGTTTCCGCGATGAGCGGCGAAACCAATCGCTTGGTTGCATTGGCAAAAGACATGCAGCAGCACCCAAACGAGCGGGAAATGGACGTGTTGTTGTCAACCGGAGAGCAGGTCACCGTTTCATTATTAAGCATGGCTTTGCATGAACTGGGTTGCGATGCTTGTTCTTATACCGGCAGCCAGGTGAAAATCCTGACCGACAGCAGCCACACCAAGGCTCGGATTCGCAAGATAGATGACGAGCGGATCAGAAAGCATCTTGACGAAGGCAAGGTTGTCGTCGTCGCCGGTTTCCAGGGCGTGGATGAGGACAACAATATCACCACATTGGGGCGCGGCGGCTCCGATACCACAGCAGTAGCCTTGGCGGCAGCGTTAAAAGCCGATGAATGCCATATTTACACCGATGTTGACGGCGTTTATACCACCGATCCCAGGGTAGAGCCGAAAGCCCGCAGATTGGATAAAATCACTTTCGAAGAAATGCTGGAAATGGCCAGTTTGGGTTCGAAAGTATTGCAGATCAGGTCGGTAGAATTTGCCGGAAAATATAACGTTGCGTTACGCGTATTATCATCATTTAAAGAAGGTAAGGGCACGCTCATTACCTACGAGGAATCACAAGTGGAAAGTGCTTTAATTTCAGGAATCGCATTTAATCGGGATGAAGCTAAATTAACCATCACCGGCGTGCCTGATTTGCCCGGCGTTGCGTTTAAAATATTGGGGCCGATCGCCGATGCCAACATCGAAATTGACATGATCATCCAAAATATCGCCGATGATGCAACCACTGACTTTACTTTTACCGTGCATCGCAACGATTATCTGCGGGCAAAAAACCTGCTGGATAAAACCTGCGCCGAGCTGGGGGCGAGAAACGTTACCGGTGACGACAGCATCGTCAAAGTGTCGATTGTCGGTGTAGGCATGCGTTCCCATGCCGGTATTGCCAGCACCATGTTTAAGGCGCTGGCTGACGAAAGCATCAACATTAGGATGATTTCAACCTCCGAGATTAAAATATCGGTTGTCGTCGATGAGAAATACCTAGAGCTTGCAGTCAGGGCTTTGCATGCGGCGTTTAAATTAGATCAAGAAATAGAATCTTAGACTTTATTTATAAGAAAAACCTGCTATAATTGCCCGTCTTGGTTGGATACTGTTTAAGAACAGTACGTTTTTAACATACATAGGGAGTAGCCATGCTTATCTTGACTCGACGGGTAGGAGAGACTTTGATGATTGGTGATGAAGTTACAGTCACTGTTCTTGGAGTCAAAGGAAATCAGGTTCGCATAGGTGTTAACGCACCAAAAGAAGTTTCGGTACACAGGGAAGAAATCTACGAAAGGATCAAGAAAGAACAGACTGGGCCAGCCGGCTTGACTGGATCTGAAGAGTAAAATCGTAGAACGGTTTTAAAGAGTGCTTAGGCACTCACCAGCTTTAAGTAGGGTGCGGAGTAATTTAATTTGCGCCTTAATAGCGTTAAGTAAAATGGATTTATGTTTGTTTTTTGGGAGCATCCCTCTCAAAATTATCTCTAAGCACAAGGCTGTAGCTTAAGGGATAGATCATATATATGGAGAGTTGGCCGAGAGGCCGAAGGCGCTCCCCTGCTAAGGGAGTATGTGCCAAAAGCGCATCGAGGGTTCGAATCCCTCACTCTCCGCCATATAGATCATTGATTTTAATCAAGTTTAAAATAATCAATATGGCGAAGATTGGCGGTTAATAGCCGATTACTAATCGTCGTATCAGTTCAAAAGATTCCGTTTCAGTTTTTTATTTCTACTCGCTAGATTCCTGGCGGTTCCGCTACATCAGCTACACCCACCGTTTCAAAATTTTTTGCAAAAACCGCGCGGGCGATACTTTGGCTTGGGTTTCAGCATGGGGATGTGCTTCTGCGTGATGGGAAAATCAATATAAGGATTTCCCCCCAAAATAACTTCCGTTTATGGTTCCCGCGTTTTGAGCTTATCGTTATACACGAGTATCGATATGCAGACCTTCCAGGTTTTAAAAACCTGGAAGGTCTAACTGGCAACGTTTGGAACAGCGGGACGTTTCGAACGGAATAACTATTTCCGGGATGATTTTGCATTATAAATACAATAAGTTATAAGTCGGTCTAGCTCCCTCTCCTGCTGGAGAGGGTTGGGGTGAGGAGAATAAAAACAACCATTTATATCCCCCTCATCCCATCCCAACCTAATCATGCCGGACTATCCTGTCCGCGAATGTAAATCCGCTCCCGGCAAATTTGTCCTTGAGAAAGAAGGGCATACTCTTAGGATTTCGCCAAAAATAACTTCCTCTTATGGTTCCTATGCTCCGTGCTCGTCGTTATACACAAGTGTGTTTCAGAGTCGTCATACCGGCAGGGATGCCGGTATCTAGTGCCATGGACGGTAACTCGGAATTGACAAATGCTTGAACAACGCGAAGTGCTAGCCGACAGATTCACCTCCCTGTGCCTGGGTTCCGGCATCCCTGCCAGAACGACGGTGTCTCGCAGGCGCTGGTGTATAAAGGCGAGCGCGGAGCGTGGGAACGATAAGTTCAGGTTTCGGGAAGTTATTGTGACCGGACCTTTAAGTCAACAGCATTGCGCCTGGGCGGATGTGCCGGGCTGGCGCCCGGCTTTGGATGGGTTAGTGTAGGGTTGCCGCCAAATCTTTAATCAGCGTGTTGAGTAGGCACATGATCTGCATCGGTGTAATGGTCTGTTGCTCTACTGCGGCGCTGATGCCTTGGGCCGCTCCGTTTAGGGCGTGGATGAGCTGTTCTTGTTCTTCTGTCATCGTCCGCTCCTGTTAGCTTAACTTGGCTGGTGCGCTATCGAACAGGTCTATCGGGTTCCAGGCCTTTGCTATCCAGTCGCCCGGCGCTACCAACTGGTTGACGATGTTGCGGAGTCGGCGCAACTGGCCTTGTAGCAATCTTCTGAATGCATTGTTATTTTTTACGATTTGTAAGGATATGCTGTCAATCTGCCTTGATATACTGCTTCGATTTTTGATGCCGATGGTGCCGAAGAGGCCGGTTTTGCGGATCTTGGGTAGGACGGTTTCACAAACCCAATTGGCGAACTTGGGTTTATTAGAACGAAAGATCAGGCGATAAGAACCGGTTTCGTTGATGAAATGGTCTTTTATGGTGGTGAGATTTATCGCCATAAACCGGTTTTCCGGCATGTTTTCGAGGGTCATACTTGAACAAGCAATATCGGGTGCCGCGCAAACATCTTTAGCGTAGAACCGGATTTCGCTGTGTTCGTCGGTGGCAGTGCAAATATCCTGATCGCTGAACTGGAACGGACTGACTAAGGTTTTTACTTGATAAGCCATGTTACACCTCCAGAGTTAAAGCAGGTGGTAACAGTTGGGTACGCAACACACGCTTAACGCGTTGATAGCTGATTTGAAACAGACGGGCAGGGATTGGGTAGCGTAGCAGCGCATTAGCGACTAGCCAGGTTAATAGCTTGTTCATGGGTTACTCCTCTGTGATTAAAGAGACCGCAGCCCTTGTGGTATCTAGGCGGCGGACTGACTTGGGATACCACTACCGCCACAGAGAGCGGCCCGCCCGAAGGCGGCCCAAGCCAGCCCACCATAATGATGATGTTACCGAAACGGTTTTCGGGAACACAAAAATGATAGGCAAAAAATAGCGCATTCGATGCGCCGGCATCTCTGTAAAAAGCGGGGTGGTATTCCCGACTCTCGTTTTTTGCGAGAGCGGGGTTAGGTTAGAGGTAGTTTTTTAGATTGTCAATAAGTTAGTTTTTTGAGGAGGGCAAATGAATGACAACGATATGCATAATGATTTATCTGGAATCAACCACCGCCGTTTAGTTGATCGGCAAACAGATGAATTGATAGGTATCTGTAAAGGCATCCTATTTGATGGCATGGTTAGCTATGACGAAGCCAATAACCTGTTTATCTGGTTTGAAGCCAATCCCAAATCTCGTCATGCATGGCCAGGAAAACAGCTTTATTTATCATTGCGATCAATGTTGAGTGATGGTCAATTAAGTAGTGATGATGAAAAACAATTGTTGATCCTGCTCAGTAACATTATTGGTCTACCTTCAGTTCTCAATTCAGGGAACAATGCCAGTACACAATTACCCCTTTGTGATCCTGCGCCGACTGTCCTTTTTAACCAAAAAGGTTTTGTTTTAACAGGTAACTTTCAAATGGGATCTAGAAGAACAGTCATTCAAGCCATTGAAGAACAGGGCGGAGAAGTTTTTTTTAATAGCGTTCGGTTAGATACGGATTATTTGGTTGTTGGCGATATTGGTAGTAAAGCTTGGATGCATTCTACCCATGGACGAAAAATTGAGAGAGCTGTTGAATTACGTGAACAAGGCCGTGGCATTGCAATTATTTCAGAACAGCATTTTATGGATAGCCTTATGCCCAATGAGTTTCAGCAAGATACATTGATCGAAGCTGCTAACGACAAAGTAACACCATTTTTCACAGCTTTTATGAAGCTCCTGGATGCATTTGAAGCATTGGAGCAAAAAGATATTAAGACCGGTTTATATGAAAACGGCGTTTGTCTGCATCAATGCTTTAAAAACGGAAAGCCGCAAGCTATGCCATCATTCAGCATTGAATTGGATGAAGATAACGAAAAGCCATGGGGCGTTTATGGTTTGTCAGCGCCATTGTTGTTCCATACGCCTGAAGAGGCGCTGGTTGAGTTACTTAGGTTGGCAAATATTTAAGTAAACGTCGGGTATAGCCAAGTAGGTCGGGCAGTGGCACGAAGCCCAACACTTTTCGGCTCCGATCTGTTGGGCTTCCTTGCGTCAGCTCAACCTACAGCACTAGGGGCTTCTCGAACACAACACACGGAATTAGAAAGTGATAAAATTCTTTTTACCATATCTGGGATTTCTCAACGGTGCTGCATACAACGTTCAGCAGACTTTAGAAGGATTTGGATTAACATCTTCAAACTTTATTGAGCGAGATACAACAGGAAAAATAATCGGCAGTTATTGGTCTGCTTCTGAAGCGATAGTCGTTTCATTTGGAGCTTTGATAATTTATTCTTTTGTACTGTTCATTTCTTTGCTTATGTCTGGTTTTGTTCTAGGAAAATGGAAAGGAAGTTTAATCTCCTTTTTTATTATATCCATACCGGGAATATTTAGTGTTGTTGGTTTTTGGCCTCAAATAAACTATATGCCAGATACCTATGTGATTGATGGCACAGGTGAGCTTGGAAGTGTAAAAGGATTCATCCCATTGCTAGCTCTAGGGTTAGTAAGTGGCTGGTCTTTGATTGTTAACGTCTATGACACATTCAAATTAAATGACAAGTTTAGGAACTACTTTGATCACTTCTGGTATTGTTCAGCGGTACTTGCAGGTATTTTCTTTGTGTTTGATTCTGAGGCGAATAGAAACCTACAAGATTTACAAGAAGAAAATCGAGTAAATCGCCAAGCAAGTTTATACTTTTTAGATCAGGTTAAGAATTATGATTCATATTGTCGTGAACATAATATTGAACAAAAAGTCTCATGTAAGTGGACATCTGATGTTCAACAAGTTTTAAATCAATACGCCACTTATGATGAAAAAGTCTTTTATAAGTTGGGGCCAAAGACTAGCAAAGATATTTATAGTCCTCTCTGGGAAAAGGCGTCAGATCAAGATGTTTTAGAAATTCGTCAGGAAATTAAACACTATAATGATACAAAGTGTCCTGTGAGGAACATCGGGCATAACGTTACCCAAAATTCTAGGCCATCAGGCGAATGTCAAGAAGTCCCCGCAGTATTTTGCCACTCATTTCTTGAGCCTCCTAAAGGGCTAGTAGATGAATATATCATTTTACATACAGTCGCTCTTGCTAGTGAGTGTATTGTTCCAGGTTTGGTAGCGTCTAGAGAAAGACAAGAAAAGCTGAGTTTAAAAACGAAAAGTAATTCACTAGATAAGCATAAGCGTTGGCTATTTTTTGTTCTTTTTTCCATTGTTGCTGGGGGAAAAGTCGCTAATTCATCTACAAAAGCCATTGAAGTGGACAAAAGGGCTGAAAATGATAGGCGGCGAATAATTAAATTAATAATCAAAATCTTGAATAGCGCAAAAAAGTTGTTTGTTTGGCTATTGATTACTGTAAGGCAGATTAAAGTTATAAGGTGGATTCGCCGCTAGGCAATCCACCACATTGCGACAGGCTGTCATCGGCGTTGTGCGTATTTGGCGGTTTGCTACGCGAAACCTCCCCACGGGACTACAACTTTAATCCTTCCCCACTTATCATTGACAAGTCTTATAAAATACTTATTATTTGACTTATGAACACGATCAGCTGGAAACCCAAAGCCCTTAAGCAGCTTGAAAAGATCAAGGAAATCGCCATGCGTCAGCGGATTTATACCGAAGCGCAGGTATTGGCTGATTTTCCGAATTGCCAGGGCATTAAAAAGCTGACTAACCATGCCTACAGCTACCGTCTGCGGGTCGGTGATTTTCGGGTGTTTTTTGAGTTCGACGGCGATGTACGTATTATTGACATTGAAGAGGTGAAAAAACGCGATGAGCGCACTTACTAACTACCAAACCATTCTAGGCGACGACGGCAAGCCGGCGTTTGTAGTGCTGCCCTATGCCGATTTCGTAAAACTGCCCGGCGTTGTCCGCCCCGGCATGATTCCGAACGCTGTCGTCGGTAAGCGCATCATGGATGGGGTCAGTATGCTGCAAGCTTGGCGCGAATACTTGATGCTGACTCAAACCGATATGGCGGAACGCATGGGCATTAGTCAAGCCGGTTACGCGCAGATTGAGGCCGCCAAGCGTCCGCGCAAAGCCACGCTGCAAAAAGCCGCCGATGCTTTGGGCATTACGCTGGAGCAGTTTGCCTATTAGATGAATGGCCTTGCTGAAGGTTGGGTTATCGGCAGCGAGCAGGTTGGGCTTTCTTGCGCACTATCGCCTGCATGCCTTGGTATTATCGGCGGCATTCGAGTGATCAGCTTTAGGAAAGCCAATAAACGCGAGGTACAGCATTATGAAAGCCAGTCCAGAATCGATTGATAATGACAACCCGGAATGGTCCGAAGAAGATGTTAAAAACGCCGTGCCGTTTTCCGCCTTGCCTGAATCGTTACAAACCACGCTACGAAGCTTAAAAGGACGCGGTAAGCAACAGTCACCCACCAAAGTGTCCACCGCAGTGCGTTTCGACCGCGATGTGCTGGACGCATTTCGCGCCACCGGCCACGGCTGGCAAAAACGTATGAATGACGCGCTGAAAGAGTGGCTTAAAGAACATGCCGCTTGATTAAAGCAGTAAGGGATTCGCCGCAAGGCAATCCACCACATGACGACAAGCCGTAATCGGCGTTGCGCGAGTATGGCGGATTGTTAGCACGAAACAGTCCAACAGCTTTTATTCAAATAATACCGAGCCTATAATGAAACGCTATTAAACTCACACAGAAGTTAATAAGCCATGAATCCAACCGACCAGCTACGTTTTGCTATTAATGATCGCATCAATAATATTGATGTGAGTCCGGCACACGTTTCTTTGGCTTTGCTGGGCGAGTTTCAAAAAGAAGTGAGCGATTTTTTAAAAGGGTCAAGCCGTGATGTGGACCCAGCCAAGGTTATGGTTTCGATAGAGGATGGTTCGCTGGCTATTGTCGCCACCGGGTTGCTTGCTGCAAGCTCTCTATGGGCTGATCTTGAACATCTAAAATCTCCGGATTCTCTTGGTTTAATCGATCCAAAACGCGCAAGCGTGGTTGAGCGTTGGCAGGCTGCCGCTCAAAACAATCCGCACAGGGGCTATTCGGTTGCAGATAAATTGACTCAGGTGTCTTTTTTCTCGATCGACTCAACCTCCAATTTCCGCAAGATTGAAGATGTTTGGGTGCATGTAGAAAAATATTTGCATGGCACTGTTGTTGATATGGGCGGGAGCACTAAGGCTAACGTCCACCTTAAATTGGAAAACGGCGAAACGCTGGCCATTGCATCTACTCAGGATAAGTTGGCGCAAGGCGAACAAAACCGTTTATATCGTCCTGCTTTGCTTCAAGTTACCGCTGAGGAAAATTTACTGACCAAGAAGTTACGTAATTTGATCTTGCTGGATTTCGAGGCACATCAGCCCAGTTATAACGAGGATGAATTCAATCTTATGGTGGAACGGGGAACTAAAGCTTGGGCTGATGTTCCCGACGCAACGGAATGGTTAGAAGCCCTGCGTGGAGGGCATGTGTGATTGTTCCTGTTCTGTTGGATACCAGTTTTCTGATTTCGTTAGTTGATCGTAATCGCCCTAATCATGAGATAGCCGCCCAGTACTATAAATTGTTACTGCAACAACAATCGCCGCTCTATTTTTCGGCTATCGTAGCCGCCGAACTTTCCATTAAGCAGCCGATTACTGATTTTCCACTCAAAATTTTTCGACAGATCCCATTCAATATTCCTCATGCAATAGAGGCGGCTCACCTATGGAATTTACTCGGCGGACACGATAATGGCGATAATCGGTCAGTAGTTCGGGATGATGTGAAGCTAATGGCGCAAGCCTTGCACGAAGACATTCCATTTATTTTGACGGAGGATGTCTCGACGCTTTATAAGTATTGCGAGCGATTGAGGGCTTTGCACAAGCTGAATATTAGAGCGATAAAATTGGCGGATGGCTTTGATTTTTACGCATTTCGAACAGATGGGCAGAAAGGCATTGAGTTTACATAGAGTGAGCAGGCCAACCGTGCCGGACGGCGCGTTGACTTAACGGCAGCACGATGGTTAAACACCGGAGCAGGTCCTGCATTCGATTTAAAAAACTAATAAACTAAGGTTAAGCACTATGAAAGCCAATCCGGAATCGATTGATAATGACAAAGCTGTAAGGCGGATTCGCCGCGAGGCAATCAACCACATTCCGAGCGGCGATAAATCCACCCAGTCCGCCGATATTATCAAGGCCATCCATTTGGCCGAGACTTTGGAGGATTGAATTATGAGCGAAAAAATCAGCGTTTCCACGTTGCCGGTCTTCGATATGGCGAATTTGCTCGACAGCGATGAAGCTATCAGCGAATACCTGTCCCAAGTGCTCGATGACGGCGACAGTGACGAATTGCTAAGTGCTTTAGGTTATATTGCCAAGGCTAAAGGCATGGCGATGATTGCCAAGGAGTCGGGTCTTGGCCGTGAAAGTTTGTACAAAGCGCTTTCCCCCGGCTCACAGCCACGTTTTGATACGATTTTAAAAGTGATTAAAGCGCTGGGGGTTAAGCTGCATGCTGAGCCAGCCGCGCACCATATCTCGTAGATTTTGGAAGCAGCGCGTAGGTCGGGCTGAGGCACGAAGCCCAACACTTTTCGGCTCCGATCTGTTGGGCTTCCTTGCGTCAGCCCAACCTAGTGTGCCCGGCATGGGCTAAAACTTGTTATCTGAAAGGAGATAACCGGAAGTAGTAACGACAACCGTAGCGAAACGCAAGGGGGAAACCGCGAGGCCATCCTGAAAGAAGCGCGTAGCAAAAGCA
>Ga0208789_1000712_pt1 | contig 26290 bp, 24 predicted proteins | sample Methanotroph_Enr_FD_187368 | JGI IMG/M metagenome (GOLD analysis project Ga0208789, IMG submission 187368) | Enriched soil microbial communities from Old Woman Creek wetland in Ohio, USA - Methanotroph_Enrichment_5 (SPAdes) (version 2) | ecosystem: Environmental > Terrestrial > Soil > Wetlands...
AAAGTTCGTCCAGTTGTTGTTCGGTCAGTTCTAGGGTAATCATGGCTATTCAGTACGTTAATCGCAGGCTCTTTTTTACAATATTTTCGCCAACTGTAAAACCGAAAAATCGACCGTTCGGAGTATACAATTGTCGAATAGCTTCTTCCGGCGTTAGCTTAATTGGCTTGCCACGAACCAAGCAGGTTATGTAAGGCGCTGGTTTTTTGGCGGTTTCTTTTAGCGAAATAGTGGATTCAAGCGCTTTGATTTGTTCGGGTTTGAATTGGCTGAGTTTGTAAGCGCTGTCTTTAAGCAGTTCGGCAATGGTGACTGTCATTTGTTATTTCTTGATTTATATTAGTAGATGAGCGGTATTCGTTAATAGTCGATTCGACGCCAAGTACAGTGCGATGGCTGTAGTTGCAAGTATGGCTCGGCTCGGTTGTTAGTATACTGAGATTGTCTGGTTGTTACAGTAGCTTGGAAACCTGCGATAACCGTTATGATTTAATGGGCTAGAAACCACGATAAGCGGCATGATGAGGCAAGAACTCTGTGTATTGAATAGCGGAGAAGAGCTACTTAGGGAGTAATTTAATTGGTCGGGACGACAGGATTTGAACCTGCGACCACTTGTCCCCCAGACAAGTGCGCTACCAAGCTGCGCTACGCCCCGATAGTGAAATAAAGAATTTAAAGCTGAAAGGATTGTGAATGCAATCCCCAATAATTCAATGCGGCAAATTGTACTACATTTTGCCGCATTCGATGAAAAAATCTACTTCAGCAACTCCAGAATTTCTTCCAGCTCGCTAACCATTTGATGAATCAACTGTTTGGTGCGGGTTGAATCTTCTTTGGCGTCATCACTGCCCAGATGAGCTCTGGCGCCACCGATAGTGTAGCCTTGCTCATACAGTAATGATCTTATTTGTCGGATCATCAACACATCATGACGTTGATAATAACGGCGATTACCGCGTCTTTTTACCGGGCTAAGCTCGGTAAACTCTTGTTCCCAATAGCGAAGTACATGAGGTTTAACTCCGCATAATTCACTGACTTCACCGATGGTGAAATAGCGTTTTGCCGGTATGACCGGCAGTTCATTATTATTACTCGGCTCCAGCATATGCTTCCACTCTGGCTTTTAATTTTTGACCTGATCTGAATGTTACCACGCGGCGGGCGGTTATGGGGATTTCTTCGCCTGTTTTTGGGTTTCTGCCGGGACGACTGCTTTTGTCGCGCAGTTCGAATTTTCCAAAACCGGAAATTTTTACCTGCTCACCGTGTTCCAAAGAGCCCTTAATTTCCTCAAAAAACATTTCGACCATATCTTTTGCTTCGCGCTTGTTTAAGCCAAGCTCGTCAAACAGCCTTTCGGCAAAATCTGCTTTAGTTAATGCCATTGTTAATCCCTCAGCTTTGCACTTATTTTAGTGGTCAATGTTTCTAACAGCCGGCTAAATATAGCATCTATTTCAGAATCTGTTAGTGTTTGTGAAAAATCTTGCATGATTAAACTTAAAGCCACGCTTTTGCTGCCTTCTTCGACACCTTTACCGCGATATATATCAAAGACTACTATGTCTTGTAAGGTCTGTTCGTCACAGCCTTTAATGCAATCTATTATCTCGCTGACAGCGACTTCTTCCTTAACAATCAAGGCAATATCCCGGCGTACCGAAGGATATTTGGATAGTGGCCTGAATTTCGGGGCTTGTTTATTCAGCAATAAGTCCTGATCCAATTCAAACAGGAAAACCTGGGTATCAAAGCCTAACTGTTTTTCCAGCGTCGGATGCAGCATGCCTAGCCAGCCTATTTTTTCGCCTTGTTGCGATAAGATTTCAGCCGTTTGTCCGGGATGCAATGCCGGGTGCTTGGCTGGGATAAATTGCACGTCACAACCGGTTAACGAAAATAGGGCTTGCACATCGGCTTTAACGTCGAAAAAATCGACTTTTCGGGCAGCAACGCCCCATTGCTCGGAATAGGCGCTACCCAAGGCCAGGCCGGACAGCATTTTTTGTTGTTGCGTATTGCCGTCTTTATTGGCAAAGCGCAAGCCGGTTTCAAAAAAACGGACTCTGTTTTGCTGGCGATTGGTATTGTGCAAGGCTGCTTTTAACAATCCGCACCAAAGAGTTGTACGCATCACCGACAAGTCGGCGGAAATCGGGTTTTTTAACCGGACAACCTCGTCGTCGGGAGCAATGGCTTGCTGTATGTCTTCGTCGACAAAGCTGTAGGTAATCGCTTCCTGATAGCCTCGGTCAACCAGCAAATCCTTAGCGCGATCCAGGTCCAGTACGGCTTCGGTGGCCTTGCCAAGTTCCGAGCGCATCAGCAAGCTGCTGTTCGGCAAGTTGTTATAGCCTACAATGCGGGCTATTTCTTCGATTAAATCGGCTTCAATGGCAATGTCGAACCGGCATCCCGGCGGGGTCACGGACCAGGCATCCTGTTGTGTTTGTACGGACATACCCAAGCGTTGAAAAATATCGACGACTTGCTCGTCTGCCTGGGCAATACCCAGCGTTTTCTCCAGTCGTTGCTTTCTAAGCAATACGGCTGTGCGTTGCGGCAAAGTTGATGCGGTTGTTGCTTCGGTAATTGCGCCGACGCTGCCGCCGGCAATGTCGACAATCAATTGGGTCGCGCGCTCTATCGCGCGTGCTTGCAAGGTCGGATCAACGCCGCGTTCGAAACGGTGCGATGAATCGGTGTGCAGGCCGTAGTTGCGCGCTTTGCCGGCAATACTCCGCGGATTGAAAAACGCACATTCCAGAAACACATCTTGAGTATCGTCGCTGACTGCGGATTCGCTGCCGCCCATTACGCCGGCTAATGCCAAGGCTTGCTTGTCATCGGCGATAACCAGTGTTTCATTGTCCAGTTTAATAGTCTGGCCGTTTAGCAAGGCAACGCTTTCATCGGTCTTAGCATAGCGTACATTAATGCTCCCGGTTAATTTGGCGGCATCGAAAGCGTGTAGCGGTTGACCTAGTTCGATCAGTACGTAATTGGTGACGTCGACCACTGCACTCAAGCTTCTGACGCCGGAGCGGCGTAGGCGTTCCTGCATCCATAATGGAGTTTCGGCTTTAGGATTTACGCCTTTAATTAAGCGGCCCAGATAGCGCGGGCAAGCATCTGTCGCTGCTACTGATACATTTAAAATGTCGGTATGGCTGACAGCGGCTGTTTCAACCGGCGTGGCAGACCAGTCCATTTTGTTCAGTACGGCGACTTCGCGCGCAATGCCTTCAATGCTCAGGCAATCGGCCCTGTTTGGGGTCAAGTCGACTTCGATGATGTTGTCGTTCAGCGACAGGTAGTCGCGTATATCAACGCCTACCGGGGCATCGGCAGCCAGTTCCATTAAGCCGTTGGCGTCGGCGGCCAAGCCCAGCTCTTTTTCGGAACACAACATGCCGTAGGATTCTACGCCGCGAAGCTTGGATTTTTTGATTTTAAAGTCGCCCGGCAATACCGCGCCGATCAATGCCGCAGGAATTCTCAAGCCGACGCGGACGTTGCTGGCGCCGCAGACGATTTGTAATGGTTCTGCCTCGCCTACCGCAACTTGGCAAACTCTTAGGCGGTCGGCATCGGGATGTTGTTCCATGGCAATGACTTCGCCGACGACGACTCCGCTGAATACTGCCGCAGCAGGCGTGACCGAATCGACCTCAAGGCCTGCCATGGTCAATTGCTCGACTAGTTGTTCGGTGCTTATTGCTGGATTGACATATTCTCTTAACCAGGCTTCACTAATTTGCATGACTCAAGTTTTCCCGTGTAACGACGACTTATTTAAATTGTTCCAAAAATTTAAGATCGTTTTCAAAAAACAATCTCAAATCGTTAATGCCGTAACGCAACATTGCGAGGCGTTCAACACCCATGCCAAACGCAAAACCGCTATAAGTCTCGCTGTCGATATTAACCGCTTTAAAAACTTCAGGATGTATCATGCCGCAGCCCATCACTTCCAGCCAGCCGGTATGACTGCATACACGACAGCCTTGGCCACCGCACATTACGCATTCAATATCGACTTCTGCGGATGGTTCGGTAAAAGGGAAATAGGATGGTCTAAAGCGAACTTGGATGTCTCTTTCAAAAAAAGCACGCAAAAATTCGTAAACTACCCCTTTCAAATCGCCAAAACTGACATCGGTATCAACCAGAAAGCCTTCGACCTGATGAAACATCGGTGTGTGGGTAATATCCGAATCGCAACGATATACGCGACCCGGTGCAATTACTTTCAACGGTGGCTTTTCCGATTCCATGACCCGGATCTGTACCGGTGAGGTATGAGTTCTTAATACGGTATGGGCATTAAAATAAAAGGTATCGTGCATCGCCCTGGCTGGGTGATGGGCAGGAATATTCAATGCTTCGAAATTATGATAATCGTCTTCGATTTCAGGTCCTTCAACGACTTGAAAGCCGACGCCGGCAAAAATCTTGGAGATTCGGCGCAATGTAGTTGTAACCGGGTGCAAGCCGGCAACAGTCTGGCCTCTGCCCGGAAGGGTAACGTCGATGCCTTCGCTGGCTAGCCTTGCTTCTAACGCGGCATTTTGCAGTAGATCTTTTTTGGCTTCCAGTTGCTGTTGGAATTGATCTTTTGCCTGATTGATGACTTGGCCGACAGTACGTCTTTGCTCAGGATCGAGCGCACCGAGTTCTTTCATCTGAAGGGTAAATAGCCCCTTTTTGCCGAGATAATGGACACGAACCAGATCGAGTTGATTTAGGTCTTGTGCGTCGCGAAGCTGCTGTAATGCCTGCGCGAGAATTTCTTCTAGGGTAGCGGACACGGTTTAGCTCGCTGTAATAAGATGGGAGGAGTTGTATTTATCGGGAAAGGGGTAAGACCTTAATCCCGCCCTCCCCAAGGAAGGGGAGGGGAAATAGCGGAATTTTAGTTAACTAAAATTCCGGTCGTTCCTTAAGGTTTGCTTTGGTGTTCCTTGGCAATTTTCGCAATTTCCGCAAATGCGTTAATGTCACGAACTGCGATATCAGCCAAGACTTTACGGTCGATCTTCACGTTGGCTTTAGTTAAGCCATTGATTAGACGACTGTAAGAGATTCCGCTAAGGCGGGCTGCCGCATTGATACGGACAATCCATAAGGCACGGAATTGGCGTTTTTTCTGCTTGCGGTCACGGTATGCATACTGACCGGCTTTGATTACCGCTTGCTTGGCAACGCGATATATCCGGCTCCGTGCGCCATAGTAACCTTTTGCTTGTTTTAAAACTTTTTTGTGTCTTGCTCTGGCTGTTACGCCGCGTTTAACTCTAGGCATTATCTACTTCCTGATTAACTGTACGGCATCATACGTGCAGCCATGCGCACATCTGATGGATGGATAGTTGCCGCCGCGCGTAACTGTCTTTTTCTCTTAGTCGATTTTTTAGTCAGGATATGACGTCTGTGGGACTGACCACATTTAAAACCGCCGTTGCCTGTGCGTCTGAAACGCTTGGCAGCTCCGCGGTTAGTTTTGATCTTTGGCATTTGTTTGCTCCAATTAATTAAAATAAATCCCTGAGTTGTAACCCAGCAAGGCAAAATGCATGGCCCTGAAAAATTACTAGCGTCATTTGCATGGCACTTAGCAGCTCATCCTGTGCTGCTGTAGAGATGTTGCAGTACAATATCTCTACGGTTTTCGTTGTAATTGTGTTGCAGTTATTTTTTCTTTTTTGGGGCCATAACCATAACCATCTGGCGGCCTTCCATTTTTGGGAACTGCTCAACGATTGCGATGTCTTCCAAATCGGTCTCTATCCGCTTTAGCAGATCCGCGCCAATTTCCCGATGAGCCATTTCGCGGCCGCGGTAACGCAGGGTGATTTTGGTTTTGTCGCCGTCATTAAGGAATTTGATTAAACTTCTCAGCTTAACTTGATAATCCCCTTCGTCAGTTCCAGGCCTGAATTTGATTTCCTTGACCTGAACCTGCTTTTGTTTCTTTTTGGCGATGGCCAGTTTTTTGTTTTGCTCAAACTGGTATTTGCCGTAGTTCATCACCTTACAAACCGGAGGATCCGCGTTCGGCGATATTTCTACTAAATCCAGGTCTGCGGCGTACGCAATTTGTTTGGCTTCATCTAATGAGATAATACCTAACGCTTCTCCGTCAGGACCCGTTACCCGCACCCGTCTGGCGGTGATTGAGTCATTCAGGCGCGTTTCATCTTTTTTAGCAGCGATATCCTAATCCTCCAAAATTATTCATTTTCTGCCTGCGATCTCTTGTCTCAACCGTTCGGTAAAGTCATGGACTGACAGGCTACCTAAGTCATCACCTTTCTGCGTGCGCACCGTAATGCTTTGTTGTTCTAATTCTTTGTCACCAATGATGACAAGATACGGTACGCGCTGCATGGAATGCTCGCGGATTTTAAACCCGATCTTCTCATTTCTCAAGTCAATTTTCGCCCGAATGCCTTGTTTTTCAAGGTCTAGCATGATTTTTGAAGCATATTCGGCATGCTTGTCGGTAATATTAAGTACGACTACCTGTACTGGAGACAGCCATAAAGGGAAAGTTCCTGCATGCTGTTCGATTAAAATACCGATAAAGCGTTCCAGCGAGCCGAGTATCGCTCTGTGCAGCATAACCGGTACTTGTCTTGATCCGTCTTCGGCAATATAAGTAGCGTCGAGACGGCCCGGCATCGAAAAATCCACCTGAATCGTGCCGCATTGCCAGACTCGCCCGATGCAGTCTTTTAGCGAGAATTCAATTTTAGGGCCATAGAAGGCGCCTTCGCCCGGCTGTAAATCCCATTTCAATCCTTTGGTATTAAGCGCCAGTTCCAGGGCGTTTTCCGCCTTGTCCCAGACCGAATCGTCGCCGACGCGATTTGCAGGGCGCGTGGATAATTTAATAATAACTTCTTCAAAACCGAAATCTTTGTAAACATCGAACAGCATATCGATAAAGGTCGATACTTCGTCCTGAATTTGACCTTCGGTACAGAAGATATGTGCATCGTCCTGAACAAAGTTCCTGACTCGCATCAAGCCATGCAAAGTGCCGGAAGGTTCGTTGCGATGGCAGGAGCCGAATTCCGCCAGGCGGATCGGTAAGTCGCGGTAGCTTTTAAGGCCCTGATTGTAAATCTGCACATGGCAAGGGCAATTCATCGGCTTAATTGCGTAATCGCGATTTTCAGAATGCGTGGTGAAAATCATGTCGCCGAATTTTTCCCAGTGACCGGATTTTTCCCATAAAGAGCGATCTACGACCTGAGGCGTTCTAACCTCGCCGTAGCCGTTTACCCGTAATTTTTCGCGAATATATTGCTCAACCTGTTGATAAATGGTCCAGCCTTTTTCATGCCAGAACACCATGCCGGGAGCTTCTTCCTGGGAATGAAACAAATCCAGTGTTTTTGCCAATTTGCGGTGATCGCGCTTTTCGGCTTCTTCCAGACGATGCAGATAAGCCTGTAAATCTTTTTTGTCGCCCCAGGCTGTGCCGTAAATGCGTTGCAGCATTTCATTGTCGGAATTGCCGCGCCAATAAGCGCCGGCGATCTTCATTAACTTAAAGACTTTTAACTTGCCGGTGCTGGGTACGTGAGGGCCGCGGCACAAGTCGGTGAATCCGCCCTGTTCGTACAGAGATAAATCTTCATTGGCTGGGATGGATTCGATAATCTCGGCTTTATAGGATTCGCCTAGATTCTTGAAAAACTGGACCGCCTCATCACGTGACATTACTGAGCGGTGGACAGGGTGATCTTCAGCCGCCAGCTGCTCCATCTTTTTCTCTATTGCGCCCAGATCTTCCGGCGTAAAAGGTCTTTCATAGGAGAAGTCATAAAAGAAGCCGTTTTCAATAACCGGCCCGATGGTTACTTGCGCTGAAGGGAATAACTGTTTGACGGCCTGAGCCAATAGATGAGCGGTTGAATGGCGGATAATGCTAATGCCGTCTTCATCCTTTGCGGTAATCAGTTGCAGGGTTGCATCCTGATCGATTAATGCGCTGGCGTCGACCAAGTTGCCGTTAACCTTGCCTGCCAAGGTCGCCTTGGCTAGTCCCGAACCGATAGATGCCGCAACGTCCATTACTGTTACAGCTTGGTCGTATTCTCGCTTGGAGCCATCGGGAAGAGTGATTACCGGCATTTTTTATCTGCGTTTTGTGTCTACAATAAAAAAAAAGCACTGCGGTGCAGTGCTTTAGATGTTTGGTAGGCACGAGTGGACTCGAACCACCGACCCCCACCATGTCAAGGTGGTGCTCTAACCAACTGAGCTACGCGCCTGAAGCTTATTTAACTTCGAGCCGCGCATTATACCCATATATTTTTATTACGCAACTTTCTATTGGCTTTGTTCGATAAAATTGAGGCAAAAAAGCCGAGATTTTGATGTTGATCAAAGGCGTAATGCTCGTATTCAAAGCGCTCTTCAATCAATTTTAAAACAGGTTCTCCGTAGGCTTTTCATCGGACTGATCGGAATCAATTGCCGAGCTACCGGATGGGGATGAGTATCTGGTTGGCACACGATCCGCTTGGAAGAACTCCCATATTCCGTCTTTATTTGCAGCTTCCGTTAACAGGCCGGTCTGAGGATTTATAAACGCTTTCACTATGCCATCCGGCATGGCAAGAGTTGTCTCCGGCGTATCTTTTAGAGCTACCCGCATAAACTCTATCCACATCGGTAATGCCGCCACGCCCCCGGTTTCAGCGTTTCCTAGCGGAGAAAAGTCATCGAATCCGACCCATGCAGTGGCAACATTCGATTGCGTGTAACCATTGAACCACGCGTCACGCTGCTCGTTTGTGGTTCCGGTTTTTCCTGCAAGATCTTGTCTACCCAATACTTTTGCGCCAGTCGCCGTGCCGTGCTGAACGACGTCTCTTAATAAGGAGTTCATCATGAAATGGATTTGCGGCGTAATAATTCTGGGCGCGTATTCACGCTTTAATGCTTGGCTGCTATCGCACGAAGGGCAGGCCACTTTGGGTTTGGCCTGATAAATGACTTCGCCCTCATTGGATTCAATGCGCTCGATAAAATAGGGCTTGACCAGGAAACCGCCGTTAGCAAATGTGGCATAAACCTGCGCCATTTGTAGAGGAGAGGCATAACCGCTACCTAGCGCCAGAGACAAGGTCCTGGGTATTTGTTCTTCAGTGAAGCCGAAGCGCAACGCCGTCGCTACGGCTTTTTCAATACCCATTTCTTTCAATAAGCGTATGGATATGATGTTCCTTGAGTGAGTTATGGCCGATCTGATGCTGGTTGGGCCATAGAATTTCTTGTTGTAATTCTCCGGTCGCCACTCGTTTTCCTGGCCTGGATTGTCGATCACGATCGGCGCATCGTTGATAAGACTGGCGGCGGTGTAGCCTTGCTCCAGAGCTGTCGTGTAAATAATGGGTTTAAAGCCTGAGCCCGGCTGTCTTTTTGATTGGGTGGCCCGATTGTATTTGTTGCGGAAAAAATCGAAACCACCGGTTAACGCTAAAATGGCGCCATTGACCGGATTTAACGAGACAAATGCTCCTTCCGCTTCGGGTACTTGGGTTAAAGCCCAGGTATTATTCGGTAGTTGACGGATACGGATAATATCTCCGGCTTTTAATGGTGCTCCGGTAGAGTTGCCGGTCCACTTAATATTTTCCCACGGTATTTCAATGATAGTGCGATCTTGAAGGCTGGCTGTTGCGAGATTGTCTTTTACCCGTAAAACTCTGGCGGGCAAAGTATCGCCGATGGCAGGGAGTTCGTTGAAATTGCCTGCTTTGTTAATGCGTGAATGGCGATAACCGTGGCGCTCGTCATAAGCATGCAAAGCATGGCTAAGTGACTGATTCGCTGTTGTTTGCAGCGTGCTGTCGATTGTCGTATAGACTTTGAATCCCGACGTATAGGCTTGCTCGCCGTAGAGTTCGAAAAGTTTTTGCCGCACCATTTCAGCTAAATAGAGCGCTGATATCTCAGGTATAACCGGTTGCAGCTTTGCGGTAGAGGGTTGCCGGGATGCTGACTCATAGTCTTGTTGGCTGATGTGGTTAAGCTCAAGCATACGGTGCAAGACATAATTGCGTCTTTCAATTGCTCGCGCCTGGTTAGTGATAGGGTTGTAAATAGAGGGTGCTTTAGGCAGGCCGGCAATCATGGCGTTTTCGTCCAAGCTTAGCTCAGTTAATGATTTGCCGTAGTAGACCTGAGCCGCGGCAGCAATGCCGTAAGCTCTATGTCCCATAAAAATCTGGTTTAAATAAAGTTCCAGAATTTTATTTTTCGGGTACTCATGCTCTATTTTTAACGCCAGCATGATTTCCTTTAATTTGCGGGTATAGGTTTTTTCGTTGCTGAGTAGGAAGTTGCGGGTGACCTGCATGGTGATAGTGCTGCCGCCCTGTTTTTTCTGGCCGGTTAAGGCAAGTTGCAGCCCTGCGCGAAGCAAGCCTTTAAAGTCGACGCCGGAGTGCTGGTAAAAACTGTCATCTTCTGCGGCGATGAAGGCGTTAACAAGTTGCCGGGGGATTTCTTCTATATTAACCGGTATGCGTTTTTTCTCGCCGAATTGAGCAATTAATAAATTATCTTTAGTGTAAATGCTTAACGGCGTTTGGTATTGAACATTATGCAGCGTCTTAACATCAGGCAGCTCGGCCAAGAGCTTGTGGTATAAAAAATAACCTGAAATTGCCGCCCACAACATTATGGTCATACAAAAAACAGCAAACCATTTTAAAATTTTAGCCACAAATGATCCTGGGAAGCGGTACGGTAATGATAAAAGCGTATGCGTTTAATACGAGATACGTTTTAGTTAAGCGCCGATTGAAATAGTTTTCGCCGTAGATAAAAAGCAACAGATCGCACAAATAAATTGAACATTTTAAGCATCAAAATAAAAAAGGCTACTATACTTTCGCGAGCAAATAAGTTCTGTGATGGTTGACTATAATCGGCAATAGCATCTGTGCAGCAGATGGCATATTGCAAGAGAGACTACTGACGATTGCATGGATGTAGGCGTTTGAGTAATGCAGGGCGATTATCTATAGGCCGCATTGCAACCGATTAGTTGCATAAAACATCACGTTTTTTAAGGGTTAGTTCATGAGTTGGTTTAGACAGAAACAGAGCGCCGTTCTTGGTATTGATATTAGTACGGCGGCTATAAAATTGCTCGAATTGAGTAAAGTCGGCGCTCGTTACCGGGTTGAAAGTTATGCTGTAGCACCTTTACCCCAGGATGCTGTTATTGATAAGAATATAGCAAATATTGAAGTAATAGCTGCCGCGATAAAAACCGCTTTAAAGCAATCCGGAACAAAGTTAAAGCAAGCTTCCGTCGCTGTGGCCGGGTCTTCGGTGATGACCAAGGTTATATCGATGCCGGCTTCTTTATCCGATGATGAAATGGAAGAGCAAATATTAGTTGAAGCGGATCAGTATGTGCCTTATTCACTTGATGAGGTTAATTTCGATTTTGAAGTGCAGGGCGAAAACGAAAATAACCCCGAAATGGTTAATGTGCTGCTCGCTGCGTCCAGGAAGGAAATTATTGAGGATCGTGTTGCGGTGCTGGCAAAAGCGGGGTTAAAAGCCAAGATTGTCGATGTTGAAGCCTTTGCGATGGAAAATGCATTTACCTTGTTGATTGATCAATTACCGGATGCCGTAGACGGCCAAACGGTTGCTATCGTGGATATTGGGGCAACCGTGACTGCTTTAAATGTTTTATATAATTCCCGTACTATATATACAAGAGATCAGGGGTTTGGCGGCAAGCAGCTGACCGAAGAAATTCAGCGTCGCTACGGCTTAACTTACGAAGAGGCGGGTTTGGCAAAAAAGTTGGGCGGATTGCCGGACAATTATACGGTTGATGTGCTTGATCCGTTTAAAAGAGCAATGGTTCAGCAAATTCAGCGGTCAATACAGTTTTTTGCTTCATCCAGCGCGAATAGGCGCATCGATAACCTTATCCTGGCAGGCGGCTGCGCATCGATACCGGGCATCGACAAATTGGCTCAACAAACCATAGGCATGCCTACCGTTATAGCCAACCCTTTTATTAATATGGCTCTATCCAATAAGGTAAAGCCCCAGTCATTGAGCAATGATGCTTCGGCAATGATGATTGCGTGCGGGTTGGCATTGAGGAGCTTTGACTAATGGCAAAAATCAATTTACTTCCTTGGCGTGAAGAACTGCGGGCGCAGAAGCAGCAGGATTTTATAATAGCTATTGGCGTGGCGGTGCTGTTTACAGCAGTTATTCTTGCCGGCGTTCATCTATATATTGACGGACTGAAGGCGTATCAGGAGCAAAGAAACAAAATAATACAGGATGAAATAGCGTTGCTGGATATAAAAATTGCCAAAATCAAAACTATTGAAGAGCAGAAAAGTAAGCTGCTGACAAAAATAGAGCTGATCCAGAAGTTACAGGAAAGTCGCCCGCAAATAGTGCATTTGTTTGATGAGCTTCCCAGAGTTACTCCTGATGGGGTTTTTCTTACCAAATTCACCCAAGTGGGTGAAGCTCTGGCATTTGAAGGCAAGTCGCAATCGAATGCGCGTGTTTCCGCTTTCATGAGAGCCATTGAAGCTTCGGTTTGGCTAAAAGTGCCCAAGCTCGATGTGATTCAGACAGGAGGAAAAGTTAATTCCGAAAGTAAAGTTAATTCCGAGCAGTTGAGCGATTTCGTTATGCATGCAAACCAGGGTAATCAAAATGCGGACGCCGCGGCCGGGGCGAAGTAATGAATTTATCGGAAATTAATTGGGATTTTAATGAGGCGGGGACTTGGCCGTTACCTATAAAAGCGGCAATGATCGCAGTTATATGTGCGCTGGTTTTCGGTGCCGGTGTTTACTATGACACGCTTGATCAATTGGCGGCGCTGGATGCCGCCGAGAAGAAAGAGCTGGAGTTAAAGCAGGCATTTGAGACAAAGCAAAAAAAATCAATCAATCTTCAGGATTACCAGGATCAATTGGCCCAAATTGAAACGGAATTGGCGGATATGATCCGGCAGATGCCCACGGAAGAAGAAGTTGCAAGCCTGCTGATCGACATTTCTCAAACAGGCTTGGCCAGCGGCTTGGAATTCAGGTTATTCAAGCCCGGTGCGCCGATCCGGAAAGACTTCTATTCGGAACTGCCCATCGCTATTGAAGTGATTGGTAGATATGAGGAGTTGGGTTTGTTTGTGAGCGGTTTAGCCTCATTGCCCCGAATTGTTACCGTGCATGATGTTCACATTGTTCCTGAGGGTAAGGATGGCGGTAAGGGTGGAGAAATGAGGATGACGGCAACGGTGAAGACTTATAACGAAAGTGGCGATGCTGCAGCGCCGGCAGCGGGCAAAAAGAAAAGAGGGCAAAAGTAATGGAATACAATAAATTATTGCCGTCAAGCGGCATGCCGGCGGGTATCCGGAACCTCGCCGGCTCCCCGGTTACGTCATCCACATCATTCCTGGCAATCATAATCTGGATAACCGTTACCGTCTTGCTGACGGGGTGCGGTAATGATGATGTTTCCGATTTAAACCGCTATATCTCGGAAGTTAAGGCCAGGCCTAAAGAGGCCATTAAACCTTTGCCTGAAATCAAAGTAATTGAGCCGTTTATGTTTAAGCCCGAAGGTCTGCGCGATCCGTTTAAGCCATTGGAACAGCCTGAACAAACAGAGGGTGTAGATGTTTCAACGGGTACCGGTATAAAGCCGGATACCACACGGAGAAAAGAAGAGTTGGAGGCATTTCCTTTGGATGGATTAAAAATGGTGGGCACCGTGAATATGAAGTCGAGCTTATGGGGGCTGGTAAAAGCCAGCGACGGCACAATTTACCGAGTTAAGGTTGGAAATTATGTAGGCAAAAATTATGGAAAAATTATACGGATAGTCAGCGATAAAATTGAACTGATGGAAATAGTCCCTGATAAACAGCCGGGAACGTGGCGTGAACAATCGGCTTCGATAACGTTGACAGAGTGATTTTGAGGATGAAAATAATGAATAATAAACAAGGCGGCGTTATGGCAAATACTCACAGGACGCAGGGCGAGACTTGGCGATCGTTATGCGTACATGTTGGGCTGGGACTATTTTTATTTATATTTCAAATTGCATCTGTTAGAGCCGAAGAGCCGGCATTATCGGGAATAGATTTTGCGACGCAAGCGGGCGATAAGTTACAGATTGAAATGCAAATGACCGGCCCTGCCGTCGCGCCCAAAGTATTTAAGACAGATAATCCCGCGCGTATTGCCCTGGATTTTCCCGGCGTAAAAAATGCTCTGGCGAAAAAAATGTACCCGATAAACCAAGGGGCGGCGAGCAGTGTTTATGTGGTGGAGGCCGCCGGTAGAGTCCGTGTTGTTGTTAACTTGATTGAAGCAACACCGTTTGAAACCAAAGTGCTTGGCAATAAAGTGCTGCTGACGTTGACGCGTGCAAAAGCGGTGATGCCGTCACAGCTACCGCTACCGAAACCCGTTGCCGAACAGGCACCGCCTCCTGTTTCCACAAAGGCGACAAAGGCAGCTAATGCAATGGCTGCTGCATTAATACCGGCACAGGATATTAGCGGCTTTGATTTTAAGCGAGGCGATAAAGGCGAAGGACGCATCTTGGTTTCTCTCGCTAATCCCAACACGATTGTTAACTCTAAAAAAGAAGGTGGAAAGGTCGTTATAAACTTTTTGAACACCCGGTTACCGGCAAGTCTGGCTAAACGCCTGGATGTTTCCGAATTTGCAACGCCTGTTAAGTTTATCGATACGGTTTCGTCCGATCAGCAAACTACCATTACGGTGACGACGCAAAATGATCTTTACGATTATTCCGTATTTCAAGCGGAAGGATTATTAACTGTTGAGTTTCGTCCGTTAAGTAACGAAGAGAAAGAGGCTCTGGATAGATCGCGTACCAAGTATACCGGCGACAGGTTGTCTTTAAACTTTCAGGAGATTGAAATACGTAGCGTTATTGCCATTCTAGCCGAGTTTACCGGACAGAATGTGGTCGCCGGTGACGATGTAACGGGTAGCATCACCTTAAAACTGGACGATGTGCCTTGGGATGAGGCCTTGGACTTTATTATGATGACGAAGGAGTTGGGTAAGTATGAGTCCGGCAATGTCACGCTGATTTCAACATTGGACAAAATTAAGGACTATAAAAAGAAACAACAGGAAACCGAGAAAGTCGTTGAGCAATTAGACCCACTGGTTACTGAATATATTAAGATCAACTATGCCAAGGCGGAGAATTTTAGAAATCTATTGAATGGAGCCGATACCGGTGCTTTTGGCAGTTGCGGGGTGAGCGATGCCGCGGGTGGCGGCTCATCATCCGGCGGTTCCGGCTCCACGCCGGCTGCTCCCGGCGGCGCTGGCGGGGCCGGTCAAGGCGGGGAAGCCGGAGGCTCGGCGGCAGGGGGCAATAATGAAAAGTTTGGCCTGCTTTCTGTACGTGGGTCGGCCATTGTCGACGCCAGAACCAATACCTTGATTGTTCGCGAGACGACAAAGCGTTTGGACGAGATTAAGAAGTTGATACGGAAGCTCGATGTGCCTGTGCGCCAGGTGATGATTGAGGCGCGGGTTGTTATTGCCAATGATAATTTTACTGAAAATTTAGGCGTCAAGTTTGGCGTGGCAAAAGAGGGTATGGCGGGTTCTAACAAGGCATTTGCTATAGGCGGGACGCAAGTTGCCGGAACTGCCGGCGCAGATCCCACTACGGTAGCCGGAATGCGGAAACCAACCGATTTGCTGGTCGATTTAGGAACAACGGCAATAACGGGTACCCCTCCGGGCGCGTTGGGAATGACGCTTGCCAGGGGGGCCGATTATGTGTTGAATCTTGAACTTCAGGCCTTGCAGGCTGAAGGGAAAGGTGAAATAGTGTCCAATCCAAGGGTAATGACCATGGATCGCTGTACGGCGGTTATGACGCAAGGTGTCCAAATTGCTTATCAGTCGGTAACGGTTACGTCGGGCGCTACTGTGACCACAGTGACTTATAAAGATGCTGTTCTTGAGTTAAACGTAACGCCGCAAATTACTCCGGGCGGCTCAGTGGTTATGAACTTGTTGGTCAAAAAGGATGTTCCGAACTATGCAAATGTTACTTCGCAGGGTAATCCGACTATTGATAAAAGAGAGGTTAAAACATCGGTACTCGTTGAAGATGGAGAGACCATTGTTCTAGGTGGCGTTTACGAAGGCGCGGAATCCATTGCCAAGAAAAAAATCCCGTTCTTTGCCGATTTGCCGGGGATTGGATTTTTATTTACTAACTCAACCGAGCAGAAAAGCAAGCAGGAATTGTTGATTTTCGTCACGCCAAAAATCATGAAAGATAATGTAGCCAGCGATTGATTACTTCTACTTGGAGCAAAAAGGGGGCATAATGCCCCCTTTTTTAATGGTTTAACCCGCAGGAAGGCAGGTCATGACGCAATCGGAAAATATATATTTAGTTGGCCTCATGGGTGCTGGAAAAACCACAATAGGACGACAGCTGGCAAGAGCGCTTAAGTTGCCTTTTTATGACAGTGACAAGGCGATTGAAGAAAGAACCGGTGTGGATATTCCAACCATATTCGAGTTTGAGGGAGAAGAAGGGTTCAGGGATAGAGAACAGAAAATGATTCAGCAATTAACGCAAATGAACGGCATTGTGCTGGCTACTGGCGGCGGCGCGATTTTACGCGAAGAAAATCGCAGGTTATTAAAAGAGCATGGTTTTATTGTTTATCTGAAATGTTCGGTAGAAAGAATTTTGGAACGGACGCGCAGAGATACACAGCGTCCGTTGCTGAAAACGGATAACCCCAGGGAACGGATAGAAACTTTGTTCGCTCAGCGCGAGCCGCTGTATTTGTCTTGTGCCGACTTTAAAGTTGACACCGGCATCATGCAAAGCAAAGAAGTAGTCAGCCGTATTTTGGAAAAATATAACTCAATTAATCGCTAATAGCGCAAGGCGAAAACGTTTTTGCCTTACGCCTTTTTTCTCCGTTTAAATCAGTGTCGTCCGTGTTCTATTAATAAATATGAAAAAATTACTGGTTGAATTAGGTGACCGTAGTTACCCGATCTATATAGGCTCTGAGTTATTAAGCCAGCCTGAGCTATTCAAAAAACACATAAAATCCAAGCAAGTCGTCGTAGTTACCAACGAAACTATTGCCCCGTTGTATCTGGATACGGTTTTAAAGAATTTGCAGGGGTACACTATCGAAACAGTGATACTGCCCGACGGCGAACAATTCAAGTCTTTGGATTTTGTAACCAAGATTTTTGATAAACTGCTGGCCTGCAAGTTTAGCCGTAACGCCACCTTGATTGCGCTAGGCGGCGGCGTTATCGGCGATATGGGCGGCTTTGCGGCGGCCTGCTATCAGCGCGGCATTCCATTCATACAAATACCCACCACGTTATTGGCCCAGGTTGATTCCTCGGTAGGCGGCAAAACCGGAGTTAATCATCCGTTGGGTAAAAATATGATCGGCGCCTTTTATCAGCCGCAATGCGTTATCGCCGATGCCGACGTTTTAGATACCTTGGATGATCGCCAATTAGCCGCCGGTTTGGCCGAAGTGATTAAATATGGCTTGATCAGGGATGTTGAGTTTTTCGAATGGTTGGAAAACAATATCGATGCGTTATTAGCTCGAGATAAGCAAGCATTGGCTTATGCGATAGAACAGTCGTGCATTAATAAAGCCGAAATTGTCGCAGAGGATGAAACCGAAACCGGTATCAGGGCGACGTTAAACTTAGGCCATACTTTCGGTCATGCGATAGAAACCGGCTCCGGTTACGGCAGCTATCTTCATGGTGAGGCAGTCGCCATCGGTACCTGTCAGGCAGCCGACCTTTCCGGAAGAAAAGGCTGGCTAAATGAGCAGGATGTCGCGAGAATAATCGCTTTATTTAAAAAAGCCAAGCTGCCGGTAGAGCCGCCGGAACAAATTGATCCTGACCGGTTTTTGGAATTGATGGCGGTAGATAAAAAAAATGTAGACGGTCAAATCAGGCTGATTCTGTTAAAAAAAATCGGCATCGCAACATTGCCCGTAGACGTAGCTCAAGAACTATTGGAGATGACGCTTAAAACCTATGGTAGAAGATGATACTTTTACTTATCATGTGAAACAGCAAGCCGTTAATCAAAGAGATACGGCGGCGCATTCCCTGATAACAAAAGAACGGACACAGAAGCTTGATTTACTAATTCATCTGCTTTCAAACTTGCCTCAAGCTCTGGTCGTCTGCGGTCCTGAAGGCATTGGTAAGACGACATTGCTAGAAGTTTTGCAGCAGCGCAAAACAGAGGTATGGCGCTATTGTCTGGTTCAAGGTAATGCCGACTTAAGTTTTGAGGCGGTCCATGGGCAGTTAGCCCAAGCTCAGTCAAGCCGGCTGGGCCGTAATGAAAGCCAACATAAGCAAACCGTATTGATTGTTGATAATGCGGGCGAATTAGTTCCCGGCCTGATCACGGCAATCATTCGATACGCCACGGTAAATCCTGCTTTAAAAGTGATCTTCGCCTTAACGCATGACGAATTGCAAGTGAAACGCGGATCGGATCGTGCGATTGACGATTGCCATATTGTCGAAATCCCGCCGTTATCGGAAAAGCAATGCGGTGATTTTTTGCAGTATCTGTCGGCAAAACCCTACGCAAACTTGTCGTTTAAAGCAATCGGCGAAAATATGATAGCGCATATCTACCGGGAAACTCACGGTGTTCCGGGAAGAATTATCGCCGAGATATCCGGTTTATCCAGTGCTAAGCAGCATGGAAAATTGAAATGGGTAATTGCGCTTGTTGTTGCAAGCGCAATAGTTATAGCGTTTGGCTTTCAATTGTTGGTATCCCCAGCAAAAAATAATAAAGAAATAGCGGCTCCCGCTGCTGTTGAGCATAAAGCGGAAAATACTGAGGTTGTGCCTTCACGTCCGGCGGCTCAGATAATGCTCGAGCTGCCGCCTGCCCGGCCAGCTCCCCCCCCGCCGCCAGTGCCGGTCAATGAAGACAAACAACAGAAGAGCGCCTTAGAGCCTTCGGTTGAAATAAATACACACAAGAATGATCAACTGCCGGTTGCCGCGATAGCCAAACCCGAGCTAGACAGTCCAGCCATTGTTAAGCCGCTTCCTATCGATACGCCCCGTGCTTCGGTTACAACAGGGCCTGAATCATCTAAAGCACCGGCTTTGGCCGCTCCTCCTGCATCCATGCCGCTTGAGACTTCGCGAGAAAAACCGAAGCAATCGGAGTTAACGGGTAAAACGGGCAATGATGTTGATCTTTCTAATCCCGGTAATCCGGCAACAGCCACCCAAACCAGACCCGCTAGTGTCGCTGTGGTTGAACAGAAACCGGCCAATAAGCAAGCCGATGTTGCTCCGCAGAAAACAGCTGAGCAGCTTTGGGCATCGCGAGAAAAATTGAAACAGGTAGAGTTAAGCAAAGCGGCTAATAGTGCAGGGCAAACACCCAACAATCTGCAATTAATCCAAATACCGCAAAAACCCGTAGAAGTTGCGCCGGCTCATGGCGAGCAATCGATAGCAACGGCGCCGCCTCTACAAGCAGAGCCGGCAGCAGCATTGGCGCAACCGACAGATAATTTCACTCTGCAACTGATGGTGTTATCGAAGCAATCGTCAGTTGACGATATATTTAGAAAACACCCGGCAATGGCCTCGGATATTAGAGTCATTAACGTGGTGGTCAATGGCAAAGAGAAGTTCATTTTAGAATACGGTTCATATTCCGATACGGTGTCAGCCAATCAAGCTCGGCAGTCCTTGCCATTTGAATTTCGCAGGGCGCTGGTGAGAAAAATAAATTCGGCAAAACGCCAATAATACCCATAGGGCAAAGATGACCGTATGCTTTGCTATGCGCTAAAACACAATAGACTTTAAACCGGAACAATTAAATCCATGACAGTATTAAAAAACGATACCTTTATCAGAGCGCTATTAAAACAACCTGTGGAGTACACGCCGATTTGGATGATGCGCCAAGCGGGACGTTACTTGCCGGAATACCGGAAAGTTAGGGAGCAAGCCGGCAGTTTTTTAGACCTGTGCACTAATCCAGAATTAGCTTGCGAAGTCACCCTACAACCGTTAAGACGCTTTAACTTTGATGCGGCGATTCTGTTTTCGGATATTTTGACTATTCCCGATGCAATGGGGCTGGGGCTTTATTTTACCGAAGGCGAAGGTCCTAAATTTACCGATCCGGTCAGAACAGCGGCGGACGTGAATAAACTGCCGATTCCCGATCCGGAAACGGATTTGCGTTATGTGGTGGATGCGGTCCGGCTGATAAGAAAAAACCTGCAAGGCAGCGTGCCGCTAATCGGCTTTTCCGGCAGTCCCTGGACGCTGGCAACGTATATGGTCGAAGGCGGCAGCAGCAAGAGTTTCCAAAAAGTTAAGGGCATGATGTATGAACAACCCAAGTTGATGCATGTCATGCTGGATAAGTTGGCGCAATCGGTCGCGGCCTATTTGAATGCCCAGATTGAAGCGGGCGCTCAGGCGGTCATGCTATTCGATACTTGGGGCGGCATGTTGACGACCGAAGATTATGCCGAATTTTCTTTATACTACGCCAAGCAAGTCAGGGCGCAGCTTAAAACCGATGTGGGCGGTCAACGGATTCCGTCCATCCTGTTTACCAAAGGCGGCGGGCTTTGGCTGGAAACTATGGCCGACTCCGGCTATGATGCGCTGGGCTTGGATTGGCAAACCGATATACAGCAAGCTCGCGCCAGAGTGGGGCAAAAAGTCGCCTTGCAGGGTAATATGGATCCGGTTTCGCTGTATGCCAGTCCTGACGTTATCACTGAAAAAGTGAAAATCATTCTACAAAAATACGGTTCGGGTTCAGGTCATGTGTTCAATTTGGGGCACGGTATCTTGCCCGATATGAATCCTGATCATGTTAAAGCGATGGTTGATGCTGTGCATGAGTACAGCCGGGCTTATCATCAGCCATAGGCAGTCAATATAATCCAATCAATAGAGAGGTTGTGACCATGAAAATATTAAAAGTTTTTTTTGCGATCGGTCTGCTTGCTGCCAATGCGAGCATTGTTAAAGCCGAGAGCTTGGATAAGCCTATCGATATCGTCGTTCATAGAAGCCCGACCTGCACTTGTTGCGGTAAGTGGCTGGAATATTTGAAAGAAAATAACTTTAATGTGGAAGACGTTGTCACCGGCGATGTACAGCCGATAAAGGATAAATACGGCGTTACCAGGGAAATGGCTTCCTGCCATACGGCTATCGTCGACGGCTATGTTATAGAGGGGCATGTGCCTGCCAATGACATTAAAACACTTTTGAAAACCAAGCCTAAAGTTGTCGGGATAGCCGTTCCCGGTATGGTTAACGGTAGTCCCGGTATGGAAATGGGCAATACAAAAGACGCGTATAAAGTGATGAGTTTCGATCGTGAAAATCATGCCAAGGTATTTAACAGCTACGAAGGCACACAATGATACTGGCCGGTGATGTAGGCGGAACCAAAACCATCCTGGCCTTGTTCGAGGCCGATGGCGATGAGGTTAAATGCATAAAAAAGGAGCTGTTTTTCAGCGGTCACTATCCAACATTTACCGAATTATTGACATCGTTTTTGACTGGCGCGGATTGCGGGCAGATAGAAGCTGCTTGCATCGGAGTGGCTGGCGTTGTTGAAAATGGCCGTTGCGAAACCACCAATTTGCCTTGGATACTCAGCAGCAAAGAAATTGGCGAGCGCGTTAATACCCAGTATGCTTGGCTATTGAATGACCTGGAAGCCACCGCATGGGGCTTGCTGAATTTACCGGAGCACAATTTTGTCGAATTGAACTCCGATGCGCAACAGCAGCAAGGCAACATTGCCGTGCTTGCCGCCGGAACCGGCTTGGGAGAAGCGATCATCGCATGGGATGGAACCCGGCATCATGTGATTGCCAGTGAAGGCGGACATACCGACTTTTCGCCTAATAACGAACAGGAAATAGCCTTGCTCAGGCACTTGATGGAAAAATACCCGGAGCATGTCAGTTGTGAGCGGCTGATATCCGGTGAGGGCCTGATCAACATTTATCAATTCCTCAAACACATCAACTACGCAGAAACCAACCCTGAAACCGAGCAGCATATAACCGTGCGCGATCCGGCTGCCGTCATAGGTGAAGCGGGCGTTGCAGGAACCGATGCGTTATGTGTTGAAGCATTGGAACTGTTTTGCCGGTTGTATGGTGCGGAATCAGGAAACTTGGCGTTAAAGTGCCTGCCATACGGCGGCGTTTATCTGGCTGGCGGCATTGGGGCAAAAATCCTGCCGGTATTGCAGCAAGGTGAATTTATGCGCGGCTTTCTGGCTAAAGGGCGCTGCCGGGCCGTATTGCAGAAAATATCGGTTAAAGTATGCACCAACCCCGAGGTTGCCTTATTGGGCGCATTAAGTTACGCAAAAGATAGGATAGGTTAACGCAATGAAAATCGGCATTCCCAAAGAAATAAAAGATCAGGAAGGTCGGGTTGCAATCACACCCGACGGCGCACATCATTTAATCGAAAAAGGGCATCAGGTCTTTATTGAGACCGATGCCGGGTTAGGTTCCGGCTTTAGCAACGAGCAATATCAACAGGCCGGGGCGCAGATGGTTTCAACTGCCGAGGCTTGGGCTGTTGACTTGGTGGTTAAAGTAAAAGAACCTTTGGAGCCGGAATACCCATATCTGGATAAGCAGATAATTTTTACCTTTTTTCACTTGGCGGGGGTGACGCCTAGCCTGACGCTGGCGTTGTTAAAAAAAGGCACAACGGCGATAGCTTACGAAACGCTGGAAGACGAACAAGGACGCTTGCCTTTGCTTGCGCCGATGAGCGCCGTTGCCGGTAATATGGCGACGCTGATGGGCAGTTATTATCTTGCCAAGTTCAATCGGGGTAAGGGCGTGCAGTTAGGCGAGGTGTTAGGCAAGCGGCATGGTAAAGTCGTGATTATCGGCGATGGCGTTGTCGGACAGCATGCCGCCCAGGTAGCCTGCGGCATGGGAGCCAATGTATTTGTCGCCGGTATTGATCCGGCGCATATGCAGGCAATAAAAAGCACTATATTGCCGGATGTGGGGTTCTTTTTATCGACTCCTGAAAATATCGGCGAGCATGTAAAAGATGCCGATTTAGTGGTCGGAGGCGTGCTTATTCATGGCGCCAAAGCGCCCAAAATAATTACCGAAGACATGATAAAGTCGATGGTTAAAGGCTCGGTTGTTGTCGATGTCAGCATCGATCAGGGCGGCTGCATAGAAACATCGAAGCCGACTTCTCATACCAATCCGGTATTTATCAAGCATGATGTCATACATTATTGCGTGACTAATATGCCCGGCGCATATCCCAGAACATCAACCATTGCCTTGTCTGATGCGACATTGCCTTATGTCCTGAAAATAGCCGATGCAGGTAAAGAGCTGTTAATATCCGATAAAATACTGGCGAAAGCGATTAATACCTATGATGGTAAAATCACTTGTAAAGCCGCAGCCGAAGGGTTAGGGATGTTGAATGACTATCAGCCAATAGCCAATTTTAGATAGTTTTACAGTCGTAATTTAAGGTACGATAAGCACCAAAGCCGATGTAGCTCAGTTGGTAGAGCAACTGATTCGTAATCAGTAGGTCGTGGGTTCGACTCCCATCATTGGCTCCATTAAATCAAATGCTTAGAGTATTTTGTTTTAAGCCTTTTTGTTGTATGTAGTAAATTTGTCACAGCTTTTTGCATTTTCCGCATACCCTTGAAGATGCTCGCTCGACAAATGGGCGTATCGTAATACCATCGATAAATCAGCCCATCCCCCCAGCTCTTTCAGAACATGCACCGGGGTACCATTTTGAATGTGCCATGATGCCCACGTGTGTCGCAAATCGTGCCAACGAAAATCAACAATACCGGCCCGTTTTAACGCTTTACGCCATGCGTGATTATTCGCACGGGTCACTGGTTCACTCTCATATGTGAATACATACGTAATGTGTTTCCCGATCTGCTCTTTGATAATGGCGCAAGCTTCGGTATTGAGCGGCACAGCTATTGCCTTTTTTCCTTTCGCTTGGTCAGCATAAATCCATGCACAGCGGCGCGTCATATCGATTTGTTCCCATAACAAGCCGGTAACATTGGATTCACGCAAGCCAGTGGCCAGTGTGAATCTCGCCATGTTTTGTAGGTGTTCTGGCAATTCTTTCAGAAGTTTTGCAGCTTCATCATGGGTAAGCCAGCGTAACCGCTTCTTTGGTTCTTGCAATAATCGCACAGATGGCACGGAGTCCAACCATTCCCAATCATTCTTAGCGCGATTGAGTATTGACCGAATTAAAGCCAGCACACGATTTACAGTGGCATTGCTTACACCACTCTTTTGTTTGATTTGCTTGATTCCGTCAATCATGGTCTTATTTATTTCATCAAGGCGTTTATCATTAAGATGTTTGTGCAACCAGCGCAAATGACCTTTATCATCTTTTAGGCTTTTCTTGTGGCTTTGCTCGTTCACCCATCTTACAACCGCTTCTTGCCATGTATGCCGGGGGGTATCCTTAAGATTTTTTACCCGCCACGCCTCAGCTTTCAATTGATCATGTAGTTCTTGCGCCTCCTGTTTTATTTTAGTCCCAGCAGTTTGTTGTACTCGTCTGCCGTCTGGTGTGGTGAATTGGATCCACCACGTATCCTTGCGTTTGTAGATTGACATTTTTTTGCCTCTTGCTGTTTAAATCCGTCAATCAATCGCAATTCTCGCCGCGTATCAGGATACAACCCACTCACCCAGTCAGCAAGATGCTCCTTGATAAATATCCAACGCTTTCCGACTTTGCGCCCAGGGACTTCTTTGTTTTTTGCTTTGCGCCTCAACACCTCGGCATTCATCTTTAAAAATTCAGCAGCCTCTTGCAGGTCAAGTGTAATCATATCGATTTGGATTTGTGCTGACTAAACACATCATAATAGTTGAGCATATGCTTACCCACGCCGCGTATGCATCAGACCAAACATGATTACGCCGTTTATCGGCGTTGATATGTACGGGGACGTTCTTTGATAATCTTTTTCGACCGGTTTTTTCATAAATTCTCGATTTCAAAATCGTTTTTGGCGATTGATTGGGTTGTATCCTCAGACGGCGTTGGGCATGTCCAAAATGATAAAAATTTTGCCGTCTTACAGTGTAAATAGCGGATCCTTTGCTAACACAGAGTCCCTTTTAAGCAATTCGCAATCAATGACAACGTGATTTTACTGCTGAACTGGCTCTGCTTTCGCAGTCCTCTAAGAGAAACTGTAAAACTCAAATATACTTTGTCACAAAAAAAGCAGTTAATCAGATCAAAAGAGCGCGAAAAAAACGTGCCTTTGAGGGCTTTCAATGAAACTTAAGGTTATTCCGGTAAAAAAAACGAATAATTGCACAATACCGGGGTGGTACGCCTTTGTTTACTAGGGAAATGGGCTTCTTGTTCAAGCCAAGCTTCTAACAGCTCGTGAAATAAGCCCAGCTTCGGATGGGGTTGATTTTGACGCTGATAAACACATCGATTACAGCTTGAAACGCTGGCCGGCGCTCATCCGTTACACCGAAACCGGCGATTTGCCCATTGACAACAACCCTGTTGAAAACAGCATTCGTCCGATTGCCTTGGGCAAAAAGAACTGGCTATTCGCTGGCTCGGAACGCGCCGGACAACGGGCGGCAGTTATTCAAACCTTGCTCGGCACCGCCAAGCTCAATGGCCTCGATCCGGCTGCCTGGTTGAAAGACACCTTGGAAAAGCTCCCCGCCTGGCCCAACAGCCGCATCGACGAACTGCTGCCTTTCGGTTCTGTCGATTAAATCATAGCGGGAACGGTCTCACTATGTGGTGGGGCTGTGCGCTTACGGTGGAACAGGGATTAGGCCTTAATCCGTTTGAGCCGTCTGTGTTTGTGTTCAGCAATCGCCGCCGTGACCGGATTAAACTGCTGTTCTGGGATCGCAACGGCTTCTGGTTAATGATTAAACGTCTGGAGGCTGACCGGTTCCGTTGGCCGAAACAGGACAGCCTGATGATGTGCATATTCTGGCCCAACTTGAACACCCATTCTGATCTAATCTGAACACGTATTCTGATTTAACTTGAACACTGATTCTGGTTTCAAGCTGAACACTTTTCTGGATTTTCCAGAATCGGTGTTCAAG
>Ga0208789_1000713_pt1 | contig 26279 bp, 19 predicted proteins | sample Methanotroph_Enr_FD_187368 | JGI IMG/M metagenome (GOLD analysis project Ga0208789, IMG submission 187368) | Enriched soil microbial communities from Old Woman Creek wetland in Ohio, USA - Methanotroph_Enrichment_5 (SPAdes) (version 2) | ecosystem: Environmental > Terrestrial > Soil > Wetlands...
TTGGTGTCCCGTCGCAGTTGTCGGCTTCGTCAGTTACCACTTCAATATCGGGTGTTGGAATCTCACTCATACACTCTACATTGATCGGTGAAGGGTTGCTGGCCGTCGGATTAGTGATGTCATCCACATTGATGGTCTGATAAACACTAATGCCATTGCCCGAGCAATCGGTCACGCTATAAGTGCGGGTAACGGTCACCACATCGCCGTCACAGGTTGCGCTGGTGATGTCATCGCTGACAAATTCTACGTTGACAAACCCTTCGCAGTTGTCGGCTTCATCAGTAACTACCGTTACATCAGGAATGGGAATATCGCTGAAGCATTCTACATTGACTGTTGCGGGATTGCTGGCAGTCGGATTGGTAACGTCATCAATAGTATAGGTGTATGTCCAATACGAAACATTACCCGCTGCATCCGTATAAGAATATGTATAAACCCTCGTGCCTTCACAAATAAGTGGATCAGGGTTATCTACTGTGCTCACTAAAACGCCCGCTACCGATCCGTCACAACTGTCGGTTGCAGCCGGAACTGTTGGTGCCGTTGCATCAGCAATACATGAAACCGTAGAACTTCCATTCGCAGCGACCTCGGGAGCAGCCGTCTCAATGGTTAAACTTGCAGCCGTAGAAGTTGCCGTCCCACAGATATTGCTGACTATCGCATAATAACTCCCGGCATCTGTTAAAGCAACACTTGAAATGGTATACGTTGCAGCCGTTGCTCCTGAAATCAGATCACCCGTTGAAGGTATCCCCTTATACCATTGATAGGAAAGCGGAGCAGATCCGGAAGCTGTTACTGAAAAACTTTGATTGCTGCCAATACAGGCTTCAATGACATCTGTTGGGTTTTCCGTTATAGCAGGTGATGTATTTAAGGTTACTGTTACCTCAAGCCTTGCCGTACTTTCACAACCAGAAACAGTTTGCGAAGCAAAATAATGATTGCCGTTTATAAGCATGGTGGATGAAGCTAATAGAGTCCCTCCAACTGAAGCATCGTACCATTTTATTTCAGTTCCGGTTGCAGTTAAATTTGCAACCGTTGGGTTATTTCCGGAACAGAATGTTTGCGATGCTGTACCAGTAGGTGCTGAAGGAGGGGTACAAGCAGAGATCAATAACGATCCTGTCCCACTTGTTGAAGCTGATCCGCTTGTTGCTGTAACAGTAAAAGGATAGGTTCCTGGTAGGGAGGCGACAGTTGTTGATAATACCAATGAAAAACTGTAAGGATTTGCATTACCAGAACTGAATGACGCTGGTGAAAAAGTAACTCCTGCTGGTAATCCAGAAATTGATAATGATACTGTAATCGAACCACTACCCGCCCCAGCAATTTTAACACTACTAGCATAATTCGCACTTCCGGCAATGCCTGCCGTTAAAGCACCATTTTGAGCTCCAATGTTAAAATTTGATAACCCTACTGCATCGGTAAACATCGTACTCGCTGTCAGCCCCGAAAGTTGCCCGGTGGCTGTCAGGAAAAGGGTTGTGTTGAGTTCGATGTCATCAACATACCATGCTGATGTAATGTTGCCAGCGGAATCCGCCAGAACGGTCCACGCATCATGGGTATGGATCGGAAGATACCCTCCGATCTCAATATGAATGATGTAAAGTACCACGGGTTCTCCGGCCTGAAATCCGGTTCCGGTGATTAATACCGTTTCGCCGGGCGAATAATCTAACTTATCCGTCGTGACTGTCTGCGTCCATCCCGCAGTGCTTGTTCCCAGTATCATTACCAGGAAAAGCATTGCGTAAAGAAGGAGGTTTTTCGTGAATAGTGGTTTTGGTTTCATGGCTGGAATATTTTGTTTAGGATATTCGTTATTGTCCGTTTAAATATATTGGGTCATTAATAACTGTATTCTATCGCTGGTCCATATTGTAAAAAAATAAGCAGGTTCCTGTTCATATTTTATATTCGTTTAATCTCTGAAATGATATTAAATAATGGCATTCAAAAAAAAATAAAGGCCTCCCTTTCCTGAAAAAAAAGTTCCCCGCGTCACATTAAACTCTGCTTTCCTTAATCTAATACAAACTTTTTATTATTGATTGTATGATGTTTATGATTTTATTTAGAATGCTTCTATGCTGAAATTTTGAGCAAAAAAAATCATACCACAGTAGGTGATATGTCCCAGACCTTATGTTGTGTTGTAAAACATACGCATTCGGTTTTGTAACGATAATTCTACATATATAATCTCCGGCTATTTATAATCGTTCTTTGTTTTTTATTTGACCAAATATAGGATGGATCATATTTTTTTCCAAACATATTAACAACTATTTTTCATTTTAATTTAAATGATTGATCGTAGCCTTACAAGAACAGGTTTGTTACTAGAAATCTCAGGCCCTAAGAGGAGGGCGCCTGTGCTTTTCAGACGACCGTAGTCGAAGGGCGGGAGTGTAGATTCCGAACAATCGCCCTACCCTTGCGCCCGGAGGGTAAGCGATCGCAGCCGATGGTTCGCGGAATTTTAGTTCCTGTTTTTCTGGATTAATTGCGACTAATCAACTAATTAGTCTGTCCATAAACTTAGTGTTTCGGCTATAAAGTTCTCTCGCCTGAGGTGAGACGAGGCACCCGAAGCTGTAAAAACCAGTCATCCCGACAATTCATGTCGGGATGACTGGTTTTTTCAGCAAGGGTAACGAAGAAATCGGACTTTATAGACAAACACTAATCAACCCAAAAGCCCCTTCACCCCCGCCTTTCCGGCAATGAAGTCTTTAAGATAATAGGGTTCGAAATAGGCCACGTTTTCAAATTGGCTCATCAGGAAAGCCCGTTCCGCAAGGGGTATCATGAATTGCGCTGAAGGCACTGAGGCTTGAGGGAAAAGAATGCCGGACATCCCTTCGAAGGTCGGTTTGCACTTCTCAGCGCCATCACCGGCACATACAATGGTGTGTTTTTGCTGAAAAGCCGAAAAAGTATTGAGGTCAATAATCTCCGCTACGGGTTGATGAATGGTTTCGTTGGTGGCATCGTAGAGGGCCATATAGACCTCCATTCTTCGGGCATCAATCATGGGACAAAACAGGCTGCCCTCAGGAACCTCGCACTGCACGGACATCCCATATGCCATGGCCTGCAACGTGGAAAGTCCGATCATGGGTTTTTCGAGTCCGTAACAAAGGCCCTTGGCTGTGGATACGCCAATGCGAAGTCCGGTATAGGAGCCGGGCCCTTTGGAAACCGCGATGGCATCCAGATCGTGCAGCGAAGTGCCACTCTCTTCAAATAATTTACTGATCAATAGTGTGAGCTGCGAAGAATGCTGATTGGTTTCATGCGCTTCCTGCAGCGACAGCAACACGCCATCTTTGCCCAATGCTACCGAACAAATGCTGGTGGCTGTTTCAATGCATAACAGGAGTCCCATGGTTACTTTTCTTCGCCTACGAACAATTCCTTTTTATCCACCTTTTCAACCTTATCGCCATCCTTGAGCTTGCGCGTAATGGCTGTGTAGGGAGCCGATACCACTTCATCCCCCTCTTTCAAACCTTCGAGGATCTGGATATAGGTATTGTCCTGTATGCCGGATTTTACTTTCTGCATAACCACTTTCCCATCGCGATATACAAAAACATATTCGGGAACAGCCTCGCCCTTTTTATCCTTCACCTTTACGACCTGATGGCCTCCCTCTTCCTGCACCGTCTGCCCTTCCTTTTTCACTTCCTCTTTCTTTTTGGTGGTGTCTTCACGGGTGGTTACCGATTGTATCGGGATCGATAAAACATTCATCTGCTTTTCGGTTTGAATATCTACTGTAGCCGACATTCCCGGACGGAAGGGAGAAAGATTGGGCTTGTCCGCAGGAATCAGATCTTCGTACGACTCGCGCAGAATGCGGATTTTAACATCAAAGTTTGTAACCTGATCGGTGGTCAGACCGGTAACGCTGGCCGAATTGGCGATTTCTGTCACGATCCCCTTGAATTTTCTGTTGAGATAGGCATCCACTTCAACCAGGGCGGTATCGCCGAGATTACAACGCACGATATCGTTTTCGTTCACACTCACCTCAACCTCCATTTCGCTGAGATTGGCGATGCGCATAATCTCTGTTCCGGCAAACTGTGAAGTTCCCACCACACGTTCTCCCTTTTCGATATTCAGCAATGAAATCGTTCCGTCGACCGGAGCGTAAATGCTGGTTTTTCTAAGATTGTCGCTGGCTTCCTTTACCGAAGCCTGGTAACTTTTCACCGTATATTGCGCTGCATTAAAAGATTCTTCGGAAGCCACTACCTCTTCTTTGGAAACATCATAGGCCGACTTGGCAGCATCAAATTCAGATTGCGAAATGGCGCCTTGTTTAAAAAGGGATTCGTTGCGTTCGAAAGAACTCTTGGCATTGATGAACTGTGCCCTGACCTGCGCCACGCGTGCTTTTGCATTCGACTCGGCCGCTTTCTGCGCATTGAGTGTGGCGATCATCCTGTCGAGGTTAGAAACGTACAGATCAGGATTGATCTTGGCCAGCAGATCGCCCTTCTTTACTTTGTCGCCTTCTTTTACCAGCAACTCCACCACTTCACCTGACACGTCCGGGGATATTTTAACTTCCACTTCGGGTTGAATCTTTCCACTGGCTGAAACCGTTTCAACAATGCTTCTTTTTTCTGCCTTTTCAATGGCTACCTTTTCAATGTTACCGCCGCCAAACCAACCGGCCTTTTTACCAACGGCCAGCAGAATGATGAGTGCAATACCTGCAATGATTGAAATTCGGATAATCTTTTTGCGTTTCATATTAATATGTACTTTATGTATTTCTTAATTCAGATTGAGGGGTTTCCCCTGATAAAAATCGAGTACCTTGATTCTGAAAACATACTCGTATTTGGATTGCAACAAATCTGACCGTGACTTCGCCAATTTATTTTTGGCGTCGTTAAAGTCGATTGAATTCACCAACCCGACATCATATTTTTGCTGGGTATATTTAAAGGCTTCTTCATAAGCGGATACGCTTTTTTCTGCCGCACGGTAGCGGTTTAAGGCAGCGATGGCATCTGCATGTGCCTGTTGTATGGTCTTGTTCAGATTGTTTTGTGTATTCTGAAGATTCAGTTCCGACATTTTCATCTGTACCCTGGCGGTACGGATCCCTGTTTGTACCTGCCAGCGGTTAAGAATGGGAATGCTCAGATAAAGACCAATGGATTTGTTTTCATTGTCCTTAATCTGATCGCTGAAAGGCCGGGTCTGGCGCGTATAATCGAATGTTGGCCCATAAACTGTTTCCAGGGTTGTTCCGGTATAACCGATGGGTATAGGCTCACCCAGCGTATACCCCGTAACTTCTGTGCTGGCGCCCGAATAACCGGTTCCCCATGAACCACTCAGCGCTAACGTTGGACTTAGTGCGCCATAAGCGATCGACAGACCCTTGCGGGCACTCTGCACTTTCACTTCGGCACTTTTGACTCCGGGTTGCAACGTAACAGCTTTCTGATAAATGTCGGAAGGATTCCCCAGCAATGCAGAGGCATCGGGCATGATAACAGCGGGCTTAACAATTTCAAATCCCTGTGGGGACGGAAGATCCAGCATCTGCGAAAGCGTAAGTACAGAAAGATCGAGCTGGTTTTGAGCATTCACCAGATTTAATTCTTCTCCTGCCAGCTGGGCTTCGAGTGTGAGCAGGTTCCCGTTGGCCAAAGCGCCGGCAGTAACCAGCACACGCGTGCGCTCCACCTGCTGAAGGGTAATGTCGATCTGTCCCTTTGCCACATCCAGCATTTCCATATTGTACAACACCTGTAAATAAGAAGTAGCAATGGTTAGGGCGATATCGTTCTTCATCTGCTCAAAATCGTATGAGCTGGCCAGAAAATCCAGCCGCTTTTGCTTCATGGTATTCAGCATTTGCAGGCCACTAAACAAAACCACATTGGAACTCAGGGCGAAATTATTGGATCGTACCTCGTTGGTGGCAAACTCGTTGGTGTACATATCGAGCGTCTGTCCGTAATTATAGACATTCGTAATGTTGCCGTTCACCGTGGGTGCCATGGCAGCAATGCTCTGGTTATACTGCAATTTCGACAGCTGGGTCGACAACTGTTGTTGTTTCACCTGAATGTTATTTGACCATGCATACAAAATGCAATCTTCCAGCGACCAAACCTGGGGCCGGCCATCCTGAGAATGCGCTGCTGAGGCTGAACACAACAATAACACAACAGAAAACAGCAACGCAAAACACTTCCCCGAACCGGGATTAACTATCTTTTTCATATTATAATATACTATGTATTATCGAGTCTATAAACATCATTTTTACTGTTTTGTTGTATAGGTTGATGGCCCCGAAAAAGTCTTCAAATTTACATAGTATCTTTGAAATTTGTGCTAAAAGACTTAAATATTCGGGGAACCCCCGTAAACCATCGGTGAAACGCCGTCCCGTCACTACCATTTGCCGGTTGCCTGATTTTCTGTACTTTTGTCAGGATTAATCCCATGTTTATGAACCACTTCAAATATTTCGCTCTCATTGCCCTGCTGCTGGCAGGACTCCGGACATACGGGCAGCCCTATCAGAAAGCGGAAATCAGCGACAGCATCGACGTGCTGAATTATGATATTCGTCTCAATATGGTCCATCTGTCCACCAAAAGCATCGCCGGATTTACCGACCTCCGGATTACACCAAAAGTTAACGGAATTAACTCTTTCCGGCTATGGTTGCAGAGTTTATCAGTCGACAGTGTAAAAATCAATGGCGCCCCTGCCTCTTTCGTACATTATAACGACACCCTGATGGAAATCGGATTGCCGGCGACGATGGGCACAGCAGATACTTTCACCGCAAGGGTTTATTATCATGGACTGCCCGTGATTGATCCCAGCAGCTGGGGTGGTTTTTATTTTGCTTCCGACAGTTCGTTTGCTTACAACCTCGGAGTAGGATTTCAGAGTGTGCCGCATAATTACGGCCGCGTGTGGTTTCCGTGCATTGATGATTTTGTGGACCGTGCTACTTACGATTGCTACATCACCACCAAATCGGACCAAATGGCCGTGTGTGGCGGCAGTCTGATCTCAGGCACCGACCACGGCGATGGCACCAAAACATGGTACTGGCGCCTTAGTAACAGCATCCCCACGTATCTGGCTTCTGTGGCTGTTGGGCGGTATTTCCCCGTTACCGGTACGTTTCACGGGGTGAATGAAGACATCCCCACTTACCTGTACACACGCGCAGGAGACACCAATAATGCAAAAGCTTCCTTCATTAATCTGAATTCCATACTCACCATTTTCGAAAACTGCTTTGGGCCTTACCCCTGGGAACGCGTTGGATATGTAGGGGTTCCGTTCAACAGCGGTGCGATGGAGCATGTAACCAATATTGCTTACCCTTTGGCCTGCATCAACGGAACGCTCGATTACCAGGACCTTTACGCACATGAACTGTCGCATATGTGGTTCGGTGATTTAGCCACCTGTGCCACCGCTGAGGACATGTGGATCAACGAAGGCTGGGCCAGTTACTGCGAAGCCGTTTATAAAGAAGGCCTTTACGGAAAGGCAAGCTATAATGCACACATGCGCACGCTGCATAAAAACGTAGTGCAGTTCACCCATATCGAAGATGCCGGTTACCGCGCCCTTTATGGAATTCCTGCCGAATACACCTACGCTTCCACCGTTTATGACAAGGGAGCCGATGTGGTGCACACGTTACGGGGATACCTTGGCGACAGCTTATTTTTTAGCTCTGTAAAAAGTTTTCTGGCCGATTATTCATTTCAACATATTTCATCGGCACAATTACGCGATTATCTCAGTATAAAGACAGGCGTGAATCTGACCTCATTTTTTGATGCATGGGTCTTTGCGCCGGGATTCCCACAGTTTTCCATCGACTCTTTTAAATCCACCGGCGCCATCCCAGAAGAAGTAACTGTATATGTACGTCAGCGACTCGACCATGCACCGGCCTATGCCAATGAAAATATTCTTGAAATCATGTTCATGAATGACCAGTGGCAGACCTATACCGATACCCTCCATTTTTCGGGAGCCTCCGGAACGAAAACTTTTAATTTACCCTTTGTTCCGACCATTGCACTGATGGATCCCAACGATAAAATTTCGGATGCCATCACCAGTTATGCAACCGTTGTAAAATCGACCGGAATAAAAGATTTCACCACCACTAACTGTATCCTCGACGTTAAAGCCGTCAGCGATTCCGCATGGGTCAGGATCGAACATAACTTTGTGGCCCCTGATCCATTAAAAACGGCTAACCCGGATATTTTGCGACTCTCCGATTACCGCTATTGGAAAGTAGATGGAGTTTTCCCGGCAGGGTTCGTTACTAAAGCCAAATTCCGCTACAACCGCGCACTCAGTACAAGTACAGGTTATCTTGATAATGTGCTGATGTCGACCTCAAATTCCAGAGACTCCTTATTGTTGCTGTATCGGGCAAACGCCGCCGATGACTGGCGTATTATCCCTTTTATCCCCTATGGAACCACGAGTTCCGGGGACCTGATTATTGATACTTTGCGAAAGGGAGAATACACTCTGGCTATCGGGACACCGGTACATTTCGGAATCCGGAATAACCGTGGAGGTGCACCGGGAGGCATGAAAGTATGGCCCAATCCGTCGGAAAAAGACTTTATCCTTGAATGGGAATCACCCCATGCCGCACTGCTTAAAGTATACGACCTCGCCGGAACACTAACAGAAACAAGGGTTGTAGAGACCAATCAGCAACGCATGGACTGGAGCCCCGGCAATATTATCGGAGGGACCTACGTTTTGAGACTCTATAATACCGAAAACGCCCTGATCGGACAGGAAAAAGTGGTTTATCTTCCATGAAAATGCTGAAACTATTTTTATCGCTCATTGCCACCACTCTTTTGGTAACCGCATCCTTCGGGCAAACCAGAACCAACCTGACCGAAGCCAATGCAGATTGTTCCGGCATTATCGACCTGCTTGCCGGCGATACTGTATTCGGACCCACTACGGCCCCGGTCGGTCCCGGAAAAACACTTGAGATCAGTGGTGAAAAAAACAGCCTGACATCTTTTGAAAAAGAACATAATACTGTCTGGTACCGCTTCAAGGTGCAATCGGACGGGCAACTGCTTTTTGACGTGATACCGCTGAGCACAAACGATGATTATGATTTTATTCTTTACCGGTATTCCGGGAAAAATTTTTGTGCGGATGTCACAAATAAAACGCTGAAACCTGTCAGAACCTGCATTTCACGAAACGACCCTGCGCAGGGAAGTCGCACGGGCCTAAAGCAAGGGGTGGATGACGAATTTATCCATTCCGGTCCGGGAGCCTCCTGGTGCAAACCCCTTCCGGTGAAAAAAGGAGAAATTTATGTACTGGTGCTTGATAATGTTTATCCTTCCGGGAAAGGACATACATTGAAAATGCGCATTTCGAAAGCAGTCACCCCTGCCCCTGAACTTGTTGTTGAACAGACACCTGAGCCAATCCCCCCAAAGAAAACAAAGCTCGCAATAAAGGTTATTGACAAGGAAACGAAACGCCCCCTGAAAGCAAACCTCGAAATTGTGGATAAACGAAATTCCGAGGGGCCAACGTTGCACCGTAGCGACAGTGTGGATCATCAGGAGGTACTTCTTGACCTCAGCACCACCGTGCTGGTGAAAGCTGAGGCGGCGAATTATTTCGGAACGATCAAAGAATTCAAGACCAGCAGCACTGCCGGAAGTATAACCCTTACTATCGCACTCGACCGGCTGGTAGCCGGAAAGAATGTGGTGTTTGAAAACATATTATTCTACGGCGATCAGGCTCGTTTTCTGCCCGAATCAACGCCCTCATTGCAAATTCTTTCCAACACCATGATCCAGAATCCCCTGTTGGTGATTGAAGTGGAAGGTCACGTAAACTGCCCTTCCATGATGGAATCGTGCGAAACGCAAACCATGCAGAACTTTAACAACAGGTTATCAGAAGAGCGCGCCAAAGCCGTGGTTGATTATTTAGTGAGCAAGGGCATTTCCGCTGAACGGATGACGTATAAAGGATATGGCGCGACACGTATGGTGTATCCCGATGCCCGGAGCGAAGACCAGATGAAACAAAACCGCCGTGTGGAAATCGTGATCATCTCGAATGAATAATTGATATTATTGCACTTAATTATATATGGTATGATTTTTGATGTATCGGCCATCCTTTTTCAAAAACAACAACCATGAAAACACCGTTACTTTTTCTGATTTCCGCTGTTTTAATTCCCTTCACGGGATTTGCACAACATCCGACAGCGAGCAAGGGCGGGACTTACACACCAACATCAAATCCAACCTATCAGACCACACCAGCAACCTACCAAAGCAGTCCTGCAACACAACAGGTTAATTATTCACCGCCACAGGTCAGTAAAACCTCAGGCAGTCCTGCAACGGTTACACAGAACACTGGCGCAACCGCAACCATTAGTGCCCCTTCTCATAAAGTAATACAAGCAAAATCGCATTATTCTGCTCACGGCCGGGTAGCCCGGTTTGATCCTTCCGCGATAAGTCTGGACCCGGTTGTTACAGATCTGCGCACAGATCAAGTTGGGATTAGTGATGTCAGGTTGGATCAGCCCAACGCAATCCCTGTCCTGACGAAAACAGAAACAACCGATAGTGTATTGGTTATTGCCCAACAGCTTAAGCCCGTCAGATTTTATAAACACAATTTGCGGACAGCAAAATTCAATGATTTGGGCGGATACGGTATACAGCTTGGCTATTACGAGAACCTTGCGGAATGCAGAAAAGAATTAGCCAACTATAAATCACGGTTTAAAGTGGCCGGTTTTATTTGTGAGGATTGGAATATCACCGATAAGCGGTTCCGGTTAATCCTGGGCCATTATACACATAAATCAACGGCGATAAGGCTGCTCGATAAACTGCGGCCCTACTTCCCATTGTGTTTTATCGTAAAATATGCATAAATACAACTTTTTTAAAGCTCTTATTTTTTTATTTCTGAGTGGATTTTTTGCCACGCTTCCTGCGGGTGCAAAGGCCCAGGGATATGATGAAACAGGCCGGTGTTCGTATTATGCCGATAAGTTTCAGGGCAGAAATACCGCAGGAGGAGAAAAATACGACAAAAACCTCTTCACAGCCGCCCACCGGACCCTTCCGTTTAACACGCTGGTAAAAGTCACCAACCTGCATAATAATAAAAGCGTGGTGGTGCGCATTAACGACCGCGGACCCAATACCGGCAACCGTTTGATTGACCTGTCGAAAGCAGCCGCAATCAGCATTGATATGATTGCCTATGGGGTCATTAATGCCCGTGTTGAATATGTCGGGATGGCTGACGCCGATTCCGTAAAACAAAGTCTGGCGGAGCGTAAAAAAGAAGTGGCAGTTAAGGTTGAACTGGCCAAAGAGCGCGACAAAGAAATGAAAAAGCCGGAAGTGAAAAAAGTGGTTGCGGTCAATATCAGCAATCTTTCCGTGAATACTTTCTACAATCAGGATTACAAAACCTGCACCCCCGGAGGTTATGGGGTACAGGTCGGTTTTTATAAAAGCTTCAGCAATTGCCGCAACGCCATGCACCATTTCGAAGGAAAATATTCCGTAAAGGCCTTTATGTATGTCGAAAAAAAATCCGACGGGTCGTATTACCGGCTGATTCTCGGAGAATTTAAAAACACCGACTCTGCGGAACATTTCCGGAAAACCGTGATGGAGGAAGTTCCGGATAGTTTTATCGTCGATTACTCGTCGATGTAATCCGGTTACGTCCCTGTGCAAAACCCGACGGCTTTTCTGACCGAGGCACTGCCATATTTTTTACGCACTTTATCAATGGCCATGTACAGACTGGTCATTTCCGGAGTATCTTCAAAAAGATCGATCTGCTGGGCGCCCCCCACCAGGTTGCTAAAACGAATGCCGATCAGGCGGATCAGCATGCGCCGCTGATACAACTTGCGGAATAATTCGTGCACAATCGGGATCAGTACGTGATCAAACGCAGTGAAGGGTATACGCTGTTGCAGGGTATGGGTGTCGAAATTGGAATAGCGGACTTTTACCGTGACGCAAGCCGTAAGCTTGGCCTGCTTCCGCGTGCGGTAGGCCAGTTTTTCCGTCATGGAACTCAGAATTTCGTTCATACGGGCCACATCAATAGTATCCGTTTCAAACGTGGTTTCTGTGCTGATAGATTCCTGCTCGGAATATTGCCGTACCGGCGTAGGATCGATGCCATTAGCTTTTTGCCAGATAATGATGCCGTTTTTACCCATCACCCGTTCCATTAATTCCAACGGGACCGCCCCCAGGGCATCGATGGTAGAAAGCCCCATCGTCCGTAACAACTGATATGTTTTGTGCCCGATCATCGGGATTTTGCGGATGGATAAAGGATTAATAAAGGGCTTCACCCGGTCTTCCGGAATAAACAATTCTCCATTGGGCTTAGCTTCGCCCGTGGCGATTTTTGACACGGTTTTATTCACCGAAAGGCCAAAAGAAATGGGCAATCCGGTTTCTTTAATAATCCTGTGCCGCAGTTCCTGGGTCCATTTTAAACACCCAAAAAACCTGTCCATCCCGGTGATATCAATATAATGCTCATCAATAGAAGCCTTTTCATATACCGGCGCTTTTTCAGCGATGATCTCTGTGACCTCGCGCGAGTAGCGCGTGTACGACTCCATGTCGCCCCTGATGAGGATGGCGTCATTACATAAGTTGCGGGCCATTTTTACCGGCATGCCCGAATGCACGCCGTATAACCGGGCTTCGTAGCTGCACCCCGACACCACACTGCGATCGGAAGTCCCCCCAACCAGCACGGGTTTCCCGATCAGACGCGGATTTTGCAGGCGCTCTACCGATACGAAAAACGTATCAAGATCCATGTGAACAATGCTCCGGTCCATTTGATTATATTTTAATCATTTTTGCGACTACAATTTAATCATTTATTCTTATCTTTGTATCAAAATATCCTGAAATGTTTTTCAACACCAACATAAAACTGCTTCGTAACCGCCGTGGACGCACCCAGGATGATGTGGCCTTTGCGCTGGGCATGAAGCGCTCTACCCTGAGCGGGTACGAAAACAAAATTGCCGAACCCGGCATTGATCAACTGCTGGCCTTTTCGAAGTATTTCAGCATTTCCATCGATACCCTGATCAAGGTGGATCTTACAAAAATTGCTGAGAGCCAGCTTTCACAGATTGAAAAGGGCTACGATATTTTTATCAGCGGGGGTAAGCTCCGGGTGCTGGCAACAACCGTTGACAGCAGCAACAATGATAATGTAGAGCTGATCAACGAAAAAGCCAAAGCCGGTTATAAGAATGGTTTTGCGGATCCGGAATTCATTAAAGTGCTTCCGGTATTTCAACTGCCGTTTTTATCCAAAGAGCGCAAATACCGAACGTTTCAGATCAGCGGCGACTCGATGCTGCCCATTCCGGATAAATCATGGATTACCGGAGAGTATGTACAGGACTGGCAAATGATCCGTGACCGCTATCCTTACATTATCCTTACGCGTGAAGAAGGCATTGTTTTCAAGATCGCTGAAAACCGGTTGAAAGAAGAAAAAAAACTGATCCTTCACTCGCTGAATCCCATATACGATGCTTATTCCCTTCCGGCAAGCGAAATCCGTGAAGTATGGAAATTTGTGCATTATATCAGCTCAGAACTTCCCGAACCCAATCTTCCACGGGATGAACTGACCCAGACCGTTACCACCCTTACAAGGGAAATCCGCGAAATGAAACAATACATTCAGGGTAAGTTATTTTAAGACTATGTTTGCTATCATCGACGTTGAAACCACCGGAATGAGCGCCCGGTTCGGAAAAATTACCGAAATCGCCATCTTTATCCATGACGGGAAAAAAGTGGTGGATGAACTGGTAACACTGATCAATCCTGAATGCAATATCCCCTATTTCATCACCCGTCTTACCGGGATCAGCAATGAAATGGTGGCCCATGCCCCCCGTTTTTGTGAAGTCGCAAAACGCATTGTTGAAATTACCGAAGGCACCACCTTTGTGGCACATAATGCGCCCTTTGATTATAGCTTCATCCGTGAAGAATTTCTGCGTCTGGGTTATGATTACCAGCGCGAAACATTATGCACGGTCCGTCTGAGCCGTGCGCTGCTTCCGGGTATGCAATCGTACAGTCTGGGGAAACTTTGTGACGTGCTGCGTATCAGCAATGGCAGCCGACACCGTGCTGCCGGTGATGCACAAGCCACGGTAAAGCTCTTCGAACTATTGTTGCAGCGCAAGGGTGACCTCGACATTCAACAGGTTACACGCGCTAAGGCCTCTAAAAACAACCTGGGCAAGCCACAGCATGATATTCTTTCCGGATTACCCGGAGATGCCGGAGTTTACTATCTGCACGACGCTGAACAAAAACTTATCTACGTCGGTAAAAGCTGCAATATCCGCGACCGGGTGCATCAGCATATGACCAATAACACCACCAAGCGGGCCAGGGAAATGAAAGAGCGGATCGGTTCCGTTAGTTTCGAAAGAACTGGCAGCGAACTGATTGCACTGTTGAAAGAATCGGAAGAAATAAAAACGCTGAAACCCTTATACAACAGAGCTCAACGACGGTCGCTCAACGCCTATGGCTTATATGAAGAAACCAATAAAAATGGCTATCTCTGTCTGCGCATAAAAAGAAATACCAGCCGGGAAGTCCCTGCCAGCTCTTTTAACAGCCTGGCCGAGGCTAAAGAATTCCTGTTCCGCATGACGGCGCAATTCGAACTCTGTCAGGGCCTCAATGGCCTCTATCCCGGAAGTGGTGCCTGTTTCCAGCATGCCATCAAGCAATGTAAAGGCGCCTGTATCGGGGAAGAATCTCCCTGGGATTATAACATCAGGGCCAATGAAGCCTTGTTATCGATGGAGTTCAATGCTAAAAACCTGGTTATTATCGACAAGGGAAGAAATGAAGGCGAACATTCCATAGTGGTCATCGAAAACGGAAAGTACATGGGCTATGGGTTTATCGGCGAAGAAGTTGTGATTGAAAACCCAGCAATGCTAAGGGAACTGATATCTCCCGCTGCAGACAACAGGGAAATCCGCCGGATTATTAATGAATTCACAAAAAAAGAAAAAGTCGTTAAAATATTGACTTTTTGATAAATATCATCTTTTTTTAGAATCTCTCTGAATTGCCCGATTGACGGGCATTTCGTGTTTTTGCAAATCACTAGTTAACAAATCATTATGATTATATGTGTAGATATGTTAAAAGTATTTTCAAAAATGCTTGCATTCGCCTGCGCTTTGTGTTATATTTGGTCTGTTAAAAAAACGAGTTTCGCGCTCATACTATATGAAAAACTACCGCAAATACACGATACTGATTCTTTTAGCCATGTTTTTCATGGCTTCGTGCAGCACGGTATATCAGGAAGCCTCGGTAGGCAAGAAATACAAACCCAAATTATGCAACCTCCCGAGTGATAAGCATTTTAAATTGAAAGGTGCCGGGTTGTAATGCCCACTTATATAAGGTCTTTGAAAATCCCGATGAATTCATCGGGATTTTTTTGTTTCATTTTTTCTGGCGAACTGTTGGATTAATTATGGGGTGACTGCCCCCAAGACCCATAACAACAGAATAACACAGAGGACCACAGAGAAACCACAGAGGATCACAGAGTGGATATGGGTGATTGTTTATGCCCTTGTCGGGGTACGACTTCAAGCAAGCCTGGAGAGATGCCCTGTCAGGGTGCAGGATATGTACGACGCGTCGTACCCCCGACTCAATTAATGCCTGAACTGCCTGCTACGAAGAACCGTTAGCCATACCGCAGCTAAACCCTTGGTTTTTTGGTGTTCATCCCCAGTTCCGTATATATTATCCACGTAAACCCTACGTTTTTGGTGCGACTCAACCAACCTATCTTTTAACTTTCAACTTTTTAACTTTCAACTTTTTAACTTTTTTATCTTCCTTTTGTCTTTTGTCTTTTGTCTTTTATCCTGTTTTTTGATTATATTGTAGTCAGTATTTTGATCATAATCTAATCATCGCCGTGCTGCACTTTTGCCATTCATATTACAGCCTGCGCTACGGCACCCTTTCTCCGGAACGTCTGGTGGAAATCGCTGTTGAGAAAGAAATATCTTCCCTGGTTCTTACTGATATCAACGGTTCGCAGGGAGTGCCCGATTTTGTTAAGGCCTGTCACGAAAATAACATCAAGCCCCTTGTCGGGATAGAATTCCGCAATGGCGACCAATGGCTCTACACCTGCGTGGCGCGCAATCATCAGGGACTCTATGAACTGAATGAATTTCTCACCGAACATAATTTCAGCAAAACGCCCTTTTTACCCATTCCTCCTGAGTTTAAAAACGCCCTGACCATTTTTCCTTATGCCTTTTCAGGGAAGGGACTGCTTTCGGAAAACGAATATATTGCGGTAAAAGCGGGCGATCTGAACAAGCTGGTAACCACTTCCCGGAAACGGGAGCCCGGAAAAAATCTGGCGTTCCTCCCTTTTACTTTCGAAAACCGCGAAGGCTTTCTGCTGCATATGAACCTGCGTGCCATTGATCACAACACCCTTATCACTAAGCTGGAACCCGCCATGCTGGCCGGTCCTGAAGAGTTTCCATTTGCTTCCGCAGCAGCGGAAAAAGTATTTGAAAACTTTCCGCAGCTCATCGAAAACACCCGTCGGATCAGCGATTCCTGCACTATTGAGATGGACCTTAAAAAGGTTAAGAACCGTAAAACCTTTACGGGAAACGCTGCGGATGACCGGATGCTCCTCGAAAAACTGGCGTATGATGGCATGCAATACCGTTACGGAAAAAAGAACAAAGAAGCCCTGAAACGCGTGGTGCATGAACTTGAAATTATTGATAAGCTTGGATTTTCTGCCTATTTTCTGATTACGTGGGATATTATCCGGTATTCCATGTCGCGGGGATTTTATCACGTAGGCCGCGGCAGCGGCGCCAATTCGATTGTTGCCTACTGTTTGCGCATTACCGATGTGGACCCTATCGAGCTGGATCTTTATTTCGAACGCTTTCTCAACCCCAAACGCTCGTCGCCGCCGGATTTCGATATTGATTATTCCTGGAAAGAGCGCGATGAAGTGCTCGATTATATTTTTAAACGCTACGGAACCCGCTACACTTCGTTGCTGGGCGCTACGTCAACCTTCCGCGACCGGTCTACCTACCGCGAACTGGGAAAAGTTTACGGACTTCCCAAAGAAGAAATTGATGAGCTCACGGAACATCCCGAACAGTGCGCGGCACAGGATCCGATCTGTAATAAGATTCACGCACTCGCACAGCAAATGGCCGATTTTCCCAATGTACGCTCCATTCATGCCGGCGGGGTGCTGATTTCCGAAGAACCCATCACGTACTATTCCGCGCTGGACATGCCGCCGAAAGGGTTTCCCACCACGCAATGGGACATGTATGTGGCCGAGGAAATCGGTTACGAAAAGCTGGATATCCTTAGCCAGCGCGGCATTGGCCACATCAAGGAATGTGCGGAAATTGTCAAAGTCAATCATGGTGTGGATGTGGACGTACACGATGTGAAGCGGTTTAAAAAGGATGAAAAGGTCCGCCAAATGCTCAGAACAGGCGAAACGCTTGGTTGCTTTTATATCGAAAGTCCTGCCATGCGCAGCCTGATTAAAAAGTTGCGCTGTGAAGATTATCTCACATTGGTGGCTGCGAGTTCCATCATACGCCCGGGGGTGGCGCGTTCGGGCATGATGCGCGAATATATTTACCGCTTTCACAACCCCGGTAAATTCAAGTATCTGCACCCTGTTATGAAGGAACAACTTGAGGAAACCTACGGTGTAATGGTGTATCAGGAAGATGTACTGAAGGTGTGTCACCACTTTGCCGGACTCGATTTGGGCGATGCCGATGTGCTGCGGCGGGCCATGAGCGGGAAGTTCCGCGGGCATAAGGAACTGAAGCGCATCATCGATAAGTTTTTCAGTAATTGCCGCGAGCGCGGTTACCCGGAAGAAATTATAGCGGAGGTCTGGCGCCAGATCGATTCATTTGCCGGTTATTCCTTCTCTAAAGCGCATTCCGCCAGCTATGCCGTGGAATCCTACCAAAGCCTTTTTCTAAAAACCTATTATCCCATCGATTTCATGGTGGCGGTCATCAATAACTTCGGGGGGTTCTACCGTTCCTGGGTTTATTTTAATGAAGCACGCCGCTGGGGCGGGAAACTCCACCTGCCCTGTGTTAACCGCAGTCAGTACAATACGTGCATTTATGGTGAAGATATTTACATCGGTTTTGTACATATTGCCAACCTCGAAAACCAGGTTGTGAACGCCCTGCTGGAAGAACGCGGCCGTAATGGTGTTTTCGTTTCTATGGAAGATGTGCTGCAACGGGTGAACATCACGCTTGAACAAATATATATTCTTGTGAAGTGCGGAGCGCTCCGGTTCACGGGCCTTTCCAAGGGGGCATTGTTATGGCAGATCCATCTGCACCTGGCCAAACGCAAACCCAATCCGCATGTTCAAACCCTGTTTTTCACCCCGGCCAAAACTTACACCCTTCCGCAGTTGGTGCATCATCCCCTCGAGGATGCGTACGATGAAATAGAGTTATTGGGATTTCCGGTGACCTGCACCTGGTTCGACCTTCTGAAAACCCCGTTCCGTGGAGATATTCCCGCAAAGGGCCTGGAGCAGCACATAGGCAAAACGGTGCGTATGGTCGGACAATTGGTCACCCTGAAATACATCCGAACGGTCAAAAAAGAACTTATGCATTTCGGGACTTTTCTGGATGTAAACGGTGAATTTTTCGATACGGTACACTTCCCGGATTCCTTAAAGAAATACCCTTTCCGGGGATACGGCACCTACCTGATATTGGGAAAAATTACTGAAGAGTTTGGCAACGCCTCCATCCAGGCCGAAAAGCTGGCCAAACTCCCCATCCGCCCGGATCCGCGCAGCGAATAAAATAAGGGTATAGTTCCTGATATAACTGGGAGATGCTGAAACACTTGTGCTGAGCGCAGCCGAAGTAAGTTCAGCATGACGGCACGAGACCGGGGGACGACCCTAGCACTATGTTCAGCACGATGATAGTAGCGGTCATCCCGAACTCGTTTCGGGATCTCCTTCCTTTCCAGAGGGGAATAAAAAATAACTGTCGCTGCCGTCAATAGCTACTGTTTTATCATTTCAATCGCCCGTTCAATGCGCGGAATCACAAAATCCTTCCCCAGCAACGCCATCATCGATAGCAGGTCCGGACCGGTGGAGGAACCCACCATGCACAGGCGCAGCACATTCATCACCTGGCCCATGTTGAGGTTATTGTCCTGAATGTGTCCTTTCACAAGGGTTTCGAGATGTTCGCGGGTGAACGGTTCTGCCGTTTTCAGCACCTGGATGATGTTGTGCAAAATCCCCGGCATCTCAGGCGACCAGCGTTTTTTGATGATTTGTTCATCATAACTTTCGGGTGCCACAAACAGAAACCACGACTGATCCCACATTTCCGAAATAAAGTGTACACGTTCCTTTATCAGGGGTATCACCTGGGCTACATATTCCTCACAAACCTCAATATTTTTTTCCTTCAGAACCGGCATGAACAAACCGGTGAGTTCCTTATCGGATTTTTGAATCAGGTACTGATGATTAAACCATTTGGCTTTTTCAAGATCGAATTTGGAACCCGATTTTCCCACGTGCTCAAGGGAGAATGCCTGGATGAGACCGTCCATATCGAACAGTTCCTGCTCGGTGCCCGGGTTCCAGCCCAGCAGGGCCAGCATATTGATAAAGGCATCCGGAAAATAGCCCGATTCGCGGTAACCCGAAGATACTTCTCCGGTTTTGGGGTCGGTCCAGCGCAGTGGAAAAACCGGGAATCCCAGTCTGTCGCCATCGCGCTTACTCAATTTGCCGTTTCCATCGGGTTTCAGCAACAAGGGCAAATGGGCGAATTGCGGCATGGTATCTTCCCATCCGAAATATTTATATAACAACACATGCATAGGTGCAGAGGGAAGCCATTCTTCCCCGCGTATCACATGCGAAATTTCCATTAAATGATCATCGACCACGTTGGCCAGATGATAGGTCGGCATGCCGTCCGACTTATACAAAACCTTATCGTCGAGCTGTGCACATTCTACTTTCACGGTGCCCCGGATGAGGTCCTCCACAATGATGTGGCCTTCTTCAGGAATCAGGATGCGGATCACATAATGGTCGCCGCGCTCCAGGCACTGTTTCACTTCCTCCGCCGGCATGCTTAGGGAATTGCGGAGTTGCTTACGTGTAACCGCATTATAAACAAAGGTGTTTTTGGAGGCTTCTGCTTCTTTCCTCAGTTTGTCAAGGATTTCCGGGGTATCAAAGGCATAATAGGCACATCCTTTTTGCAGGAGATTTTCTGCATAGGCATGATACATTTCTTTGCGTTCGCTCTGGCGATAGGGGGCATGGGGGCCGCCGGTGCTAACGCCTTCGTCGAATTGTATCCCGCACCATTGCAGCGATTCAACGATGTATTGTTCTGCACCGGGCACATAGCGGGTCTGGTCGGTATCTTCGATCCGCAAGATCATCTTCCCGCCATTTTTACGGGCAAACAAATAATTGTACAAAGCGGTACGCACGCCGCCAATATGAAGGGGTCCGGTAGGACTGGGCGCAAAACGCACCCTGATTTCTCTATCTGCCATGAAACTATTTTTTTGCAAAAATACGGTTTAATAGGGAAATCAGGGTAAGGTTTTGATCAGAGAACGACAGAGAAGGCTAACGGATCAGCACGTTTCTTTTGTCTATTCTGCCCTGCCTGAGGATTTCAAGGATGTAAAGACCCGGTGCAACATCGCCTACCTGCAATGTTACCTCGTCTTCTGAAGCCGCCAGTTCCTTAATGGTTCTGCCTGTAGCATCTGTCAGGCGGAGGTTCATCTTGCCCAATGAGCCGTTATTGCGGATCGTCAGATAGTCGTCTGCCGGGACAGGGAAAACCTCTGGAGCATCCTTATCTGCAACAGGTTTATCAACTCCGCCGATAGCGGTGTTTTCAAAAAAAGCAAGGGTTCCGTCGTATCCCCCGATAAAAAGATCGAGGTCGCCATCGCCATTAATATCAACAAAAGCCGGCATAGGCACGTCGATTGAATTTGACAATCCGAAAGGATTCATCACCGGACCGGTAAAGGCGGGTGCCGAGATTGTACCCGTATTTTCGAAATAATATAAATCATTGGTATAGGCGCCAATCAGCAGGTCAAAATCGCCATCATTATCCAGGTCGGCAAATTCAGGCGTAGCATAATCAGCCACAACCGACAGGCCAAAGGGGTTGAGAATAAATGAGCTGAAATTCGGAGCAGCCGCGGTTCCGGTGTTCTGAAAATAATCGAGCGCACCATAATATTCCCCTACAAGCAGGTCAAGATCTCCATCGTTATCGAGATCGGCCAGGGCGATCATCGCCTGCTGGGCTACCGAATCTAATCCGAAAGGATTCTGCATGCCTGCAGCAAAAACGGGAACAGTTGAAGAACCGGTGTTCTCATAAAATTGCATCGTGCCATAATATTCCCCAACGAAGAAATCCAGATCGCCATCATCATCCAGGTCGGCAAATTCAGACCTATAGGGCTTATCCGTAAGGCTCAGGGAGAAAGGATTTGTCACCGGGGCGGCAAATACAGGATTAACTGCTGTACCTGTATTCTCAAAGAAATTCATGTTCAGCTCGTAAGCCTCAAAATTATAGTCGATCAAAAAAAGATCATAATCCCCGTCGCTGTCAATATCTGCGAAAGCAGGGGAAGTGAAACTTGTGTCGGTGGTGATCCCGTAAGGATTCACTACCGGGGGCATGAACGATTGTGCTCCGGCAGTGGAACAGCACAGCAACACAGCAGCGCCCGCAAGCACTTTTTTGAGTTGAGGTCCGGCAAGCAGGCTCCTGACGATACGGAGCAGGTGGCGTAATCTGCCAAGAAGGCGACGTTGCATCCCTTGCGGAACGCGGTCCCAATCGCCGTTAGTGATCATTACATTGATCCTGCGGGACAGGTTCGTGAACTGGTTAATTTTTCTGGAATACTTCATAGGGGGGCTGTTTAGTTTGGTTTTAGTCTTTTTCTTTTGCCCAGAAAGAATCGCCGGGCAACGCAATCGAATATCTGTGATCGGGTGTTGATGTGTTTAAAATATTAGGGCGTTTTTTATTGTGAAGCACGCGTATGTCGTAGATCTCTTCCACCGAGTCTTCATAGCGGATATGTCCGGCCACCCGGCCACTCGGAAGATGCAGAACGGTGACTCCTGCTGTATTTGCCGTTTCCCCGATGATGAGTTTGCCCGTGGATGATGATTGTTTTCTCTGTTTCGACAGGCAGATAAAAAGATAATCGCCGCAGTGGTCCATGCCGCGCACAAAACCGTCGATCTTTGCAATTACTTCGTAGCGGTGATTTTCAGGATCAGCAATGGCCAGCTCGCCGGTGGCCGAAAATAAGAGGAAGAGTTTTCCGTTGATGATGCGTGGGGAGTGGGGCATTGGCAGGTCATCCAACAGAATTTCGTTGGACGCTACATCGATCAGTAGTCCACCTTTTCCGATGTTGTTTTTCCATCCCTGCTTTTCATTAAACTTTCCGAAAGCCGTGGCGTACCTGGGTTTTTCGTTTTCCATCGCCATACCATTCAGGTGACAGCGGTCTTCAGGTTTGATCTCTGTAATAAACGACGGCTTCCAGTAGGGTGTAAAACTATAGGCATCGTCGAAGGTTACAATGCACGAAAAAAGCGTATTGACGGCATAGAGCCGGTTGCCTCCCCAGGTCAGGTCATGAATATCCAGCGGACCGGTATGAAAGGTCTGCCTGGGCAGATAGAATGAATCGTAGACGCCCGGTTTGCCGGGATAATGCATTCCCAGTTCGGGTGAATTGGCAAAAACCACCACTTCATCCTTGCATGCAAGCGCCAGTTTATTGCCAGTGGGATCAAGCGCAATACCCATTGGTTTGGGGAACGTGCGCGGCAACTGAACCAGCCCACCGCCCTTTTTAGGACTCAGCAAAATCAGTTTGCCTGCCTGATAGGTGCTGATTGCAAGCGTGCAGTTCAACTGCATCAGAAGGTCAGGAATCATTTCTGTGTAGGTGCACGAAAATGATTCAGCCTTTTCAGGAAGGGGGTTGGTTAGCGTCATCAGGGGGTCAAATGGAAGAACAAGATACGATTATTTCCTGAAAGCGCGTTTCGGAAAAGATTGTACACAAATTGCTTTGACCGTAACGGGTGAGTGCAACAATGGGAGATTAACCTTTCAGAATGCAAATCAATTAAGGAAACTATTTTCTTTTTATTGCCTGCTGAAACAAAAGCTACCAGTAAGCCCTGTTCCAAGGTTTTTATTATTAAAAAAAACAAACTTGGTGTCGGTTTTTACAGGAGTAAATGTATAAAGATTTATGTATTCATAATCGTTTTTCTGAAAGGTGGAGACCTTATAAAAATATATATATTTATATTTATCCGGCCATTTCATTTTTAATCCCAGACTCAGGCTGTCTCCTCCTGAAACGCTACCAAGCATTTCTGTAATTTCCCATTCGGCTACTTTGGTGTCTTGTGTATTATCGGAATAAACCGTAATCTCACCTTCCCGTGAAATGACTAAATTGCACCCAAACCCTTGTTCCACGAGCACAATGGAATCAAGGAATAGATGTCCGTCATCCATGAATGAGATACCCCATGAGCCGCTCAGGTTGTTGTCGTAAATAGCGCTTTTAAACGTATCGTCCTTTTTACATGAGAATACGAGCAAAGCAAGAATAATCATGATTATTTTAGTAGATATACTTTTCATTTGCCCGATTGTCAGGTAGATTAATATACAGAAAATTTAATTAGAAATCCATGGGAATAGTAAGATTCCGGTGGCCAGAAAAATCCGAAGGCAAGGTAATCATTCCCCGTTCTTTTAATCGTTAATCCCACAAAGTAATCAGGATAATTAACCAATGTTTGCATCCATTCAATTTCGCCTGATTCAGAGATTTTCACCAGCTGGCGGTATACCCGTGACAGTAAAAAATAGCCACTTCCCGGGGCTGGTTCAATGTCCTCACAGGCATTATTACTATTAAGATGCAGTTCTGATAAAATTTCGCCCGAGGAGTTGTACTTTACAAAAAACGGAGTCGCGAGACCCGATTGAGTATAATTTCCTACCAGCGCTAAAGAATTGTCGGCATTTACAGTTACTCCAAAAAAATTCAGATAATTAATTCCGGGGATTCCTTCAAATACATTATGCCAGATGATATTTGCAGAACCGTCGATAGACATTACATCACCATTACTATGCATACCTTCAACTAAATGATTGCCGGCAAGGATGATGTTTCCGTTTAGTTGAAGGGCAACCGAGTTGAAGTTAATGCCCGGTGGCAGTATAGCTGTTTCTGCGGTGTCTCCAGAAGCCGTCAACTTAAAAAGAATATTTCTTGTAGAATCTCTTACGACCCCAAGGAATCCTCCATCCTGTTTTTCTATGATGCAACATATTGTCGCTTTAGGCCAGAAAGAAAAGTCTTTTTCCCATAAGGTGTTGCCGTCCTGGTCAGTTTTAACCATACGTGAGTTCTGTAAGGTGTGGTTTATGGAAAAGTAATTGTAAAACAATAAAAATCCATTATCGGTGGTATTTATCACCGAAGCTTTATCAGGATACTCCCCCGATTGCAAAGAATAGCTTTTAACAAACAGTTCGTTTCCTTCACTGTCAAGTTTAATAAAATCAAAGAACACATGGGGGTCCCCATCATGGTAAGTAGCAAAGAATACGGCAATATTGCTATCCTGCGAAATCGTCATATTTTGATGATCCCTCAGTCCATAAACATCTAGGTGATTATTTTCATTATAATATATTTGAGTAAGCATTTTTTGCCATATTACAGTTGAGTGTGCCTCGATCGCCGGAAGGTCCTCTGGCGCACACTCCTGTTCTTTTTTGCAGGCACTCAGGTAAATAGCGCTTATCGATAAAAATAAAACAATAAGTCTTCGCATATATATTAGATCAGAATTAAATTTAATAAATGCAAAGATATTCATAAATGCAAAAACAGTTTAATTATTGGCGAAAAACTAACTATCTTAGCATGAAAAAGAAAATATTTAAAGGTTCTTTTTATCAAATCTATCCAGGCATGAAACACCCCATCAAAAAAGAAACCTTAACGTTTCTTAAGGACCTCAAGCGGAATAACGACCGTGAATGGTTCGCCGAAAACAAAGACAGGTACATGGCTGCACACGAAAACCTGGTTGCGTTTGTGCAGGAACTGATCTATGAAATGGTGGCCTTCGATAAATCGCTTGCAGGTATTGACCCCAAAAAAACGATTTTCCGGATTTACCGAGATACCCGTTTTGCGAAAGATAAGTCGCCCTATAAACCAAATTTTGGTGCGTATCTGATCGACAAAAAAAAGGGTTTTAATCAGGCGGGATATTATTTGCACCTGGAGCCGGGTGAGTGTTTTCTGGCCGGGGGCATCCATGTGCCCGAACCCGCTACCCTTAGAGCTATCAGGAAAGAGATCAGCGGGGACGCAAAAGGGTTTTTGAAAATTGTTAACGACAAAAACTTTAAAACCCATTTTACCATTTTCGGTGAGCAGCTGGTTAATGTTCCGCAAGGTTTCAGCAAAGAAGATCCGATGGGCGAGTACCTGAAATATAAAGAACTTTCGATTATTCATCCACTGACGGATAAAGAAGTGCTTTCAGAAAATTTCGTTTCCTACTGCACCAGGGTCTTCAAACTGATGGTTCCGTTCAATGCGTTTATTAACGGGGTTGTTTCGGATAATCAATAATTTAATGGTGAATGTTGAATATTCATCTCATGTTATTCATGGGGATCAAGTAGAAAAGTTGATGAGCGATGTTGCTTCGTCGCTGTGACTAAGTTGGGTGTTGTCTTCAAAGGACACTTTCTATATTTTGCGCTTCGATCTAACATTACTGCATCCGTAAAGCATTCATTTTCTTTATTTTACTTTTGTCTTGTCAAAAGTAAACAAAACCGCTTTCCCGGCCCAAGGCAATTTTCGCACGCAAAAACAGCGACTACTAACTTTAAAAATACTGCATGCTTT
>Ga0208789_1000714_pt1 | contig 26130 bp, 18 predicted proteins | sample Methanotroph_Enr_FD_187368 | JGI IMG/M metagenome (GOLD analysis project Ga0208789, IMG submission 187368) | Enriched soil microbial communities from Old Woman Creek wetland in Ohio, USA - Methanotroph_Enrichment_5 (SPAdes) (version 2) | ecosystem: Environmental > Terrestrial > Soil > Wetlands...
TGAACGTGAACGAGGTTGTCAGCAACCGGGCACATGTTGTAGCTGGTGGAGTTCTTGGCGAAGGTAAAAGCCCGCTTCATCCGAACGATGATGTTAACAAATCGCAAAGCAGCAACGATACATTTCCGACAGCCATGTCGATAGCTGCATATAAAATGCTGCTTGAAGTTACGCTGCCGGGAGTGCAGAAACTCCGTGACACCCTGGCTGCCAAAGCACAGGAATTTGCACCAGTTGTAAAGATCGGCCGCACCCATTTGATGGATGCAACTCCGCTTACATTAGGACAGGAATTTTCGGGTTACGTGTCGCAGCTGAATCACGGAATAAGAACCATTAAAAACTCGCTACCGCACCTCGCTGAACTTGCTCTGGGCGGAACAGCAGTTGGAACCGGGATCAACACCCCTAAAGGCTACGATGTTAAAGTTGCTGAACATATTGCAGCGTTAACCGGGTTGCCTTTTGTTACTGCTGAGAACAAATTTGAAGCCCTTTCGAGCCACGACAATATTGTGGAAGCCTCAGGCGCACTTAAAACGCTAGCCACCAGCCTGATGCATATTTCAAACAATATTCGGTTGCTGGCTTCAGGCCCACGATGTGGCATTGGCGAATTGCATCTTCCCGAAAACGAACCAGGCTCATCCATCATGCCGGGTAAGGTTAATCCGACACAAAACGAGGCATTATCCATGATTTGTGCGCAGGTAATCGGTTGCGATGCCGCCATTACAGTTGCCAATACACATGGTCATTTCCAGTTGAATGTTTTCAAACCGGTAATTATCTATAATTTCCTGATGGCAGCGCGACTCATTGGCGACGGATGTGTTTCGTTTAACAATAACTGTGCAATCGGAATCGAAGCAAATCACGCGTTTATTGATAAAAACCTCGAAAACTCGCTTATGCTGGTAACTGCCCTCAACACCCATATCGGTTATGAAAATGCTGCAAAAATCGCTAAGAAAGCCCATCACGAAGGTTCAACCCTGCGCGAAGCTGCCATGGCACTTGGATTGGTTACCGACGAACAATTTACTGAGTGGGTGGATCCTACGAAAATGATTGGCTAAAAGGATTATGTAACTCAGTTTTATTTGAGAAAGCTAATTCTTTTAAAAAGAAAGATTTAAGAACAGAGCGATTTACATAACCCATTGCAAGTTTCATTTTGCAGTGGGTTTTTTGTTTTATAGGTAGCATCAACTGAAGGAAAAATTCTATTCCAAAAGATAATTAACCTACCTTTGCACTCCATTTCAAAACAAACGCAGGAATGTAAAATTCACTTTACTTACGATCATAAACAAGGGCAACCTATGATTCAGACTATTAAGATAGGCACGATTAAGTGGCATTATATTGAAGATCCATCAGATGAGGATCTCGGATTCCTGAAAGACAACTTTCACTTCCACCCTCTCGATATTGAAGACTGCCGGAGTGTGAATCAACGACCCAAGATCGACGTTTACGATGATTATTATTTTCTGATCCTGCATTTCCCACATTACGACCGTTGGAACCGTTTCCTGAAAACCAAAGAAGTAAAAATCTTCTGGGGCGAAGGGTATATTATTACTATCGGCCGGCCGCATTGGGTAGTCAGCAGCCTTTTTAACAGCGCAAAGGAAATGAACGACCCTTACGAAATACTTCAGGCCGGTACTTCCGATGCTTTACTTTATAAAGTATTGGAAAAACTAATGCAGGAAACCTTGTCGCTGATCAGCAAATTAGGCATTGAACTCGAACTGATTAATCGTGAACTTTTTGGTAAGAAAGCAGAAAAAACCATTGAACGTATTTCGCTCACACGGCGGAACATGATATTACTTAACACTATTTTTAAACCACAACTCAGGCTTTTCCAAAAATTCGAATCCGGGCAAATTGAAGGTTACGCCGAAAATATGGAAGAATACTGGGGAAATATCCTCGACTATTACCAGAAAATGTGGGATATGATTGAGGATTACGAAGAACTGATTGAAGGCCTTTCGAAAACATTCGATTCAATGCAGAGCAACCGCACCAACGAAATCATGAAAGCGCTCACTCTTATTTCGTCCATTTTACTGCCTTTAACTTTTATAGCCAGCGTTTACGGTATGAATGTAAAATTACCCATCGGAAATCATATAAATGCTTTCTGGATACTTATGGGAGCTATGGTTATGATTTCGGCAGGTTTTATCTTTTTGTTCAAGAGAAAAAAATGGATGTAAATCCGTAATCCAAATCATATTGAAAACGGGATAATTTTTCGCATTCATTAAGTCCCAAATTCCTCCCGCCAAAGGCGGGACCAAGTCCCAAATTCCAAAAAAGATCTCAGAGCAAGTACTGGTTCTTGATCCCTATAGCTCCTATCAAGATGGGGGTTTGGAACTTGGATATTTTTTAAATGAGTAATTTTATCCTACGTTAAGTTTACTTAAAAAATCCTTAGTAACGTTCAATTAGTGAAAACCAGATAGCCCTGGAAGAAAAAGCCTGGATTATATATCTATGCATTGTTCCTTGATCAGTATATGCAAGGCAAGATTCAAAAGGAGATTCACGAATAATTCTTTACCTTTGCACATTGGCTCAATTCAAAATTTGAAAATACCTAATCACGAAGCATTTATGTCGGAATCGAAAAGAATAAAAATAATTGAACTGCTTAAAACGCCTGAAAAAACAGGCATTGGAAACACGGTTACCATTAAAGGTTGGGTTCGCACCAAGCGTGGAAATAAAAATGTAGCTTTTATTGCATTAAACGATGGGTCAACCATCCATAGCATACAGGTTGTTGTCGATCTGGCTAATTTTGATGAAGAACTACTGAAACAGGTTAATACAGGAGCTTGTTTATCCGTAACCGGCACCTTGGTTGAATCGCCTGGCTCCGGGCAGTCGGTTGAAATGCACGCCTCTCAGATTGAAGTTTACGGAAGTGCCGATCCGGAACTGTATCCTCTGCAGAAAAAAGGGCATACCCTGGAGTTTCTTCGCGAAATAGCCCACCTGAGGCCACGGACCAACACGTTTGGAGCCATTTTACGCATCCGGCACAATATGGCTTATGCCATTCATAAATATTTTAATGATAAAGGCTTTTACTACATCCATACTCCTATTATTACCGGCTCCGATGCGGAAGGCGCAGGTGCCATGTTCAGAGTTACAACACTGGATATGAATAATTTACCTATTTCAGATACCGGTGAAATAGATTATTCACAGGACTTTTTCGGTAAAAGTACAAACCTAACGGTTTCGGGTCAATTGAATGGCGAACTGGCGGCACTGGCATTATCCGAAATTTATACTTTCGGACCTACTTTCAGGGCCGAAAACAGCAATACCCCGCGTCACCTGGCCGAATTCTGGATGATAGAGCCTGAAATGGCTTTTTACGATATCACCGACAACATGGACCTGGCGGAAGATTTCCTGAAATACCTGATCCGCTATGCACTTGATAATTGTATGGATGATCTCGAGTTCCTTCAAAAAATGTATGACAACGAGTTGATTGAACGGCTCAACTTTGTAACGAAAAACGAATTTGAAAGGCTTACATACACCCGTGCTATTGAAATACTTATGGCATCAGGGCAAAAATTTGAATTCCCTGTTGAATGGGGTGTTGACTTGCAATCGGAACACGAACGCTACCTGGTCGAAAAAGTGTTTATGAAACCCGTTATCCTTACTGATTACCCCAAAGAAATCAAGGCTTTTTACATGAAACAGAATGAAGATGGTAAGACAGTAAGAGCTATGGATGTTCTGTTCCCCCGTATCGGTGAAATCATTGGGGGATCGCAGCGGGAGGAAAATTACGAAAACCTGATGTCGCGCATTCATGAACTACAAATTCCCGAAAAAGATATGTGGTGGTACCTCGAAACACGTAAATTTGGTACTGCTCCGCATGCCGGATTTGGTCTTGGGTTTGAAAGGCTTATGCTTTTTGTTACCGGGATGGCCAACATCCGCGATGTAATACCCTTCCCACGCACGCCACAAACTGCTGATTTTTAATTCAGCATACCAATATGACTTTTCTTGGGTTGTGCTATTAATTAAATAGCATTACCTTTGGAAGACTATACGTTAAAATCATAACACCAGAATGCTTAATCAACGCCTTCAACAGAAATTATTACAAAAGCTTTCACCCCAGCAGATACTGCTGATGAAGCTTTTACAGATTCCGTCGATGGCACTGGAACAACGTATCAAGCAAGAGATTGAAGAAAACCCTGTTCTTGAAATTGACGAAGAATATGATGAGAATGAATCTGATGATTTTAACGATACAGAAAAAGATACGAATGAAGCTTCGCAAAACGATATTGATATCAATGACTATCTGAGTGATGATGATATTCCATCCTATCGCCTGAATGCCGGCAATACTTCAGCCAGTGATGAGCATAAAGAAATGCCGATGACTGCGGATACAGGATTTCACGAATCCCTCTTGTCGCAACTCGATCTCAGAGACTTACCAGCTCAAAAACGTATCATTGGGACTACAATTATCGGCAACCTTGATGAAGCCGGATACTTGCAGCGCGACCTGAATGCCATGGTTGATGACCTCGCATTTACACAAGGGATTACCACCAACCTGTTGGAAATTGAACAAATGCTCAAGATTGTTCAGAGTTTTGAACCGGCAGGAGTTGCAGCCCGAACCCTTCAGGAATGCCTGATTCTTCAGCTAAAAAGAACGGATCCATCTCCTTCTGTAAAGCTGGCTATAACCATAATCGACCGGTGCTTCGAAGATTTCAGCAAGAAACATTATGATAAAATCCTGAAGCGTACTCATTCGGAAGAAGAAGATCTGAAGGATGCCATCAGCGAAATATTGAAACTCAATCCTAAGCCTGGCAGTGCTTTCAGTCCATCAACTGCCGGAAATCAATATGTAATTCCCGATTTTATTATCGAAAACAAGGATGGGGTCCTCGAACTTACCCTGAACCAGCGGAATATGCCCGAACTCAGGCTAAGCCGAACTTATACGGATATGCTGGAATCCTATGGCGAGAATAAGCACAGGAAAGAAAAAAATGACTCACAACGCGATGCTGTTGTTTTTATCAAACAAAAAATTGATTCAGCCCGTTGGTTTATTGAAGCCATTAGACAACGACAGGATACGCTGTATCTTACAATGAAAGCTATTGTTGATTACCAGCATAAATATTTCCTCGAAGGTGATGAGACCATGCTGCGACCTATGATACTGAAAGATATCGCCGAACGCGTAGGGCTTGATATTTCAACAATTTCGCGGGTTGCAAACAGCAAATATGTTCAAACGCCATTTGGCACTTTTCTGCTTAAGAGTTTCTTTTCCGAATCCATTCAGAATGATCAGGGAGAAGAAATTTCAACCAGGGAAATCAAGAAAATACTTTCGGATTGTATCGTTGCTGAGGACAAAGCCAAACCACTCACCGACGAAGAGCTCACTTCGATTCTGAAGCAAAAAGGCTACCTGATAGCCCGCCGCACAGTTGCAAAATATCGTGAGTTGTTAAACATTCCTGTTGCACGCCTGCGCAAGGAAATGTAAATTCGCCATGAGTTCTTGCCGGTAATAACAATTAGTATTAAAATCCATATTAAAAAATATAGCACTATAATTCGGGTGGCAACTCCTGAAGTATATACAATGATCCTATTCGGCTGCTAACGGCTAATTTACTCAAAATGGAAACCCATAATTTTCGATTTTCAAGAATTCTTTCCTTCATCCTTCATCCCCTTTTAATACCATCAATTGCTACTTTAATACTGCTGCTGCGGCCTGATATTTATCCCATCGCCCTTCCCGGTAATTTAAAAATCTGGTTCATCTCCCTGATCTTTACATTTACATTCATCATACCCTCAGCCGCGGTACTTTTACTTCTGAAGCTTAACAAAATATACTCCATTGAATTAAATATCCGCACCGAACGAACCGTTCCATTGCTCATTTCGAGTATTTCCTATTTGGCACTTCTTTTTATTATGAAGCCGGCAGGAATACCACCTGTTTTTTTGTACGTACTTTATTCGGCTTCGTTTGCACTGCTGGCAGGGTTATTAATTAATCTGGCATATAAAATAAGCCTTCATTCTCTTGGATGGAGTGCTTTGACTGCCATGCTTATAAGTATTTCTATACGGATGGGAATACCTCTATTACCTTTAATAATCAGTTCTGTGATTTTATCAGGAGTTGTGGGTTACGCACGGTTAAAAGAAAACGCCCACAATCAAACCCAGGTTTATCTGGGTTATTTTGCAGGCGTATGTATCGTAATTCTAATTACTTTCTTTTCCTGATCAGAATGGTGTGAAAACCAATCCAACCGAGATGGGATAAATCTGCGGTCCCAGGTCTTTATCAAATACGGAAGAAATCTGGTAAAATACGGAGGCTCCTATCCATTTGTAACCAATAACAGCATAAGGTCCGTAATGGATGTTGTCTATATTTCGGAGTTTCAGCGATTTTTCCACTACCTGGTATCCACTTCCTTCCAGATCGCTTCCTTTATACTTTGTATGTGCATTGATGCTCCATCCGACCTTAAATCCTAAAGTACCATGAATTTTATTGGTTGCTTTGTATTGAAATCCGAAAGGGATATCCAGATACGTTATGGAGAGCTTACTCTTTTTAAGTGTTATCTCTTTCCCGTTAAATTTCGCCGGTACATTATAGAAGAAAGACTGATTATCACCCACATTTGAGAAATCTTTTTTATAAATATTATATGACCCTACACCCAGGAGCGACTGGTTATAAAAATTGTGTACACCAATTCCTCCGCCAATGAAGAATGACAAATGCCCTTTCTTATCCAGTGGAAATCCATAATGTATAAAAACATCAATACCCTGATTAACAGTCCGTGGGTTTATTGAGTCGGGAACCTTCATCCAGAAATCGTTATAAACACCAAACCCCAAACTTAACCGCTTACGGATTGATTCAACTGATGGTTTCTGTGCAAACGATGAAGCAGCCAAAGCCAGAAGTGTGATAATTAAAAATATTTTGTTTTTCATTGAGTTTGTTTTTCAGAGGCAAAGATAAAGTAAAAACCGGTTTACATGCACTGATAGATTAAAATGTGAATGTTAAGAATTGCTAATATCAACAATTATCGCTCGACGTATGTCTTTTCAATTGAAAAAGGCCTGAATTTGTTTTTTCAATTTTTAAAAGGTAAATATGCCGTTAGAACTTAAGTTATCCGGTTATGACGATCAATTTGAAAACCCTTTCCGAAATGTAAAACCCTTTAAAATTCAACCAGCAACTAAATAATTTTAGTGTTCAATATGGCTCTCGGTGGAACGTGGTAGTAAAGAGCATCTTTGCAGCGGGTAACATTTTCAGCTAATTATTTTTACCTTTGCAGATGTTATTATAACAGTTATGAAAAAGAAACTTTCAGGACTTGGCATCCTATTAATATTGCTCTTAAAGTACCCACCATTGCCTAAATATAGCCTGTTTCATAAAATCGAAATTGTTCAGGTTTGCAGCATGTCAATAAAGCAGCTTGCTTTGCAATTCCACCTTAATTAATGAGCACTAAAACAACCTGCAACGCTTGGTTGACTTATGTTTATTGCAGTCTTTATTCTCTCATAAAAACTGACTTCTGCACATTTGATTTTTTGAGGAAGCTATACTTAATTTAAAGGCTTATAAATTTAATGGGCACGTTGAAAAGGCTGATTAAGTTTATATCAAATTAATGATGGATAATTAGAGAAAACGTGTTATTGCTTGATCTAACTAATTATTCCATTAAATAGCCAACTAAACACTTTTTACAGGTTTCATAATGGGAAATATTTACCAAAATGAACTCATAATTAACATGCAATTTTGTTCAACAAAGTGTATGTTGCTGTTTATTAGCGTCTTGTAAGTTGATTTGCAATTGGTATAATTATAGTACAATCTTAGCATTTAACAATTTCGTTATTTCAATAATATGGCATATAACATCCCGATCTGTTTTGTTTTTCGATTAAATTCCTGCTCATCTTAGTCAGACCTATTCATAATATTCTTCGAAAGTTTTAATAGATCAGATTCTGAAATTCACTAAAGAACAGGATGTCAATTCAATATACAAAATTAGTTACAGTTAAAAGAACTGACTCAATTTCTTAAATTAAAACATTTAAAAATGAAAAAATATATTTGTGTAGTATTAAGTTTATTTATCTACTTCTCTGCTTATTCCCAGACATTGGTTGATTTCAGTACTATTCCTAAAAGCGGGACTATTATGATATTTGCGCACCAGGATGACGATGTTATCTGGATGCTTCCATTCTGGGGCAAAACCGAAAAATTTATTTTAGGAGCTTATCCAACTACTCCAGCCTTTAAAAAAATGATTCATAATCAGCAAACCTATTTAGATGCTAATAATTATAACATCAATTATGAAGAAAACTGGATATGTCCCTGGGATACTATTACCCAACAGCAATTACATGATTATTATTGGTGGAATGATACAACTTACAGCTATCTGGCTAATGATCATGTCACTGCTTTTTGGGATAATGACCAGGTTACTGTAAACGAGATAAAAAAAATTAAAGCCAAGATTGAACCTTATATTGCCAGTATAAGTACATCCCGTATCATTACGCATGATAACTGGGGGGAATACGGGCACCAGCATCATAGGGCTTTAAATAACGCTGTTAGAGAATTAGCAGTAAAGTATAAAAAAGATGTATGGATGTTGGGAAGCACCATTACTCTACCTTATATGGAGGGGGGTGTTACATATAATGATGTTGTTGTTCCTCCAGGTATAACTTATACAGTAGCAAATTTTAACGGCACCCTTTATACCGGGATTAAACAGATTTACTTAGACCCGACCAATGACTTATGGACCTGGGATGATGATTATGTTGCTACCGGTGACCACAAATTTATCAAGATTGTTGATGAAGGTATTGATAAATCGAATATATTAATCCCAGGTACACCTGTCACAACAACGGGTCCTACTCAAGATAAGCCCGGTGATTACATATTTGATGGCGTAGATGATTATTTAACGTTGCCGGGTAATAATTATTCATCGTTTACCATTGCAATGTGGGTAATGCCCGACCAGCTTAAATCAATGGATATTTCAAAAATGACAGAATACCCTTCGGCTAATGCATGTGATCGCAGTTTTTATATGAATAATGATGGCACAGTTACAGCTCGAATTTTTAATAATAACCAAAGCCAAACGATTACTTCAAATACTTCATTATCAGCAGGAAGTTGGACTCATATACTTATGACTGGCAATGGTAGCAGTTTAAGACTTTATATTAATGGATTATTTCAAAAAGAGATCACAACCGGGGCTTTATACTCCAGCTATAGTTCTCCTGAATTTGTAATCGGACAGGCCCAGGAAACTTCTTCTTTTTTTAAAGGACAAATCTCCGATGTAAGATTATATGATTATATACTTTCATCTGCTGAAATAGCAGCTCTTATCAACTCAAATCCACCAGTGATTCATACAATAACTGCCAGTTCGGGGCCTGGTGGCACCATTACTTCCCTTGGTGATGTGATAGTTAATGAAGGTACTGACCGTGTTTATACTATTACTCCAGATGATAATTATCAAATATCCGACGTAAAAGTTGACAACATTTCAGTTGGGGCAGTTTCAAGCTATACGTTTAGTAATATCACTGCAAATCATACCATTTCTGCAACATTTTCTTTGGCACTACCTAACATTGCATTAAACAAACCCGCTTCTTGCTCCAACAATGTAGGGGATATCGGGTATCAGCCTCCTTCAAAAGCCAATGATGCGGATGGAACAAATGGTAGTTACTGGCAAGCTATTCCTTATCCACAGTGGTGGATGGTTGACCTGGGTGCCAATTATGATATAGCAAAAGTAGTTATACGAAATTATGTTGATGGTAGCCGCTATTATCAATATGAAATCTGGGCTAGCACTGATAATTCTACCTTTATAAAAATTGCTGAGAAGACAAATACAAATTGGGCTACTGATGAAGGAGATACTTATAACGTAACTTCTACAGCACGGTATTTAAAAGTCATTATGACTAAGAATTCGGCCAACACTGGAGCTCATATCTCTGATTTCCGGGTTTATGGCTCACCGCACACTTCTACATGGACAGGAACTGCCAACAGTGACTGGTACAATACCGCCAACTGGTCAGGGGAAGTACCTGTTTCTACAAAGAACGTTATAATCCCCGCCGCTGTGACCAATGAACCTGTAATAAGCGCTTCAGCAGTATGTAATGATCTTACTATTAACGCTTCAGCAACACTGGAAATAGCACCCACAGGCAGCCTGACTGTTAACGGCACTCTCACGAATAATGCCGGAATTGCAGGTCTTGTAATTAAGAGCGATGAAACCGGAACAGGCTCGATTATTGAAAATTCGGGAGCTGAAGCTACTGTTGAACGTTATATCGCAAACAATTGGAATTGGCATCTGATTTCTTCACCCGTAGTAAGCCAGGATATTTGGCCACAATTTGCGCCTGCACCAAGTCCGAATGTTTTTGCAGCAACAGGGAATTGGTACTTTTATTATTTTAATCCGAACTCTCCTTCCGCAGATTTTTATTGGGTTAACCTTCGTAAAAACAATAACGGAGATTATAACGACGGCCCGATTGATGCAGGCAACAGCACAGCAGGGTTCAGCGATGGATCTAATACATTCCCTCCGAAGTTTTCACAAGGAAAGGGGTACCTGGTCGCTTATAATAGCGGATGGATTACCGGTTCTCCAGAAACACATTTGTTTTCAGGCACACTGAATAGCGGTCCGATCACCAGGACCCTATTCAATAATTCCAGTGGCAGTGCATTTAACCTTGTCGGCAATCCCTACCCATGTCCAATAGATTGGGATTTGGCAGACGGCGATTCACTATGGGGACGAAACGGCGCTTTGGCTTTTTCAGGGCAGGGATATGATTACTGGGTATGGGATGAGGCCTCCGAACAGTATCTGTATCGTAATTCATCTAGTCAAATCGGTAATGCAGGCCAATATATAGAACCGGGGCAGGGATTCTTTGTAAAAGCGGCAGAAAATCCGGCTACTCTCACTTTTGGTAAAGACATTCGTACACATAGTGCTGGTAAAGGGTGGTTTAAATCAGTCCCGACAGCTTTTAATAGCATCCGACTGAAACTCGCTAATAATACCAATTCATTATTTGATGAGATGTTTGTTGATTTCAATACCAATTATTCTGGTCTGGAAGGCACACAAAAATTCAGTAGTTTATACGCCGATGCGCCTGAAATATATTCGGTAAAAGCAGGAATCAATTATTCAATCGACCGCTATAATCAAATTGGCAATAACCTGACCGTAAATATCAGCACTAAGTGTGGCATCACGGGAATTTATACTCTCACTGCAATAACCATCAGCGGTTTTCAAGGCAGTAAAAATGTATATCTTGAAGACCTGAAAACCGGTAACATCATCAACCTGAAAGAAAGCCCTTCCTACTCCTTTCTTGCGGGCCCTGATGATGCAACGGAACGATTCCAACTGTCCTTTGACAAATCCATCAACGTGAATATTGAACCGGAAACAATTAAACAGGTTTATATCTACTCTTTCGGGAAAGATGTATTCCTCAACTCCAACATGTCCGACATCGGAAACTGCGATATATTAATTTACAATACCATTGGTATCTTGGTTTACCAGGGTCGATACATGCCCAACTCAGTTAAAAGTAAGATTGCCACACTGAACAACCCGGGCACTTACATCGTGAAAGTGATATCGCATACAGGTACCACTAATGCCAAGATAATAATTCTGTAATTACTAAGAAATATAACAGAATTATTAATTGATGACTTATTATCGATGGTTAATTGTTTTTAATTAATGATTCATTCAAATAAACTCAAATAGCGGCTGAGCACACAATAGATCGATAAACTGAAAGTTGTATGTTATTGTATTTCTACATATTATAATCATGTTGCCAGGCTATTTACTTCTTACCACTATTCTTATGGACCTATGCTTGCTTTCATGCTGGTATAAAATCCGCTATCATAATTAGAGCTAGAAACCAATTCAATCAAGTTCATTTGTTAATGACTTCATTTGCAGCATGTTCAACAATTCTCATCATGTAATTATTGTGGTGTTTTGATTTCTATAGGTTTCTCGCTAGTCACGTCCTAACTCTAAACAGACTGGAAGTAACCAGTGGCAGGAAGTAAATACCCTAGTTATGTTAAAATGTAACTTTTATAAAAACTTTTATTTGCAGGTTGAATATACTGCACAATTTTGTATCTTTAATATCTAAATATAAGTTAACTATGAAAACGTGGACATTATTTTTTATCCTGGCTATTTTTAGTCTTACGGCATTTGCTCAAAATGCAAAATGCCTGGCTTTTTCTACCAAAATTGTTGAAAATGCGAAAGGAAAAATCCTGTGCGATTCCGAAGATGAAGATCTTTATTGTTTCAAGGCTGAATTCCCTATAACATATGATTTAGAATCTATAAAAACTATTTGCGATACTACGGCAAAAAACACAAAAGTATCTTTTAATTGGCGGCTTAATTATGATAAAAATTATGAGAAAGAATTTCTCATTACTGGCAAAAAATTATTGGTTACCATTTATTTTAGTGAAAAATTTCTTTATTTTGAATTTCCAAAAAATTAAATTGAATTCCACTATTACTGCCGGCTAAAGTATATTTATACCCGAAGCGTATTTCCCCGGGCGGAATCTTAAATTAAAAAACTATTTCACTCTCTTTTACCTATTTCTTTAGCTCATTAAACCAATTTATGGTTTTAAGTCCCCATGGCAGCAAACTGGATCCATGATCGGTTCCCTGTAAACTTATAAGCTGGATTTTATCCTGGCCAACTCCCAGGTCTATGAAACTGTTATACATATTGAGCGATTGTGCAGGAGGAACATTGAGGTCGGCAGAACCATGGTAAAAATTAATTTTTGAGGTTGGTACCCATGCCGTTACACTATTCTTTATCAGCAGCGACCTTAGTTGTGCAAAATCAGCACTGCTGCTGAAATTCGTGATCATATTGCTTTTCAGGAGTACAGGAATCGTATCATTAAGTTGAGCGTTCACCTGGTCGTTGGAATAAGTTCCGTTGAAAAGTTCCGGGATACGGCTGGCATAGGGTTCGTTGAAAAATTTACTGAGCGGGTCATTATGCGCCCCGAACTCCTGCTGCGAATAGATGAAATACGGTAGGTACAGCGGGCCGGGAAAGACCTGTTGTGCCAGCACATAAGTTGACATGGCCATCATATCGTATGCCCCCGCACCACATGAAGTTGCTTTAACAGGTATAGTGGTTTTGTTGTTTGTTTCAATGTTTTTAAGTGCCGAAAGTGTTGCCCAGCCTCCCTGCGAGTATCCCATCAGGTAATGATCACCGTTGAATTTTGCTTGTATATCTTTTTCAGCTATCAATTCGTGGCATGCCCTGATCAAATCAATCACAGCCCTGTCCGTGGTTTCCCTTTCATAATATGGGTGAAGGTACTGTGCCGATGCTCCGAATCCTATGTAGTCGGGGAAAGTTATTATATAACCGTTCCCTGCCATGTATTCCATCAGCGTGTAGTAATAATTGGTAGGATTCTCACTGGGGCAACCTGATTTCAGGGTATTGGTGCCGTTCTGGAAACTGATGATAGGGAACGGCTCCTGGGATTGAGGCATGCATATCAACCCGGAAGCTAAAATAGATTCACCTTTATAAATTGTATTATAAGTGATTTTATAGACATCAACTCCATAGGCCGTATTGCTAACAATGGGAGCTGCATCAGGATATATACCCTGCAATGCTCCAATCAGTTGCTTGATGTTTTCAGCCTGGAAATTGAGAATCTTCTGGTACGAAACCAATACTTCATTTACCGGACCTTCATTCGTGCTTTCCTTTTTACAACCAGGTGTAACGAAAAGACCTACCGTCAGAATGAGTACCAGGCAGCAACCGAAAAATGTGTTTATCTTTTGTTTGTTTAAATATTCCATAGCTCTGTATTTAAAGCATAAAAGTATAACAATAATAGCTTGGTTTAAGCGGATTAAATCCAAATCCTGCGGAGAAAAAAATTTCAACAGGTAAAACTCATTAGTTTTTCGACACACAAACAAACGAGAGGTCGAAAATGACCTCTCGTTCTTACAGTCTAAATTTTCAGTTCTTTTGTTATTTAACAGTCCATTGCAATACCAGGCAGGATTTTCAGATAACTTCTATTCCAAGATAACTTCTATTCCAAAGAATGACAATACGTTCGCGGCGTTTTCCTTAGTAACCGGCAAGTAGAACTTTCCATCCTTAAAAATGTAGTACTCCACCTGGAGATGTGCCTTTTTGTATGTATTATCCCACAGATTGCCACATTCCCCATATTCGTAATGTTTATAAAGACGGAACCCATTGCGGGATGTAATGTATTCCATCAATGCAGTACAATTTGCCGGGGCATCTTTGCACATTACGGGGAGCCTTTCGAACAAACGTCCTTTACACGAATAGGCATCCACTTTTTTAAATGGAACCTTCAGAATAGTTCCATCGTTCATTTTCAGGTTTATGTTCAATAATCCTGATTTAACTGATTGGCAGAAAATGGTTTTACCACCGACGGTAACATAACTGGTAGCTTCGCCCCCGGCTTTCAGCATAAGAACGGACATGACCAGTATCAGTAATACAGATAATTTTTTCATTGCTTGGTCCTCCTTATTTTTAGTGTTGATAAATATTGACATAAAGGTACATAACAACTTGATAGTGAATCTAATATATTCTATAAAACGTTAAAAAGAATCGACCAGAGGTTGATCGTCGTTTTAGGCCATTTCGTAGGGTGAAATGAACGGTTTACCGATGACCCGGCGAAGGTACAGGCAATTGGTTAATAAAACTCTGAAAATGCAAAGCCATGCCGGTGATCACTCAAAGCCCAATGATGCCTGGATTTAAATCAAAAATTGTTGGATAGAAGGATTTGAGAAAAAAAACAATCACCTTTTCTTTTCAATAATATCGAAGAAATTTTTCTGGTAAGTATCACCTATTGGGATGCGCTGATCAGCTATTTTTATATGCTTTCGTTCAATAGATTCAATTTTACCGATAGCCACAAAATAGGATCTGTGAACCCTGCAGAATTGATGTTCCGGTAAAACATCTTCAATACCACGGGCATTCATCAATGTCATAATACGCTTGTTTTTGGTAACGATCCGCCAATAGTCGCCCATTCCTTCAACATATAAAACCTCAGATGCAGTAACTTTTTCGATGTGCGTATCCGTTTTCACGAAAAAATAATCTTTTTCGGTCGTTTCGGTCGTATGGGTTGTTATTTGCTTTGCGGCGGGAATATTGGCTTCATTCTGCATCCGATCGTAAACTTTGTTTAAACCCTTCAGGAAACGTTCAAAAGAAATAGGTTTCAGCAGGTAATCAGTCACATCCAGGTCAAATCCCTGCCGGGCATAGGAATCATAGGCTGTTGTGAGGATCACGTGCGGCTTCACCTTCAAAGCATTGAGCAACTGAATGCCGGTAAGCTCCTCCATCTGAATATCCAGGAGAATAAGATCAACCGGGTTGTTACGCAGGTATTCCAGCGTTTCAATAGCATTATCGAATGTTTGAAGCAAGTTAATGAAAGGGACTTTTTCGCAGTAATCCCTAATGATATCGAGAGCCAGAGGCTCATCATCTATGGCTATGCAATTGATCTTCATCTTAGTAATTTTTAATTTTAATTATGGTAAGATGGGAATTATTAACGTAATATTTGATTTTAGGGGAATAATGAGCTAATGGTTTGCCATGATTTATCAAAGTTAATACTTCTTTATATAATTTCTACATAATGGCTAATAAACGTCAATTCTCAATTATAAGGTTAATACTGAATTTTTCTGCATCTTCGCTAATCAATAACTCATGTTTATTGGGATAAATAAGCTCAAGCCTTCTTTTGATGCTGGCCAGGCTTATTCCGCTTGAATTTTCATCCTGTCCATTTGTTGCTTTCTTCATATAATTGATGACTTCGAATTTTACCTGTTCCTCCAGAACAGATAGGTGAATAAGGATTCCGGGCGGGTGGTTTTTACTGCTGTGTTTGAATGCATTTTCGACAAAAGAGATCAGCAGCATGGGTGCAATAGTCCGGCCCTCGGTATTTCCTTCAATCTGGAGCGATACAAAATCAGTATATTTAATCCGGAGATTCTGCAGTTCGATATAACTTTTCAGGTATTCAATCTCTTTTTCGAGTGGAACCTTTGGGGCAGCGGAATCATATAGCATATATCTCATGATGGATGATAATTTCATAATGGCTTCGGGGGCTTCGTCCGATTTCCTGTAAGCAAGTGAATAAATATTGTTTAGGGTATTAAAAAGAAAATGTGGATTTACCTGCGACTTCATCAGGGCGAGTTCACTAGCCTGCTGCCGGTTAATAAGTTCGTCCCTGTGTTTCTGCGATTCAAACCAGTTAATCATAAAACGGATCAAAACTGCGTATATCCCAATAATGATTACCATCCGCAGGTTATTCCACATATAAGCTGTACTATAAATCATCTCTTTCCCATGCTGGCTCATGAAAAGTTTCCAGATATAATGTTCAGCAGGTACCCGGAAAGCGGTGATCAAAGCTATCAATACCAGCCCGGTAAGTATAGCTGTAATCCTGCTGTTGAATTTTAGTAAACGTGGAAACAGTAAATAAATAGGGTAAAATGTGATTATATTCAGAATGGTCGAAATGCAAACATCTATCACATACTTGTTATTGATCAGCAATTTCTCATCAAGCTGCCCTATGTAAAGGGGGAAGAGGCTCTGGTTTATGATATAGAACCAGAAGAGTAAATGGATAAGAATAATGTTTCTCCGTTTCATTCTTTTTAACTTTTCGGCAGTTGTTTTCAATAATTAAAGTTACACAAAATAATGAAAAACAGACCTATAAGTCATAATCAAATCGATGAACTGCATTGAATTTCCGGCAAGTTGAAAAGTTGCATCTGCCAGCAGGGTAAAATACCCGTCGAAAGCAAAAGCATGTGTCCGAATCGCTTAATTATTATAATCTGATTAATAGCATTATGACCTATAAGCCATCATCCCGGTTTCCCGGAATAATTACCCTGAACTCACTTCCTTTCCCGGCTTCACTTTCGACTTCCAGTCGGCCACCATGTTTTTCAATAAACTCCTTACAAAGGATTAAACCTAATCCCGTTCCCGGTTCCTGATCAGTACCTTTTGTTTTATGTGCGGTGTCGATACTGAACAAGTGCTTTAACTTTTCTGCGGGTATGCCAATGCCATTATCCTTTATACTTAAAATGCAAAAACCATTATTTTGTGATATTCCAACCCGAACTTCACCATTTCTGGGGGTAAACTTCAATGCATTGGTCAGGAGGTTGCGCAAAATCGTATTCATCATGTTAATATCCCCGCTTATCAAAACCGGCGTATTGAAATCAGCAATAATGCTGATATTCTTACGGGCTGCCTGTACCGAGACAAGTTCAATACTTTCTTCCGCTTGCAGCTTAAGGTCAATCGTTTCAGGTCTGAACGATATCGTTCCTGTTTGAGATCGGGCCCATAACAATAAGTTTTCGAGAAGTTCATGGGCCTGCTGCGAGGAGCCTTTTATATTTTCCAGGGTCTTTTGTAGCTTTCGAATATCCACATTATCCAGGTTTATAAGCAGAATATCGGTAAGCCCGATAATGGCATTAAACGGATTCCGCAAATCATGGGCTATAATGGAAAAGAATTTATCTTTCGCCGTATTCAATTCATTGAGTTCTGAATTTTTGTTCAATATCTCTGATTTCTGTTCTTCTATCAGCTGGGTTCTCACCTTAACTTTTTCTTCCAGTATCTTGAGTTCCCTGATGTGGTTGCGTTCCCGGACTTTGATATACAGAAATATCAGAAAAATGCCCAACAGGAAATAAGCTACATAAGCGACTTTGCTTTTCCACCATGGAGGGTGAATAATTATGGAAAGGCTTACCCCGGTTTCATTCCAGCGTCCGTCGTTATTACAGCCTTTTACACGCATAGTGTAATTACCAGGCGGAAGGTTTGTAAAAGAAACAAAATTCCGCGAGCCGATATCATTCCAGTCGTCATCTGCACCTTCAAGCTTGTAAGCATAGCGGTTTTTGGCAGGGTTGGTAAACTCCAGTGCGGCAAATTCGATGGTGAATGTATTTTCGCTATGGTTAAGAATTATGGGGCCTTCTTGTTCCAGGTTAAGATATTCGCGGACACCCTTATTAAATTTATAGGCAGCAGTAATGGCAATTACAGGTATGTGTGGATTGTCGCTGAGCGAATCAGGATAAAACGAATTAAAACCGTTCATTCCACCGAAAAACATTTCGCCGTCAGCACTCCTGAATGAAGCTCCCAGGTTGAATTCCGGGCTTTGCAAACCATCTTCCACCGTATAAGTGCGGAATTTGTTGGTGGCTGTATCGAACCGGCACAATCCATTTCCCGTGGCAAACCACAGGAAATGGAGTTTGTCTTCGCGAATACTGTAAACCAGGTTGCTGGGGAAGCCCTGGTCACCCGAATAATATCGGAATGTTCCATTTTTCTTCGAATACCTGTTTACATATGAGTTTGTGCCGATCCAGATATCACCGTGCTGATCTTCACATAAAGCAGTAATAAAGTTATCCGACAGTGAATTTTCTTGCTTTTCGCTTTTCCTGAAATGAGTAATACCTCCTTTGATTGGATCAATGACATCCAACCCGTTAATAGTTCCAACCCAGATGGCTCCGTCACGGTCTTCGAGCACGGCATACACCAGGTTTGAGCTTATCCTGAAGCCGGGAATTGCCCCGGCATAAAAATGATCCGGACTTAACCCGCTTCGTTGCATTTTGTATAATCCATCATGGGTCGCAATCCAATAATTTCCTAAATGGTCCTGTATCATCCTGTTGATCCTCAGACCAGGAAAGTCAGGAAAACGTTTATGCTTAAAATGTTCCTCCGGTCGGACAAACCTTCTTCCCTGTTGTTCATAAACCAACAACCCATCACGTGTCCCGATCCAGATGGTATGCATCTTATCTTCAAAAATGCAATGAATATAATCATTGGGAATGCGATATTTACCCGCCTGCCTTGAAGAATAATGTTCAACTTCGCCGGTTGCCCGGTTGTAAAGATTCAGTCCCTGTCCCCAGTTCCCAATCCAGATCACGTTGTTTTCATCCTCATAAATCGAGGCTATAACATTACCGGCCAGATCAACAGAATATGGAGAATCACTTTTGCGATACAAGCTGAAATTCCGCTTTTTAAGATTGGTTTTGTTGATACCCGACAAGGTCCCAATCCAGAGGTTATCGGAGTTATCGATGGCTAGCGAAAGGTTAATGTTATGGTTTAGTCCGCTTTTTTCAGCAGAGAAGCGTTCGAAAAATACGCGATTATCCTTTCCTCGGCTCATCCTGTTAAGCCCTCCGCCTTCCGTCGCAACCCAAAGGGTACCCGACTTATCAGCAAGAATTGCCCTGATAAAATTATTGCTGAGTGAGAATTCGCTTCGCTTATCCTGAAAGTAATGTTCGAATCTTGTCCCTCCTGCTTTCAGGTGATTAAGACCCGAGGATGTTCCGATCCACAGCTCACCCTTTTTATCCTGGTATAAGGCTGTAATATTGTCGTCGGATAAGCTGGTAGGATCAGCGGAATTGTGATTGAAAACACTGAAGCTTTTTGTTACAGGATTAAAAGCAGCCAGGCCTTTCGTGGAAGCTACCCATATAGTACCTTTTGTGTCCTCAAGCAATGGGATGTTGTTGTCCTTAGCGCTACCGTCGAAAGTAAAAGGGCTGATAAAGTGTCTGAATTTCAATGTTTTCGGATCGTATTCCGAAAGAACCGGGGGCATATTAATAAGTATGTTCCCGTTTCGGGTACATTTCACATCATATATACAATCAGTAACCAGTGCATCAAATGGTGGAGAATAGTTTATTTTACTGAACCGTTTTTCTTTTCTGGTATATTTAACAAGTCCTCCTTTGGTTGCGATCCAAAGGTTCGCTTCTATATCTTCTGTAATTCCAATAATCCAGTTATTGGAAATAGAATTGGAATCATTGGGGTTATATGTAAAAACCTCGAAAGTGTATCCGTTGTATTTATTAAGCCCGTTTTGTGTTCCAAACCAGATGTATCCCTTTGAGTCCTGGAAAATGCAGTTGACAACACTCTGTGAAAGTCCGTCGCTGATGGAATATCCCGAAAAAAAATATTGTTGCGCATTGCCGGCAAAGCAATACAGGAAAAGAAATAGAATTAAAACAGTTTTTTTATACATCCTGAAAACATGATTACTGAAAGTCCGTTTTTGCTATTTATCCCGCCTTTGCATGATTAAATCAAAACAAGATAACAGTAGTGTGCATATTTAGGCAGTATCAAATTTACAAAACCTTTACAGGTATTCCAAATGAAGATGCGTTTTGAATAATTGTAAGCTGATGGACAACTGGTCGAAAAATCCTGGAGAGAGATCGGGCAAATCCTAATACCCTATGGATGAATTTTATCGATGAATGCCTGTAATTTTTCGACAAACATACAGTATTGCACTGTGATTGATATATCGTTTTTTATTGCCCGCTGATCGATTACATTTGCTTTACAGTCAATGCATTATGTAATTTTACATCGCAATTCAAGATCAGATTAACAAGTTAAAAACATAAAGCCATGAAAACATCAATTTTAATTTCGAGCCTTGCAGCACTCTGCCTCCTGATAACTTTTGCAGAAGCACCCCGTCGCAATAATGACAACAATATGAATGTCGCTTTAACAAAAGATATTTCAGTCATAACTGTGAACAGAGCGATCATGCTGCCGGGGGTAGTAATTACCCCAGAAAGAAAAAAGGACGCTGGGAGTATCGTTCCGGTTGTTCCTGCCGAGGATTTCAGCTACCTGAAATTTGATGTAACTGAATATACGGAAGCTGATGCCGTTAACCCGGGTGAGGCTGAAGTTTTGCCCGATGCAATAGTAGCTGACTACAGTTATCTGAAATTCAACATAAGCGACTATAGCACCAGCGACGAAATAACAGAATTGCCGGTAACCGAAAACAATGCTTCTGATATTTCTTCACTAGAGCCCGCTGTTAACGAATTTCAGTATCTCAGGTTTGATGCTAATGAATACATCAACCCTACCGGGACTGAAACTAGCGAAATCGGGGAACTGCCATTGGAAGAAGTCACAACCGGTAATCAGGCTGCAATCACAGTACCGGTTGAAACTACAAGTGAATTCGGATACCTTAAATTCGATGTAAATAAATACAATAACGGAGGAAACCTGGGTTCCGATGAAGCGTTTGAATTACCAGTAAAATAAACCGGGAATAAAAGAATGACTGTTTGTGTTTTGATTTGTCCTTCACTAATCCCCGTTAGCACGCGTTTGTAGCGCGTGCGTTTTTTTTAATTCGGTTTTTATTCTGATGCGTAACTCCAAAAGCGTTGTATCTATCCATGTTCCTTTTTCTTATTTTTTCTCATTCTCGGTATTTGCCGAAAAGAGGTTTCAGACCCAATCAATTTATTTAGCTTGATTATGCAACTTCACTTTGTCATCCTTCTGTTGCAGGTTTGTATTTTTAGATCTTACAATTCCCATCACATCCCAGGTTCTGCAATAACTTGTCTGTCAAGTCGTCATTTAATTGATTACTATTTCTGCTTATTCAATCCTGTAGCACATTCAACTGCAAATGTGTGAATAATGTAATCTTTTCAAGTAATTATGTAACACTTTCCGGAGTTAATGTACTCACCTTTGTTCTATTAGAAACTGATTTATGGTTACTTAATTTTAGTTTGGAATAGTCTTTACCGGTTTGCCAGGTTGGCTCAACGGCATCAGGAACATGGAAGTTTCCCAACCTTCTTTCCATGACCAACGAAAAGGTACGCGAGCCTGATACCCGTTAACCGGTTTTTAAACTACATCCAAGCAAAAAAAGCGTTTTAGCCTGTATTATTCGTGCAGAAGATAAAAGATAAAAGTAAAAAGATAAAAGTCAGGCAGTTGCAAACCATTTTCATAATTTATTTTGTAAAGATGATTTTTATGATTGCCTTCATCATGTTTTGATCCTTTTGTCTTTATCCTTTTGTCTTTTTTGAAGTTTATGATCGGAAGAACATTATCATCTATTTCAGGTAATCTGCAAAGTATGAATCTGTATTTACAACAATGAATCAATCATTAGGTCAGTTTCTAAATGCACAAGGTTTTAATATTGCTAAAGGCCTGGACACAAACTTGATCGACCCGGCAAAGATCCTGAAATATGCACAAAACGCTTTTGGTAAAATCCTCAGTTTAATGGGGAATATCCTTCTGATCTTACTTATCGTCTTATTTATGCTCATGGAATTCAGGACTATTTCAGATAAAATAACGGATATATTCAGAGTTTCGAATAAATCCGTTACTTATTTATCCACTATTTTACATAATATCCGCCGTTACCTGATGTTACAAACTTTAGTTTGTATATCCATTGGAATTCTTATCTTTATTGCTCCAATTGATCATTGGAGTTGACTATCAACTCCTATGGGCTGTGATTGCAGGTATATTGAATTATATTCCGAATTTTGGATCTATCATCGCTGCTGTGCCAGCAGTCCTTTTTGCCGAGGTTCAACTTGGCACAGGAGGTGCACTCTGGACTCTTGGTGCATATATGCTTGTCCATAATATTATTGGAAACTTCTTTATACCCCAGATCATGGGTAAAAGCCTGGGCCTTTCAACCCTGGTTGTCTTTCTGTCCATGCTGTTCTGGGGATTTATATTGGGGATAGTAGGAATGTTCCTGTCCGTTCCCATCACAATGTCCATTAAAATCTTCTTGGAACAAAACGAAAAAACACAATGGCTCGCTATACTTTTGGGAACACCTGCAGATGCTAAAAACCATCTTCAACATAAAGAACTGTTAAAAAAAAGCGAGATAAGAAATCCTTATAATAGGGGCATAGAAATGACATCTTCAATTATACTTTAAATGGATAAAATCAGGCTTTCAAAAAAGAGCCAAGTCCCAAGACCCATCCCGCCGCGGCGGGACAAGAACCCTGCTTGCAGCAGGCAAGCAAGACCTACTCTATTACCCCGCTTGGAATTTGGAGCTTGGTCCCACCTTTGGCGGGAGGAATTTAGGACTTAATGAATGCAGAACTTTATCCCGTTTCAGTATAATTAATCTTTAACTGTATTTATTGTTCACTCAAAATAGATTTTATGATAGCATCACTTTCAATGCCGGTTCTGCTGCTCATATTTGGCGTGAGTGCGGTGGCAATCTGGTTTGCCGGAATTAAATTATCCGGTACTGCCGACATCCTTACCACGCATTTTAATTTGGGTGAAGCATTAGGCGGTATGATTCTGCTGGCAATTGTTACAAACCTTCCGGAAATTGCCATTACTGTTAGTGCGGCTTTACAAAACAACCTGGAACTTGCCATTGGAAATATTCTCGGCGGAATTGCCATACAAACTGTAGTACTTGTTATCCTGGATGTATTTGGGTTGGGCAAACAGGATCCGCTTACGTATCGTGCTGCATCACTGGTATTGGTGCTGGAAGGAATAATGGTAATTACTGTATTGACCTTAGTGGTGGTTGGCAATCAGTTGAGTACTTCTGTTATTTATCTGGGGGTATCGCCGATTGATGCGGCAATTGTATTGGTATGGCTGGTAGGTATTTACATGATTGGAAAAGCAAGAACCGATTTGCCCTGGCATAAATTAGGTGTACTTCCTGAAAGTCAAAAAGAAAAGAGAGGACACAGTATGAAAAAGAAATATGATTTGGCCATAAAGAAAGGGACGAGCATTCAAAAAGTTATCCTGATTTTCTCTATTTGCGCATTGATTACGTTAATTGCAGGTGTTGGGTTAGAAGTAAGTGGTGATGCCATTGCCAAACAAATAGGAATGACAGGCGTATTATTTGGCGCTACTATACTGGCTGCTGCTACTTCCCTGCCAGAAGTATCAACAGGTTTGGCTTCCATGAAATTGAAGGATTATCAAATGGCGATGAGTGATATTTTCGGGGGCAATGCATTTTTGCCAGTATTGTTTATAGTTGCAACTGCAATTTCCGGTAAATCCGTTCTGCCGCAAGCGCATAAAACAGATATTTATCTTACCGGGTTAGCCATACTGCTTACCATCATCTATATCTGCGGATTAATGTTCCGCCCACGAAAGCAAATCCTGTGGATGGGTATTGATTCTTTTATCGTATTGCTGGTTTATTTGATTGGATTGTTGGGATTATTTACTGTTTCTTAGAATTATACTTTGAATCTAACAAAACAACATCTTCCTTTTCGGTGACCCTGAAGTATTTAATGAGTCAGAAAAATTAAATAATATCCAAAACCCTTGTTATATATTGCTCTGCAGAGTCTCTGGTTCGGTTCAACCTGTTCCTGAGTCGGTTTGGCAAATCAACAAATGCAAATTTCGTAAGTTATCTTCAACAATTTCTTAACACATTTTGAATGTGTGAATTATGTAACTTAATTAATAAATTAAGTAAAAAAAATCCATTGCTCATTATAATTTTATTTGCCTTTTTGTACACAGTATTTAGCTAAAATGCGCTGTAAGAAGGTCAACTAAAAAAAAGGAATCTTGTTTGCTTTGTTGATAACCATTTTCTTCTCCATTTAAGTATAAAACCGCCCTTCCCCCTTTATTAACAAATATCTAAATAATCATAAAAAATAGATATAATTATGAAAGTATTAATTGTCCTTACATCGCACAACGATTTGGGCAATACCGGCGAAAAAACCGGTTTCTGGATTGAGGAATTCGGAAGAGGAAGCTGTAAAATTAACCAAGGGAGTGCCCTTTTTATTGGAAGACGAAATCAAAAAGTTGGGCGGCCACTACAGCAGTGGGCCTGATTGGGGAGTTTATGTAAAGAAAGACGGCTTATTGATTACCGGGCAAAATCCCGCTTCGTCAGAAGCCGCTGTTAAAGAATTGTTAGAGGTATTACAGCAAAATCGATAACGAATTGAATAGTTTTAACCTAAAAGCGGTTTTGAGGGCTTGATCTAACGTCGGAATTACAAATCCTATTGTGAGAAATCAGTACTCTGAAATTAAGAATCACTATTGTCCGGTTAAATTAGATTAAAAACGCTGTAATGCCTGATATATATCGTCCCTACAGGACTTTTTGCCTGAGGGGGTCACTTTTTATTCTACCAATATTCCGTTCCTACGGGACTGTCCCGTTAGGGACAACATATTGGTAGAAAGATAATTACAAGTTAGTTAAAAGTCCCGTAGGGACGAAATAGAATTTTACCCGGACACCAATGATTAAGAATAAAAAAACAACTACCTATGAACACAATATATTGGACTATTTGATTCATTTCGAAGCATTCAGGTAATATATTATATTTTCAAATGCCTCCCTTCGAAAAGGAAAATGTGTGTTGAAACGTGTGAATTATGTAAATATTTTAAAAAATTATATAATATTTATCCGGTTACTGTTGACTAATTTAGTTTTTTCAAAATGTATAAATGCCTATGAACGAAAAGGACGATAATTTAAACCTACCTGGCCAGCAGGTAAGCCACAAAGAGATATAATCTTCAGGGATATCCGACCTATTTTACAAAGAGAATATTTGAAGTATATCAGGAACAAAAGGCCAGCATCCATAAAACTGGCGACGAAGCGCAAAAAAAAAACCGATCAAAAGTTTTCTGAATTTCAATTTTTTTAACTCACAGATTTTAAAAGTGTTAATCTTAAAATGGAGGATTGAAAAATGAACCAGTTATTGAAAAAACTCATTTGTTTCTGCATTTCGTTGATTGCAATAATCAACGTCGATG
>Ga0208789_1000715_pt1 | contig 26107 bp, 22 predicted proteins | sample Methanotroph_Enr_FD_187368 | JGI IMG/M metagenome (GOLD analysis project Ga0208789, IMG submission 187368) | Enriched soil microbial communities from Old Woman Creek wetland in Ohio, USA - Methanotroph_Enrichment_5 (SPAdes) (version 2) | ecosystem: Environmental > Terrestrial > Soil > Wetlands...
GTGGCCCATTCTTCTTTTTGCACGATGGTCAGAAATACGACCTGGCCGCCCGTGCTGTGATTAAAGAGAAACCAATAAAAAAAGAGAACAAATGAGACTTCGACATAAATTAGCAGGATTACTGGTTTTTTCATTACTGGCCGGCAGCAGTTTTGCTCAGCAGGATTTATCGTATTACCTGCCCAAAGGGGTAACTTACAGCGAGAAAGTCCCGAAACCACAGGATGTGCTGGGTTTCCAGGTAGGCGAATTTCATGCCAGCCACGATAATCTGGTGTATTATTTCAGGCAACTGGCACAAGCATCGCCACGCGTGAAATACGAAGTGTATGGAAAAACACACGAAGGCCGTCTGCTGACCCTGGCCATCATCAGCTCCGAAGCGAACATCAAACGCATTGAGGAGCTGCGTCAGCAGCACATCCAGTTGAGCGACCCATCGTCTTCCTCAAAACTGAATGTGGCCGATTTGCCGGTGGTGGTTTGGCTAAGCCACAGCATCCACGGCAACGAAGCCAGTGGTGCAAACAGCTCGCTGCTTTCGGCCTATTATTTGGCCGCTGCACAAGGAAAAGAGATCGACGAATTGCTCGATAAAACCATCATTTTGATCGATCCGGCCACCAATCCCGATGGGGTTCAGCGCTTCTCGAACTGGGTGAACAGCAACAAAAGTTACCAGGGAAATACCGATCCGGCAAGCCGCGAACACAACGAAGCATGGCCCGGCGGTCGTTCAAACCACTACTGGTTCGACCTGAACCGCGACTGGCTGCCCATTGAACAACCCGAATCGGAAGCCCGAATCAAACAACTTCAGGCCTGGAAACCGAATATTTTGGTTGACGAACACGAACAGGGAACCAGCGCAACCTTCCACTTTTCGCCTGGCGAACCCAACCGTGTCAATCCGTTGATTTCGCCCGCAAACCAGGCATTAACCCAGAAACTGGCCGACAATTACGCCAAAGCGTTCGATGCCCTTGGTTCGTTTTATACTTCAGGAGAACGTTACGACGATTATTACATTGGCCGCGGCCCAACCTTTCTGGATTTAAACGGTGGCGTTTCGCTGTTGTTCGAACAAGCCAGTGTCCGCGGTTTTGCGCAGGAATCGGGAAATGGGGTGATTACCTTTCCGTTTGCCGTTCGCAACCAGTTTACCGGTTCAATTTCGACAGTAAAAACAGCCTTCCAGTTGCGAAACGAATTCCTGAATTACCAAAAAGACTATTATGCTTCGGCCCTTGATGAAGCAAAAAAAGAAACGCAGAAAGCCTATGTTTTTGGCGCCGATTACGATGCGTACACCACCTTTCGGTTTGCGCAGTTCCTGAACACCCATGGCATCAAATCCTACCAACTGAAAGGAAACCTGAACGCCGGAAAGCAAACCTTCAAAGCGTCTTCTGCTTATGTGGTGCCACTCGATCAGCCGCAGTACCGCCTGATTAAATCCATTTTCGGTTACCACATCAACCCGAAAGACAGTATTTTCTACGACATTTCGGCCTGGAATATTCCGCAGGCTTACAACCTGCCATTCGAAACGGTGGCTTCGGCAGTTGGAATCACCGGTGATGCTTTTTCAGTGGATCAGGCGCCCAAAGGCAAAATCATTGGCGCCGGAACAGCGTATGCCTACATTTTCAGATGGGAAGCATACCTCGCACCGCGTGCGCTGGAACGCCTGTTGCAGGAAAACATCATTGCTAAAGTGGCTACAAAACCATTCGAAACACTCGATGGCCTGAAGTTTGACCGCGGGTCAATCCTGATTCCGCTGGGATCGATCAACACCGATCAGGCCAAAGTGGAGAAGGTAATCGCTGAAATTACCCAGAACGATGGCATCGATGTTTTCCGCCTGAATACCGGCGACAACAAGGCAACCGACCTGGGAAGCTCGTATTTTTCGGCCATTGTGAAACCACGCATTGCCGTGCTTACCGAAGATGGGGTGAACGGCATCAGCGCTGGCCAGATCTGGCATTTACTCGACACCAAATACCAGATACCAGCTACTTTACTTCCAATCCGCACCTTGCGCCAGGCCAACCTCGACCAGTACAATGTGATTGTTTTGCCTGGGGGAAATTACCAGGATTTAAGCGAATCGGTGGTCTCCAAACTTCAGGATTGGGTAGCTTCTGGAAAAACGCTGGTTGCGTTCGAAAGCGCCAATAACTGGTTGAGCAAAAGCAAGCTGATTCAGGCCGAATTCAACAAAGACGAAAACAAAGCCAGTGGCTTCAACTACGAAAATGCACAGTTGTTCAGCGCTTCGCGCGAGGTCCCGGGAACCGTGTTCGAAACCAAACTGGATTTGACTCACCCCATTAATTTCGGTTATAAAACCGACCGCTTACCGGTGTTCAAAGACAATGAGATCATACAGGTGAAGGCTGAAACCCTGGCGGCCAACTACCCGGCCGTTTACACCAAATCGTCGCTGCTCGACGGTTACGCGCCCAAAGGTTTTGTAAAAACGCTGGATGGAACTCCTTCACTGGGTATTTTTTCAGTGAAACGCGGACGCATCATTGCCTTTTACAATCCGGTAAATTTCAGGGGATACTGGTTGGGCACCAACCGCCAGCTGGCCAACAGCTTGTTCTTTGGCGATAAAATCCGTCTAGGGGGTGGATTTGGACGTGAATAAAAAAGGCTATTTTTCTATTTAATATCGATTTTCCCCGTTTCATTCTCAAAAAGAATTCGGGGAAAATCTTTTTTTATAATAACTTTTATTGCTGCTGAATGAATCATTTCTTGGAAAGAAAAACCAGCTTTTTGTCGCTTTCGTGTATTATTGCATCAGCGATTACGGCTTTCTTGTTTTTACTGGTTGCCAATAAAATCATAGCTATCGACCCCGGTCTGTTTACCGGATTCCGCGTTTTTAACGTCATTCTTTTGTTACTTCTGGCTCTGAAACGCCGATCGCTAACGGTTTGGATTCTGATCAGTATTTTTGCCGGGGCTGAGTTTGGCTACGACCTTCCGGAGATTTCGAAGAACCTGCAATTCCTGAGCGATATTTTTATCCGGCTCATCAAAACCATCATCGCACCTCTGATCTTTGCCACGCTGGTTAACGGAATTGCCGGGCATAACGACCTCAAACTGGTTGGTCGCTTGGGCTGGAAGTCGATCCTTTATTTTGAAGTGGTTTCGACACTCGCTCTGTTCATTGGTTTGCTGGCCATCAACATCAGTCAGGCCGGAGTTGGGTTGACTCTCCCACCCGATGCCAGCGCTCCGGTAACCGCTGCCAAAGCGCACAGTTGGTCGGGCTTTTTTGCTGAACATGTTTCCCAAAAACATTGCCAAATCCATTTTCGACGGAAACATTCTGCAGGTGGTTATTTTTAGCATTATCTTCGGAATTGCGCTGGCCGGAATTGCCGATCAGTACCGCCGACCGATGTTGCGTTTCACCGAAAGTCTGGCCGAAACGATGTTCAAATTTACCAACATCATCATGTATTACGCGCCCGTGGCGGTTTTTGGAGCCATCGCCTTTACCATTGGCCACCTGGGGCTCGATATTTTGGGAAGCCTGCTGAAACTGCTGGCCACGCTTTATGTGGCGCTGATTGCTTTTCTGGTGGTTGTGATTTTACCCATACTTGCCTTCCTGAAAATACCCATTCGCAAATTTCTGCTGGCCATCAGCGAACCCGCCTCTATTGCTTTTGCCACGGCCAACTCCGAATCGGCACTGCCTGCCGCGCTCGAAAACATGGAACGATTTGGTGTGCCGCGCAACATTGTCGCTTTTGTTATTCCAACCGGCTACAGTTTTAACCTCGATGGAACCACGCTTTATTTGTCGCTGGCTTGTGTGTTTGTGGCGCAGGTGGCCGGAGTGCCGCTTTCGGTACCCGAACAGTTGTCGATGTGCCTTGTGCTAATGCTTACCAGCAAAGGAACGGCAGGCGTTTCGCGTGCCGCACTGGTGGTTTTGCTCGGTACTTTATCCAGCCTTGGATTGCCCACCACTCCGGTATTTTTAATCCTGGGCATCGACGTTTTGATGGACATGGCCCGCACCACCGTCAACGTGATCGGAAACTGCACCGCCACCGTTGTAATGGCCAAATGGGAAAATGCATTTGATGAGGAAAAAGCGAGGAGGTTTGAGAATGAGGTTTAGAACAGACTGCGTGTTACCGCTTGGCCTTTGTTAGTATTTATAATCATCCTTTAAATTTATAAAATCAACTGGTAAAGTCGGTCTATCAAGGTCCTTTTTACTTTCCTCTTGATTTATTCCAAGAGATAAATAAATCATAGCCGCTTTTACAAGTCTGAATAATTTAAGTGTTCGTAATTCAAATTCAGTTCTTGAAATTAAAAAGGTTAATCCATTATCAACTATGCTCAACTCACCAAATTCAACAGTTTTAAATGATTTATGCTCAATATAATTTCTCATCAAGGCTAAATCTTTTGAGTCAGGTTCTAATGAAGAAACAAATTCAAAATCATTTTTTTCATATAAATCCTTACTCAACCAAAATAAACCTCGAAAAGCCCAATTTTTAGTATCAGATATCTTAGGATTTAATCCGTTGGGCTTATTCTTTTCATAGGTATACCATATTTTTCTAAAAGAAACTTGGTCCGGCTTAAATCCTAAATCCAAATAATCATTGAGTAAATAACCAATTTTATCAAGTATTGAGTAGCACATTCTAAACGCAATTTTAACTTTCTCAATGCTAAATGAATATGTTGCATAATCCAGAGTATCCATTTGTAGGTTTCCCTTATCTGAATAATGTTTGCGCTTTTGTTTTATGCCCTCAAATAGCAAAAACCGACCTGAAACAAATTCCTGTTTTAACTGATTAAAAATTGTTTGGTAAACTGGTGTTTGATCAAATTCTAATGTCATTGTTGGCAATAATAAGCAGTCATGTGCTGCTATAGATTCGATTGTAATATCGTTAATTGGATTTAAAAAGAGTTTATTGTCCAAACACCATTTACGATATTCCTGTTCTATTATAGATTTACCTAATTTATAATCTCCTAATCCTTCAAGGTCTTTAAGTTGTTTATTATCAAATCGTTCTTCTAAGTCTTGAGCAATCGCACTGAAACGTTGTTTTGCTTCAGGGTAAATATCTAGTCTTAAGCTGTCAGTCAGATATTTATATGTGAATTTGAAAAATACGCTTTGATGTCCTCTATCATATAGAGCTTTGGCATAATGAAATAATCCAAAACCTATGTTTCCTACCGCCATTGGAAAATTAGGTATGATTTCTAAAGCTTTATGCCAGTATAACTGAGCTTCTGAAAATCTCCCAATATGGCTAAATAAATTTCCAAGATTTGTAAGTATTTGACATTTGTTAAAATCATCATTTACACCTTCAGAAAATTTTAATGCTAATCGAAGATTAATAATTTGTTTTTCCAATTTCTGAAATTTGAATGCCCAAAAGTCATCCAAATTTATCTCTTGAGTAAGCATTTGTAAATATGACCAGCCGTTTGCAACATTGTAATGAAAAATCATTTTATCATGGTCATCAAAATTGTCAAGATTCTGTTTTTCTGAAAAGTCCAGACCGATTCTCAAATCTTCAATTTTCCTTTGTTCTCGCGAAGTTTCAAAAATAAGTCCCAAAATCCCAACTACCTGATTTGGTTCGAAATCATTTAAGTTGTCAAAATTTAATATATCATCATATTTTAGTTCCACTGTGTCATTTTATGCTTGGAGGTAACGTCTATATACCAGCAACATGCGAGTATTTTTGCTTATATGCGCAAGTCCTGATCCATTAAATGATGTGGATTATTTCATTCCTTGCGTCTTCCAAACTTATGATTTTCAGCGCAGTATTCAAAGCCGTTTTACAAAATAAAAAACCACAGATTACACCGATTCACACAACCGATTTAAAATCGAATCTGTGTTCATCTGAGTAATCTGTGGTAATAAAACCTATTATGGGAAAATTGAACTTTAAATGTATTCTCCGGCGAAGATGTTTTCGAGGTATTTGTAGCCGCTTCCGGTATTGATCAAAACGACCTTTTCGTTCTTCGAGATCCGGTTTTCCGCTTTGAGGCGTTTAAGCGCAGCCCACAATGCTGCACCTTCAGGAGCAATAAACATCCCTTCGAGCCGGGCCACTTCGTTAAGCGATTCGCTGATTTCGGTATCCGATACGCTGATGGCCGTTCCGTTGTTCTGGTACAGGATTTTCAGGATCAGCTTATCGGCAAACGACTTGGGAACCCGCAGTCCGTTGGCAATGGTAAAGCCCTTGTCAACCGCTTCCGACCGAACCAAATGCTGATGGAATGCGGTCACCAGACCATCGCAATTCTCCGTCTGAACAGCCACCAGCCGCGGGCGTTTCGAGCCAATCCAGCCAATTTTTTCCAGTTCGTCGAAGGCCTTCCAGAAACCGATTAAACCCGTTCCTCCGCCCGTTGGGTAAAGGATTACATCGGGCAATTCCCAGTTCAACTGTTCGGCCAGTTCGTAGCCCATGGTCTTTTTACCTTCCAATCGGTAAGGTTCTTTCAGTGTCGAAACATTGAACCACTCCCCTTTTGCCGACAGCTCTGCCACCAGTTTGCCACAATCGCCAATGTTCCCGTCGATTTCGGTGAGCTGGGCGCCGTAATACCGAACTTCGCGTTTGTGCTGCTCTGGCGTTTCGCGGGGCATGTACACATGCACATGAATTCCGGCCCGGGTTCCGTAGGCCGCCAGCGCCACACCTGCATTTCCGGCAGTTGGAATGGCCACCTTTTTGATGCCCAATTCTTTGGCTTTCGAAATCGCCGTACTCATTCCACGCGCTTTAAACGAACCGGTCGGGTTCCCGCCTTCGTCTTTCCAGTAAAGTTCTTCAATGCCAATGGCTTTATTCAGCTTGTTGGCTTTAAAAAGCGGTGTTCCGCCTTCGCCCAGCGAAACGATATTTTTAGCATCGTTGATGGGCAGAAACTCGCGGTACCGCCACATGTTGTTGGGCCGGTTTTTCAAGTCCTCTTTGGTGACAATTCCCGGATGCAATTCATATTCAGCCAACAAAGTCTGCTGACAGTCAGGGTTCAGGCAAAAGTTCTGAACCGACTGGTGCAGGTAAGTGGTGCCACATCCCGAACACTTCAGGTGTGAGATATAACTTTCGCGGACCGATGTATTTAATGTGACATATTCCTGGTCGTACATGGTATGTAAATTTTAGTTCATTCAAATAAAGCGTTTCCCCATTGATGTTTTCAAAGGTTATACTCTGCAAAAGTGGAATAAATAGAGTTGAATCGAAATCCCTGCTAATAGGTATAAATACTAACTGTTAATGGGTATGCAATATACCTAATATGTGGTATTTGTTCGAAAATCCGTGAAATGCACCTTTGCATGGTATTTATACTTACCCAAAGCAGATACTTAAAAAAGACCAAAATGTATATCATTCCTGAATCCCTTAAAACAGATATCAGCGCATTTGCAAAGCATGTGCACGATTACCGAAACGGCGAGATTGAAGCCGTGAAATTTAAAGCTATCCGCGTGCCTATGGGCATTTACGAGCAACGTGCAAACGGAACTTTCATGGTTCGGGTACGCTGTTCGGCCGGAATGATTTCGCCTTTCCAATTGAAAGAACTGGCATTGCTGGCCCAGCGTGAAGGAGCCGAACCCATCCACATTACCACCCGGCAGGAACTTCAGTTGCACAATGTACAGTTGGAGCAAGCCCCCGGAATCCTGGAACATTTGTACCGTCTGGGCCTGTCATCGCGCGGAGGTGGAGGAAATACCGTCCGCAACATCATGGCTTCGGAAGATGCCGGGATCTCAAAAGATGAAATTTTTGATGTTACTCCATATGTTTTGGCTTTGACCAATACGTTGATTGCAGAATCGGATTCGTGGTCGTTGCCCCGCAAGTACAAAATTGCTTTGGCCGGAAACGATGCCGACAATGCCAATGCCACCTTCAGCGATCTGGGCTTGATTGCTACCCTTCGCAACGAAGAAAAAGGTTTTAAAGTCTATATCGGCGGAGGTCTGGGATCGAAACCAACTGCCGGATTTAAATTGTCGGATTTTGTTCCGGCAACCGAGATCCTTTATGTGGCCGAAGCCTTGAAAATACTGTTTTCGGAACACGGGAACCGCCGCAACCGACACAAGGCTCGCATCCGGTACATTTTCTATAAACTGGGCGAAAAACGGGTTTTTGAGCTTTTTCATGAAATATTTAACCGTTTGAAAGCCGAAGGCAAATATGAACTGGTTTTGCCTGAAGTTTCACAAACTCAAGAACCCCTAAATCCCCTAAAGGGGACTTTGAAGAGTTCTTTGAATTTCAACGATTTCCCCTTTAGGGGCAGGGGTGAGGAAGTTGAAATTCAAAGAACTCAGGCTATCCAAGCTGTAGCTAATCATGAAAACGAATTGCTAGAAAAATGGCAGAAACGCTATGTAAAAGAGCAAAAACAAACCGGATTTTATTCGGTGGAAGTGCCTTTCAACCAGGGCATGGCTAAAGCTGAAACGCTCATCCGTTTGGCTGAGTTCCTTGCCCCGCTTGGCAACGATGCGATACGTTTTACCATGAGGCAGAATATTCTGCTCCGCAATATTCCAGGCCAGTTGCTGAACTCCTTGTATCAGGAACTGAAAAATTTAGGCGTGGAAGTCGATTTGCCCCGAATCCTGAATTCGCTGGTTTCGTGCGCCGGCGCCGATACCTGCCGTTTGGGGATTTGTTTGGCTAGGGGTGCCTCTACCGCAATAAAAAGTGCATTATCAGGTATTTCTGAAACTCAACTCGACGAATTGAGCGATATTCAGGTAAATTTATCGGGATGCCCCAATTCGTGCGGCCAGCACAATTTATCGAACCTCGGGTTCTACGGAAAAGCTTCGCGCAACGACCGTCTTTATCCGGCTTACTATGTGGTTGCCGGTGGACAAACTGGCGATAACAAAGCCCGCCTGGCAGCTAAATACGGCGAAATCAGCGCACGGGATTTACCTCAGTTTACCGCCCAGCTTCTGGGGAAATGGAGCATAAAAAAGCCGCGATTTAATGATTTTAACGAGTATCTCGACCGCGAGGGGCAAACCGATGTGGAAGAATTATTAAGCAATTTTGAAACGATACCATCATTTCAGGAAGATAAAAATTACTATTTCGATTGGGGCGCCGAGGAAGTGTTCTCGCTCACCGGGAAAGGCGCCGCCGAATGTTCGGCCGGAATGTTCGATATGATTGATTTCGACCGCGATGCCATTCTCGACATCCGCAAAGGCATTGAACATTCCACCGATCAGGAATTCATCAGCAAATCGCTTTACGGGATCGTTTATCATGCATCGCGCATGCTGTTGGTAACCCGAGGCATTGAGCCCAGCAACCGCGACGAAGTTTTCGGGTCATTCATCCAGTCGTTTATTCTGGAAGGACATGTCAACGCGAATTTTGAACCGGTAATTAAACTGGCGCAGGCCAATCCGGAAGCCTCATTTGTAAAGCATAAAACGGTCATCAACGAATTGGCCGACGCAGTGATTGATTTGTACAACCACATGGACGATTCGCTTCAGTTTAAAGTGCAGAAAGAGTCTCCAAAAATCAATGAAACTTTGATTGGAATGCCATTAGGAAATCGCTTTAAAGATTTTCGGGGAGTGGCCTGCCCAATGAATTTTGTAAAGACCAAAATTGAGCTATCGACCATGAAAAGCGGTGAATTGCTTGAAATATTGCTCGATGATGGGGCGCCGATTAAAAACGTGCCAGGTTCAGTCCGCAACGAAGGGCACGATGTTTTGGAAGAGAAGCAGAACGAGAACTTTTGGTCGGTGCTGATTCGGAAACAATAAGAAATTTGTATTCGCCCCAAGGCAGATAAATCTGTCTTTGCCCCTCTCTACGTGCAGAAGGGGCAAAGCATCGAAGATGCGACAGGGTGAGTCAAACAATATTCGGATCTCATAATAACCGCCATACCTAAAACATGGTATATAAAATACTCTAAATGAGGTATTGCGTGAGGTAAAAATCGCTTCAATATTTGTATTGTATAAAATAGCAAACACCATGACAAAAATTGCACAAAAATTAACCGATTTAATTGGAAACACCCCTCTGCTTGAACTTTCCAATTTCAACAAACAACATGAGTTAGAATCGAAAGTAATTGCCAAACTCGAATATTTTAATCCGGGTGGAAGCGTCAAAGACCGTATTGGCAAGGCCATGATCGAAGATGCCGAGAAACGTGGAATACTCAAACCCGACTCGGTGATTATTGAGCCTACCAGCGGAAATACCGGAATTGCTTTGGCATTGGTAGCCGCTGCAAAAGGTTACCGTTTAATCCTTACCATGCCCGAAACATTCAGTGTTGAACGCCGAAACCTGCTCAAAGCGCTTGGCGCTGAGTTGGTTCTTACTCCCGGGACCGGGGGGATGAAAGGTGCCATTGCAAAAGCGGTTGAACTGGCCGAAACTACGCCTAATTCATTCATCCCGCAGCAGTTCAAAAACCCTGCAAATCCTGAAGTTCATCGCAAAACAACCGCTCTTGAAATATGGAACGATACCGATGGCGAAGTCGATATTTTCATTTCAGGAGCCGGAACTGGCGGTACTGTTACCGGCGTTGGCGAAGTCCTGAAAAAATTGAAACCATCGGTTCAGATTATCGTTGTTGAGCCAACCGACTCACCCGTTATTTCAGGAGGTAATCCCGGACCACACAAAATTCAGGGAATCGGGCCGGGTTTTGTCCCTGATGTTCTGAACCGGTCAACGATCGATGAAGTTTTTACCGTTAGCAACGATGATGCTTTTGCAACAAGCCGCCAGTTGGCTCGTACCGAAGGGTTATTGGTTGGCATATCATCAGGAGCAGCCACATACGCTGCACTCCAGGTGGCCAAACGTCCTGAAAATAAAGGGAAAAATATAGTGGTAATACTTCCTGATACGGGTGAAAGATACCTTTCCACTGTTCTATATCAGTTTGAAGAACCGGCTGCCATACATGCCAATTAGATTTTGATCCTAAAGCTCGCCGGATGAACAACTTCACGTGCGGCCACAATAAATTCAATCAACAATTTAAAAAATAAGGGTATCAGCGTTTCACATATTTTCATTTTGGATGGGCATTTGAAATTCATTTGTTTGTGATTTATTGAATTCGATTCCATATAAAAAGATTTGCCATTGCTTATTAGGTTTTATTGTAAATGATTACTTCATCCTAATGAAGGTGTGTGGACGCATTTCCCTTATTAAATTGCAACTCCATAATTTTTTCAATGGCTTATCTGAGAACTGTTTCAGATAACTTATACCATGTTTGCGGTATGCAAAATGCCCTATTTATGGGATTTGGGGATACCAGTACTCTACCCATCTTTACATCAAACAACAACATTTTTTACATCAGTTAGCATTATGGCAAAAATTGCAAAAAGCATAACCGATTTGATAGGAAACACACCACTTTTGGAACTGAATCAAATTGCACAAAGGTATAACCTCGAAGCTAGAATTATAGCCAAACTCGAATCGTTCAATCCGGCCAGAAGTGTAAAAGACCGGCTTGGTTTTGCATTGATCGACGTGGCTGAAAAATTGGATTGGATTGATAAAAGCACGGTCATTATTGAACCAACCAGCGGAAATACCGGTATTGCCCTTGCATTTGTTGCAGCTTCGAAAGGTTACAGGCTGATATTGGTCATGCCCGACTCCATGAGCGTTGAGCGACGGAGTATTTTGAAGGCGCTTGGAGCTGAAATTGTTCTAAGTCCGGGTTATGAAGGAATGGGCGGCGCCATTCGTAAAGCAACAGAATTAAAAAACACGTTCCCGAAAGCCTTTATTCCACAGCAATTCAGCAATTACGCCAATCCGGCCATCCATCGGAAAACAACTGCTCAGGAAATATGGAACGATACCGATGGCGAGGTTGATATTTTTATTGCCGGAGTAGGGACCGGAGGAACAATAACGGGTGTAGGTGAGGTTTTGAAAGAGAAAAATCCAAAAATAAAAGTGATTGCCGTTGAACCTGCCGACTCTCCGGTTCTTTCCGGAGGAAGGCCAGGGCCACACAAAATACAGGGACTTGGGGCCGGGTTCGTCCCAGGCGTACTAAACATCAAGGTTTACGATGAAATATTCAAGGTAAAGAACGAAGAAGCTTACGAAATTAGCCGCGAACTTGCCCGTATTGAGGGATTATTGGCTGGAGTTTCTTCTGGAGCCGCTGTATATGCAGCCATCCAGGTGGCCAAACGCCCCGAAAATAAAGATAAACGAATTGTGGTACTTCTTCCCGATACCGGCGAAAGGTATCTTTCGACACCGCTTTACGAGTTTGAGAAAGCAGTTAAAGTGCCGAAACCAACGTCGGATGAGGATAGTGTGATTTAATGATTAAAAAAGCAAGATAAAAAATGGCAAAGATTCAGGTAAATGGAAACGAGCAGGAGTTGGAAGCACCCATCTCGCTGATCGATTTAATTAAAAAAAACGATGTGGCACAACCCGAAATGGTTTCGGTACAGATAAACGGTGAATTTGTCGATCGCGAAGAATTTACAACAACACAGATTAAAGACGGCGATGAAGTGGACTTTCTCTATTTCATGGGCGGAGGTTGTTAAAGAAGCCTCCCCCGGCCCCTCCAAAGGAGGGGTGAATGAAACTTCAAAATTGAGTATTAACAAATAAATCAGCCGAAAGCCAGCTCCCTCCCTTTCGGGGAGGGTTGGGGTGGGGCTTCAAACAAGATGGACTTTACAGAAGATCAGATACATCGATACAGCCGCCACATTATCCTTCAGGATGTGGGTGTGGAAGGGCAGGAAAAAATCAATAACGGGAAGGTACTAATTGTGGGTGCCGGCGGCTTGGGTGCACCGGTTGCATTGTATCTTGCTGCTGCAGGTGTTGGTACCATCGGGATTATCGATGGCGATATGGTCGATTTGTCGAACCTGCAACGTCAGGTTATTCATTTCACTCCTGATGTGAACAAGCCCAAAGTTCTTTCGGCCAAAGAGAAAATCAATCAGCTAAATCCGGATGTCAAGGTGGTTACCTATCACGATTTCCTGACCGCTGCCAATGCTTTGGAAATCATTAAAGATTATGACTTTGTGGTGGATGGAACCGACAATTTTCCGGTGAAATTCCTGATTAACGATGCGTGTGTGAAGGCTGGAAAACCATTTTCACACGGCGGAATATTGCGTTTCGAAGGGCAAACAATAACCGTTTTGCCCGGAACAGCGTGCTACCGTTGCGTTTTCCAGTCACCGCCGCCACCCAATGCCGTGCCAACCTGTTCGCAAGCCGGGGTTTTGGGTGCCATTGCCGGAATGCTTGGAACCATCCAGGCAGCCGAAGTGCTGAAATATCTGACCGGAGTCGGCGATTTGCTGACCAACCGTTTGCTCACGTTCAACGCCAAAACCATGGAATTCCGCACCATTAAAGTGAAACACAATCACCGCTGTGCCGTGTGCGGCGATCACCCAACCATTACTGAGCTGGTTGACTACGAACAGGCAACTTGCGAAATAAAGGACAGACATTAGCCGGAATGCCTGCTTTTGGCAATTAGTAAATCGTAAATAATTAAATTGTAAATAAACAGATATGGGAGCAACAGACTTTGCATTAGGGAAACTGCCCAACGAGCCCAAAAAGCTTTCGCTGATCAGTTTCAGCGGCGATTTCGACAAGCTGGTCGCCACATTTACGCTGGCCACAGGAGCTGCCGCAGTGGGTTACGAAGTCAATATCTTCTTTACCTTCTGGGGGCTCGATGCCATCAAGAAAAAACAAGGACGTGCCTTTGTCGGCAAAGGTTTCCTGGGTAAGTTGTTCGGCTTTTTCATGGGTGGTTTGCGGAGCGCTCCGGTGAGCCGGCTGAATTTTCTGGGACTTAGCCCAAAGATATTCCGTTACCTGATGCGGTCGAAAAACGTTGCCACACTCGAAGAACTGGTCGAAGCTGCAAAAGCCCTGGAGATAAACCTATACGCCTGCGAAATGGCCATGCACATTCTGGGTCTCGAAAAAACCGACTTCATCCACGAAGTTAAAGGAGTGCTCGGCGTTGCCACCTTCCTCGAAATATCCGAAGGCGGCCGAACGATATTCATATAGTAACATGAATTCAATTCTTTCATCTAAATACTGTTTGTGAGGTCTATCATTTGCCGTTGACTTCAGTCAACGGTCATGGAGAATCAATCAAATCAGGGCTTTAGCCCAATATGTTAAGGCTAAAGCCACCATTCATTTTTCAATTATGTCCGTCAGCTAAAGCAGACGGCAAAGGATAACCGGAAGAAACATACATGATTTCTCATTCATAATTAATCATTCCAAATGGCTACTTTCAAATTAGATATTACCCGCGAACATTGCCCGATGACTTTTGTGAAAACCAAAATCCAACTGTCAAAACTTAGTGCTGGCGATATTCTTGAAGTTCTGCTTACCGAAGGCGAACCGCTCGAAAATGTACCCAAAAGTTCAACAGAACAGGGATTCAAAGTCCTTGAAATTTCTCATGTTGAAGGTGCAATTCATAAAGTTCTTATTCAGAAATAATACAAAAACAGATGCTCCGGATACCACAGCAAATTATCAATGATCTTTTTGACCATGCACAAACCGGTTTGCCTGAAGAAGTGTGTGGCTATCTGGCTGGCACAGGCCGTGAGGTTACCCGGCAGTTTCGGTTAACCAACATCGACCACAGCAACGAGCATTTTTCGTTCGATCCGAAAGAACAGTTTCAGGTGGTGCGTGAAGCTAGGAAAGCTGGGCTGGAGATTCTGGCCAACTACCACAGTCACCCGGAAACACCCGCACGACCTTCACAGGAAGATATTCGTCTGGCTTTCGATCCCAACATTAGCTATGTAATCGTTTCGCTGGCTGCCGAAATTCCTGACGTCAAATCCTTCCGGATAAAGAACGGTGAAGTTGAGAAAGAAGAAATAGAGACTATCTAAAAAACATTTAAAAACCAAATACTCATGGCAAAGAACGATTTACAACGCAGTGTAACAACTGCAACAGCCAGGCAATTAGCCACAACAACCAAAACAGCCCCGCAAATGGGCTCAATCACCCCACGGTTACTTCTGAAATTGTTGCCCTGGGTTCAGGTTGAATCGGGTACCTATCGGGTAAACCGCACCAAAGTTGAGCTAAAAAAAGCCGAACGGATCGAGATCGAATACATCGAAGGAATTCCTTCATTCCGTGCCGATTCGTTACGCCGGATTCCGCTGTTTTCGAACATTGACGAGGAAATTGTAAATCGGTTGGCCAAACGTTTTGTGATTGAAGAGGTGGAACTGGGCAACAGTTTAATCAGCGAAGGTGAAGACCGCCAGAAGTTTTTTGTCATTGCTTCCGGACAAGTTGAAGTGCTCAGCAAAGGACCTCACGGTGAGGAACTTCGTGTCGGTATTTTGTCGGAAGGCGAATATTTTGGCGAAGCTGACCTGATTTCGGACAAAGCCTCATCGGTGACAGTCCGTTCGATCACACCCGGGGTTTTCTTCACCCTCAGCAGTGCCGAACTCGAAACCATTACCAAGGAAGTTCCCGATTTCCGCGAACAGTTCCAGAAAGCCGTTGACGAACATTTACGTCTGAAAGCCACCGTAAACACACATGGAGAGAAACACATCGATTTGGTTTCCGGCCACGAGGAAGACAATATCATTCCTGAAACTTACATCGATTACGAAGAAAACCCGCGCGAATATTCGCTCAACACGCTGCAAACCATTGTACGTGTTCACACCCGCGTTTCCGACCTATACAACAATCCATATAACCAGTTGGAACAGCAGATGCGCCTGAGCATCGAGAGCATTAAAGAACGTCAGGAATGGGAACTGATCAACAACAAGACCTTTGGGTTGCTCAACAGTGTTGAACCGGGATACCGCATCAGCACACGCTACGGAGCGCCAACACCCGACGATTTAGACGAATTGTTGTCGCTGGTATGGAAAAGCCCAGCCTTCTTCCTTGCCCACCCTAGGGCGATTGCGGCTTTTGAGAGGGAATGCACCTGGCGCGGTGTTCCGCCGGTAACTACCAATTTATTTGGCGTTCCGGTTGTAAACTGGAGAGGTGTGCCAATCATCCCAAGCGACAAGCTTGAAATAAAAGGCCAATACCTGACCAACCGCGGCGTAGGAACAACCAGCATCATTTTGGTGCGGATCGGCGAAAGCGAACAGGGTGTGGTTGGATTGCAACAGGCCGGTATCCCGGGCGAAATTGCGCCAAGTTTGTCGGCCCGTTTGATGGGTCTCGATAAATTTGGGGTAGCCTCCTATTTGCTCACCAAATATTTTTCATTGGCCTCATTGACCGATGATGCCATCGCCGTACTCGAAAACGTGGAAGTAGGTTATTATCACGACTATCAACATCGCAACAGCATTGAGAAATAAGGCTAAACCGAAAAATCATGGGATTTGAAAATCAGTTTTTAGACGATATAAATGTAAGCAGTGAAATTCCTGACATCGGGCAACTCAGGCAAATAACTGAACGGTTTCTACAGGCCGAAGATGCACCTTGTCTGGCTTCCAACTTGTTTGAAGACGACATCAATCTTAAGGGTGTTTTCGAGTCGTTTTCCCGTCTCTCCGGAACAGGAATTCCGGAGAATCACGCGTTTAATCCTGGAATTTTCCCCGGTGGACTGCCTGTTGGTGACGAACTCCGGGCACTGCTGAACAAAGAACCAAAGAATAACAATCTGCAATCGGGTGTTGAAAAGGGATTCGATTCGACAACCTTCTCCGAATATTCTTTCGGGCGCGATCAGGAAATTACATACAATGGCCGCGAAACCTTTGATGTTCCGGCGATCCGCAACGATTTCCCAATCCTGAACCAAAAGGTGAATGGTCACGATCTGATCTGGTTCGACAATGCGGCCACCACCCAGAAACCCCGTTCGGTGATTGATGCAGTGACCAATTTTTACGAAAACGACAACTCGAATATTCACCGCGCGGCACATACCTTGGCTGCCCGCTCGACTGATGCCTACGAAAAAGCACGCGAGAAAGTGAAAGATTTTATCGGGGCTTCGTCAACCGATGAGATCATTTTCGTTCGTGGAACGACCGAAGGAATCAACCTGGTGACCCAGACTTTTGGCCGGAAATTTATCCAGCCGGGCGACGAAATTATTGTTTCAACGCTCGACCACCACGCCAATATTATTCCCTGGCAGCAACTGGCCAAGGAAAAAGGCGCCAAACTGCTGGTCATTCCGGTCAACAACAATGGCGATGTGATTCTGGAAGATTTCGAAAAACTGTTGGGGCCACGAACGAAGATCGTATCCATCAGTCACGTGAACAACACCTTCGGAACGGTACTTCCCGTAAAAGCCATCATCGACTCGGTCAAACGCTGGGGTGCGCGGGTGTTGATCGATGGGGCACAATCAGTAGCACACTCTCCCATCAATGTTCAGGAACTGGGCGCCGACTTTTTTGTGTTTTCAGGGCATAAAATATATGCGCCTAATGGAATTGGCGTGGTTTATGGCCGGAAAGAACTGCTCGAAATCCTGCCCCCCTGGCAAGGTGGAGGAAACATGATCCAGGATGTGACCTTTGAAGAAACCGTTTTCAATGGCCCTCCTGCCAGGTTCGAAGCCGGAACGCCCAACGTGGCCGATGCTGTTGGGCTTGGCGCTGCACTCGACTACGTGAGCCGGATCGGGATCAACAACATTTCGAAATACGAACACGAATTAACCGAGTATGCCCGCGAAGAACTTTCGAAAATTGACGGCTTGCACATCATTGGCAATCCGAAAGAACGGGTGAGCGTGGTTTCGTTTGTTATCGATGGCATTCCGACTCCGGAAGTTGGCCGTTTGCTCGACTTGGAAGGCATTGCCCTGCGTGCCGGTCACCATTGTGCACAGCCTGCGTTACGGCGGTTTGGCCTCGAAGCAACCGTTCGCCCATCGTTTGCTTTTTACAATACCAAAGACGAAATCGACAGGCTGGTAAAAGCCGTCAGGAAAATACAATTCAATAAATAGTCATTTTCTTCTACCACAGATAACGCAGATAAACACGGATTTAAAACCCGCTTTTAATTTGTCAGTGAAAATCCCCGCCTGCTGCGGGCAAGTGCGTTATCTGTGGTGTTATACCAGATGCATACCTCAATCGTGGTATGTCAATTACCCATTAAGAGGTATTTCGGGTAACCATTATCTACCACATCTTTGTAAAGTCATTAAATTTTACTCAGATGGAAAAACCAATCTTTTTTATAGGCGAAGAATTGTCGGACAAAACAAGACAATGGCTTCACAGGCAACAGATTCAGTACTTCGAACACCCATTTCAACAGATTGGAAAGTTCGTGAGCGGGGCGTTCGATGCGTATTTGTTCTTTAGTCCAACAGGGATTGACCGGTTTAAGTCGTCGGGAAATTGCCCTAACCCGAATTCGCCGGTTTTTGCAAACGAAAACTCCACTGCCCGTGCTGCCTGGCGATTTTTTACCAATAAAGTTCATACTTCGCCCGATTCGGAAGAACTGTCGTTTGTTCAGTATTCGGTTTACCGCTGGATGAAGGAGAATAGTTATGTAGGGGAACATATCTGATTTAGAATGCAGTCCTTACCCCATACCTATTTTGTGGTATATAAATTACCCCAAACGGGGTATTTCAGACAATCTTTTTCATGACAATCTTTGTAATGTCATTGAACACAACAAAAAAATGAAGGCAACACAACAAATATCGAATCCATACTTCCTCCGGATAAAGAGTGCTGGCAATCTTACTGCCAGACTCTGTTGTTGTTGCCAGATATACCCTTCGGCTTTCCGAATGCGAATGTGCGACTAAACGCACGCGCCCAACACTTATTTTCACTTTTTACAACACGAATTGAAAGCTAATCCTTTCTTTTCTGTCAGGCCAGGTATCGGTACAGGAGACTTTCTCAAATAATCAATCGTTAATAATCACCCAAAAATCTATAATCATGACAACACAAAAACTAAAATTCGAAACGCTGCAACTCCATGCAGGGCAGGAAGTGGATTCAACGACCAATTCACGTGCAGTCCCAATCTACCAGACATCCTCGTATGTTTTCAACAATGCCGATCATGCAGCCAACCTGTTTGGTCTGAAAGAGTTTGGCAACATTTATACGCGTATCGGAAACCCAACAACCGATGTTTTCGAGAAACGCATCGCCGCCCTCGAAGGCGGAGTTGCCGCTGTTGCAACGGCCTCCGGGCTGGCTGCGCAATTCATTGCCTTAACCAACATTTTGCATGCTGGCGATAACTTTGTATCAACTTCCTATTTATATGGCGGAACATACAACCAGTTTAAAGTTCAGTTCAAACGCTTGGGGATTCAGGTTAAGTTTGTGGATGGCGATAACCCGGTAGATTTCGAAAAGGCCATAGACGAAAAAACAAAGGCCATTTATCTGGAAACCATCGGCAACCCTGAATTTAATGTTCCTGATTTCGATGCCATTGCGGCCATTGCCAAGAAACATGACATCCCTTTGGTGGTTGACAATACGTTTGGCGCCGGCGGTTTTCTCTTCCGTCCGATTGAACATGGTGCCGCTGTTGTGGTCGAATCGGCTACCAAATGGATTGGCGGGCATGGGACCAGCATTGGCGGAGTCATTGTTGATTCGGGCAAATACAACTGGGGCAATGGTAAATTCCCTCAATTTACAGAACCTTCCGAAGGTTATCATGGATTGGTATTCTGGGACGTATTTGGAACGGATGGGCCATTTGGAAACATCGCATTTGCTATTCGCGCCCGGGTTGAGGGGCTACGCGATTATGGTGCATCACTAAGCCCATTCAATGCCTTCCTGCTGATACAAGGCCTCGAAACATTGTCGTTGCGGGTTGAACGCCATGTTCAGAATGCACAAATTATAGCCGATTGGCTCGAGGGGCATGCGCAGGTTAAAACGGTTAATTATCCTGGCCTGGCCTCCAGTCCGTACCATGAACTGGCAAAAAAATACCTGAAGATTGGTTATGGTGGAGTGCTTTCATTCCTGATTGACGGCGGGAAAGAAGCTGCCGATGAGTTTATCAACAATCTGAAGTTGATCAGCCACCTAGCCAATGTGGGCGATGCCAAATCGCTGATTATCCATCCCGCAGCCACAACACACCAACAATTATCCGAAGAAGAACAAGCTACAGCCGGAGTTATCCCGGGTTTGGTTCGCCTGTCGGTTGGCATCGAACATGTTGAAGACATTGTTCAGGATCTGGCACAGGCATTTACTAGCGTGAAGCACCTGTCGCAAATAAACAGAAAGCCCGAAGCTGAAGTGAAAGAGAAGAAAAGCTTAGTCGGAAATATATTAAGGTTCTTTTAGGGAAACGTCAGCATACTCTGATTGAAATACGAAAGAAATGAGGCTGAACTCTTTTGAGGCAGCCTCATTAAAACATATTTTGGCACTAAATTATTCAAACACAATAAATTTAAGAAACTTTATATAGACCTACCTTTAATATTTGGATACCTTTCAATCAACTAAGTCACTAACGTGTCTCTTATTAATCACAAGTACTAGAAGGGGTTAAGGTGATCTTTGCAACTAAATAAAACAGGAAATCAAAGCGCGAACTTTGCTCCCAAGTTATCCATGCATTACGTCGGAGATATGGAAATGCCAGATAAAAATGGGGTGTTGCCTTCCTGTTTTTCTTACTTCTTGAATCTTATAAATAACTGCTTAAGCTTTAATTGTGCTATGGGCTGAAAACAAACTTCATTTTTGGCTACAACAACCATAGATTTGACTACATCTGTTTCTTCATTTCCATAGAACTTTGTTGAAAGAAAAAACAGAGAAAAAATGAAAATCGTAGTAACAGGTTCTTTAGGGAACATCAGCAACCCACTCACGCAAGAGTTAGTGCAAAAAGGACATTCGGTAACTGTTATCAGCAGTAACGCCGAAAGGCAAAAGATATTGAAGCATTAGGTGCGAAACAGGCAATCGGCTCTTTGGGAAACCCTGAATTTCTCGCGACAGCATTCAAAGATGCTGACACGGTTTATTGTATGATACCTCCGGGCAATTATTTGATCACAGTTTTGACATATCAGCCTATTACAACAAAATAGGAAACAACTACGCACAAGCCATTTTGAAATCCGACGTAAAACAGGTGGTACATCTTAGCCGCATCGGTGGCAATATGGATAAAAACAACGGAATGCTTCTTTTCCATCACGATGTTGAAAATATCCTGAAAAAATTACCAGACGAAGTATCCTTCACAACAATGCGCCCAACCGCATTTTATTATAATTTATATGGCTCTCTTCCTTCCATAAAGACACAAGGGATTATTGCTGCCAATTATGGTGAAAACGATACCTGTCCATGGGTTTCGCCTTTAGATATAGCAGCCGCAATCACCGAAGAAATCACAAAACCATCAAAAGGCAGAAATGTACGGTATGTGGCAAGCTAAGAAATTACCTGTAGCGAAATTGTCAGGATATTGGGAGAAGCCATTGGAAAGCCGGATTTGAATTGGATAGTGATTCTTGACAGGCAAATGCTTGATGGATTAAAAGCAGTTGGATTAAACCCATCAATTGCAAAGAGCCTTGTTGAAATGAACGCAAACATACATAGCGGTAAATTATTAGAAGATTATCAGCTTAATCGGCAAAGTCAATTAGGCAAAGTCAAGATGACTGATTTTGCAAAAGAATTTGCTTCTGTTTACCATCGAAATTAAAAATGTAAAAAGTTTAATCATTCTAAATCAATCGAAATGAGTACAAAAAATAAGATTGCCCTGGTAACTGGCGGAAGCCGCGGACTTGGGAAAAATATTTCAATTGCGCTTGCCCAAAAAGGTATTGACGTGATACTAACTTACAATAGCAATCATGATGCAGCAAACGAAGTTGTATCGGAAATTCAATTATTGGGACAAAAAGCCACTGCTTTTCAACTGGATACAAGCGAGGTAAAATCGTTTGACAATTTCATTAAGCAAATAACGGAATATTTGCAGGAACAAACAGGAAGCCCAAATTTTGATTTTCTCATTAACAATGCCGGAACAGGTTTGTATGCTCCGGTTGCGGATGTAACAGAAGAACAATTGGATGCAATTGTTAATATTCACTACAAAGGTGTATTTTTCTTAACGCAAAAGACCCTACCATTTATGAATGACGGCGGCGCCATTATTAATATTTCGTCCGGGCTTACCCGAATAATCTATCCAGGCTCTTCAGTTTATGGTTCGCTAAAAGGTGCAGTAGAAATATTGACCCGCTATATGGCAAAAGAATTAGGGGCAAGAAAAATCCGTGCAAATGTTGTGGCTCCAGGTGCCATAGAGACTGATTTTGGGGGTGGCCGTACCCGCGATAATAAAGAAATCAATGCCCATATTGCCAGCCTTACCGCTTTGGGGCGTGTAGGTTTGCCTGATGATATTGGCGGAGTAGTTGCATTTTTGTGTACCGAAGAGGCGTATTGGATAAACGGACAACGCATTGAGGTTTCCGGCGGACAAGCTTTGTGATTTATTAACTTCGCAAAATCAAACCTTTAAGGATTAAAACCATCAGCGAATTTCATCAGTTGAACCAGTTGCCGATTATTATTCGATCGCAGTAAAGCGGGGACTGAGTGGCAAAATGCGTTACGGTCAACAGGAATATGACTTCGATGAAGGTGTTATGTATTTTTTGGCGTCAGGGCAAGTTTTGCAGGCAAGTCCTGTATATGGCCCGCACGCAAACCCCTCAGGTTGGATTTTGCTTATCCATCCCGACTTTTTGTGGAAATGAAAGACCTTCCGGAAGACATTGCCAATTTGAAAATTACGAAGGCAATCAGCATTCTTCGTGCGATTGACTGAGGGATAGATCAGGTGATGGCAAACTTTGAAGAGACAGCAAAAGTTGATTTAGTCAATTATATGGAGCGGAATTTCATGTTCAATTTACCTTTGCAGAAATTCGGATACCTGACCGGTCGTAGTCTGACAACTTTTAAACGTGGTTTTAGCAAAGCATTCAGCACAACACCGTAAAGATGGCTTACTCAAAAATTGTTGGAATTGGCCCACGATCAGTTTGTTGAGAAGAAAAGGAAACCTATTGATGTTTGCTATGAAGTTGGATTTGAAAACCTGTCACATTTTTCTTACGCTTTTAAAAAGAAGTACGGATACTCGCCATCAGAGTTGGCCGAAGGATAAAATTCCAGTTACCAACAGCAAACTACTCGTCCGGGTTTCAGAGCTTCGTTGACAAGAAATTAGGATTTTTCATGCTACGCTTTGCAGGAAATTCATCGGGATTTTCACTTACCGTATAAACGGAAGACGACTGGCTCTTCCGTTTTGCAATTTGAGTTTTTTCTTCTAAGTCCGTACATTAATGGACTTCAACATTGCTTCATAATCATCAAGCAAAAAAGTTCGGCATTCCTTCGCATACGATCACAATATACATTGATAATCAGAATATTCACATTTATTCATCTCCTAAGATATAGCAACCTCAAAAATGGTAGGTTTTTTAAACCAAAACTATTTATCCCCTTCATTAAAAAAGCGAATCACTCCAGAAACAAAATGATTTCAATCCAAAATTTGCAATAACTTCTAATGAAGGAACAACCTCATTAATAGTAAATTTACTATATTTATATAGTTCTTGACCAAGCATTACCAAAGAACTAATCGTTTATCGAGTTGTTATTAAAATTTGATTCCGGATAGCATCGGATTAATTGATTCGGATCCTTCGGAAGTAAATCAGGAAATAGAAGGATGGAACAAGTCAGAAAGAAATAACCTGTGATTGTTATCCTAGGTCATGATAATTCTAAAATACTTATGATGCCTAAAATGGTTGGAAAATTTAAAAATATAATTGTTACCCTATTTTTAGAACTCATCGTTTTTTTTCTAGGTTCGTCATTTACCAGCCAAAAAATGAACCTGAATTCAATTAAAAACGATTTGGAACTAATGAATAATTCTTCTCTCTATACTGAAATAAATTTAGCTTACCCATACTTCCCCTTAGTTTATTCAGGTTATGGCTTTGACCACATGAATATTAATTTAGTAAATTTGGCTCTGACAGGACTAAACGTTGGCGACGAGATTGGAGTTTTTGATGGTGATTATTGTGTCGGTTCTGCCGTAATTGAAGAGAAAAACATAATGGAAAATAGTTTGAGTATTCCTGCCTCGGCAAACGAAAGCATGGACACTAAACCAAACGGTTATATCGATGGACACAAAATCACATTAAAAACCTATAGAGCAGGGACTATCTATCTTCTTTATTTTCAAACTGTAAACAACACAACCGACACTTTTGAAAGAGGAAGTTCGATGTTTGCTCTTATCGATTTTGCCAAATCGGAGCAACAAACTACACCAGAAGGCTCTGAAGAAATAAAAATATATCCTAATCCTTTTAGCACAAACGTACGAATTGAAATTTCTTTACCACAAGGAGAACCGGTTAACTGTGAAATATTCGACACAACCGGAAAGCTAATTAAAACTTTGTACACAGGGATGGCTGGAGGAAATCAATTGCTTATCTGGGATGGAAAAGACAACAGGAACCGTGATGTCCCTCTGGGAGTCTATTTTTGTCGATTAAATCATTCGACCACTAAGATCGTATACTGTAAATAAAAAAATATTTTTGCGATTGATAACATAAGAAATGATATTTTCTGAAATTGGTATTAATAAACATCATTTCAAATGTTTATCTTGCGAATATAAAATCGTCAGTTATCAATTCCAATGAAGTGGATTACATTTTCTATCGCAGTCTTTTTCCTGACAACAAATTGTTTTGCTGATGGGCATTTTGTGTCTTCATATAATTCACGTGCACCTGAGTACATGAGCCTTAATGTGATAGAAGCAACCATCAATGGGCTAGTGCTGGAAGCTGGAGATGAAATTGCAGTATTTGATGGTACTTTATGTTGCGGAAAAGTTATTATTTCAGTACCAATTGTCTATCCAATTACTTCAGAGGGGATTAAGGTTTCCATTAACTTTGTATCATCATCTCCAACAATTCCATATGAATATTTTCCTGGATATACTCCTGGACATCTTATAACCTATAAATTTTGGGATGCAAGCAATTCGATGGAATTATCCGGAATTACTACACAATATTTTGACACTTTTACAAATCCAGTTGCAACACCAACATTTACGAATGGTGAATCTGCATTCGTGAAACTTTCAGCAACTTTTATCCCAAATCAAACTCCCATAGCCAATGCCGGAGTCGATCAAACTGTCAATGAAGGTGTTTCTGTAACCCTCGATGGTTCGGCTTCCTCCGATCCAGACAATAACACTCTCACTTATTTATGGACTGCACCAACCGGAATAACCCTCAGTTCAACAACAATTGCAAAACCTACATTTACTGCTCCTGAAGTCTCAGTTAATACAAATTATATTTTCTCTCTAATCGTAAACGATGGAACTGTAAACTCAGCTTCCGACCAGGTTGTGATTAATGTTCAAGATTGTACTCCAACAGCCCCAACTGTAGGAACAATTATGCAACCAACCTGTGCCGTGGCAACCGGAAGTGTCGTGTTAAATGGATTGCCTGCATCTGGTACATGGACTTTAACAAAGTCCCCTGGTGGGACTACCACCACTGGCACCGGAACCAGTTCTACAATTTCATCGCTTGCGGCAGGGACATATACTTTTACGGTAACCAATGCTTCCGGATGTGTTTCTCCTGCATCGGCCAATGTCGTTGTCAATACCCAACCAACTGCCCCAACAGCCCCAACTGTAGGAACAATTACGCAACCAACCTGTGCCGTGGCGACCGGAAGTGTCGTGTTAAATGGATTGCCTGCATCAGGTACATGGACTTTAACAAAGTCCCCTGGTGGAACCACCACCACTGGCACCGGAACCAGTTCGACAATTTCATCGCTTGCGGCAGG
>Ga0208789_1000716_pt1 | contig 26078 bp, 18 predicted proteins | sample Methanotroph_Enr_FD_187368 | JGI IMG/M metagenome (GOLD analysis project Ga0208789, IMG submission 187368) | Enriched soil microbial communities from Old Woman Creek wetland in Ohio, USA - Methanotroph_Enrichment_5 (SPAdes) (version 2) | ecosystem: Environmental > Terrestrial > Soil > Wetlands...
TTCGCTGTGTAAAAGGTAACGGAGGTCTTAATCGAAACATAAGTCGTGAACTTTGTTAGCGCGTAGTGCACCTCCGTTCCTTTTTCAAATTTATCAAACTTGTTTTGACCGAACAAATCTAAAGGTTGGCAACAATAATTATTTTGAGATGAAAAAGATATTTTTCTTTATTTCGACATTTTTGACTCTTTCAAGTGTTATCTACTGTCAGACAGACAAAACATATCAGTGCAAAATTTGGCATACACAAGATCTAAGCAAGTATCCTGACTCAATAAATATTCCATACAAAATTAGAGCGACTAATTGCACTTGGACAACTAAGCCAGGAAATGAATTTAAAACCGATGACTTTATTGCTGTTAGACTCACCTTCATCAGCTCGTCTGACACAGTCTTTGAATTAAAAAGTAAATTCAGAAATATATATTTAGGCTCAAAAATGAATATCATTCATCCATACGCACTTTTATGGTATAGTTTAAAATACGACTCTTCGACAAAAAAAGAAATTTCTGTTGTTGAATACATGACTAGGAAATTTAGAGCAAAAGAATATTATGTTTCAATTAAGACAAATACTAAATATGACTTAATATTCCTTTTTCCCTCTAAATACTTTGCAGAAGGTTATAACGTCTTAATAATTGAGAATTTTATTAGGGCTAACTTGACTAAATAATTACAGTTGCTAACATTATATTGCTTCAATGTCTAGTGGTTGAAGGGTTTCAGCGGTGCAACCTAAAATTATTATTTCTGCCTACTCGTCTGTATTCGCCTGACAGTAAGCCATTGCAAGCAAGAAAGTTTCGATATAGGCAACCAATAAATAATAACAATATTTTCGACCATTGTTCGTTTTTAAGCAAAATAAAAAGCCATGAGAAACTCCATAATTGTAATTTTAGTGATTGCATTTTTTTGTCTTTTTTCTTGCAAAAAAGATAAAGATCAGGATAACACGAATGATCCGGAAACGACCTACCCTAACTTTGCGCAACTAAAAGTTGGTAATTATTGGGTGTATGAAATTTTTAACATTGACTCAATCGGCAATGCCACTTCTTCCAACAAGTTCGACAGTTGTTACATTGAAAAGGACACGACCATTAATAATCTTAATTATTTTGTGTTCCGTAAGACTTGCTCAATGTTTATCACACCAACGACATTTATTCATGACTCTTTACATTATGTCGTGGACAACCATGGTAAAATTATTTTCTCTTCCCAAGATTTTACATCAATTTTTTACACAACCTATACGACAATTCAACCAAATGACACTGCATCAGAAAATTCATTTAAAATGGATGACAAGAATGTAGTTGTATCCACTCCCTATGGTTCATTTACTACTTATAACTTCAAAGAGACCTGTAATATTTATCCTGATCATGTTGTAAATACGAATACACGATACTGGAATACAAGATATGCTGAAAATGTAGGAATCGTTACTCAATCTATAGCAGTTTTTCTTTATAGTCAAGACACCTACGAAAGACGACTAGTCAGATATCATTTAAATTAGATTGGCATCTTATAATTGTATATTATTTCAGTGACTCGTGGTTGACAGGGCGACGAATAGCAATTGTATGAAAAGACTCGTAACCATAATTTCGACAATCATTTTCTCAATTACTTTGACATTTTACTCAGTCGCACAAATACCTGTATCTTCCAACACAAAATTTTATCCATGGGTATCTGCTGGACCTGGTTTGACTTTTTCTGACAATTTTCATTTCATGACAGGGTTACGGCTTGCAATTAATTCCAGTATTAATCAAAAATACTTTCTTTCACTTTTAGCTGAAAATAGTATGTATTATAAAGAAAAACCCAATGAGGTTAATGACATTCAAAATTATTCTGTTTTAGTTGGAATGGGTAAATACAAATTTAAGTCTTTAGCGTTTATTGCTTCAACTGGTATAAGCATAGGACACTTATGGTACCGGGGAAATGTGATAGATTCCATTCCAAATCCAAATGTCCCAACACTATATCCATTCGACCGTTTTTATGAGTTTTCCTATTATAAATATATCGGGTTACCAATTGATTTAAAAATTTTGTTTACTTCACCATTTGTTGGACTTAGTCTCGACCTGTACGCAAATATTCATAGACATTCAAATTATGGTGTCGTTTTTAGTTTAAATTTCGGAAAAATAAGAGACAAAAAAAATGAAAACCACAGACGAAACAAAAAAAATAATTTTTAGCAAGCTTAAGGAGAACCTTGAAAGGTTTACACCGCCTCTCGTTGTTAACAAGAAAGCCGCACCGGATGCATTCGAAGTTATCGGGAACACTCCTGTTCCATATGGGTCTACAAAAAAGATCGTCGCTGGAATGTACTTTGCTTCTATTGCATATCGTAAAGACAGTGTAGTATTCTATTTTTTCCCTTGCTATGCAAATCCAAAATTATTGGAATCGGTTCCTTCCCTGGTAAAATGTTTAAAGGGAAAAACTTGTTTTCATTTTACAAAAGAGGAACAGGTAAATGAAAAAGAAATAAATGTGCTTCTAAAAAAAGGAATCAATGCCTGGGAAAAAGAAGGATTTATAAAATAACTTATTAAAAAAATAAGCAAAATGAAACTTACAGTTATTGCAAATTACGGAAGTGATGTTAAAGAAATTTCATCTTCAGTTACTGTCGAACAAATTGAACAAACGATGAATTCAATTGATTGGAATATCTTCCACCAAGTCGTTTTATCTCTCAATGACCACAGTTGGATTGAAGTTGGTGGAAATCTAACAGATGATGGACTTTCGGTTGCATATGAAGAAAATGGCCGACAATATTTCATTGATCAGCCACCTTCATCTGTAGACGGTATGATAAAAATACTTTTATCATATTATGCAGGCGATGGCAGATTTAAATCAGAAAATGTATTTGTATGAAGAAACTAAAAACACCCTGCTGAAATTAACACCTATGAAGAATAAAATTCAAATACTCATCTTAGCATTGACACTGTATGTCGTCAAACCAAAGTGCACCATTTAAATTATTCCTTTACTGGTAAAAATTCGACAAACCCTTTACAAGCAAATGGTGGATTATTCGGTGGACTCTTGAACTTGGATTTCTAGTAAAATGCATGTTACAAAAATGATATGTCAGCGAAAAAAGGAGTCATGATGCTCCGCCGGAACAATTTTAAAAAATATCAAAACATTTGAAATCCCTTTAAGTTTAAGCACTTAAAGGGATTTTGCTTTTTAAAGAAATTTGCAAAAACCACTTTTAATGGCATATCATAGTTGACCTATTTAGTTACCCTGAAAGTTAAGTAAATTAAAAGATAAGAATTATAATTACTGGCAATTTGCCTACTAGTTGATAAAAGGGTACATAAAAAATATAACTTGAAAACTTGCAGAGAACACCATTGTTCGTTATGTGAATTTCTTATTTCAGAATATGAACACCTAAGAATTAAGAATTTCTTTTCTTAGACTATTATTCATTAACAGGTAAAAATATTACTGGCGTCTTACACCATTACTTAAGAAGGGTAACTTTTCCAATATAAAAATGTTCCTTGCTCGTCACTTCTTTAGTCACAACCCGGTAAACATAAACATCCATAACGCATTCAGTAGGAACCTGACCATTATTCATGTAGGTACCATTCCATTTGGCATCAATATCTGTCGTATGGAATATTAAGTTTCCCCACCTGTCATAGATTTCAAATTCATAAGAATTCGGATCGATATTAATTCCCTGCGGGGAAAAGAAATCATTTAATCCATCGTTGTCAGGGGTGAAGGAATTAGGAATATATAGTGTGACAATATCTTTAAGAATTACGCTGTCTGTCACTGTTAAAGTGCAACCATAGGTGTCTGTTACTGTTAATGTCACAATATATGTTCCGACATTTACATAATTGTGATTTGAGGCCTCACCTGTTCCGCTGCTACCATCACCATAGTCCCACACCCAGCTAACAATACTTCCGGTTGTCTGTGAAGAAAAATATACTAGTCCATCCAATGTAGTTACAACCTTAGGATTAATGATCATAGTAGCTTCAGGACCTTCAATATTGTTTACATTTACTGAAGAGGTAACTGAACAAATGCCATCATCAACAGTCACTGTGTACATTCCAGATGCCAGATTTGTTATGGTTTGTGTCGTCTGGGGAGGAACAGTGCTCCACAAATACGTATAATTTCCTGAACCCTGTGTGGCAGTTACTGTAGCTGTGCCATTAGATTGTCCGCAAATTTCATTTGTAGTTGTCACTGATACTAACGGCCCGGCAACTGTGGCAATAATAATTGAAGCAGTGGTACTGCAACCATTGGCATCGGTTACAATTACTGTGTAATTGCCGGCAGCAACATTAGTGAGTAATTGGGCAGTTTGCGGTGGTGCAGAATTCCATGCATACTGATAGGGGGCTGTTCCGCTGGTCACATTCACTAAAGCAGATCCGCTTGAAAGGTTGCAGCTGTCATCAGATATCAATAACACTGTGGCTGAAGGACCAGCTATATCCGCAATGGTGATATTAGCAGTAGCGCTGCAGTTGCTGGCATCAGTAACTGTAACCGTATATGTTCCTGCAGCAACATTCATCATTGTTGGCGTGGATTGTGCAGGAGAACAACTCCATAGATATGAATAATTTAAGGTTCCTCCGGAAACAGAGGCTGTAGCACTGCCATTTGAGTTTCCGCAAGAAGCATCTGATGCAGTTACTGAAACCGCTGGTCCTGGAATAAAGTTTATCGTTGCTGATGCCGTGGTGACACAGGCACCACAATTTATAGTTACAGTATAAGTTCCTGCCGGAAGCCCGGAAACTGTTTGCAGTGTCTGTTGCGAAGGAGTATTCCAAAGGTAGGCAAATCCTCCACAGGGACCAGAAGCATTTACTGTAACAGTGCCGTTAGATTGTCCGCAGTTTTCATCAGTGGATGAGGCTATTGCTGCAATAGGAGCTACGGTCACAGTGATCGTGGCGCTGCCAGTACACCCTGCTCCGTCAGAACCAGTCACTGTATAGGTTGTAGTTGCAACAGGTGATGCAGTTACCGAACTGCCGGTTGAAGCTGACAGATCTGCTGCTGGACTCCAGCTATATGTATTTAGACCGGTTGCGGAAAGAAGCACACTTGCCCCGGTGCAAATGGATGGATTTGTGGGTGTCAGCAATACAGTGGCATTACTGGAAATCGTCACAGTTACTGCATCTGACTCAGTACAGCCATTACTTGTTACTGTTAGCGTATAAACAGAAGTTGAAGCTGGTGAAACTGTGATGGCGTTGGTCATTGCCCCTGTACTCCAGTTATAGGTTCCTCCTCCGTTTCCATTTAAAGTTGTTGCTGAGCCGGGACAAATACTGACATCAGGTCCTGCATCAGCAGCTGGCAAAGGATTTACAATTATATCTAAAGTGGTTGAAGTGGCACATTGCCCAACCGCAGGTGTAAAGGTATAAGTAATTGTTCCGGAAGCGGAAGTGCTTATGGTTGCAGGACTCCATGACCCGGTTATGCTGTTGATGGAAGTAGCAGGAAGTATCCCGGGTGTGGCTCCAACGCAATAAGGACCAAGCACAGTAAATGTTGGTATTGTGTTTGCGTTTATAGTAACTGACATGGTTGTGGTTGAAGCACACTGTCCAATTGCTGGGGTAAATGTATAAATCGATGTTCCGGCCGCCGCAGTGTTTATAGTAGCAGGACTCCACGTTCCACTAATACTGTTTGTTGAAGTGGCAGATAGAGTAACGGGTGTGGCTCCCGCGCAATATGGCCCTAAGGCAGTAAAAATAGGTGTTATGGCAGTACTTACTGTCACGGACATTGTTGTAACAATAGCACATTGTCCGACCAATGGGGTAAACGTATAAATTGTGGTTCCGCTAGTAGAAGTGTTAATTGAGGCAGGACTCCATGAACCAGTTATACTGTTTGTGGAAGTGGTGGATAGTGCATCTGGTGTGGCTCCCACGCAATAAGGTCCCAATGCAGTAAATGTCGGAGTTATATTTGTGCCTATAGTTACAGACATGGTTGTAGTTGTGGCACATTGTCCGACTGCCGGGGTAAATGTATAAATAGTTGTTCCAATAGCAGCGGTACTGATTGTTGCAGGACTCCAGGTTCCGGCTATACTGTTGGTAGAAATTGAAGGCAAGGCACTCGGTGTAGCTCCCACGCAATATGGACCTAATGTTGTGAAGGTTGGTGTGGTGATCGGACTAACTGTAATATCATGGGATTGAAAAAGCTGACAAGGTAAAATACCAACGGTATAGGTAATAGAATAAACTCCATTCAAACCTGATGGATTGAAATTCGAACCAGTTACCCCTGTGCCAGTCCATGATCCACCTGCAGTTCCTGTTACCAATAAACTCAAATCAACAACCGAAGCGGTTGAGCACATTGGTGCCGGTGCGGTCCAATCGGGATTTAACGGAATATACGGGGCCTGGCATCCATCGTTGTAGTATGTTGCCACGCCTGAATCAGTATAACGCACTCCGGCTCCATCCTGAGCAGTATGAAGTCCTGATTGATCTATCAACAGAGATTTATCATAAGAAACATCTTCATCAGCTCCTGTAGAGAGTTTATGCAAACGAAGTTTCCTAATCCCTGCTGCGCCAAAATTCGTGAAGTTTCCTGTTGTTGTGCTCGGATTATTTTGAAATACAACATACAAAGTATCTGTCAATGTAGAAAAGTCATTGCCAAATGGTAGAAAATTATAACTGGTAATTATCATTCCTTTTTTACCAGCGGGAATTAGTCCCTGATTATTTGTGCCTCCGATCGGAATTATTAATTTTCCACAGTTAAGAATACTCGCATTAATTCGGGCTACTTTAGCTACAGCGGTATCATAAGCTACTGTTCCAGGTGTAATCCATCCAAGGAAAGGATTTGCTGTTGGCCAGTTTGCAGTAACAGGTGTTCCTGTATTCGGGCATCCGTCAACACGAATGTCAGCAACATTAACTGGTAGAGATTCTACGCGAAATCCAACCATCTCATTGAGGCCTTCTAATGTTGGAGAGGCATTGTTATCGCAGGCATCTACTAATATACTTTCGATCTGTACAAATTGCCCGTAAACAACGTTGTTATTTATTGCAAAAAAACAAATAAGAAATAGTGTAGAAAGAAAATGTATCTTTAAAATCCGCACAAAAAAATATTCATTATTAAAATGTTTTCACCCTTTTTGAATTACTTTAATTTTGATTCAAAATAACCTAATCTACAAAAATAATAAATAAAGGCAGTGGAATCAAGTATTTTTTTTTGTGTAAACTTCCATAAGTCAGCCATTAAAAAATTAGAGTTAGTCATTTGTCCATATATAAATCAATTTGCCATTATCACTTGAATACATTCTTTGAATGCTGGGTTGATAAAAGTATATTCGAAATAAATTTCCATTGTTTTCCATTATAAATCATTATTTTTGGTTTTAATATGCTGCAATTTTGATGACTGGTTTTTCTTTCTCCATAACCAACTCACAAAAGCTTTAGCGGGTTATTTCTTTTGGAGGGATGGCAGAGTGGTCGAATGCGGCGGTCTCGAAAACCGTTGTCCGCCTTACGGTGGACCGGGGGTTCGAATCCCCCTTCCTCCGCAAATCAAAAAAAGGCTCCGTCAGGAGCTTTTTATTTTCGATATGACAGTAGAATTCTTCTCTGTTTCACATGTAGAAAATAAAAATAGCACAAAGGTAGTGAGTGCTTTTTTTGATTTTAGCGCAACCAATTTGGATCACAAGCCAGATTGAAGATCGGATGAACAATCCCAACTTTTTTTTTAAAAAAGTCAGATTCACATCAGTATAAATAATTAACAAAAAAAAATTACTTCAAGAGCAATAATTATTATGTCTTCGTGTCAAAAATTTTGAAATGAATATTTTTCAAACTCTCAATTTTCTTGAACTATGAAAAAACTACTACGCATTTATATTTTAATTTTTGCTTTTCTGCAATACGGATTTTCGTTTTCACAAACTGTTCTTCTGCAGGAAAACTTCACAACCTATCAGGGAACAGTTGGTACTATTCCTGCCGGATGGATTTTTAATTATAACGGCTGCTACACGTCAACAACAAACTCGGGAACCAGTGGCGTAAACTCATACAAATTCGGCATTGACCAGGCCACAATCACAACACCTTCTTTCATCGGAGCCGACAGTGTTCAGTTCTGGATTAAAGGTGTTTCGACCACAACTAGCCAGCTGGTTATAAAACAGGGGACTGATACTTCAACGTGGACAACCGTAGCAACAATAAATCCGGTACCTACAACCGGAACAAAATATGTTTACCATATTAACAGTTCAACAAAATATTTGCGTTTTATTTATACAAAAGTTGCAGGAAATCTGGCATTCGATGATTTCCTGGTAACCAAAAACAGTGGCACCCCAACAATAGGAAGCCATATGAAAGTTTATTTTAATAATCCTGTAAACACCAGTGTTTCATCGGGAACAAATGCTATTTATTTAAATCAGTCTGTTGATGATACATTGATAGCTTACATTAACCGTGCAAAATATTCTATCGATGTTGCAGTATATAATTATATTCAATCGGGTATTTCCAACATTGCAACAGCAATTAATAATGCATATACACGCGGTGTAAATGTGCGATGGATATATAATAGCAGTTCATCAAATTCAGGAATATCATCATTAAATTCAAATATTCACACACTTGGAAGCCCTACAACGAGCAGCTATGGGATAATGCATAATAAATTTATAATCATTGATGCAAATTCTTCAAGCTCATCAGATCCTATCGTATGGACAGGATCTACCAACTGGAACGATCAACAGATGAATACGGATGTAAACAACGTTATTATTTTCCAGGACCAGGCTCTTGCACTGGCTTACACCACTGAATTCAATGAGATGTGGGGAAGTACAGGACTTACGCCAAGTTCAACAAATTCAAAGTTCGGTCCAGATAAAACTGATAATACTCCACACACATTCACCATTGATGGCAAAACCGTTGAATTATATTTCAGTCCGTCCGACGGCACAAATAGCCATATACTCAGCACCATCAACAGTGCAAACGATGACATTTTTTTCAGCGTGTATACCTTTACTGATAACAATGATGCCAATGCCATTAAAACTAAATTTCAGGCAGGAATATATTGTGCAGGAATAATGGATCAATATAGCAATACATATACCCCCTATTCGACCTTAAGTCCTGTTATGGGAAGTATGCTAAAAATTTACACCCAATCCAGTTCGATTTATCATAATAAATTTGTAATAGTTGATGCATGCAACCAATTGTCCGATCCACAAGTGCTGACTGGTTCGCACAACTGGACAATTTCTGCTGATACCAAGAATGATGAAAATACAGTTATCATTCATGATGCTACCATTGCAAATATTTATTATCAGTCGTTTTATCAGAACTTTTATAACCTAGGTGGAACATTGTCAACATGCACAGTTACTAATATAAATGAGATCACAGAAACAAGTAATACATTCAGCATTTATCCAAATCCTTCATCTGATAAAATCACAATTAAAAATAATTCTTCGGAGCAACAGGAACTCTTAATCTATAGCATCAGCGGACAACTCATGATTCAAAAAGAAATCAATTCACCTGAAACAAATATTGAAGTAACCACACTTTCACCTGGCATTTACATTATAAAAATTTCAGGAAGTGCAAATTCCTTTGTAACAAAAATGATAAAGGAATAAAAATTATTTCGTGGGTTCCCATATATATTTTCCATCGGTGGTCATATAGCCCATATAGTCATCGCGCTGTACACGCAGGATATTATTCTTCACAAGTTCAACTGAACTGAACTGAGGTTCAATAAATATTTTACCTTCAGCATCAGCAATACCTTTCAGTGCCTTTACATTCACCCTTGCAATTCCATTATTAAAATCGTAGATGCAGTCGAATTTTGGAGCGATGACCATTTCTCCCGACGAGTTAATCACGCACCATTTGTTTTTATATTTTATCAGCGCCCTGCTTCCGTTAAAGTCTTTAGCTCCGGTCATAGTATATTGATAAGGGCATGTACCATCTGGATAAACATATGAAAACACACCGGCCAAATTTGAAACTATTGCTTTACCTTCTGTAAATCCATTGACAGGCTTGGCACTTATTATTGCTTTCATCGTTCTTCCTGTTGAATCAATAATTGAATATGTGTATGCTTTTGCAACAAATGCATAACCGTCTGAGAAATCAGTTGCTTTGGTATAAATGTTATTTATAATATATTCCCCGGAAGAATTTACGTAACCGAATTTGCTTTTGCTGAATACCCGTGCAAGTCCGTTGTGAAATTCTGAAGCACCATTGAAAAGATAAGGAATTACAATGCTTCCAGAAGTGTCAATAAAACCATACTTCCCTTTTTTACTTACATAAGCAAGCCCTTCGCTGAAATCACCGATTTTAGTATATTTTACAGGTGTTAATTTTTTTCCATTGGCATCAAATAATCCAATCTGCCCATGCTTATTGACTTTATAAAACCCCGTTTCATCATCTTGTGTGATCTTATCATACGCTGATTTCACAATCCATTCAGAAGAATCGTTAATAACGCCCACTGAATTTTTCAATTTAACAATGGCATGTCCCTCCCTGAAATTCTCTGCTTTCGTATATTGAGGATTGATAAATTTATTTCCCTCTTTATCCAGATAGCCATATTTTCCGCCTACCCTGTACCATACTTTTCCATCAGAAAAATTTCCAACTTTATTGAAATCATTTTTAATTACCATTGTTCCTGTACTATCAATAAATCCCCACTTTCCTTTTATTTTCACAGCTGCGAGTCCTTCTGAAAAATCATGTACATCAGAAAATTTAGGCTCAACAATTTCAGTACCTGATGAATTTACAAATCCCCACAATCCTTTAAGCTCAACAGCAGCATAGCCTTCACAAAAATCAGCAGCGTCTTCATACTTAATATCAGTGATCAGTTCACCATTCATATTAATAAATCCGTATTGCGGATGGTTCACACCAATCTCGTAAATAACACCATTTGATGAAGGGAGCAAATCCAGGTAATCATATTTGTAATGCACATAAGGATTCTTATAATCAAGGAACATCCATTTGCCGTTTATATAACCATAGGTATTATCACCCGAAGAAGCACTCACATAATCAAATGCAGGAGTGATCTTGTAGGCCCTTTTATTTGCATACATATATCCCCACTTGCCTGTATCACATTTAATATAGGTTGCATCCGAAAATAATGCATCACGTGATTCATCATCGCAATATCCAATCCGGCATGTAAAATGCTTCAGGTAATCTTTCAGCAGGCACAATCGTGTAGGATCATCTTCGTTGGTCAGTTTTAATTTACCACCAACATTTACTCTTGCCAATCTGTTTTTAAAATCATCAATATATCCGACTCCGCCAAAATAAATTTTACTTGTTACAATATCAATATAGCCCTGCTGACCACTCGTATCAATGCATCTCACAATACGATCGTATTTATACTTAAGATCGGTAAGCGAGATACTCAGCAAATCTGGCGCTGCAATGACTTTTGCATGCTTCCTGTCAACAAGGCCGCATTTGGATACTGCAAAGAAACGCATGCTGTCAATACTTATGTACATTGTGTCGGTAAGAACTTCAACAATAGCAAGTCCTTCCTTTGTGCAATATTTAATTTTATCATAAGCCGGTTTGATAAGAATTTTATTTGTAATAGAATCCTTCAATCCCCATTTATTTTCCTTCACAGAAAAAAACCATTTATAATAATGCCTGTTATCCTGCGGAAGAGTGGATGCTGTAACCATTGTCCCAACTGAGAATGAGGAGGAGGAATAAGAATAATTCCCCCCTCCTACTTTAATACTTCTTGCATTGGTGTATGTTGTTTTATCAGCAATTTCGCCATCTTCCGTAATTTTAATTACAACAATGTTCTTTCCGTCATACACTTTTATTACATCATCATATACTGTAATTTTCGGAAATATTGCATCGCAAATTACTTTCCCGCTGCCGCTGAAAACACCCAGCATGCTGTCCTTCTTAAGGATTGCAATCCTGTCACTGTAGTCAACAACATCATCGTACTTCAAATCTGCTACTTCCTTTCCCTCCTTGCTGATCACTCCATGCAAGTCATCTTTCTCAACCTCAAAAAAATCAATCGACAATGCAGCAATATTTTCATAAGCTGCAGCAGTATTCTCTTTTCCATCATCATCAATAAGACCCCATTTATTATTATCCTGGTATTTAAAATAGGTAATCCCATTTTTGCCTATTGCCAGATATACAAGATCATTATACTCCTCAGGAATAATAAGCTTTCCAACTGAATCAAGAATCCCGACTTTATTTTTATTCTCCACCAGAAAATATTTTCCACCCATGTATGAAATGCTTTCGAATTTAGCTTCAGACAATATTTTTCCTTCAGCATTTACAAGCCCGAATTTATTTTCACTCTTATATGTTGCAAAGTTTTTATCCAGAAAAAAGAAGTCATCATAAGCCGTATCACAAATCAGTGAATCGCATTTCCATGAATAGAGACCGTATTTATCACCATATTGAGCCTTGATAAAATAAGGAGTATATCGATTGTAATAATTCCCATCATCTGTCAGAATCACAAGCTTATTCCAAATTACAGCAGAACACTTTTTATTTTTCGCAGTGATAAATCCTGTTTTACCATCCTTCTCAAATAATACAATATTGTCGCCTTTTATCTCGATACTTTCACAATCAGGCTGCAGATATTCAAAACCATTCGTGTCAACAAGTCCAATCTGGTTGTTCAGTAATGTTGTGAAAAATACGGAATCATATCGTACAATTTCATCATACTTAGCTGCAGTGATAACTTTTCCTGATATGGACAACAGACCATATAAACCGTCTTTTCTGTAAAGCAGATGCTTCCACCAACATGCGCTTAAACCATCAAAAGAGCAAGGCAATATCATCTTCCCTTCAATTGTCATGATTCCCCAAAAGCCCTGGTATTGTATTGCAAGAACAGAATCATTCAATGTCTTGAGGCTGTCATATATTGTAGAAAGTAATAATTTTCCTTTCTTATCAATAATCCCGAAATGCTTTCCCTGCTTTACAATAGCATATTTCTTCGTTTTGAAATCGAATGCCTGGCTATACACCGGCTCAATAACAACTTTTCCTGTATCATTGATATATCCCCATTTTCCGTTCTGCTTTATTGGGAGAAGCAATTCATCCTTTTGGGCAAACACCATACAGGTAAAAGTCATACAAATTATGACACCTATGTTTCTGATGGCTTTCATAAGCTTCAGATTGTCTCAATCAGCTTATTCAGATCATCGCTGTTGGAAATTTCAGTACTGAGCGTTTTCATGCGGAATTTATATGTTGGCTTCTCCTGCTGTTTAAGGCTTGCAATATCAATCGCTCTAAAATCGGCAGATGAGAAGACAGCTATTTTATTTCCGGGAAGTACGGCCAGTAGTTTATTATCTGTGCCCGGAAGGAATGAAAATTTATTATAATCGTCAGGGCTGTATCCCACCACAGCTTTGTCGCTTCCTGTTACCAGAAAAACTTTTATCTGACTGATATCTTGGTTCACTTTATCATCGAAAATAAATTGAGCATTTAGAAATACTGCTTCCTTTCTGTCGAGACATCTATCCCAGTTATATACCCCAAACTGGCTTACAGCAAAGGATCTTACCAGGTCAGCTTCTTTCTCAACACGATCAAATTCCTTATCTTTATCAACAATTATTTTATCGTACTCCTCCTTTTGCTTTTCAAATGTAGCCTGTGCAACTGCATAATCCTTATCACTAAAAACCGGCTGTACAACTGCCGTGTAAGAAGTAGCATAATTCTTCAGGCTTAAGAAATACGTCATGGATTCTTTGCTACAGGTGGTTAACGAAATATTATTCCATTTTGTATTAAATACCCATTCATTGTTTTCAGGATTATCTTTTACAGATGTACCTGCATATTTCCAAAGTATTCCGCTGAACGCTCTCAATTCTGGAAATGTAGAATAATCCACATCAAAATCAAGCACCAGGTCTGAACTCATGCATTTGACGGGCTTTACAGGCTCAACATATTTTTCTGCAAGTTCTTCAAGTTCTGTTTTTTTACCTGTGTTTTCTTTCGCAACATCTATTCCAAGCCGTGTCCAGTTCTTGTTCACTGTATCAAGTCTGTAAAAACTGAAGTTATCTCCATCTTTATAAGATGCCATGGTAATTTGAATCTTCTTGTCTTTCCCTATATATACTGGCTCGGAAGATGATGAAGTTGTTGCAGTGATATTAAACATTCCAGCGGAAACAAAATCGTATTTTGTTCCTCCACTGTCGTAATTCATGGGAATCCCGCTGACAATAACATCTGCAGGTGTCTGATACTCCTGGTAAGAAACTTTCACTTTTCCTTTTACAGGAACGTTGTTTGCATCTACAAGTGAATTAGCAGGAATCACAATGCTTGTACCGCTTTCTGTTTCCAGAGTTGCAGTTTCGGAGGGATCTACTTCATACGTATTCGCAGGCACATCAACACCGTCGAAGGGCTTGTACACGTATGAATCTAAACTGAGCGATTTGCCAGTTTCATTGTTGCAGTTGCAGAGAGGGAGGATCAGAACAGCAATTACAACAATCTTTTTTCCAAATGTAAGTACTTCTTTCATGGTTTTGTTTTAGCTTTCAAAGAATAAAACGAAAACCAATTAAAAAATATTGCCAAGAAAAAAAATATGAGATTATAACTTTCAAAAATTAATTAATAAGGTATAATCAGATCAGTTATATAAATCAAAAACCGGCTGTCTCCAGCCGGCCTTTGCTCTACCCTCTTTTTGTAGTTATGAAAAGTATCAGAAAAACTACAATATAATAACGAGGTCAAAAACGCATTATTGTATATAGATTTTTTTCATTACAGTTTTTCCATCTTGAAATACATTTGCAATATAAATTCCCTTTGCAAGGTTCTCCGTTTTTAGTGATACTACGTTAGCTCCTTTTATCGGTATAATTTCTTTCTGAGAAATCAACTTGCCGGTTATATCAGTGAAATATATTTGCAGGGGGTTAAGACCATTTGTTTTTACTATCAAATTCACAGCGTCAGTGCTTGCATTAATTCCAATGATATCCAGCACATCATTTTTAAAACTGCAAAGGATGGCAAGTACATCAAAAAATTTGTACTGCCCGTCAAAGTCCGTTTGCTTCAGTCGATAATAAGTAACCTTGTCGGGAATCATGGTGGTATCTATAGCGGAATATTGAATTTCTTGATTGCTGTTAAATGCACCACTGATGGACGTGACCACTTTCCAATTCAGCATGTCCTCGGTTTTCTCAATTGTAAAATAATCATTATTAACCTCCGAGGCTGTGGCCCATGTAAACAGTGAGCCTGTGCTCGTGCACTTTATCTTATAGGAAGTGATTTCAACAGGTAGGGTGTTTTTTGTTTTGCCTGCAAGCCATAACTCTTTACTAGATGTCAGGCCATTGATTGATATGGTTTTCTGAGATGTATTCAATGCATTATTAACATTCAGCCAGTCATCATTTACATTACTCCGCTGAAGAAGTATCAGGGAATCGGGTTGTAGAACACTCGTATTCTGGGAAAAGTTATATACTATATTGTATTGTACACCCGTACCGAAACAGGCAATTCCCCAATATACATTGTCAATATCATATACATCTGCAGATACTTTTGTGTTTTTGGGTTTTTCTCCAATAAAGTAAATATGCATACTTATCTGGTTACCGTTGGTAGTTGTAACACTCAATGTTCCCCTGTTTTCAGCAGCAAGAGTAACAGATACTGTGTTACCACCCTGTGCGGAATTATTGTAAGTACTGATATCTCCAAGGGGTACGGCAGATAAGATTTTGTATTTTGAACTGTCAGACAACGTATAATTGGTGATGATTCCTGTGTTATTTCCGGTTTTATCAGGAACCTGCAGTGCATTCAACAAATCGAAAGTAACGTATGCACTGAGTGAAGCAGGAAGCGAAATTACTTTTGAGCACATGTATTGCTGTATCTCAGATGCAGTAATACTTTTGTTATATATTTTAACTTCATCGATTGACCCGTCAAAAGAATTCACATTGGAGGCTCCGGCTGAAATGGATCCCACCTGCAATGAGCTTGTGTTTGTCCTTGCTGATACAATAGTAGTATTAGAATTATCCAAAATCCCATTTATATATAGATACATTCCCGTACTATCCCATACTGCAGCAAGATGTGTCCATTCATTCAGGTTGATTTGTTTTTGTGCGGTAAGAATAAAAGTAGTTCCGGAATTATTTTTTAAAACCAACTTTGGTTTTAAGTTTGTCTGAATCTGCAGACCGAAGCATTCATCGTTAAGATTTTTTGCTGACCCTTTATGAATAATTCCAACCTCGCTGGATATTGTATGAGGATTTACCCAGGCCATGAGTGTACCCTTGGAGGACAATGAGAGAGAAGATGTGTTTGGAAAGCTTATATACCTTGATGCGCCATCAAAATAAAATGCATTCCCGGCTCCCTGCGAAAATGCAGAGTTAAAAGTCAACAATAAAAAACAAAATAGTATAAATGGTTTCATAGAATTAAATTATCATACAAAGATATACACTAGCTGAAGGGAAATCAATTTTTTTTGCAGAAAGAAAACCGATTGGATTTTTTAAAATCAAAAACCGGCTGTCTCCAGCCGGCCTTTGCTCTACCCTCTTTTTGTAGTTATTAAAAATATCAGAAAAACTACAATATAATAACGGGATTAAAATATCAATATTGTGTATATTTTATTTTCTACCAGATTTTTGCTCTTTTTTCAGGAGCAAGATATAAAACATCGCTTGTACTGATTGCAAAAGCTTCATAAAAATCAGGAATATTGCGAACAACACCGTTAACCCTTGCCATGCCAGGTGAATGAACATCTTCTTTTAACCTGCGCATTAATTCTTTGTCGCGGATTGACATTCTCCAAACCTGTGCATACGAAAGGAAGAAACGCTGCAGAGGCGTGAAGCCATCAACTTTTGCAGTGTCGTTGGTTTTTTTCCATACCGATTTTAAAGCATTCAGGGCAACAGTAATACCACCTACATCAGCGATATTTTCGCCGAGTGTGAGTTCTCCATCAACATGAAGGCTGTCGAGAATTTTATAATCATTATATTGATCAACCAATACAGTTGTCTGTTTCGTAAAACTGTCCGCATCATCTTTTGTCCACCAGTCTTTCAGGTTTCCATCTTTATCATATTGCCTTCCCTGATCATCAAATCCATGCGTCATCTCGTGTCCGATAACTGTTCCGATAGCACCATAATTCACAGCGGCATCTGCATCTTTATTAAAGAACGGAGGCTGAAGGATTGCAGCAGGAAATACTATTTCATTTAAGTTTGGGTTGTAATATGCATTTACTGTTTGCGGAGTCATGTGCCATTCCATTTTATCAACCTTCTTTCCAATCTTCGACATCAGGTAAGCAAATTCGAACTTGTCAGCATTCATAACATTCTTCACATAAGAATCACGTGTTACTTCCATCTTGGAATAATCTCTCCATTTGTCAGGATAACCAATTTTTACATTCATGATTTCAAGCTTGGCCAGTGCAGCTGTCTTGGTTTCCTTGCTCATCCATGTAAGTCCCTGGATTCTTTCTTTCAATGAAGCTTTTAAATTTGAAACTAATTCCACCATTGAAGTTTTTGATTCGGGAGGAAAGAAAGTATCCACATACACTTGTCCCACTGCCTCACCTAATCCGCCGTTAACGGCATTCAGCACACGTTTCCAGCGAGGCTGCATTTTTGTTTTTCCTGATAAAACTTTTGAATAGAAATCGAAATGTTCTTTTTCAAATGCAGAACTCAGATAAGATGCATTGCTGTTGACCAGGTTCCATGTGAGGTAAGTTTTCCAATCCTCAATGCTTACTTCTTTCAGAAGTTTGCTCATGGCTACAAAGAATGAAGGCTGTCCAACATTAATATCGCCGGGTTTTGCTAAACCAAGGCCAGTGAAATATTCACTCCATTTAATTTCGGAAGATTTTTTCTGTAATTCATCCAGTGTATATTTATTATAACCTTTCACTGGATCACGCAGTTCTAATCTTGACCATGATGCTTCCGCAAGTTTGGTTTCAATTTTTACAATACTTTCTTCATTTTTGGTTGCAGTTTTTTCATCAATGCCCATTAGTTTGAACATGTTTACAAGATGCTTTTTGTAGCCATCAAGAATTTCTTTTGAACGAGCGTCTTTGCTTATATAGTAATCCCTGTCCGCAAGGCCAAGACCACCCTGAAGAAGTTGTGTGATAACCATTTCGCTGTTCTTTTCATCCTGAGCAGCGTAGATATAAAACAAAGGATAAACACCAACTGTATGCAGGTGTGCGATTTCTTTCTGAAGGTCTTCTTTTGTCTTTATTGCATCAATAAGTTTGAATTCATCATTGAGCGGTTTGATACCATCCTTGTCAATTTTTGCTGAATCCATTCCTGATGCATAGAAATCACCTATCTTCTTTTTATTGCTGTTCTTCTCGGCCTTTGTATCCTTTGAGGATTCTTCCATAATGGTTTTAAGATCAGTGTAATTTTTTTCGATCAGTACTTCGAAAGCTCCATAACGGCTGTATTCATCAGGCACCGGATGTTTCTTGATCCATCCTCCATTCGCGTACATAAAGAAATCAGTGCCGGGCTTTACACTTTTATCCATGTTGGCTGTGTCGATAGCAGCAACGGCATCTTTCTTTTCTGTTTTATTTTTACAATTTGTCAATCCGGTCATTACAATTAGAAATGATAAAATGATTAGACTTGTCAGTTGAATTTTTCTTCTTTTCATATTGAATATTTTAGTGATCAAAAATATCAAAATGATTCTTACCATTCCCTAAAATTTACGCAAAAACGGTATAAAGGCTCATTTGTCAGCCAAAATGTTCAAACTGATATGCGAAAATACTAAATCTGTTGTCGGTTATTTCACAATTGGCTTGCTCTTGATTGTATTCAGCTTAATATTGATGCCAATATTAAGAATAAAAGGATCAAAGAATACAATATCGCTCTGTAAAACAGGAAGTGAAAATCCAATCTGTGTAATAAGTTTAACGTTTTTATAACCGATCTTTCCGGTAAGAACTGGTTCAACAAATAAACTTTTTTGCGCTTTATAAGCTGAGCTGAAATAATTAAAATCGAAATAATTCACGTAACATACTCTCAAAGACATTGCACCATCAAAGATGTCGGAAGTTGCGCCTATATTGGGTTGTACAAATATTTTCCCATATTTTCCATCAAGATTACCATAATATGAATAGCTACCCATATCATAATTATAGGTCTCTCCGTATCCAAAACCTCCATAAACTTCAAGTCTTCCTGACCTTCCCACTTTAGTGTAATATCCGCAGGCAAGTTCTCCCATATTATGTTTGTGAATTGAAGAACTGTCAACTGCTCGTATATGATTGCTGAATGAACCATTTGCCATTAAAGCAATTTTGTCTGTGAGTCCATACGCGGATTGCAGATCCAGCCTGCTTGTACCTGTTAATACAGAAGCCTGCACTTCGCCTTTAGTGCTAATGAGCGGAACATTTGGGGCATTTGGAATATAAATGTATGAGCAGGAAGATGCACATATAAGAATTAATGAGAGAAAAAGTAATTTGATTTTCATAACTATATTTTATGTTAAAAGTTTATTTTAATTCGCTCTCACAGGCACTGTTAGTATAACATTCATCTTTGTCGCCTGCCCACTTTGTATCCCCGGAGCATATTTTAATTTTTCTAATAGCCTTATAATTTCTTCATCAATTCCATAACCCACACCGCTCAGCACCATTGTATTTGTATGCGTACTATCAGGCATCACATCAAAACTTATCATCACATTGCCATTGATTTTTTTCGCAATAGCTGAATCGGAATAATGAATGTTATTAAAAAGATAAGTGTACAATGCCTGATCGCCAGCAGGAAAAAATGGCTCCTGTTGGGTAACTACAGTAAAATTCACATCGTATGGATTCTTTTGTTGTGTTTTGTTGTCCTGGCTATTTGCGAATAGCGGCATACACAACACAACCAGGAAAAATAATTTTGCTTTCATAACACATCATTTTATAAAGTAAAGATATAATTTTTCAAATAAACATGTATGATTAATTCAAAGATTATTGCAGTTATACTTATATTTCCTCTGTAGATTATTTTGTAGTTCGACAAGCTCACTACATTTTTTTTCTAAGGTCAGAGGGAACCATACATGAATTTTCATTGGGTATTTGTGTATTACCGAAAATTCATGTAGGTTTGAAATTACAAATTGACTTACAGGAAATCTTTCCAAACTTTTAATATTATACAATGGAACAAAAACAAAAAGCACCTTACATTACTTTGGCAGAAGAGCGAAGCGGCTTTAAGATATGGATTGTGGACGGTTCTTATATCAGGGGAAAGATTGATGAAGAATTTACAAACTTCGGGCAACATTACAGGTTTCCATATATTCCGGAAAATGAATTCTGGCTCGACCAGGAAGCTGCCAACGATGAACAGAAATTTTTTATTGACCATCTTTTGGTAGAACATCGATTGATGAAAGCTGGGAAGCCATACGAAGAAGCCATCTTTGAAGCTGACAGAGCAGAGCGCAAAGAACGCAGGCGTGCTGGTGATATAAAAAAACTTACGCACAATGGGAACAAATTACCCGATGGCCATGAAGTTCATAAAGAGTTATGGAAGCATCTTGAGAATGGCATAAATGTATGGCTGGTAAGCGGGAGACTTGTACGCAGCGTTTTCGACATCGACTTCACTGCCGGCGGCCATGATAAAGTTTATGAATTTGTTCCTTACAAAGAAGTGTGGATTGATGATGATATTATTGAACAGGAAAGAGGATATGTATTGCTGCATGAATTGCATGAACGCAACCTGATGTCGAAAGGTTTTCCATATAATAAAGCGCATGAGGAATCCAGTAAACTGGAATACCATTGCCGCCATCATCCTGACGAACTTCACGCATTGCTTGTGCAGGAAGGCTGGTCATGAAGAGAAACAAATCCCAAATTCAAAATCCCAAGTCTTAAATTCCAAGAGAACATGAGGCTTGAGACTTGATGCTTACAGACTTATTATTTCTTCGAAATATCTTTTATCTCAGCAGGAATGCCAACAGTACAACCTTTTGGGTTAGGCATCTTCAGTGTACGGTAATTAAAAAGTATTGCCAATCCGTCAACATCAAATTCAGCAGATAATGTGTCTCGTGGAATAAGTGTTAGCGGTTTATCCTGGTTCTCAAGATTGACAAGTATTACAGTTGAACATCCTGTTTCGCGGTATTTGTGAGAAACCTTTCCAAGTGTGGTTCCGGCAGGTACAACATTTACCACTGTCTGCTGCATGGTTTTTTCTTTAGTCCTACATCCCGGAATAATAAATAAACTCAGTACAAAAATACAAATGAATAATCTCATAAAAATGTATTAAAAAGACTCATACAATTTCATTCCTTAAGAATGATTTTGTATGAGTTTGGTATTTATAAAATAAAATTATTGAATTGCGATTTTAACTACCTTCTGATAATCGGGTGTTCCCACACGTACAATGTATATACCAGAAATGAGTCCGCTTGCATCAATAGTTGTTTCAAATGATTTAAAAGAAGGATTTATTTTACTTTCAGAAATTTTCTTTCCTGAAATATCATATAATTGAACTACATTTTCATCATTGCTTGGAAGATTAGAAGCTTTAACTGTAATATTATCACCCGTCTGAACAGTAGTAACAGCAGTAACAGCAGCTGCTTCCTCGTTCAATCCAACTGTACAGGGTGCAATCTGGAATGAATAAATCCCCGTCTTTGATCCCCCACTACAATACATTCCTGTATGCCAGAATGTGTTTCCATCAGCGGGATCGATAGAAGTATGAGAATAATCTCCAAAACGATTGCTTGATGTAATAGAGCCAGAACCAGGGAATACAACTGTTTCAGCAAGAGACATTGTACCCAAAGGATCTGAAGGAACTCTTCCCGTATATGCCAAGCAGGCAGAAATAGTACTGGATGCCTTGGCATAACATAAAGCTATGTCTCCGTTGCAATCCATTGCTATACTTCCATTCCAGCGATTGGCTGCATCGGGTGCGTAAGTACCTTCCTGGTATAATGACCAGGTACCGCTTGTCTGGTCCTGCCTTAGTTCAACCCATTTTATACTGCGTTGTGTTGCTGTACCAATCTTCACGCCCCAGTTTAAAACAACCCTATTAGTTCCAACAAAACTATTCCATTGAGCGCGATACATGCATACTCCTCCTAAGCCATCAAGTTTCTGTGAACCTGGTTGTGTAATATCATCCCAGTTATTATCATATGACGCATCAAAAGCAGCAGTAGGTATGGTGGCATCCAAGGTTATGTTTGCAGTTGGTGTTGTTCCCCAGGTAACACCCATTGACCAAACTTTTACACCATCAATTACTCCCGTACCCCAGGCATTATCAGTATAACTAAAAAGCGGGCAACGCTGTCCTGCAGGAGGAATAACCCCATCAGCATCACCAGGAAGTGGAAGCCAGAATCCAAAACCTGCATTGGTGGGTTCTGTGAAGGTTTTATAAATTGATCTTGCACTAGGCGAACCAGTAAGCATGGCAGCACGTTCAAAACAATAAACTGTTCCGCTTCCATTATTAGAAGTCATATAATATCCGTCACTCCATACCGAGAATTTTAAATAATCCGGCATCTGTGGTGCTGTAAACTGATATGCATACCATGAACCTGTTGGATCGTTTGTAGCTGACACGGCAAGTGCAAATCCGCTCCAGCCATCCAGTTCAGCCAGGAACCAACGATCAGCAAATTTATCATACAGCACGATTGGGTCACCATCTGTACCACCACCTGTTACAGTTCCAACACTACCAGTATAAACCGGAGTTCCTGTACCTGTTTTGTTATATACAGCGAAAGGAGTTGCGTTTACCGACTGCACGTATTGTGTCATACCTGCTGCACCACTGGGATCCTGAGGGTCACAACCACCATTAAGTCCGCTCCATTGTTTAATAACTGCCAGAGGAAGACGCGTACCCATGATCCTCTGCGTAGTAGCAGAATCATTACCATATTCAGGTCCATCGGCAACTGTGTATTTAAATGTCTGGGCTTTTCTGTGTTCCCTGTCGGGCATTTCTTTTTTTATAGAATCAAAATTAATTTTATCAATTTTATCCTGACTTAAAATCATGTTAAGTGATTTGGTTATTTTAAAAGACTTCGCAGTCATTACTACTGTAGGTCCGTCAATAACACCAGGTCCACTGGTAGGTAAGGCAACTTGGGCATGCAAACCGCCCATGATTAACAAGCATGAAACAAGGAGTGATGTTTTTTTCATAGGAAGAGGATTTAGTTTGAATTAAAAGTAACTTATATTCATACATTGGTTGCATGAACATAAAAAAATCGATTTAGTAAATTTGACAATAAAGTTCGGATTTTCCTGCGGGAAAAGTAATAAATAAATTGTTAAATTTTGAAACGCTAGCGCAGCAAAGGAATTCCGTCAAATTTCTTCGTAACTGTTTGCCATGATTTCTTCACTATCAAAATAATTATAATGCTGCAAAAAGCAGCAAAGAAACACCAAACCGAAGGAACATTTTCCTTAAAATAAATATTCGTTATAATAAATGAAGTCAGGATAATAATACCAAACCATTTCATTTTTCCAACACTGGATATGAATTGCGGAATTACAGTTACGATAAAATATGGCAGAATGCTGAAGTATGGCAGGTCATACGGATAATCCACATTATAATGCACATGCATGAACATTGCCTGGGCACTGATATTTCTGAAAAGCATAATGTATACCATAAAAAGCGAGATCAATCCACCCATGATGGTAAGGAAAAACAGAATATTTTTTCGTGTTTTATTTTCCTCCATCAAAAAAATTGACAATGGCAGATATGTTGGCCATGTAATCAGTGCAAAAAACAGGAAGCAGTAAATGGCCGTATTCGTAATAGCCACTCCACTTGAATCATTTAATGAAAGCCAGACAAATCCTTCGATAAACTGCTGCAGTGAAAATAAAAAAGGAATGGATGCAAATAAGCGATAAGAAGATTGCTTTGTTTTAATTATAGAAATTGCACCTGCAACTCCAAGAAGAGCACTTGCTGTGAAGCTTGCGGTTGCTGAAAAACACATAAACAAATGTAAGGATCTTTTTAATGCAAAAGAAAAGATAATCGAAAAGGTATTATATTTTCCACTATTTACTGATTACATTCTTATTCTTTCGCAAATTTATTTAACCCCATCATTTCATATAAAGATAATTTCCAATACACAATAATATATCCTATATCCCCTTATAGCAGTGTGATTTAGAAAGTTTTATTTTGTCTTTTATACTACCTTTATGTATGATTCATATTGTTTTAATTAGGTTTTTTTTTTCGGATTCTAATTTTGATTTGGATACAGAATCCAACTTATAAAACAGATAACAAACTATTTATAGATATGGAAAACTACCTATTCATTATTATTATATCTAATTTTAAAAATAGTCCTATCCAATACTACATTCTTCTAACCAAGGTGTCAATCCATACTATTTTAATTACAACATTGTACTCAAAAAATAATTTATTGAATCATTATACTGGAAAAGTAATTCATAATTAATTAATATATACTAACTAAATATTACTGTTATGAAAGCAAAACATTTACTCACCATACGAACATTAGCATGCCGTATGACGCTACTCCTAGCCTTGATGCTAGGATTTAGCAGTATTGGATTGACGCAGACAGTTGCAACGGATAAGCTTGATTATTCGCCGGGAGAGACTGTTATGATTACCGGAACCGGATTTCAATCCGGGGAACAGGTAGTTCTTTCAATCATTCATATCAATATTGACGAATACTTCCCGGTGCATTTCCATGATGCATGGACAGTGACGGCTGATTCTATTGGAAACTTTAGTTCCACGTGGTATGTTGATGCAATTGAACTTAACACGATGCTTTATCTTACGGCCACGGGGCAGTCATCGGGGCTATCGGCGAGTACAACTTTTACGGATGCTGCCAAGGCTACAACAACTACACTCACTTCTTCTCTCAATCCTTCAATATTTGGGAATAGTGTTACTTTCACTGCAACCATAGATGCTAATGGTAAGGTTAATTGTGGCACAGTTAAATTTACTATTGACGGAACTGATATTACTCCTCAAATTAGCTTATCTGATAGTAAAGCCACTTATTCAATAAGCAGTTTAAGTATTGGATCACATAATGTTGTAGCAACATATTATCCAGCATCCAGTGGATGTAATTATTTATCGAGTACTTCTGCGACATTAGCTCAAACTGTTAATGGTGCTCCATCTTTCACCTCTTGCCCAGGTAATCTATCAGCCAACACAGCTTCCGGATTATGTCCAGCAGTTGCAACTTATACTGCAACTGCAACAGGAACACCTGCACCAACATTGGCATACGCTTTCACAGGGGTAACAATTGCAAGTGGAACTGGAACTGGTAGCGGTTCAACTTTTAATAAAGGAGTTACCACGGTGACTATCACTGCTAGCAATGGTTATTTACCCAATGCAACGTGCAGTTTTACAGTAACGGTTAACGATAATGTAAAACCCGCACTGGCTGATGTTCCTGTTGATGCTACTGTCAACTGTGAAAGCATTCCTGCTGTCGGATCACCTTCTGCTTCTGATAACTGTGATGCTGCTCCTATAGTTCATTATCTGGATGAAGTCAGTTCTCAGGGAAGTGATCCTTTGTTAGCTTCATTCTATAATTATACGTTGACCCGCACATGGG
>Ga0208789_1000717_pt1 | contig 25983 bp, 24 predicted proteins | sample Methanotroph_Enr_FD_187368 | JGI IMG/M metagenome (GOLD analysis project Ga0208789, IMG submission 187368) | Enriched soil microbial communities from Old Woman Creek wetland in Ohio, USA - Methanotroph_Enrichment_5 (SPAdes) (version 2) | ecosystem: Environmental > Terrestrial > Soil > Wetlands...
CACACCTTCAGGGTCGAGGATTTCACCGGCAAGCGCTGCGCGCGCTGCGGCGCCGAGGACACCTTCCTGGACGAGGTGATCGACGGCGAGGCCGGCGGCCGGCTCTACTACTGCTCGGATTCCGGGTACTGCGACAAGAGGGTTGAACCATGCAACCTGTGATCAAGGTAAGAGGGCTCGCCAAGCGCTTCGGCGCCGGCTGCGACCGCTGCGCCTCCTGCACCGGCCCCGAGGCCGAAACCAACCAGTGTCCGCACTGCGGCGCGGTACTCGCCTGCAACGACGTCTCCTTCGACCTCTTCCCCAACGAGGCGCTGGGGATCGTGGGGGAGAGCGGTTCGGGCAAGAGCACCCTGGTGCGGCTTCTACACTTCGAGTGGGATGCCTGCGCCGGAACCGTCGAACTCGCCCGCACGCCGCAGCTCGCACACCTGCCGGAGTTCTTCACCGAGGGCGAGGCCTACAGCCGGAACCTCCTGGGCTTGAGCCAGTTCCAGAAGCGCCAGGTGAGAAACGCGCTGATGGGGATCGTCTACCAGAACCCGTACCTCGGGCTGCGCATGCAGGTAAGCGCCGGCGGCAACGTGGCCGAGCGGCTCTTGGGGGCGGGCTGGCGCAATATCGCGGCGATCCGCAGCCGCGCCGCCGAGCTTTTGGCGCGCACCGAGATTCCGGTCGCGCGCATGGACGAGCCGCCGCGCAACTTCAGCGGCGGGATGCAGCAGCGGGTGCAGATCGCCAAGGCGCTCTCCAACAAGCCGCTCATCCTCTTCCTCGACGAGGTGACTACCGGGCTCGACCTTTCGGTGCAGGCCAGGGTGCTCGACCTGATCCGCAGCCTTAGGGAGGAGTTCCAGCTCTCCCTCCTGGTGGTCTCCCACGATCTCGGGGTGATCAACCTTCTGTGCCACCGGACCATGGTGATGAAGTACGGCCGGGTCGTCGAGGCGGGGCTCACCGACCAGATCCTACAGGACCCCCAGCATCGCTACACCCAGCTGCTGGTCGCGTCGCAGCTGTAATCGAAGGAGCCAACCCACGTGATATCCGTCGACAAGCTAACCAAAGAGTTCACCCTGCACATCCTGGACGGCAAGCGGATCGATGCCTGCCGCGAGATCTCCTTCGAGGTCCCCGCCGGCGGCTTTCTCGGGCTCTCCGGCCCGAGCGGCGCCGGGAAGAGTACCGTCCTCAAGTGCATCTACCGCACCTACCTTCCAAGCTCCGGTGCCATCCGGTACGACTCGGCGCAGCTCGGACGGGTCGATCTGGCGACGCTCTCGGACCGGGAGGTGCTCGACATCCGCAATAAGGAGATGGGGTACGTCTCGCAGTTTCTCAAGGTGATCCCGAGGGTTTCGGCGCTCGATGTGGTCATGGAGCCGATCCTGACCCGAAACGGTACCACCCGCGCCGCGGCCCGTGACCGTGCGGCCCATCTGCTGGAGCGGCTGCGCATCCCGTCGCGTCTCTTCGACGCCTATCCGGCCACCTTCAGCGGCGGCGAGCAGCAGCGGATCAACATCGCCCGCGCGGTGAGCTGGCGTCCGCGCCTGCTCCTCCTGGACGAGCCGACCGCGTCCCTGGACAAGGGGTCGGTGCAGGTGGTTCTCGACATCTTGCAGGAGCTGCGTCAGGAGGGGACCACCATGATCGGCATCTTCCACGACACCGAGCTGATGGAGTCGGTCGCCGACCAGGTATTCCGCGTCAGCTGAGGACGCAAGGCGGGCTTTACAGAAAAAAGCGGTGTGAGCCGCCGGTCAAGCCTGCCGGTTTCACTGGCCAACCCCCGCAGCCTTCGCCAACTCCCCCTCCCCCCGGCGGGTACTGGCGCTAACTTAAGCTCCCCCTCACTTGGGGGCGGGGGGTGGGTGAAGCCGCAAATCATGGGAAATAATGGCACCTTCCCCCTCCCCCTAACCCCCTCCCGCAAGGGGAGGGGGGACTTTTCAAGAGGATTCTATCATGTCGAAAAGCTTCACCATCACCAATGCGCGGTTGGTAACCCCCTCGGGCGTCCGGGAAGAGGCCGCCGTCCGCATCGAAGAGGGAATCATCGTCGAGATCGCCCCTGCCACCGGCGCCCCGGCGGGTGCCCTCGACGCCTGCGGCCATTACCTGATGCCCGGCTTCGTCGATCTGCACTCCGACGCCGTCGAAAAGGGGATCGAGCCGCGACCCAACACCTTCTTTCCCGTAGACATCGCGGTCTTCGAGCTGGACAAGAAGATCGCCGCCTGCGGTATCACCACCATGTTCCACTCGCTCTCCTTCGCCGAGATGGAGGTGGGGCTGCGCTCCAACAGCACAGCGGCCGGCATAGTCCGCCAGATCGGCCAGTTCGGGCACAAACTCAAGGTGCGCACCCGGGTACACGCCCGCTTCGAGATCACCGACCTGGGCGCTGTCCCCTTTCTGGACGGGCTGATCCGGGATGACCTGATCCAGCTCTTCTCCTTCATGGACCACTCGCCGGGCCAGGGGCAGTTCCGCGACATCACCTCGTTCAAGAGCTACTACGGCCCGGTGTACGGCAAGAGCGACCAGGAGATGGACGACATCATCGACCGCAAGCAGTGCGCCAAGGAAGGGGACGCCCAGCAGGCGATCGACCACCTGGTGGGGCTGTGCAAGGAACGCGGCATCTCGATCGCGTCCCACGACGACGACTGCCGGAAGAAAATCCAGTGGCTCAAGGGGATGGGGATCGGGCTCACCGAGTTCCCGGTGAACATCGAGGCGGTGCGCTCGGCTAAGGAGCACGGCATCGGCATCTGCCTGGGGTCGCCCAACGTGCTGCGCGGCCAGTCCCAGGCGAGAAACCTGAGCGCCCGCGACGCCATCAGCTGGGGCTTCGGCGACATCCTCTGCTCCGACTATTCCCCGATGACCATGCTGCACGCGGTGCTTGCCCTGGAGCGGCTCGGCATCCTGCCGCTTAACGAGGCGGTCAACATGGTGAGCCTCAACCCTGCCGCTGCGGTGGGGATCGCGGACCAGGTCGGCTCCATCGAGGTGGGGAAGCAGGCGGACCTCGTGCTGGTGGACCACTCCGACGAGTTCCCCCGCATCCTGAAGACCTTCGTAGGCGGCAGGGAGGTCTTCTCCACATGCTGAGGATCGGAAGCAACATCAACGAGGCCCGTGTGGACGGCAACCTGAAGGCCTTGGTGCGGGACCTCGAGTCCTTCCGGCGCTTCGGACTCAGCGCCGCCGAAATCACGGTACACGGCCTGGACCTGGTGAAAAACGGCCGGCTGGACGCGCGGCGCTGCGGCGAGACCCGCGCCATCCTGGCCGATTTCCCCTTCCACTACAGCGTCCACGCGCCGAACCCGCTCAACCTTATGGACCGCAGCTACCCCGAGCTGCACCGCGAAGTACTCTGGGCTTCCCTGCAATTTGCCTCCGCCGTCGGTGCCCGCGCGCTGGTCTACCACCCGGGGCGCTTTCTGGCGGAAGAGGATTTCGCGGTGCGGGAACCGCTCGCCCTGGAGAGCGCCGAGCAAGAGCGCCTGATGATGCAGGAGGCCGACATCCTGCGTCAGGCGGCCGACGAGTTTCCCGAGGTCGCGATCTGCATGGAAAACGCCCGCCCCTACCTGCACCACTCCCCCTACTGCTACGCGGAGCTGCCGCAGACACTCAAGGCGCAGGTAGTGCGGATCGACCGGCCCAACGTGCGGATCACCCTCGATTTCGGCCACCTGCAGCTCGCCTCGCGCTTTTACGGACTGGACCCGGTCGCCGAGACCCGGGCCATCGCCCCCTACATCGCGCACTGCCACGTGCACGACAACTTCGGCAACCCGGTCTACCACACCGAAAAGAACCAGACCCACCAGCTCCCCTTCGGCAAGGGGGACTCCCACATGCCGGTCGGCTGGGGCGCCATCCCCTTCCGCGACATCCTGTGGGAGTTCATCGCCGACTACCGGGGACTCCTGATCTGCGAGCTGCGCGGCAGGTATTTCGAGCAGACCCCGGAAGCGTCGACCAATCTCGCCGCCCTGCTGCAAGACCTCGGCATGGGGGCGCGGCTGCAGCCGCCGGAGGACTATTCCCGTGATTGCTGATGGTGAAGGCTGCTGGGCGGCTTCAGTTGGGGGGAACCTCTTTTGCTCGAACTGTCGGACTCTTGTAACAGAGGGGTCACATGGGTTTGCTACAAGGTCTTAACTAACTCATGCTATTTCACCGTTTAGGAGGCTCTCGTTTATGGGTAACAACCGCTCTCTCGTCAATCTGTCGCTTGCCGTTGTGCTGGTGGCGTCCGTCGCCGGTCTTTCCGGCTGCGGCTCCGATTCCACCGCCACTGCCGCCCCGGCCAAGACCACCTTCGTCTTTACCTCCGATGCCCACTACGGCATCAAGCGCCCTACCGCCGGTTTCTTCCAGGGCTACAGCAGCGGCTACCAGGTCAACGGCGCGTTGGTCGGCGTGATGAACGGCATTTCGGACGTGGCGACCCCGTGCAACGACAGCGGCGTGAACGCCTGCCAGTCGGTCGGCCCGGTAGATTTCGTGGTCGAGGGCGGCGACATCGCCAACCGGTCGGAAAGCGCCACCGGGAAACAGAACGCCGCGGTATCCTGGTCGCAGTTCGAGGCCGACTACATAAACGGCCTCACCCTGAGGAACAAGGCGGGGCAGCAGTCGCCGCTTTTCATCATCCCCGGTAACCACGACGTCTCCAACGCGATCGGCTACTACAAGTCGCCCATGGACACCGCAGCCGGCCTGGATGCCACCTCGTACGTTAAGATCTACAACCTGGCGATGAAACCGAGCGTCCAGCTGACCGTGGCCGATTTCGTCGGCTCCACCCCTGCCGTTGCCACCGCCGCCGGCAGCTACGCCGCCAAACGGGTCTTCTACTCCAAGGACGTGAACGGCGTGCACTACGTCTTCATCACCATGTGGCCGGACAGCACCGCCCGCGCCTGGGTCGACGCCGACCTGGCCGGCGTCCCCTCGACTACCCCGGTCATCCTCTTTGCCCACGACCAGCCGGACATCGAGACCAAGCACCTGACCAACCCCAACGGGACCCACGACATCAACGCGACCGACAAGTTCGAGAACATGGTGGCCGATCAGCAGGCCGCCGCCGACGGCCTGACCACCAGTGCGCCGTCCACCACCGCCCAGCGAGCGCTGGTGGCCTGGCTTAAAACCCACAAAAACATCGTCGCCTACTTCCACGGCAACGACCACATAAACGGCACCTACAGCTATACCGGTCCCGACAACGACATCAGCCTCAACGTGATCCGGGTGGACTCTCCGATGAAAGGGACCCTGTCGGCCACTGACCCGAGCAAGCTCACCTTCAAGGTCATCTCGGTGGATGCCGCCAACAAGCAACTGACGGTCCGCGACTACCTCTGGTACACCAAGCGCTGGGGTACCACCACCAACTTCTCCCTGACACCGCGCAGCAACTAAGCACAGAGCACGCACAGCTTCACACCCTCTTGCAATGGCCTGCACCACCTCGGTGCAGGCTTTTTTTCGTCTGCTGTCGCTTCAGCGGGAAAGGGCTTGTCCCAGACAAAAGGCGACTCAGTTCCGGTACCGCTGCATGCCGCTCTCAACGACCTATCGGAGGCCGGCTGTGTCTTGTTTGGCTGGCAAGTGGGCCGCACGGGTGGTCGACCATTCTCTCGCCACGGGAACCTACGGAAACTCTTGCAATTGCATTGATTAACATTAACTGTGCGTGATATGCTGCACAGCCAGAAAAGTCCAGGAGCGCTGGAGGGGCTGTACCTGATGTCACCTATTGAGGGGGAGTATCCCTCGACCGATCCCAGCAGCGGTGAGTCCACTGTTTTACGGAGGCTTCTTTTGATTGCAGATGGCAAACGCGCGGTTTCAAAAGCGATGAAGGGTATATTGGTTTCTGCGTCAGTTTCACTTGCGTTCATCTCCTTGATGGTTCCCGACTGCTTTGCTGAGACGAAGACAGTACCCGCCTGGTACCCGAATAAGTCGTGCGTGAACGAATTCGAACGCGTCGGGAATGCCTGTGCCTCGCAACCACTGCCAATTTCAAAAATGCAGCAATGTATCGAGGAAAAGGTCAGTGCAGAATGCATGCGCCAGATGAAGGATGCTCAGAGTCGTCTGCAAAAGATCCTCCCCAAGTGCCAGGAAGCCAATGACAGTTATCTTAAAAGATTGATAGCCGTGTGTGGCAAAGCTACCAATAACAATGGTGCATGCTACGATAGAGTCCGTCGGGAATCTGAAGGTGAGATCCAAGCGGCATGCGAGGGGATGCAATAACTGAAGCCAAGATCGGCCGAATAAACGCCGGTCCGGGCTTTGCCGTTGGGTAAAGACTGGATAGGAACTCATTGATGATATATCTAATCGCGTGCCTTTTGACTTTATCAGTTTACGGTACTGCTCTCGCAGACTGTGAACAACTAGCTGAATCCGACTATTCGTTGCATGGACTAATGACCTACATTAATCCCCATGATATATTCGAGCCTGTAGAAAAGAACACAAGTGCGAACGACGTCCTGGAAGTTTGGGACAAAAAATCAAAGACTTTGTGCTTTTTAGCCACTTTTGTAACTGACAACTACCACATGTGCTTTGTAGGTGGGAAGGCAATCAAGTCGGGAAGCGAACATAACTATCTCGAAAACAAGTGTCGTATAACAATAAAGTTTGTAGAAGATAAGGTTGAATTTTCTGCAAAAGGCTCTCTTGGCGGCGGTTGTTCGACAGATGACTTATCTGATCAAAATGTATGTGGCTTTAACACGTCTATAGAATCCGCCGTCTTCACCAAAGATTCAAAATAACGACCATTAAACCACGACCCAAACTGACCTTTGCTGCGGAGATATGACCTGCCGCTGAGCGGCCTCCCGCTTTATTCCGCCAAGTCGCGCATGGCCCGGTACAGACCCGCTTTGCCCTCGAAGCCGATGCCGGCCAGTTGGGCCTGGTGGTGTATCCGGATACGTTGTAGCCGTGCCGGAACCCGCGGAAAGCTGACGGGTTCGCATTGGCGTGACCTCCCGGGCTCTATCCTCTCCAACAAAAGGCAGCCCCCGACGTTCAGGTCCTTTCAAAGACGGATCTTAGATCGAGGGCTGCTTTTTTGCATCAGGACTGCGGCCGCTCGTGCGATTGCACGAGCGGCGGTACATTTAGAACGCCTCGAACTCCTCATCAGGTTGCATCTGCAGGGTGGCGCCTGCGGAGGCGGCGTGACTCAGCCGGGGTGCTTTGGCCGGAGCCGCCTTTTTGAGGGATGGCTTTGCTATGGCGCTGGCTGTCTGCTTTGCAGCACCGCGTGCCGCTCGATCCTGCCCGATGTTGAAGAAGGAGATGGTGTCCTGTAACTGCTCGGACTGGGTCGCGAGCTCCTCCGCCGTCGACGACATTTCCTCGGATGCGGAAGCGTTCTGCTGTATTACCTGGTCGAGTTGCTGGATCGCCTTGTTGATCTGCCCGGCACCGGTGTCCTGCTCCCTGCACGCGGCTGAGATCTCTTGAACCAGCTCTGCGGTGCGCTGGATGTCGGGGAGCATACGGGTGAGCATATCCCCGGCCTGCTCGGCTACTTCGACGCTTGAGGAGGAGAGGTCGGATATTTCGGCCGCAGCCTTCTGGCTTCTCTCGGCAAGCTTTCTCACTTCGCTTGCCACGACGGCGAAACCCTTGCCGTGTTCGCCCGCGCGCGCCGCTTCAATGGCCGCGTTCAAGGCGAGGAGGTTCGTCTGTCGCGCGATCTCTTCGATGATGGAGATCTTGCTCGCGATCTCCTTCATCGCCTGCACCGTTTGGGCGACGGCCTTGCCACCTTCCTGCGCATCTGCCGCGGATTTGATGGCAATCTTCTCGGTCTGCATCGCGTTGTCGGCGTTTTGCTTGATGTTCGCGGACATCTCTTCCATGGAGGAAGATGCCTCCTCGGCGGCGGCTGCCTGCTCGCTTGCGCCTTGGGAGAGCTCCTCGGAGCCGGAAGACATCTGCTGGCTCCCCGCGGCGACGTTGTCGGAGGCAGCTTTCACGTCCGTCACCACTTCTGAAAGCTTGGCAACCATGGCCGAAAGCGACTTCATGAGTTGGTCGTTGCCCGAGCGCTGTGCGAGTTGCACCGTCAGATTGCCGCCCGCCACCTCCTTAGCTGCTTCCGTTATGGTGTCGGTCGCCTGGATCAGCGTGTTGAGGTTCACCTTGATCTCGTTGAAGTCCCCCTTGTACTCCTCTTGTATCTGCGGTGGCATGTCTCCCTTGGAGATCCGCTCCACGTACTCCGCAGCCACGTTCAGGGGGCCGATCACCGCATCGAGCGTTCCGTTTACCCCTTCTATCACCTCGCGATAGGCCCCTTGGTGCTTGCTGGCGTCCGCGCGCGAGGCGAGTTTCCCTTCGACCGCCGCCTTCGAAAGCATCATGGAATCGGCGACGAGTGCACTTATGCTCTCGATCATCGTTTTCATGGAGGCGAGCAGTTGACCTGTCTCATCCTTTCCGGTCTCACCGATACTAACCGACAGGTCGCCTTGGGCAAGCTTGTCGGCGACCATGACGCCGTACTTGAGCGCACGGCTGATGATCCCGGCCGCCAGGAGCGCGAGAAGCGTCCCGATCAGCACCGCGGCAACAATTAGCCCGATAACGATCATGCGGGAATGTGTGTAGGTGGCGATGGCCTTCTTGTAGGCATCGTCGGCTCCTTTTTCGTTCAAGCTGATATCCTTGTGCAGTGCATCGATGGCAGCTAGGAAGAATTTCGCGGAATCTCCGCGTGCCAGATCTTTGGCCTCCTTGTCCTTGTTCTGCCTTGCCAGTGCCACAAGTTTCTTGTCTATGTCCATGAAGGAGCCCCAAGCCTGCTTGATCTCCTGGTAGTTCTTCTTCTCCTCGTCAGAGGTTATCGTCTTTTCATAGTCCGCCGTAATTTTCTTGAAATCTTCGACCTGAGTGTCCATCCTCTTCTGGTACTTGTCCATCCCCTCCTGCGTGTCGGAAATGATGAACTGAAGTTCGGATCTGCGGAATTCCCCCATCGAGGCTTCCATCCTTCCAAGCAGCTTCACGCTGGGAAGCCAGCTGGTGGCGATCTCTTCGGTCGAGCTGTTCACGCGTGCCAGTTGCAACACGGAGAATACCCCCAAAAAGACCGTCAGCAGCAGTACTGCCAAGACGACTGAAAAAATCTTCCCGCTTATCCTCAGGTTATTGAACCAATTCATTGATGCCTCCATTAGATTGTTTGACCTTGTTTGAACATCCATCGTCATCTTCAGCGACACGTGAGCGGGACTGTCGCGCATCTTCCTTTTCCAGACGGGCCGTCATCCGTTCACGGCCTGTGCAGGGTCGACCTCGCGCAACATCTCCATGTCGTCGATGGAGAAGACCTTGTCGATATCGAGGATGATGATGAACTGATCGCCGTGCTTCCCCATGCCGTTAACGAAGTCGGTATCCAATCCGGTCCCGATGCGCGGTGCCGGTTCGATCTGGTCGGGTTCCAGGTCGAGCACCTCCTGCACCGCATCCGCCATCGCTCCCATTACGACCTTCTCCCCCCCCATTTCCACCTCGACGATGATGACGCAGGTGTGCACCGTCTTCTCGGCCATGACCATGCCGAGTTTCAGGCGCAGGTCGACCACTGGGACCACGCTGCCCCGCAGGTTGATGACGCCGCGCATGTAGTCCGGTGTCTGGGGGATCCTGGTGGGGCTGGTGAAATCCAGCACCTCTCGCACCTTTCCGATGTCCAGGGCGAACAGCTCCTCCTCCAGCCTGAACGTCAAATACTGGGTCGTTTCTAGATTTGCCTCGACTGCCATGTACCAAACCTCCTGTCGTTCTTTGATAAGCTTCAAGCCACCTCGTGATACTTCGAGGTCCGTTCCCCCGGTTGAAAATAAGTCATGGTACTTATTCGGGATGACCGGCTATGGCATTTGCCTGCGGCAGTGTGGTTGTATTCGGGCGGGATGGGGGGTGAGTTAAGACGTTAAAGCGATGACTCGTTGTGCGGCGTACAGGACGAAGGTGTAGTGATATGTCATACAGGGGGGTGGGATTCCAGGAGGGGAAGAGCTTGGAGTGAGGGCGCCGTTGTTCCAGCCGGACGCGAGCAGGATCGAGCAAGACGCGGGCTATGGCGGCTGCGCGTCTTCGGAACCGGCTGCTACTCAGAATTCAAGTCAGTTGGTGTTTGATGGCGTAGTTCATCATCTCAGCGGTGCTGCTCATCTCAAGCTTTCGCAACACCCTGGTACGGTAGGTACTGACCGTTTTGTCGCTGATGGACAGCTGGGATCCGATCTGTTTGGGGGTTTTGCCGGCACCGATCAGAGATAGCACCTGGCGCTCCCGCTTGGACAGGGTGTCGTGGGGCAAGTTCCCCTGCTTTCCGGAGAGAAGGTGGTCTGCCAGGTGATCTGCAAGGGAAGAGCTTATGTAACGCCTGCCTGCGAGGATCTTGTTTACAGCAACAACGAGTTCCGTCGGTGCGCTTTCTTTCGTCAGATACCCGGAAGCCCCCAAAGACAGGGCCCTCATAGCATACTGCTCCTCTGAATGCATGCTGAGGACCAATACCCGTAAATCCGGCTGTTTCCTTTGCACTTCGACGAGGAGATCAAGGCCACTCACCTCCGGCATTGAGACATCCAGCACCAGCAAATCATATATCGCACGAGAAAGTTTCAACTCCGCTTCACGAGCGGTTCCAGCTTCATCGCATGCAACAGCGGAAGCAAGGTTCCTTTTCAAGATGCTGATAATTCCTTCTCTTACGACGGCGTGATCGTCTACGATGAGTATCTTGTTCACAGGGTCCATCCCTTTCCCATTGTGTCTACATGCGGGGCAAAGGTAAGGGCTATTTGACGAGATGACAAGTGGCGAATTCCCTTATACTACGTCATGTTTTGACCTGCCCGGTGCAGTCACGGGCTGGCGAGAGAGATGAACGTCTGGTGGAGTGGTCTTATTCAGAGCGCTCGCCAGGCGATGCGGTCGCGATGTGCAGGCGAACCGTTGTGCCTTCCCCGGGGCTGCCGTTGATGGACAGTTTCCCAAAGCACGAGGTTGCCCGCTCGTGCATGCCCATTATGCCGAACGAGTTTTCAGCGAACAACTCCCGGTTGGTGATCCCCTTGCCGTTATCGGCTATGATGAGGACGATTTCCTGGCCCTGTTGATAAAGCTCTACCCGCACCTCGCTGGCACCGGCGTGACGCTTTATATTGGTAAGCGCCTCCTGGAAGATGCGGAAGATGGTGATGGCGCACTCCGGCCTCACTTGCGGTAGAGATGCCGAGCAGTTCAGCCTGCAGGCGATGCCGGCATTTTTGGCGAAATCCTTTACATGCCATTCGATCGACGATACCAGCCCCAAGTCATCAAGAAGTTTGGGACGCAGTTCGGCTGAAATGGATTGCACCGACCGGATGGTCGCGCTTACGTTGGCATCCATGACCTGAAGCTTGCGGTCCACGTCGGGCGGCAAACCGGCAGACGCCCTGATAGAGGCGATGTCGAACTTCAAAGCGGTCATCATCTGTCCCAGTTCATCGTGCACCTCACGGGAAATCTTCAGGCGCTCCTCCTCGCGTATCGACTCCATGTGTGCCGAGAGTTGTCGCAGCCGTTCGTGAGACTCGCGCAGGTCGCTTTCCGTTTTCTTCCGAGTGATGACCCGGTAAAGTCGGCCCATCAAAAGGCTCAGTTGGTCAACATCGGTTTCGGTGTAGTCGCTTATCTTGTTTGCCACGCAAACCACGGCAACCAATCGGCCAGCGTCGAAAAAGGGGATGCCTAGAAAACGGCGCGGCTGCAGAAACCCGGCGGGGAGCCGGCTGTCGGGGGCCTTATCCGGATCGAACCCGTTCACCATTGTCGGTCTCGACAGACGGATGGCTTCTCCCCAAAGACCAGCTTCGGAAAGATGGTAGGCGGTCTCCGCGGTCAGGGTAAAAGGGCCGTCGAAAGCTTGGCGTGAGCAGGCCCTCAGGATGATCTTTTGCGACTGCTCTTCGTATTTCACGACATAGCCAATCTCGCTGTTCGAAAAGCCGACCAGCTCCTCCAACGCGAGGTCGATGAGATCCTGGAGCGACCCCATGGAAAACTGCGCCAGGTTGAGCACAACCTTGTCGCGCTTCTCCTCAAGCCTGATCCGCTCCTCGTCGCGTAGCCGTTCAGTGACGTCCCGAGCGATTGCATAAAGGGTTTCACCTTTTGCCTGTGTGGCGTCCCACTGCAAGTACCTGTAGGACCCATCCCTGTGCCGGTACCTGTTGACGAAGTCGGTTGTTGCCATCCCATTGACCTGTTTCGCTATTTCCGCTTTCATTGCAGAGATATCTTCAGGGTGAATGAGTTCGGCAAGAGGAGTACTGAGTAACTCTGCTATGGGGTATCCAAGAGTCCTTTCCCAACTTGGATTCAGTTTAAGGAAGCGGCCGTCCGTTGAGGCAATGCAGGTCATTTCAGGAAGGAGGGTGAAGAACCTTTCAAATTCGTCGTTGATAACGCCGATCCGCTGCTCCAGGGCTTTGCGCTCGTTTATGTCGAACGCCGTTCCTTGAGTTCCCACGATTCGGCCCTCGCCATCAGAAAGCGGCTTGGCGTTGAAAATCAGGTAAATTTCGCGGCCGTCCTTGGCAAGGTAGGTGGTCTCATGCTGCGTTACCTCCCCGCCCTCCAAGTGGCGTGCAAATTCGAGTGCATCGCGGGCGACGACGTCGCAATGCTGGAATTCGGAGAAGCCGTGGCCGAGCATTTCTTCCCTCGGGTAGCCAAGGGTGAGTTCCCAAGCGGCATTAAGATAGATGAAACGGCCGTCCCTATCGCAGGCCCAGACCAGAGTACCGGAGGCTTCAACCAGGTCGCGGTACCATCTATCGCTGAAATGCGGCGTCGTGGGCGTTTGGGAGGTAGGGTCGGGGATTCCAGAGCAACGAGGCTCTGCTCTCACTAATTCCATGTAGGTGTCTTCTCCGGTGCAGTACAGAAGCGTACTGTTTGTATCGTTTCTGCCGAGTCTTCTCCTCTGTTCCGCTGTTTCTGGGCAACAGGTACAGCCGCCCGCAGGCGGAAAGGGATTCGAGTATCGAGACAGCCCATGGTATCTGCATCTTTTGGTGAAGTCAATTCACTCGGACGCGCGCTGAAAGTGCGAAACCCGGTAAGAATCCTCTAGCCGACAATCGGCGCCCACGTGCTCCGTGACCCTTGCATTAACGGGAAATTTCAACACCATGTCGCGGCTTGCGGAGCTTTGCGGGCAAAAGGACTGAATCTATTCGACGCTTTGAATCCTAAAAATATTCAGCCAATCCCATGGATATCCGTTCAAACCTGGCACACTCGGCGGGTAGCTGAATTTGTGAGGAGCTATCGGTCAAAAGAGATGACTCAACGGGTATTGGTTGGGAAACCGGGCGTTTCTCCACCGCGATCCGCCTGCCAGAAGGAAGCGGAATCTCGACGAAAGCCTGTCCGTTCGCGCCGGCGGGCAGGGTAACTGCTTCGAAATACTGCACCGTCCCCGTGCCGGGTGCCCGCAGGTAGCCCGCTTCCGTTACTATCTCGTGCTCGGTTCGCACAAAGGGAATGCTGCGGCGGCGAGCGGCGGCATGCTGGAAGCGCCGCTTGTAGGGGAAAGAACAGTAATTAACCGGCAGATCGATCCCCTTTTCGATTGCGTGCCTTACCAGGCGCAGGGCGCCCAGTTCCGATTCCAGGACCGTAAGATTCTCGCCATGCACAAAGGTGTAGGGCCTGCTGGCAAGGTGCTGGGAGTTATACGGCGTCAAGCGCAGTTGATGCAGATTAAGGTGCTTCACACCCGCCGCCGCCATCTCGCCAAGTTTCTCCTTCAAAAGCTCCTCTTCCTCCGGGACCATCGGGATTTCCACCGTCACCGTCGGTATGACCCCTACCGCCAGGTGCAGCTTACTCAGGTTGTAGTTGGTCGCACCTATGTCAAAGCGTATCTCGCCCAGACCGGCAGATCTGAGTTCGCTTGCGATTTCCCGGGTTAAGAGGGTTCCGTTGGTGTACATCCAGAGATGGACCGCGTCGCCGCAGCGCCTGTGGACCGCGTCGATGTAGGCGAGGGTGCGGTCGAGGGTGAGCAGTGGCTCCCCGCCGCTTATGCTGGCACCGGTGAACCCGAACACGGCTACATACTCGGCATAATCTTCGGGGGAGGCAAAGGGGATGCCGTGGGTCAGCGGGTCGCTGGTGTCGTCCTGCGAGGTGGGGCAATAGAAACAGGAAGCGTTGCAGCGCCCGTTGATGAACAAACAGGACCAACCGCCGGCGGCACAAGTCTGACAGCCGGGGGAAAGCCTTTGGCAATCGACCTTGGTGTCGCTGCAGCCAAACTCCGCGTTAGTCCGCAGCCAGTCCAACAGTTCCTGCCTCTCGGCATGGGCCGCCGCCGACGTCGCGGGCGTCAGGAACTCGAGAAAATCATAATGACGGCCATACTCCTGACGATTGGAGGCGATCAAAGCCTCACGCTGGTCACTGGTCATGTACTGCCCTTAGGGGCGCGACGCTTGTAATCTCGAAGCTATTTTTTAAGGTTTGAGGGGAAAGAAAATGCGGGGCCTGGTGCAGGCAGGGGGCAGGGCACGTTCAGTCGGTGAGAAAGCTTAAAGCACGTAATCGTTGTGACGATAACAGAAAATTGCCTTTTATCATACAACAATACGGGCTCGCCCTTTTCAGGTGGCTGCGCACATTTGCATGCGTCGGACCAACTGCAGTAAAATGTGGAAAAGGCGATGGATGGCACAAGGAGGATACACCATGGCAACTTCACGTGGGAACCAGCTGGCGCAAGACATTCGGGAGAAGGTCGCAGCCCTGAAGCAGGTATGCCAAGGAGTGGACGAGAATCTGGCCTCGCGCGCTCCGGAGGACAGATGGTCGCCGAAGCAGATTCTTTCGCATCTCTGCGGTCCCGAGGGTGTGGGACATCTGCCGCTCCTCAGATCCTTTGTCGACAGCGATACGCCTTTCATAGACCTCCGCACCGAGGATCCCTTCTTTACCGAAAACCGGGCGCGCATGAGCTTCACCGAACTTGTCGCGGAGTGCGAGAGGAATTACGAAAGCGTGGCCAAATTCGCCCAGGAACTAACCGAGGAGCAACTGGGAAGGAAAGCGCACATTCCGAAGCTGAAAGATTCGGAGTTGGGTGAATATCCGACCCTCGATGGGATGATACATGGCCTTGGCGAGTATCACGTCCAGTTTCACACCGACCATTTGGTTGACATCCTGGCGACCCTTTCACGCGAGTGACACCGGAGCTTGCAGCCACTGCAATACGTCCAGCGAGTTTGGCGCAGCTCCGGCTACGCAAGGGAGGGGTTCCTGAAGCATGATAGACTCGCAGCGGCGTAGGTAACCTGTTTTCGCTTTTACTCGACCCAATCTCGGGTTTTTCCCGGGCTACTGGAACTGTTACGAAGTGTCCATGCATCCCCCCCAATAAGCCTGAATTCCTTCTGCTCATCCTCTGGAAAGTACCTCGTCGCGTAGACACGTGCCTCAGAGGGAAAGAGAATAGAAATCACCTCGTTTACCGTCTGGTAAAACACTTAGATCTTTCTCGGTGTCCGGCCGACGCGCGTTGTAAGAAACCTTCCTTTTCGATCCACGGTGGAAATAACCTTAAAGTTGTAAAACGCTTACCCGATTAGGGGCTGGAGCGAACGGCCCAGCTGCTCATGCTTTTTACCAGGTTAAGGAGAAGCTCCATGCTAAAGGATTTAAAAATACGCAACAAACTGTCCATTATGGTAATAACACCAGTAATTGGTCTACTTATATTCTCGATCTGGAATGTGAGAGACCATTATGTTCTGCTGCAAGGCCTGGTCCAAACAGAATCGCTGGCTCGGCTCGGCGTGAAAGTCGGATCTCTCTCGCACGAAATCCAGAAAGAAAGGGGATACTCGTCCGGGTACATCAACGCAAAAGGTGAGAAGTTCCTCGACGATCTTACCAGGCAGCGTGGAAAAGTGGATGGCGAGGTAAAGCAGGTAAAAGAGTATCTGGCGGTGAACACGGGAGCGCTTGAAGCGGTAAAGGGAAGCCTTGAAGCGGCAAATGCCAGCCTGGATAAGTTGTCGACCCTGCGCTCCGGAATAGATACCCTCCGAGTATCGGGGGCCGAATCGTACACCTTCTACACCGATCTTATCGGTTCCTATCTGGATGTGGTCGCCGCAGTCGCAACTACCAGCGGAAATCGCCAAGTCATGCGGGAAGCTACCGCATACTATGCCTTCGTGAAGGCAAAAGAAGAGAACGGCAAGGAAAGGGCGACTCTCAATGCCGTCCTTGCTGTGGACCGGTTCGAGGAAGGGACGTTTCAGCGCTATTGGGGGATCGTTTCAGCGCAGAAGGCGTATCTGGGGATCTTCAAGAAATTCGGCTCGCCTGCTGCGCTGACTGCGTTTGATGGCAAAGCCCAAAGTCCTATCTTTCAAAGAGTTGAAGACATGCGGAACGCGGTGCTGGTAAAGGGCATGGCCGGAGGCTTCGGCATAGCACCGGAAACCTGGTTCCCTGTCATAACGGACAAGATCAACGCCATGAAAGAGGTGGAGGATTCTCTGACCAAGGAAATCGTGGCGACGGCCGGCGACCTGGCTCATGATGCCAAACGAACATTAGCCATGAGCTTGACTTTCACCTGCGTCCTGATCATCCTCACCGCGGCCCTTGGCTTCATCATAATGATCGGGATAACGAAGCCACTTGCCCGGATGCTCCACATGCTCGAGGATATCGCCGAGGGAGAGGGGGATCTCACGCGGCGCCTTGACGTAGATCGCAAGGACGAACTGGGCGAGGTGAGCTTCTGGTTCAACAGGTTCGTCGACAATGTCCACGGCATCGTTTCGCAGCTTGCCGGCAATGCTTTACAGGTTTCGGCCTCGTGCGACGAGCTTAATTCGACCGCGGAACAGATAGCCACTGCGGCAGAGGAGGTGGCGTGCCAGGCGGGAACCGTGGCGACGGCAAGTGAGGAGATGTCTGCGACCTCAAACGACATATCCAATAACTGCGCTCAGGCGGCAACTTCCTCCAACCGTGCCAGCGATACGGCCAAGGGAGGGGCTGAGGTGGTGCAGCAGACCCTGCGTGAGATGCAGAACATCGCCGAGCGGGTGCGCGAGTCCGCTCAAACCGTCCAGAGTCTGGGGGCGCGCTCCGATCAAATAGGGGCCATTGTCGGAACCATCGAGGATATCGCGGACCAGACCAACCTTTTGGCGCTGAATGCAGCTATCGAGGCCGCCAGAGCCGGTGAACAAGGCCGCGGTTTTGCGGTGGTGGCCGACGAAGTGAGGGCCCTTGCCGAGCGGACTACCCGAGCCACCAAGGAGATAGGCACGATGATCAAGGCGATCCAGACCGAGACGGGCGGAGCAGTCGCGAGTATGGAATTCGGCGTGCAGGAGGTGGAGCGTGGTATGGAGAGTTCGCGCAAGTCAGGCGATGCCTTGCAAAAAATCCTCACTGCGATCAACGAAGTCACCATGGAGATTCACCAAATAGCAACAGCGGCCGAAGAACAGACCGCCGTCACCGGGGAGATATCGTCAAATATCCACCAGATCAACGACGTGGTATCTGAGACCGCCACGGGGGCCCACGAGACGGCCCGAGCGGCCGGCCATCTTTCTGCTCTGGCGAGTGATTTGACTCAGATAGTGGGGCGCTTCAAGCTGGCATGATCCGTCCAGGAAGGCCGATCCTAAAGGAATCCCAGAGGGCTGCTGCTTGGATCGTGCAGGGCGGTTCGCAATAACTGTAGAGGGAAATAAGCGGGCAGGCTACTTTTTTGTTCCGATCTCATGGAACGCTGAAAATAGCCTGCCCTTCTTTACCCCGGTGCTGTGGTTGAACATTTCACATCAGTGAATCCACGTGAAGTCAATATGGCCGCAGCTGTTTTCCGCAGCCGATATGCCAATGGAGATGCTTGGAGGATTGGTAGTCCCCCAGATTGGTATAAACACGGGCAGCGCCGAACCTGGTCATAAAGTCGCCGGCGATCATCTTCGCCGTCCGCATGAGTTCGAGTAGCAGTTCGTTGTCGGCCTCTTCCAGGGAAAGCAGCGATTCCAGATGCTTCTTGGGCAAGAGGACGACATGGTGCTCCCACAACGGGTTGCTGTGGTAAAAAGCGAACACCTGATCGTTTTCGAAGTAGATGCGCACATCCAGCACGCGGTTCAGTATCTTGTTACAATAAAAATCGCAGATGGAACTTGTCATCAGTCATTTGCTCCTCTTCATCTTTGGACTTTTTTGGGCCAGTGTCGGGTAAAGGCGCCACCCCTGGAGGTGCTTTAAGATGCTTAATACCATAGCTCGCAGATTAGCTGAACCCAAATTTGAGCTGAAACCGTCGAGGCCCCCCGTCCCACTACAAATGATAGGTATGTTTCAGCGGGAGACGGCCATCACCTGACCAACGATAGCCCTCTTCCAACTTGCGATACGTGTTTTAGGGACGGCCACTTGTGTGCCCTCCGAACCTGCGTTCAGCTCTGGCATGCGCTTTGGCGGCTTCGACTTGACGGTTCTTTGGTGGAGCCGCCGTAACGAGTGAACTGAGCAACCGGGCCGATGTCAGTGCAATTTCTTCAACTGCACGGTCGTACGCCGCTTCGTTCGCTGCGGAAGGGCGAGCGACGCCACTGATCTTCCTCACATACTGCAGAGCCGCCGCGTGGATCTCCTCGCCGGTCGCGGCTGGATCAAAGTTGTAGAGTGTTTTGATATTCCTGCACATCTCGATCGTCTCCTCACGATTTCGAGAGCCTGGAGCAGTACCCGCCTGACGCTCTCATTTGTTCAATTCAACCAGGCGACAGCGAATTGTGAAAGCCAGTTGAGGCCACGAGCCGTGGAGCCCGCACCGCCACCACCCTCTGACACTATCATATCCCTTAGAGCCTCAAGCTGTCTAAGGATGCAGCACCTCCTCTATCAAATGAAGTTCAACCTCATCTGCCTTAAGCCCACCTCGGGGGTCCGAAGATGATACCCGCGGACGGCCCCTGCCCGGGTGGTGGCAGAAGGCCCTGATCGACCTCGCACAGAAAAAAAGCCGGGCCCACGAGAAAGTAGGCCCGGCTTTGCTGCATGCATCAACAACGTTGCCTCAATGTCAGCAGCCTGACCTACTCTGGACAACGCCTGTTTTGTCTATAATCAAACTGTAACCCGAGCTATAACCTGCATTCCAGGAATAACATATTTCAGCTCCTAGCAGACCGTCATAATTGGCCACGTTCATAATTGTAAATGAGGTTGTGGATGATAATGAATATTGATGAACAGCCTGAATGTTATCGTGAATCACTTTGGTTCCGTTTCCAAAGGCATTGGCATATACAACAATGATTTCATTTCCCGCAACCCCGTCAGTATCGACGACCGAATTGATGGCAAACGACCCCGAGGCGCCGGCACCATTAATTTGATACTGATGGACCGTCTGGTTTTTGTCGTTGATGGTTTCAATGCCACTGCCGTAGACATTGGCGTAGATGACGACGATTTCATTCCCCGCAATGCCGTCGGTGTCGGTTACGGAATTGACGGCAAACGACCCCGAGGCCCCGGCGCCTAAGATCTGATATTGATGAACGGTCTGGTTTTTGTCGTTGATGGTTTGAATGCCACTGCCGTAGACATTGGCGTATATAATCACGATTTCATTTCCCGCAGTGCCGTCGGAGTCAATTACCGAATTGATGGAAAAGGATCCCGCGGCTCCGGAGCCTAAGATCTGATATTGATGCACGGTCTGATTTTTATCGTTAATTATCCTAATCCCGCTGCCGAACATATCAGTGTATATGACAATAATTTCGTTTCCCGCAGCACCGTCAGTATCAACTATCTTGTTGATAGCGTATGAACTGACCGAAAGTGGATAGGTCGATGTTGAATTTGTTTTTGGATGGTAGACTGTTATATTATTTGTATTGGTTGTAATTGTTTCTGAAAGGCCATCTGCATTGGTATCCGAATAATATACGGCAGCAAAAGAGGGACTAGCTGACACAAGCAGAGTAAAGACTAACAGAGAATAAAATATGATCTTCGGCATGTTTTCTCCCGTAATTTAAAATCTGACTTAGGCCTTCAATTACTTAACCCCCATCCCGATGTCACTTGTGGGTAAGGTTAATGACAGTGAGGGCGTTATTTGTCCGAATCCTTCTTTGTCGGCCTGTGGTCAGCAGTGAAACCATCTGCACCATTTTTTATTGGCTTCTGGTCGTCTGTGAAACCATCTGCTTTTTCAAAAATACTGGTATCCGTATCTGGCGAAGAAATCACTGTGTTTGGTGCTCCGCTTCCATCAGTACTGACAATAGCGTAAGAAGAACTTTCTCTTACTTCTTCCGGCTTCTCAGCGCCGAATGCATTTGGTAAAACAGAAACCAAGTAAAGACACGACACGAACAACATTTTTTGCCATTTCATGATCGAACTCCTCTGTTTTTTGGTTTTCTGCTGATTTATCGTCAGCAGTGCTCGTACATGGGTTTCTCTACCTGAAAGACGGGGGAATACCGCTCCTTTTCGGTCCGTGCCCCTTGCTGTTAGACCTTCTTCACGCCACCGTCAAATCGCACGGACTTACTAGCATGTTTGCTTGAGATAATCAAATAAAATTTAATAAGTGGTAGGGGTTTTCCTGATTGGTGCGGCGGACGCCGACGGGATGGCGGGCGTCCCCTCGGAGCGCCATCCTCATCTTTTTAAAATCGGTGACGACGAAATGATGGCGAGGGTGTCCTTGCCCATGGCTACTCAGGAGCTAGCGGGGTAAAGATCAGTGAGATCATCGTGTGAAGCGGTGTGGGGCCTTTACTGAGGAGGGTGGTTCCCAGGCGTCCGGGCTGCGCGACTTTGACGATTGCGGATGAAACCGTTGCATTTTTACATTAGTTGTAATACATACGTGGCTAGGTCGGGTTCCTGATCCGGCGGGTTTATGGGTTACATCCAGTCCATCCCTTGCGAAACGGAAGGGTTATATCCCTGTAACAATGAGGCCACAATGAAAACGAAAACACGTAAATTGGTGATAGGTTTGGTCTTGGCGGCGATTCCTGCCTCAGTATTTGCCACTGAAACGGGCACCATGAGTTGTAACGGGGGCATAGTCTCCATAGGAGACTCGGTAGGAGAAGTGATAAGTAAATGTGGTCAGCCCGCATCCACGACTCAGCGGGAGCAAAAAAAGGTGGCCGAGAGTAAGAAGAATTACGAGAGGACAATTACATCAATTACGATTGACGATTGGATTTTCAACTTTGGCCCGGACAAGTTCCAGTATCAGCTGCTCCTCGAAAATGGCAGAGTGGCTCGAATTGAAAGCTTGAGCTATGGGTACTGATCATGGTTGCCTAACCAGGTCCCGCGTGGGCCTTCAAAGATGGGCTGCAAATGCAACAAGGGGTTACAGCGTAGTAGCTGTAACCCCTTGTTATTATGGCGGAGAGATAGGGATTCGAACCCTAGGTACCTTTCGGTTTTCGAGTCACCATTTTATTAATTTCCACGCATTTCACGCGGGTTTAATTCGATTCAAAATGTCTTGATTTTAAAAGGCATTAGGCTATATTGTGTCCAAATGTATTCCACCAAATTTCACCCTAGCGCACACATTAGAGGTTGCACGAGAGGTTGCACGAACTCCGTGCAACCTCCGGGAGAGGGGTAAATGTTCACGGACAAACTCATCAAAAGCCTTAAGCCGGAACCCTCAAAATATTACCGGCGGGAAGGCGGGGGCTTCGCCCTCCGCGTCATGCCCTCCGGCGTCAAGACGTGGCTTTTCATTTACTCCTTTGACGGCAAGCGCCGGGAAATGAACCTCGGTAGCTATCCGGACGTGTCGCTGGCAACTGCCAGAGAAAAGCACGCCGCTGCAAGAAAGCTTTTTAACAACGGAGTAGACCCGGGTGCAGCTAAAAGGGAAGCCAAGTTCGAACGGGAGCGAACCCCCTTTGTCGCCGATTTCGTGCAGGAGTATATCAACCGGTACGCCAAGGAGCACAACCGGAGCTGGCGGGAGATTCAGCGTGCCCTGGAGGCCTCGATAATCCCCGCCTGGGGCAACAGGAAGATCACCGATATCAGGCGCAGGGATCTCATCGTCATCCTGGACCGGATCATCGATCGGGGTGCTCCGATCATGGCCAACAGGGTACTCGCCTACACCCGCAAGCTCTTCAGTTACGCCGTCAAAAGGGACGTTCTGGAGGTAAACCCCTTTCTCGGTATGGACCGGCCGGCGAAGGAGAAGGCCCGGGAGAGGGTGCTGTCCACCCAAGAGATCAAGATCTTCTGGGAGAACCTGGAAAAGACCACCATGGGGGAAAGCGTGCAACGTGCCCTGAAGCTGATCCTCGTGACGGCCCAGCGCCCCGGCGAAGTCATCGGAATGCACCGCAGAGAGATCGAAGGGAACTGGTGGACCATCCCCGCCGAGCGCTCCAAGAACGGTCAGACTCACCGGGTGTTCCTTACCTCTCTTGCGCTCGAACTGGTCGGCGACTCAGAGGAATATATCTTCGAGTCGCCGACCAACCCCGGCAACGATGCCGCCGGCAATCCCCTGCCACCCAAACCGTACCAGACCCGGACCATGACCAGCGGCATCAAGGATAACCTCCCCCATACCCCGGAAAGCACCGTGAAAGACAGGCTAGGGGTCGCCCACTTCACCCCCCACGACTTGCGGCGCACGGCCGCAACTGGAATGGCCGAGATCGGCATACCAGGCGACATCCTTGACCGGGTGCAAAACCACATAACCCGGGAGAAACAGGGTGTAGGCCATGTCTACAATCGCTACTCGTACGACCGGGAAAAGCAGCAGGCCCTGGAAGCCTGGGAGCGGAAGCTGATCAGCATCATCACGGGAAAACAGGGAAACGTCATCCCATTTATGCGTAGGCCCGTTGATTAATGATAGATTGGCAACAGGGGCGGCGTCACGCATAGCCGAAGCTCCCTTGTCATACCTGGATTAATCGCTTGATTGATTCCTGAAAGTTGGTAATCCAATGCTTGTGCCGTTTCCATGTCGCATCTGACAGCGGCCGCAAGCCGCCACCTCCGGCCTTGGTGAAAGTCCAAAATAATTTGATTGCGAACTGTTCTCAAAAAGAGTACAAATGTTCCTATTATGAGAACACACGTAGAAGCAAAGAGAAAAGGTGGGCTCGCCGAAAGCTTGTTCGGCGATTACCGCAGGCGCGTGCTGGCATTTCTGCTGCTGCGCTCCGATGAGAATTTCCATGTCAGGGAGATCTCCCGGTTGACCTCGGTTCCGGTAGGCCCGCTTCATCGCGAGCTTAAGAGCCTGACCGAGGCCGGGATTGTCTCGCGCCATGCCTCCGGCAACCAGGTCCAGTATCAGGCCAACCGCGACTGCCCAATTTACCAGGAGCTTGCCGGCATCTTCCGAAAGACAAGCGGGTTGGCAGACATCCTCCGTGAGGGGCTAGCGCCGCTGTCCCAGACGGTGGCAACGGCATTCGTATTCGGTTCGGTGGCCAAAGCGGAAGAACACGCCGCCAGCGACGTTGACGTCTTCGTCGTCGGGTCGGCGACCTTCACCGACGTGGTTCTGTCGCTGGCAGACAAGCAATCCGAAATTGGCCGGGATATCAACCCTGTCGTCATGAGCGAGGAGGAATTTTCTTCCAAGCTGACTGCCGGCGAACATTTCGTCTCACGCGTAATGAGCGAGCCGAAGATCTTCTTGATAGGAACCGAACATGACCTTGGAAAATCTCAAAAACCTTGAGAAGGTCGGGCAACTCAAGAGCCATGTCACCAGCCGCGAAGAGGTGCAGCGGATGATCGAAGCCGCCAGGCGCAACCTCGCCGATGCGGCAGTCGAGGTGATCAGCAACGAGACCCGTTTCGACAGCGCCTACAAGGCGATCATGCAACTGGCCCTAACGGCAATGATGGCCAACGGCTTTCGCCCGGAAACCAACAAACCCGGGCACCACCAGACCATGATCCAGTCTCTACCCCATACCATCGGATTGCCGACCGCCAGGATGATGGTACTCGATGTGCTTCGCCGCAAGCGGAACAACGCCGATTATTCCGGCGACTACGTCGATGAAGGGTCCATGAAACAGTGCATCTCCGATGCTGCGGGCCTGTTGCGTGACGTGACGGCATGGCTTGCGGAACATCGGCCCGATCTAGCCTAGGCGGCCGCGCGGCCGAACGGAAAACGCAGCTTTAGGCCGGTTCGAATGATGGCTTGAATGAGGCCTTTTTGGACACCGCAAGCAACTCGCGGCGCCCAAAAGGGCCTTGGCCGGTAAAGCTGCCGGCATTTTCCCCGCCGGCTGCTTTGGCCCACTTGGTGGTTCACCTTGCCTCTCCTTCCCCGCAGACTCCGAAAGCGTCAGGGCCGGCCGCCCACGTCCTTGTAAAACTTTTCTTTTGCTTTGGCGTCGAGAGATTTCTCGACTATCTGCTCGATCCTGCGCCCCCACACCTCGTAGCGCTTGTTCTCGTCGACTTTGTCGCCGACAAACTGGCAACGCACCAAAAATCCCATGGTCAGCCCCATCACGATCGCAACAGTCGAGTGGTCCAGCAGCCATTGCAGAGGGGTGGACTCGAACGCTTCCTGGTATGATTTCAGGGCGCCAGTTAGTTCCTTATGCAGTCCCCTCAGCTCGGTAACCGCGCGATCCACCCCCTCGTCCAGCGGCTTGAGGCTGTTCTGCACCCCCTGCTCCGCGACCTCGTCAATGAGACGAGCTATCTGTTTGGGGAGCGTCTCCCGGCAGTATTTCTTGAGACTCTCTATCATGTTCTCGCCCCTGCCGTGGGCCTCCCTCGCCAGGGCGGTGGCCTGCTTGACGTCCTCCATCATCCCCTTGAAAAGGCGCTCCATCTCCTCGACCTTCTGCTCCGCCGTCTGTGGAGCAACGTGGTCCTTTTGCAATCCGGACGCCGTCAGCAGCTTTTCCGTCGGAGAATCCTTGGTCATGATTACCCCCCTTTGATCGCCCTGAAGACTGCGGCGATGCCGTCGGTGAGCTCGTCGACCTGCTGGCGGGTCGACAAAAGCGGCACGATTTCCGACAAGGTCTGCACCAGCTTTTCGGTGTCTTCCTCCAGATTCGCCAGGCGCTGCGACAGGCCCGCCACCTCCGCCCGCAACTCGGTCAGGGCGACGGGGCCGCTCCTTGAACGCGCGCAGATCTGCGGGAATTTCTCCGCGATGCAGGCCCTCAGCAGGTCCGAAATCGTGACCAAATTCCCGGTCGACATGGTCATCTTCCGGGCCTCTTCCTGGAGCTTTTTGCTGATTTCCGGCGCCAGACGGAAGCTGGTTTTTTCCACGGCAACCTCCCTCATCGGCCGCCCGACAGCGTCGGACGATGTTTACCTGCAGTGCCGGCTAGTTGGGCTCCTTTGGAGTTTTGCCCGTCGCCCACGGTCGGACGCGAAATACCATATGTTTCGCCGTTCCGGTCAGCCGGTGCAGCCCGAAGGGCTCCGTGGGGTGTGCAAGCATAATTGCCTTACGTAGTAAGGCCCTCTTTGCCGTCATCCTCTTCAGGCTCACCTCACCTGTCCTGGCTCAAACTGCTTAGGATACTCTTGCCCAAACCAGCCCAATGACCTGCTTGGCTTCTTCCCAAATGCTCCAGTACCTACCTGGCCGACACTGCCCCTACCGTTCCATTCCGAACCCCTTGCTGATGGTACGTACCAACTCTTTTTCCATATCCCTTTGCACCTTGGGAGCTGGCACCTGCTTTACGAATTCATAGGCACGACTGGGCTGAGCTGGAACCCGGATACTCTCGAACGAAAGTCTCCGCGTCGTCTGATCCGGTCCCCGGACCGCAAGCCCCAGTCGGTAGATCTTTT